>Ga0116125_1000016_pt1 | contig 54679 bp, 49 predicted proteins | sample June2015DPH_16_1_2_FD_89729 | JGI IMG/M metagenome (GOLD analysis project Ga0116125, IMG submission 89729) | Peatland microbial communities from SPRUCE experiment site at the Marcell Experimental Forest, Minnesota, USA - June2015DPH_16_10 | ecosystem: Environmental > Terrestrial > Soil >...
AGAAAACTCCCAACTGCGCGAAGTAAGCGTTGCACGAAACAATGATGGCGCGCTCCATGGACAGCGTTCCGTGGGCCGAATCGCCGACGTCGTCGCGAATCGGTTTCCGTATGCCGGGGATCTGTGTACCCGCGCGGCCGTCGGAAAGCCGGCGGCAGGTGAATTTCTGATCGGCCAGCTTCGGATCAATGCGTAGCGCGGCCATCGCGGTGACCAACTTGAATGTGGAGCCGGGCGGATAGAGCGCGTAGCGCGCGCGGTCCAAAAGCTCATCCGGAGTTGCCTCGGCCGCCATCGGCTCCGGCTCACTCACCAGCGCGAGAACGTCGCCGGTCTTTGGATCCATTACTACGGCTGCGCCTTTATCCTTGTGAGCTTTTGCGAGATGCTCCCGGAGCAGTTTATCCACGCGGATTTGGAGGCGGATATCGAGCGACGTTTTGAGATTACGATCGCGCGCCATCAGCCGCTGGATGTCGGGATTTCCCGGATGATGGCGATAGCGAACCAGCGGGACTAGCTCGCTGTAATCGGTGAACCCCTGCAGCTTCACGTTCGAATCATGCTCGATTAGCGACGCATTGGTGGCGTGAAAATTATCGCCCGTGCGTAGATCGCCGAGGACATGCGTCGTCGCGCCTCCGAAGGGATAGTGCCGGTTATCGAGGCGTGAGCAAGCAGTATCGATGTTGATTCCGAGCTTGGCATAGTCCGCGCGGCTCTGTTCCAATTGGTTCCAGTCACTGGTGGCGAGCAGAACTCCGTTGCGGTCGAAAATATCTCCGCGATGGATTTCATGCGCCAGCGAATTCAGCCGGGGATTGTGCTGGGGCCGTTTCACGCCATCGTCTTCGAAAACCTTGGTGTCGCGGGCGAGAAATTCACGGTCGTGCAGGACTTGGTAATAGGCAGCCATGCAGAGCAACGTCAGCGCGCAGACGGCTAGCGCTCGTTCTAGTGATCGTACGGGCCGGCGGAACAGCTCGCCATCTACGGGCCCGCGAGAATGATTAGAAATTGCCAGCAGGATTCCGAAGATCAGGAAATTGGCGAGCATGGCTGTGTTGCCTGAGCTCAGGAATGGTGACACTACGCCCGAAAGCGGGATGGCGCCCAGCACGCCGCCGGAGATCAGTAGCATCTCGAAGGCGATCAACGCTCCCAGGCCGAGAGCGAGGAACATCCCATATTCATTGGGCGCGCGCAATCCGATTCGCAACGCGCGGTGGACCAAATACCCGAGCAGCAAAAGAACCGCGGCCACGCCGGCGAATCCCCACTCTTCGCCGATCGCGGGCAGGACGAGATCGGTATTGCCGGCCGGGATCATGGCAGGATCGCCCCAGCCGGGGCCGGATCCCCAGGCGCCGCCAGTGGAGAAAGCCCACAGCGAATGCGCCAATTGGTTGCCGCCGTGAACATCGTTGTCCCAGGGCGAGAGCCACATGTCGATGCGTTCCACAACTGTGGTTGGTTTCCCAAGCCTGTATCCGATGGTTACGCCACCAACCAACAATGCAATGCCGAGCAACGCCAGTCCGGGTCGCCCACGCGCTACCCAGAACATCGCTAGGAAAAGAAATCCGGTAACCAGCGCAGGGCCGAGATCCTTCAGCAGGAAAAACAATCCCAGCGCGCACGCTACTGCGCACATCACGGGCAGCACGTGTGAAAATCGCGGCAAATTGATCCAGCGCAGCGAGCGCGGCACCAGGCGTTTCTCACGCAGGTCGCGCAGACGCTCCCAGTTTTGCGCGAAATATCCAGCTAGAAAAAAGACCAGCAGAATCTTGATGGCTTCGACAGGCTGGAACGGACCGAGATTCACTTTGGCATCGTTGCCGCCAGGTCCGGAGCCGAAGCGGAGCAATCCGATGAATAGCAGGAAGGCCGCGAATAACGGCGTGTAGCACCACTTGGAAAATCGCTGATAGTTCGCGATGCGCAAGGCAGGAAGCAGAAGCACCAGGCATCCTAGCGCTACGCCCCAGGCAAATTTAGTGAACTCGAGGGTGTCGCGCAGAGGATCGCGCAGGCTGATGGAAAGGATCAAGCCGAGCCCGGTGAGCAGATGAAGCGCAGGCAGAACGCTGAAATCGCCGCGGAAGGCGCTCCATCGCCAGACCAGAAACACCACATAGAATCCTGCCAGGTAGGCCGCGATCCAGATCAGAAACTGCTTTTGGAACTCGCGCGGCGTGCGGACCGTAAGGGCGGGTTTCAGCTTTGCGATTGGCAACAGCGGGATCCGCAGTTCCGATCGATGCGGTTTCGCTTGTTGCCGCGCCAGTTGCTCCTGCAGTTGTTTCGCGAGAACGGTCCACTGCGGGTTGCTTTCGATTTCTGTTTTGCTCACACGCAGGCGGGCCAGCGCGCCGACGTTACGGATGGGCCGGTGCGCCGATAGGAAATCGAAAATCCTGCTCGCGGCTGCGTCGCGTTCGGATTCACTCGGGAAAATCTGAAGAAACGGGAGCAACTGCTCGGGCTTCGAAACGCTGTTCAGATCCAGCAATTCGCCGCGATCGAGACGAGTGGAAAGCTCCGCGAAGTTGTGCGTCTTGGCCGAGTAGACCAGCGCCAGGCCGATCGATACCAGCAAAGATGCGCCACCGAGCCACGCAAACTCGCGCCATCCGATTCGCCTCGGCACGCCGGATTCGCTGCCGACGGCGAGAACCTTGGCTTCCCAGCTTTTGGTTACTGCCACCGGCTGTACCTCCGAGCGGTTGTTCGATGCTGCCGCTTGACCGCCTTCACCGGTTTTTTCAGAACGTCGGCCAGCTCTTGCCTAGCTTCGTCGTCATCATCAACCTCGTGGAGGGCCGCACTGACGTTCGAATAGCCGAGAATGGGCTCGTAAAGCTGGCGCGCCCGATCGTAATCGCTCTGTGCGAGGCGAAGATAGCGCCCCTCCGTTGTCCGCGATTTTCCGCGAAACGCGCGTGCCAGGATCAGCTCCGATTTCGCACGAAAACGATAGCCGTCCGCTTCCTGCTCCATTTCGCGGGGGCCTGGCTGGAAACCCAGGCGCTTTGCCTCGTGCAGCTCAGCGACGGCCTTGCCAACGTTTCGCACCGAATAGATGTAGATTCGCGCCAGGCCCAGATGCGGATCCGCGGCGCGTGGAAGCAGGGAAACCGACTCCTGGAACTTCGCCTGGGCCGCTTCCACGGATGCGTGGCGCTGTTCCGGTTGATCCGCATTCGCACGGACCAGATCTAAATAGCCTTCCACCAATGCCAGCCTGCCTTGCGCCACGTGATCGGCATGGTCCATATCGAGGACATGCTGCAGACACACCTGGGCCTTCCGCCAATCGAAGTTTTCAATAGCCGGATCGGAGTTGTTGCGATAACGTTCAATCACGTCATCAGCGGCGCGCATCAGGTTCGCATGCATTGGCGCGGAAAGCTTTTTGGCCGGTGAAAGCTCGCCTAGGAACGCGTTGCGTTTTTCGAGCTCGCGAAAAAGACTCCAATCGGAATTGATGCCCGCCACGCTGAGGTGAGTGTAATCCGCATTGGCTCTGAGGGGCGTGCTCTGGCGCCAGAAACGATACGCGTAGCCGGCGGGAACGCATACCACCAAGCCGGCCAGCAGACCCCAGCACAGGGCCACCAGAATACTCATCACGGAGGCTAGACGCTTGTTTGGTGCCGGCTTCAACTTCACCACGCTCTGCCGCACCGTATCCGCCATGCTCGCGACGCTGCGGGGAATGGCGTGCAGGATACGCATGCGCTGTTTTTCCAACGTGGGATTGGTGTTCCAGGAAGTGCGCCGTTCCGTGAATGCGACCGTCGGACGGTTCTGCAGGAACAGCCTCAGATCGCTCTCGAATGCAGCGGCCGAGACGTAGCGCTGGTGCAGATCCCCGGCCAGCGCCTTGTTCAGAATGGCCTGCATCGCGTTCGGGCAATCCACCGGCAGCGCGCGCGGAGGACGCCGCGATTGGATCAGCTCTTCCAGCTTGCGTGTGTCGCGCGCCTGATAGGGCGGGGAACCGGCCACCATTTCGTACAGGGTGACACCCACTGCCCACAGGTCCGCGTGACGATCCACTTGGCCGCGGCTCAACCGTTCTGGCGAGCAGTAACCGGGGCTGCCCAAGTTCAAATGCGTCCGGCTATGCGTGAACGTCAGTACCTTGGCGATCCCGAAATCCAGCAGCCGAACTTCATCGTCGGCGCCGATTTGAATATTGGACGGCTTGATATCGCCATGCACAACGGAACGCCGCTCGCCGTCGATCTCGGCTTGGAAGGAATGCAAGTGATCAAGCTGGCTCAGGATCTCGATGGCGAATTTCGCCGCGCGCGCCGGTTCGATTCTCTGTTCAGTTTTCAGAATCTCCGCGATGGTTCGCCCTTCGATGTACTGCATGGCGATGAAGAAATATCCATCCAGTTCGCCGGATTCATACAGCTCGATGACGCGCGAATCGGCCTGGTGCAGTTGTCTTTGGATGGCTGCGCCGCGGCGCTCTGCCTCCAGGATTAACTGCGTCAGCGGATCGGCGGATTCCTCAACAATTTTTAATACGGCGTGGCGCTTGGCGCTGGTGTCGAAGGCCAGATACACGTCCGTCATGCCGCGCGCAAGCTTGCGGATAATCTGATAATTTCCGAATTGCTTCGAACTGAGCACAAATTGCCTAGTGAGGTTGACGCAGACGCGGGCGGGCGGTTTCGCTTACCGCCATGCTAACGCCAGCGCCACCCCGATTGCAAATCCGTAGATTAAAAAAGCTACGCGGCTGGTGAGAATCCGGCGTACTCGGGAACTTCCCTGGTGCGCGACTTCAGCTGGGATGCTTTCGCGCGCTCTGGTGATGGAATGGCGTGCACGAGCCTCCGCCATTTGAGGCGAATCATTGCCCAGAAACTCGCTGCCGGCGACGAAAACAGCCGTGATGTTGTCCTTGCCGCCCGCGCGGTTGGCGGCGTCCACCAAATCCTGTGCTACTCGATCCGCATCTCCGTCGTAGCGTTCGATGATCTCGGCCATCTCGGCGGAAGTTAGCAGGTCACTGAGGCCGTCGCTGCAGAGAAGCATGGCGGCGTCTGGCTTAAATAAAAACTCCTTCATTTCGACGAATTCTTCATCGCCGGGCTCGCGGCGGCGGGTTCCGACGTCGCGGAACACCTCATGCCGGCGCGGGTGCGCCATAGCTTCGGACTCGCTCAGCTCGCCGCGATCCTCACGCTCGCCCACCGGGGAGTGATCGGAGGTGAGCTTGCGCATGGCGCCGTTCCAGATTAAATAGAGCCGGGAATCACCCACGTGGCCGACGATGACGCGGTCGTCCTCCATCACGGCGAGGGTGAGGACGCAGGCCATGCCGCGCCAATCCGGGTTTTCTTCGGCGAGATCGCAGATGCGATTGTTGGCCGCCGCGATAGCGGATCGAATGCGCTGGCGCGTGTCGCCGCCGGAAGCTTCCAGCTCGGCGCGAATCACATCGAGCGCTGTTTCCGCGGCTTTCTCGCCGGCTGCGTGACCGCCGAGTCCGTCGACAACCAGAAAGATGCCGAGGGTGTCGTCCACATAGCTACGGTCCTGGTTTTCAGCGCGCAGGCGGCCGGGGTCGGTGAGCGCGGCGGATCGCCATTTGGTAGTTACGCCCATGTTTAGAGCCGGCTCCGCCTATCCCTTGGCCTCGAAGTGGAGCGTTAAAATCTCGGCTACGCCGATCTCAGCTTGCGCCGGAAGTTTCTCTTCCTGGCCGCGCGTCAGACGCTTGCCATTCAGCCAGGTGCCGTTCATGCTGTTATCCACAATCAGAAATCCGCCGCGCGTTGGGTCGCGCCGAACGCGCAAATGTTCGCGGGACACTTCGTCGTTGGTGTACAGAGCCAGATTGACCAACACGTTGTCACCTCCGCGTCCGATGCTGATTTCATCCTGCAACATGTGATAGACCTGTGGGCCGGAGTCATCTTCGTAGCGAAACTCGGCCAAAACGCGGTCGCTGGATTGGCGAGTCTGAGTGCTGGATCCGACTGCAGGCTCGCGATCGAGCAGCGTGGTCTTGGTTCCGTGATAGCCGGGCTGCGGAACTTCATTCAGCTCGGAGTGGATTTCGACGTCGCCCAACGGCACCACACCTTCGGAATCCGGAAAGAATTCGAAGGTCCAATCCTTGCAGGCGATCTTGTAAGGCTTGCGCTCTTTGCCCGGACGGATGACGCTCAGACCGAGCGGCTTCGCATTCAACTGTTCCAGGCGCGCCGCGAGGGCACGCTTGGCGTCATCTTTTATGAGGTCGAAGACGCCAGTCAGCCGGGCGTAGTCATCCGGGTGTAAGTAGAGGCTGAAAATGCATGGCAGCAAGGTGCTGTACGCCATCTCGAACTGCCCCAGCTCCATGTTCCGGATGAGCTGATCGATGACTATGCGGCCGGTGATCCTGCCTTCGGCTGGGCCTTTCACCTTCGGCATCTTGCAAACCTCCACTTGGATATCGACGCGGCCTGAGGGCCCGCCGGTTTCGTTACTCGTCTCGTAATACTATGGCTGGATCCACCCGCAGCGCGCCACTCACTGCAACCATGGTCGCGGCCAGGGCAATGATCAAGACCGCGGCCACGGCTGAAACCACGGTGATTGGGTCGGTTGAGGAAACTTCATATAAGACGCTGCGAAATGCGGGGGTGGCGGCGTAGAATCCAGTTACTCCGAGCAACACCCCCAAGCCGGCGAAGCGCATGGGACGAGCCGAGAAGAGCCGAAGCACATCGGCCGTTCGCGCGCCCAAGGCTACGCGGATGCCGATCTCTTTCCGGCTTTGGGCGATGGCATAAGCTAGCGTGGCGTAGACGCCTAATGTTGCCAGCACCACCGCAGCCGCGGCGAATACCGACGATAACCACGCGAGCAAACGTTCGGCCCACAGCGTTGCATCCACTTCTTCAGCCAGCGTCCGGATTTCATAAAACGTCAATCTGGGATCGATTTCGGTCAGTGTGCGGCGGACCGCTTCGATGACAGCTTCCGGCCGGTTTTTGGTCCTTACGTGCAGGATGAAGCCCTCTATGTACTTTGGGTCGGAATACGCGAAATTGTAAATCGTTGGTGGAACCACCTCACGCAAAGAACGGTATTTTGCATCACCCACCACGCCGATGATTTCGTAATCGCCGGGAACAATCCTTTCGATACCGATTCCGAATTTTCGGCCGATGGGGTCCACCGTAGGAAAGAAGCGCCGGACAAATGCGCGGTTCACGATTACGTGGCGCGGTTTGGTTTCCGGTTCGTCGGCGCGGAAACCGCGGCCGGCTAGTAAGGGAATGCGCATGGTCTCAAAATACTCGGGCGAGACGAAATTCAAACTGCTGTTCAGGAAGTCGCGGCGCGGCACGGATTGGCCCTCGGGAGCAGCAGTGGTTTTTATTCCAGTGCCGCGCATCAATCCGAGACCTGCGGTTCCGGCTGATTCGACATCGGGCAGATTGCGTACCGCGGCCAGAAGACGCGAGCGCAAGGACATGGCTTGTTCCACGGTGTAATGCGCCATGCCTGGGTCAAGCGAAAATGTCACGATGTGATCGCGGTCGAAGCCGGGATCGAGCGCGCGCAGATTCCGGAATGTCGAAACCAACAATCCCGCGCCCGCCAGGAGAAACGTACACAATCCGATCTGAAGCGCCACCAGAATCCAACGCAGCGGTTGCCGCGAAGTGCCGCGCGCGGATTTGAGCGAAGACTGTAGATTTCCCCGAGCTGCCTGGAACGCAGCCGGGAGGCCTGCGAACATCGCGCACACGACGCAAAGCCCGATGGCGAAGGCCAGCATGCGGCCGTCGGGCCGCAGATCCATGGAAAGAGTGAGCACCGCGGCGCCGGCATCGCGCACGGTTGGCATTGCGCGGGCCAATAAAGGCGCAGCGGCGAACGCCACGCATAATCCCGCTGCCGCGCCGATCGAGGTCAGAACCAGGCTCTCCGTCAACCATTGCCGAATCAACCGTCCGCTGGTGGCGCCAATCGCAAGCCGCACAGCCGTTTCTTCCCGCCTGGCTGAAGCGCGCGCCAGCAAGAGCCCTCCGACGTCGGCGCAGATCATTAGCAGCAGCAGGCCTACGCCGCTCATCAATAGCATTAGCCCCGACGCGAATTTGGGACGGATCAGCGAAACGCCTTTTTCGATGGGCTGCAGTTCCAGACGCTCGTCGCGATTCATAGTGTCGGGTTGAGTGTCCAGGGTGGCGCGTACAATGCCGGCCGACTCCGCTCGCGCGCGTTCCAGATTCACTCGCGGCCGCAGGCGTGCGGCCAGCGAGTATTCAAATTTGCGAAATGAATTTGCGTCCGGATTGGTTCTGGATATCAGGCTCGCAGCCATCAACGGGACGAAAATGTCGGGCGAAGTTTCCGCCTCGAGGCCATTGAATCGTTGCGGCATCACGCCCACTACTGTGAAAGGACGATCCTCCAGCGTGATGCTCCTGCCCACAATCGCCGGATCGCGCTGAAGCTGACGCCGCCAGTATGGGTAACTCACGATCACAGGCGGCGCTTCCGCTGGATCGAGTGAATCGACCGAAGTAAGGACGCGGCCGTACAAGGGCTGCACTCCAAGAGCTGTGAAGAAATTGCCGGTCACGATCTGGCAGCGAATCCGGCTCACGCCAGTGGAATCGCGCACCGCGGTATTCGAATCGGCGTAACCGATGATATCGGTGAGACTGGTGGATTTGCGCTGCAGCGCTTCAAAGGCATCGTAGCTGTAGTAGCTGCGTGGTCCCAGATTCTGGACCATCTGCACCAACCGCACCAGCTCCTCCGGCTTCTTTACCGGCAGCGGCCGCAATAGCAACGCGTCTACCAATAGAAAGATCGCGCCGTTCAGTCCGATGCCGAGGGCGAGCGGGACAATCACGTAGAGCGAAAACAGCGGCGCTTTGCGAATGAGTCGCAAGGCGTAGAGGATGTCCCGGACGAAGTCGGTCACTATGTCACCATTATGTATCGGTGTTCCTCTTTGAGCTAGTTGGTGCGGCGTCGCTCGCGGTGTGGATCTACTTGCTGGTTGCTCGCGGCGGCTTCTGGCTGGTGCGCGCGGCGCCGATTCCGAAGCTGTCTGCTCCAGAAAAATCGGTGGTCGTGGTGATTCCTGCGCGCAACGAGGAAGCCGTGGTTGGGCGGGCTATCGAATCGCTTATCAATCAGGATTACTCCGGTTCCCTGCACATCATTTTGGTGGACGACCATAGCGAAGACGCGACGGTTGCAGCAGCCGGCACGCATGAACGGTTGAGCATCATCGAAGCGGGCCCGTTGCCGAACGGCTGGACTGGTAAGTTGTGGGCTGTTTGTGAAGGGCTGAAGCGCGCAGCCGAGCTTACTCCCGACTACATTCTGTTAACCGATGCGGACATCCTTCACGCATCTGACAATGTTGCCGGGTTGGTGGCGCGCGCTGAAGCCGGAAGGCTGGACCTGGTCTCCTACATGGTCAAGCTGCAATGCCGGACTCTGGCCGAGCGCGCGCTGATTCCAGCATTTGTGTTTTTCTTTCTTAAACTTTATCCGCCCTCGTGGATTGCGCGGCGCGATCGAAAGACCGCCGGCGCGGCGGGAGGTTGCATGCTGATCCGGCCGGCTGCGCTGGAGCGGATTGGCGGGATCGCTGCCATTCAAGGCGAGCTGATCGACGATTGCGCGCTCGCCCGCGCGGTGAAGCCGGGCGGCGCTATCCGGATGGGACTGACGGAGGAGACGCGCAGCATCCGCGAATACGCGACATTCGCAGAGATTCTGCGCATGATTTCACGCAGCGCGTTTACCCAGCTTCACCATTCGACGCTTCTGCTGGCCGGGACAATCCTTGGGATGGCTGTCATCTATCTCGCGCCGCCGCTTTTGATTTTGACCGGCGATCGCGTTGCGGCCGCGTGCGGACTAGCCGCGTGGATTCTGATGATGATCGCGTATGTGCCGACGCTCCGTTTCTATCGTCGTTCGATGGCGTGGGCGCTGGCGCTGCCGTTAGTCGCGCTGTTCTACATGATCGCTACATTTGATTCGGCGATCCGCTACTTCTTCGGCCGCGGCGGGTTATGGAAGGGACGCGTGCAAGACACGGGCCGCTGAAGTTTTTGCAGCGCACCGACGATGATAGAATGCACCAGGAAAGGAGCCCGATGAAGAATCTGCTCAAATCTCTGCCTTGGCTTGCTCTTATGACGCTGGCTCTGATTTCCGTACCTAGAAACGCGAATACCGCCTCGCCACCCCGGAGCCGCATCCGCATATTCATGCGGCGATCGGCGAACTGCGGGAAGCCCAGGGCGAGTTGCGAACAGCCGCGCATGATTTTTGCGGTCATCGCAAGGAAGCTCTGGAAGCCACCAATAGGGCGCTCAAGCAGCTTCAGCTCGCGCTGGATTGCGCACGGTAGTTATTGCTCCAGCTTGTGAATAGTCAGGCCGCTGAGTAGCTTCGGATAAAAGTCGGTCGACTTTTGCGGCATTACTCCGCCTGAGAAAGCCACGCTGGCCACCTGCTCCATGGTGGTGGGCTCGAGCAGAAACGCCGCATCCGCGCCTTCGCGAACCTTGGCGTAGGCGGCATCTAAGCCGCGCACATACTCGATGTGCTTCTCGTCGCGCACCGCTTCCTCGCTGATGCCGAGCAGGGAGCCGAGCAAGTATTGATGTAGAACGTTGACGTCCAACTCTCCGGGCTGGCGGTCGCGCTCGTACAAATGAATTTCGCCGGAACGCAGGGCAATCCCGATGCGGATTTTGGCTGGCGCCGGCACTCGAAAAATTTTCCGCAGTTCGTCCAGCAATGCTAGCCGGCGGGTTTGAAGTTTGCCTAGCAAACTGGCTGGATCAAAACCAGTCAAGCCGCGGACCACCCGATGCGTCGCCAAAATCTCCAGGCCCGGCGAATGCATGTTGACGAAAGTCATCGGGACGCTGGCGGCATCCGCCAAACCCGGATTCTCATTGCGAAAAGCCAGCGCCGTTTCGTAGCGATGGTGTCCGTCGGCAATCAGCAGTTTCTTGTCCGCCATGGACTCCTGGATCGCAGACACCGCGGCGGGATCGGAAATCCTCCAGAGGCGATGCACAGCGCCGTATTCGTCACTAATGACGACGCCCTGCGCGACACCTTGAGCGACACCTTGCGCGGCCTGGACGGCTGAATCCAGTATTTTGTCGATGGTTAAATCGGGATCGGGATACAGCAAGAAAAGCAGCTCGAACTGGGCGCGGGTGTGCCGCACCAGTTCTAAGCGATCTCTCTTTGGACCCGACAGCGTTTGTTCGTGCCGGTGCACTACGCCTGCTGAATACTCTTCCAGGGCCCCCAGTCCGATGAAGCCCTTACGTTCCAGAGTTTGCCCCGTATCGGGAACGGTGAATCGCTGGTAGTAGGCGTACAGGCTGGGCGCGTTCTCGCGTTCCAGGATCCCACTCGCGATCCAGGCGTTTAATGTGGCGGCTGAGCGTGTATAAACATTTTCGCGTTCGGAATCCGTGGGGAATCTCTCGCCCAGAATGAGCCGCACCAGATTGTACGGGCTCAGCGCAAGATAGCGCGCCTGCATGGCGGGAGAGATCTTGTCGTAGGGCTGGGTTACCAAGTCTTCGATAGCGCCCGCTTTCGGTGTATAGCGATAGGGTCGGAATGGGTAGATGCGTGCCAACCGATCAGGATAGCAAGTCTTGAAGAATGGACAAGTCAGGGACTTGTCCTACTTGCGGTGGAAGAACTTCTGCCTGATATCCGGCCAGAATTCCGGCAGAATATTGGCCAGGGCGGAGGCCACAATGCTGGTCCCGAATCGCTCCGCTACTTCAGTTCCGTTAACGCTTTTGTCGGGATAGTAGGCGTTGGAAAGACCAATCCCTAACGCCATTCCGCCAATATTGGAGTAGTTGAAACGCGATTTGCCCGCATCGGTTTGGGTCACCACCAAGCGGCTCACCGAATAGCCGAGCCGATACCAGAAACGATACCGCGGGCCTCTACGAAAGTAGCGGGGATCTTCATGCAATATGGACGAGAGCACTGCGTCGCTGAAAAAATTCTGGGTAGTGATATCGGCCACCGCCGCACCGAATCGCTGGGCATAGGGTCCACTGCCTTGCCCGTATTTTGGGTCGTCGTTGTGGGCCTGGGACAGCGCGGCACCCGCGGCGCCGGCGATGATCGTAAACGGATCCACGGTTTCTCTGAGAAAGAGCTGGAACTTCTGTTTCACGCTCAACGGCGTAACGATCTGGCTTGAATCGTTTACGGTTTGAAAGTTCGGAATGACGCCCAGAATATGGTCGTCCAAGATTGGAGGCGGCTGGGCCGGAGCGGCATTGGCGTCGTTAGGCGGTGGAGTCTGCGCCAGGGAGATTGCGGCGGCGAGAGACAAGAACGCGAACGATCGTTTCGCTATACGGACTGGGTACAGTTTTCCCTCCACGGTTCTAAGTATGGACGGCGCTAACGGAGCGCTGAGTTACAGATTAGTGTAAAGATTTGTCGGCAAGACTCAATACTGATTGGGGTAAAATATAGCTCTATGCTACGCATCAATGACGAAGCTCCAAATTTCACTGCCGAGACCACGCAGGGCAGCATCAACTTCCACGAATGGATCGGCGATGGCTGGGCTATTTTATTCTCGCACCCCAAGGACTTCACTCCAGTTTGTACCACGGAACTCGGCTACATGGCGCGCCTTCAGCCGGATTTTGCCAAACGAAACTGCAAGATTATCGGATTGAGCGTGGACCCGGTGTCGAGTCACGGTAAATGGGCGGCGGATATTGAAGAGACCCAAGGCCATAAAGTGAACTATCCGATGATCGGAGATCCGGAATTGAAAATCGCCAAGCTCTATGACATGCTGCCGGCGGATTCTGGAACAACTTCCGACGGACGCACCGCGGCGAACAACGCCACCGTACGCACGGTATTCGTAGTGGGTCCTGATAAGAAAATTAAGCTGATGCTGAGCTATCCGATGAGTACCGGGCGAAACTTCGACGAGGTGCTGCGAGTGCTGGATTCGATGCAGCTTACGGCGAAACATAAAGTGGCGACACCGGTGAACTGGAAACAAGGTGACGATGTCATCATCCTGCCGTCGGTGCCGGAGGAAGAAGCCAAGCAGAAATATCCGGACGGATGGAAGGCGCCGAAGCCATATCTTCGGATTGTGCCGCAGCCGAAGAACTAAGCGTTACGGACTCGCAACAGGTGCAGTTCATTCGCATGCACCTGCTCGGTGCGTCCGACAATCTCTTCCACGTCGTCGCTTATCGAAAACAATCTGCCGCTGAGCGAATCCGCCGCACCCGACGCGAGAGTGAGGACCAGCTTTGCCACGACATCCGGCGTAACTTCCAGGCCATCATCGAAAAGTTTCTGGAGAAATGGCAACTGATGCCGGGCTTCTTCCGACATCACTGTCCGGACCAAGCCGGGCATGATGGGAAACACGCTGATGCCGTGAGGCTTCAGCTCGAGCGCTAACTGCTCGCTCAGGCGGATTAGAGCAGTTTTGCTGGACACGTAGGCGGACATGTCCGGATAAGCCCGACACCCGGCCCCGCTCACAACATTGACGATGCGTCCTGCCTGGCGCGCGATCATTCCCGGCAATAGTTCCCGGCAGCACAACATCGGACCACGCAGATTCACTTCCTGGCAGCGCCACCATTCCTCAGGACTGCTTTCCCAAAATGGTCCCAGAGGGCCGGCCGTTCCGGCGTTGTTCACCAGCAGGCTGACTGGCCCCAACATAAATTCCACTGAGCGGACCAAGGCTTTCACGGAAGCTCGATCGGACACATCGGCGGGTACGGCAATCACGCGGCCCTCCGCCAATCGAACGGACTCCGAAAGTTGATCCGCGGACCGGGCTGTAACGGCAACCTCCCATCCCTGCTGAGCGAGACCGAGCGCGATGCCCCGTCCGATGCCGCGTCCACCGCCGGTGACCAGTGCAACCATGGCGTTCAGTATACGAAAGTCATTAAGCCACGGATGCACACGGATGGACACAGATAGAACGAACCCGGTTTTATCCGTGTGTATCCGTGTCCATCCGTGGCTAAATATTACAATCGGTTAGATTCCAAATGACACTGTCTTCAGATATCCTCACGCGCTTTGCGTATGAACTCTTGATCGCGATCAACGTTCCGCACCCGAAAGCCGATCTTGTGGCGAGATCGCTGGTGGCCGCGAATCTGCGCGGCGTCGATTCCCATGGGCTGCAGTTGCTGCCGTTCTACATTGAGCTGATCCTGATGGGGAACATCGACATCAACACCGACGGGCGCGTGGTTTCGGAAAACGGCGGGTCGCTGGTATACGATGCGCAAAACGGAATCGGCCAATGGATTTCCGAGATCTGTTGTGACCATGCCATTCGCTTAGGCCGGGCGCACGGAGTGTCGCTGGTGGTGTCGCGGGAATCGAATCATTTTGGCGCGGCGGCGTTTTGGGCGCAGCGCATGTCGGCGGCCGGGATGATCGGTATGGTGATGTGCAATGCATCACCGTTGGTCGCGCCCTGGCAGGGGAAAGACCAGCGATTCGGCACCAATCCTATTTGTGTTTCCGTGCCGGGACCGGACTCCTGGCTGCTCGACATGGCCACCACAACAGTCGCGCTAGGCAAGATTTTGAACGCACAGTTCCACGGCCGCGCGACCATTCCAGAGGGTTGGGCGATGGATTCCGAGGGCGTCCCCACCACCGACACGCAAACCGCGCTTGGGGGGCTACTGATGCCACTCGGTGGCTACAAAGGCAGCGGCCTGGCGATGATGGCTGAGATTCTTTGCGCCGTGTTGAGCGGCGGGGCAATGTCGACGGAGCTCGGCGGGATACGGATTCAGGGCCAGCCGATGCGGACCAGCCAAATGTTTCTGGCCATCGATGTCGCGCGCTTCATGCCGCTGGATGAATTTTCGCGGAGCATGCAATCCTTGGTGGAGATGGTGAAATCGTCGCGAACGGCGAAGGGATTTGAGGAAGTGCTGGTGGCCGGCGAGCCGGAATGGCGCATGGAAGAACAGCGCCGTCGCGATGGAATCCCGGTGTCGGATGGCGCGTGGCAGAATCTGGTGCAGGCCGCGGAGAAGTTAGGCGTGGCAGTGCCGGTTAGAATGTAGAGATGCCGGAAGAAAAGCCAGCCGCCAGTTTTGAGAGCGGGCTCGCGGAGCTGGAACAAATTGTCAAGGAAATGGAGAGCGGCGATCTGCCCCTGGAGCGCGCGCTGGAGCTGTATGAGAAGGGGATGCGCCTGAGTGAAAGCTGCCGCAAGCAATTGGAAGCCGCCGAGACGCGGATCGAGATGCTGGTGAGGAAGGGCGACAAAGTAGTGCCCGAACCGTTCCGGCCCGACAAAGCATGACGCTCGCGGAATATGTTGCGCACCAGCAGCACAGAATCGATGACACGCTCGAACGCTGGGTCCCGCCCGAATCCACGCCGCCCGAATCCATTCACAAGGCGATGCGCTATAGCCTGTTCGCGGGCGGTAAACGCATTCGTCCCATCCTGTGCCTTGCGGCGGCGGAGGCTATCTCGGATTCGCCGGTGGGAATTGAGTCGGCAGCCTGCACGTTGGAACTCATCCACACTTATTCGTTGATCCACGATGATCTGCCCGCGCTCGATAACGACGATTTGCGCCGCGGTATGCCCACCTGCCACAAAGTGTTTGGCGAAGCGATGGCCATCCTGGCGGGCGACGCTTTGTTGACGCTGGCGTTCCAGGTGCTGGCGCAAATGCAGTGTGAGCCTGGACGGAAGACTCGGTTGATAGAGGAGCTGGCGGTGGCGGCTGGAACCGTAAATGGCATGATCGGTGGCCAGGTGAACGACCTGGAAGGGGAGCGCAAACATCCAACTGCGGCGCTGTTGGAAGCGATTCACAGCGCCAAAACTGGTGCATTGCTGCGGGCAAGTGTGAAGATGGGCGGCATTTATGCCGGGGCTGACATCGAGCAGGTGAACGCCTTGTCGAGCTACGGCGCGCATGTGGGGCTGGCTTTTCAAATTGTAGATGACGTGTTGGATGTCGAGCAGCCGTCGGAAGCGCTGGGCAAGACCGCCGGCAAAGATGCGCAGCAGCAGAAGATCACGTTCCCGGCGGTGTATGGATTGGAACGGTCGCGCGAGATGGCGGAGGAGGAGCGCATCGCGGCGCACCTGGCTCTGCGTCCTTTGGATGAGCGGGCCGAGCGCTTGCGTGAGTTGGCGGATTTTATTGTTCACCGAAAAACTTGATGGCCGCGAATGAACGCGAATAAACGCAAATGAAGGCGCGGTTGCGGTTGGATATTCTTTTGGTGGAGCGCGGATTGGTTGAATCAAGAGAGAAGGCGCGGGCGCTGATATTGGCCGGGCAGGTTTTGGTGGACGGGCAGAAATTAGATAAAGCTGGGCATGCCGTTTCGCCGGAAGCGCGCGTTGAATTGCTTGAGTCGCCGCGCTTTGTTGGTCGCGGAGGGCTGAAGCTGGAAGCCGCGCTGGATCATTTTCGCATCCAAGTGGCTGGCAAGGTGTGCCTCGATGTCGGATCGTCTACCGGCGGATTTACGGACTGTCTGTTGCAGCGCGGGGCTGCGCGCGTTTATGCCATCGACGTGGGGACGGGACAGTTGGATTGGAAATTGCGTAACGATCCGCGAGTAGTGGTCGAGGAGCAGGTGAATGCGCGTTATCTGACGCGTGCTGAGGTTCCCGAGCCGGTCGCACTCGCCGTTTGCGATGTCAGCTTCATCTCAATCACAATGATTCTACCGGCGCTGCCGGATCTTCTTGCGGAAAACGGGGAAATGGTTATTCTGGTAAAACCTCAATTTGAATTGGAACGGGAGCAGGTGGGTAAAGGGGGGATCATTCGCGATCCCCGGCTGCATCAACAGGCCTGCCATCGCGTGGAAACAGTGGTCCAGCGGCTGGGCTTTCAAACTGATATCATTCCGTCTCCAGTGCTAGGAGCAGAAGGGAATCAGGAGTTCCTCTTATATGCCCGACATTAGAGTGGTCGGCATTATGGCCAAGCCGGGAATCCCGCACGCTTCGGCCATCGTGTCGGAGCTGGTGGAATGGTTGCACGCGCGCGGTGTTGAATCGCGCCTGGACCCGGAGACGGCGCTCTACTTGGGCCATCCGAACGCGCTACCTCGAGAGAAAGTGGCGGAAGGCGCGCAGTTGGTGATCGTGCTGGGCGGCGATGGAACATTGCTGGCGGCGGCGCGCGCGGTGGCCGGCCGCGTGATTCCGCTTTTCCCGGTGAATCTGGGCGGCTTGGGGTTCCTCACCGCCATTACTCTGGATCAACTTTATCCGGAGCTGGAGCGCGCGTTTCGTGGCGAGCAGCGCGTGGTGCCGCGGAAAATGCTGCACGGGGAGCTGGTGCGCGACGGGCAGACTATCAAGTCCTACGAAGCGCTCAATGACATCGTCATCGCGAAGACCCAGATCGCCCGCATGATCGACCTGGAAACCCAGGTGGATCAGCAGTACATCAGCACGTTCAAGGCAGACGGATTGATAATCGCGACGCCCACGGGTTCCACGGCGTATTCACTCTCCTCCGGTGGGCCGATTGTTTATCCGTTGGTGGCGGCAATTTGCATTACGCCGGTTTGTCCGCACATGCTGACCAATCGCCCCGTGCTGGTTCCAGATAACATGGTGATCCAGGTTGTTTGCCAGGCTGAAGATGGGCAGGCGTTCCTCACCGTGGATGGACAAGTGGGCGAGCCTTTGCTGCGTGAAGACCGCATCATCTGCCGCAGCTCGGAACACAGCGTGCACCTGATTCGTCCGCCGAAGATGTTCTTCTTCGATGTGCTGCGCCAGAAGTTGAAGTGGGGCGAGCGGTGAAGCGGCTGTCGCTGACAGCCTGGATCTTCATCGCAATGGTGCTGGGTGTCGCGTTCGGCCTGCTGCGCCCGGACGTAGCGAAAGCGGACTGGGTGGCCGCGCTGGCCAATGTCTTCCTGCGGCTGATCGCATCCATCGTGGCGCCGCTGATCTTCGGCATGTTGGTGGCGGGCATCGCGAGTACCGGCAGCGTGAAGGCTATGGGCCGCATCGGCGTGAAAGCCATTATCTATTTTGAAGTGCTCACCACTATCGCACTGTTTCTGGGATTGGCTGTGGTGAATCTTGCGCGACCTGGCGAAGGAATGAATCTTGAATCTACCTCCCGCGAACTCGCTTTGCCACAGGTGAATCCAACTCTTTCCAGCACGCTGGAGCATACTTTTCCGGCCAGCGTGATCGATGCCATGGCGCGAGGCGACGTGTTGCAGATTGTCGTGTTTGCGTTTCTGTTCGGAGCCGCGTGTGCAACAGTCGGAGTGAAAGCCGCGCCGGTAGTTGAGTTCTGCAAGTCGCTATCTGAGGTGATGTTCCAGTACACGAAGTACGTTATGTATCTTGCGCCGCTGGGTGTGGGAGCAGCCATGGCGCATACCATCGGCGCGAACGGCACCGGGGTTCTGCTGGCGCTCGGTAAGCTGGTGCTGTCTCTGTATGCTGCGCTGATTGCCTTCATCGTTGTGGCGTTAGGCGCGGTGCTGTGGATCGCTCGGATTCCGTTGCGTCCGTTCGTTCGCGCGGTCCGCGAGCCATTCGTGATCGCGTTTTCCACCGCCAGCGGCCAGGCAGCGCTGGCTCCGGCTATCGAGAACCTAGAGCTGATGGGCGTTCCCAAGCACATCGTATCGTTTGTGCTACCGACTGGCTACAGTTTCAACTTGGACGGATCGACGTTGTATCTTTCGATGGCATCTATGTTCGTGGCGCAGGCCGCTGGAATCCACATGCCGCTCGGTCAACAGTTGCTCATGATGTTAACGCTGATGCTCACGAGTAAGGGCGTGGCGGGAGTGCCGCGGGCGGCGCTGGTAATCCTGGCTGGAACGATTCACACCTTCGGATTGCCGAGCGCCGGTATCGCCGTGCTTTTCGGCGCGGACGCATTGATGGACATGGGGCGCACAGCGGTGAATGTACTGGGCAACTGCATGGCGACGGCCGTGGTGGCGCGCTGGGAAGGCGTAGAATTCGCGCCTACCTCAATCCTGCCGCAGCGCTAACAACGGATCGATCCGCGCGGCGCGGCGGGCTGGAACATAACAAGCCAGCAGGCTGATGGCGGCCAATAGCAGCGGCACCGCAACGTACACCTGAGGATCGCGCGCGCTGACCCCTACCAGCAGACTGCCCAACAATTGTGACGCTAGCAGCGATAGCGCCAAGCCGATAGCCGCGCCGATCCCTGTTAGCAGCATGCCTTGCCGCAAGACCAGGCGCGCGATGGAACCAGGGTCCGCGCCGATGGCCATTCGAATGCCGATCTCGCGCGTGCGCCGGCTCACTGAATAAGCGATTACGCCGTAAAGCCCGGTGATCGCGAGCAGCAATCCGAACAGGCCAATTGCCGTGACCACTTGCGTGATCAGACGGTTTCCGAAAAGCGCGCCTTCCCGGAAAAAGTGCTGCATGGTCTGGACGTCCTGCACCGGCGTGGCTGCGTCCAACTTGCGGATCTCAGCCAGAACCGGCCCGGCCAACGTAGCGGGATCGACGGCAGTTTCCACATGCAATGTCATCAGCGATTCGTATTGCTGCGAGAACGGCAAATAAATAAACGGCAGCCCGTGCTCCGACAAATCCCGGTACTTGATGTTCTTCGCAATACCCACCACCTGAAGCGTCTGTTTGCCCATCTGAATCCGCCCGCCGATCGGGCTTCGTTTCGGCCAATAGGTTTGCGCCATGGCCTCATTGACGATGGCCACCGGAACTGACGACTGCGTGTCGCTCGGTTGGAATTGTCGTCCGGCCACGATTGGAATATGCATCACGTTGAAGTAATGCTCGTCCACCGAGTCAACCAGCATGGAGAGGCTCTGCTGCCCCTTCGCCATCTCAAATCCTTCGATCACGACATTCTTACTCGACGACGTTACTCCCAACGGGATGTGCTCGCCGAGCGCTACGGAACGGACGCCGGGAAGGCCGCCTACGCGCTCCTCAAGCTGGCGGTAAAAGGCCCGTCCCTTCGATTCCTGGTAGCCCACCAAGGATGGGTCAAGCGTCAACAGCAACACGTGATCAGTGCGAAAACCTGCTGTGAATGAAGTTGCGTTGGCGAAATCTTTGACCAGGAGCCCGGCGATGAGCAACAGCAGCATGGATACTGCAACTTGCGCGACCACCAGGATGTTGCGCACCTGAAAGCGCCGCCGCTTGCCGGATAGCGCGGCATCGCCTGCTTTCAGCGTCCCGCTTAAATCGGTCCGCAGCGTATGCAGGGCCGGCGCGATCCCGAAGACTACCCCGCTGAGCACTGACGCCCCCGCGCAGAACGCAAGGACGCGCAGATCCAGATGCGCCACCAACCACAGAGGCAGCGCGGTAGGCAGCCGGATGCTAGAGAAAAAGTTGATCCCGAGCAACGCCAAGCCCAGGCCAGCCGCGCCACCGGCCAGCGACAACAATAGGCTTTCGGTAAGCAATTGTCGCAGCAGACGCGCGCGGCTGGCGCCGATGGCCAGGCGAATGGCGATTTCACGCGATCGTGCGCGGGCGCGCGACAACAGCAGGCTGGCCACGTTGGCGCAGGCAATCAACAGAACCAGACCGGCGATGGCCAGGAAGATAGCCGTCTCGAGCGCGTCATCCGGATCTACACGCATGCGCGCTTGCAGCTCGGGCATCACTAGCACTCCGCGTCCCCGATTTGTATCCGGATAGGCCCGCTCCAAATTTCGAGCGATCGTCTGCAACTCCGCTTGCGCTTCGGATGCGGTATGTCCTGGCTGAAGCCGCGCATAGACGGATAGGTTGAGGCGCTCGCGGTGGCCCAATAAATCTTTCTCATCCGGTGCGAATCGCGGCGTTACGCCCTCAGGCACGTACATGGATTCGTGGACATACCGGTCAATGCCGGGAAAGCTCGCCGGCGCCACGCCGATGATGGTAAAGTCCACCTTACTAAGCTTCACCGAGCGGCCGATGACGGATGGGTCGCGTCCAAACTGCGAGTCCCAGGTGGAATCACTGATGACGACCACTGGCTCGCGATCTTCGTCCGCGCGAAATCCCCGGCCCAATGCAGGCCGGATGCCCAGGACGTCGAAAAAATTCGGCGTGACCGCCAAGCCGAGCATGAGTTTCGCGGGAGCATCGGGGTTCGGGTTAAATCCGATCGCAATGTTCTTGTAGCCCACTAACCCTGAGAAAGACTTCGCGTGATCGCGAAAATCGATGTAATCCGGATACGAAATCCGCGCATAGCGTTCAGCTTGTGAGGTGCTGACTACTCGGACCACGTCGGCGGGATGTTCTACCGGGAGCGGCCGCAGAAGCATGGCATCCGCCAGGCTGAACGTCGAGGTGTTGGCGCCGATACCGATGGCGAGCGAGAGAATGGCGACCGCGCTGAAGCCGGGATTGGCGGCCAGCATCCGGATGCCGTAGCGAATGTCGTTCCAGAGGGTGCGCATATCTTTTTACTACGACGCACCCGCCGGACGGAATGTTCAAATTTTCTGAAGACTGCTAAGCGTGAGCCGGCTGAGGCACGCCCGCCTTCAGATACCACGGCTTCGCGGTTTTGGTAGCGGCGTTGACGGCTTCGATATTCTTCACACCCTCGGTGGAGAGCCAATCTTCCAGCGCCTTGACGCCTTGTTTGGCGTAAATCGGCATCCCATCCTTCCAAGTGGCTCGTCCGCACAGCACACCAGAGTAGTCAGTACCGGCTTCGGCGGCCATGTTCAGTTCCTCGACGAATTGGGCGTTGCCCACGCCGGCGCTCAAATAAATGAAGGGCTTCTTGGCGGTATCCGCGGCGCGCCGAAAATAGTCCAGCGCTTCCTGGCGTGTGTAGGCTTTCTGCCCCTTATAGACGCTGCTGCCTTCCACGAAGTTCGCGTTAATCGGGACTTCAACCTTCAGGACGTCCACGCGATATTGGGGCTTCGAGAACTCTTCCATGCTCTTAGTCACGCTCACCGGTTTCTGCTTGGCGAACTCCAGGCCCTTTTCGTCGCCGCCCTTGGGATCGTACCCGACGAATTCCAGGAAAAAGGGGATTTGTTGAGTTTCACACTCGGCGCCGACGCGTTCAATGAAAGCATGCTTGATGTCGTTCAATGGCGCTTCTTCGAACGGCGAATAGTAGATAAGAATTTTGACAGCATCCGCGCCCCAATCGGCGATCCGCTTTGCGGAAACGTGGGGCAGAAGGTCCGGCAAACGGCCGGGTTTGGTATTGTCGTAGCCGGTTTCTTCGTAGGCCAACAGCAGGCCGGCATTTTTTGAACGCGCCTTAGCGGCCGGGAGCCCAAATTCGGGATCCAGCAGGATCGCGCTGGCGTGCGGCGTAAGCACCTTGGAGACTGCAATCTTGAATTCCGACATCATCTCCGGAGTTACTTTATCGGTGGGGATGCCTTTGCCAGCGGCGATGGCCTTCTGCAGGCTGCCCCGCTGGTCCATCGCGGCAGCGGCGATGATTCCGTTCTTGTTCGATAGCGCCGTCATGTGACGCAGTTTGCCTTCGGATATGCTCATAGATCTCCTATCACTTAGATTGTCGCGCAGAATGGGGTGGTGGGAAAAATCGGCAGTGTCTCGCACATTTCAGACGCACCACGCTGTTCAGGGTGTTACCCTAAAAACGTGCGGGTAGCAATTGCGTGCTGCGTCGCGTTTGCTCTCCTGGGCGTGGCCTCAGGACTGGCACTCGTCAATTGCCCGTTTCTCGTTTCATCCGGCCATCCATCTTGCTGCCATAACAAATACGCGCCCAAGAAATGCCCGCTATCAAATAGCTTCGAAACGTGTCCGTATGTTCCCCTGGATAGCAAGGTTGAACACGCGGATGCTAGTTTCGATATGCCGCCTCTGGCCCTGGGTTTGAACGTACCGCTTCTTTCACCTCTCCGCTCGGCGAGTGAGCCAGTTGATTGGACTCGGTCGCTCACCGATCTACACATCCGAATCAGAGTTCTCCTGATCTGAGAAGTTCCGGACTTCCCGGGAACTAGGCGACGTGTGTCGTCTAACTAAACCACGTTAGTTAACTTTCAGAAGGAGATTTTGCTATGAAGAGACTTCATTCGGCCCTATTGGGCCTCGTTTTGATGCTGGCTATGACATCCAGCATCTTCCCGCAAACTAAGACGTGCTGTGGCGGAACGGCCTGTTGCAATGGCGGGGCGTGCTGTCGCAACCATCACAATAAGAAGTAACTAAAACCGATCCCCCAGATAGCAAATGCCGTCTGGGGGATCAACCAAGATTTAGCGGCTACTGCTTCGTAGAGGCCGTAACCGTTCTCGGGCCGTCGTCCAGTCCTTCGATGACGATCTTGCCCGGCGGGCGGGCCGCTGCAGGCTGCTGCGCTGCCATTTGCCGCGCGGCTGTCAGTAGCGTGGCAAACTGCTTGCCCATGTCATCCGTCATGAAGCCGCCGAAACGCGCGAGCGCCACATCGCGGCTAAGGACCAGAGCGCAGTGCACGGACGTTCCCTCCACGGCCGCCTGCATCTCGCGAGGCGCATTCTTCAGCATGGGCCCCAGCATCTTTTCAGCGATCTCCGCACTGGGTGTATCCATAGTGAGATCCATGCGGAACTGGTTGTTCAGATTCACGCCGAACTTGATGGCTGTTATCGGCGTGTTGCTTCTCATCCCCCGGCCCAACGCGGCCAAGGCCGAGGGTTTGCCCCAAGCCCAAAAGTGATACATCCCGGAAAGCTGCCGGGCCTCTTTGAGCGGCGTCGTTGCCGAAAGTGGAAAACTGAGACGATGCCGGACGAACTTCAGCGCAAAGGGAGAGCCCATCGCGATGGTGTCGACCGACACGCGCATCGACTGCAGACCGCCAACCTGAGCTCCTTCCGGGAAATCATCCAGGCGTCCCATCATGACGGCGAGAATTTCTTTGCCGTGAACCGAAATCACCGCCTGCGTAAGATCCCCTAGCTTCGCGAGCAGTTTATCCTGCTCCTCGGGGGTGGCGCCCAGCTTTCCAGTCCATTGGCGGATGAGCGTGCGCGCCAATTCAGACTCCACCATGCTGGCCATGTTGAGACCAATCAGCAGATCCGCGTTCGGTTCCACCAATCTCCAATCCCACTCTCCAAGCCGGATGTCGGATGGGCTGCCCTTGGTGCGCCGCGCACGCGGCAACATCTCTTGCGTTGGCCCGGGGCTGGGTGCAACAACGGTCTGAGGCGCCGACGTTGTCGCTCTCGCGGTTGGAACTTTGGCCTTAGGTTTGGTGGAATTCTTATCGCGGCACATCGCGTCGTCCGGGTTCTTCCCGCACCAAGAATTCGCCATTACCGCCTTCATGGATTCGTCCATGCTGATGGGCTTGCCATCTTTGCATGTAGGCGCGTGTGGATTATCGCGACAATAGTCCTCATACGAGTTGTAGACCGGGATCTGCGCGAGCATGACGGCTGCGGAAAGGACGGCTCCGCACAGGACTTTCGTGGCAAGATTCATACGCACCTCTTCAAAAACTCCATCGGTTGCAGCGCGAGCCGCGAACATAGGTATTAAAGCTGGGGAGACCTTAGTATCCGTCGTATACAATTTATGGATGCGCAACGCCGCCTTGATCCTCGCCGTACTGCTGACGCAGGCTTCGGCCCAGACCAGCCCGCCTGCTCCGAAATATCCCGCCTATCCGAGCGAGACCCCCGCCGACTTCAAGCCGGTCACCGATAGTTTCGACTACACCAAGCGCGACGTGATGATCCCGATGCGCGACGGCGAGAAGCTACATACCGTGATCCTTTTGCCGAAAGGTGCAAAAGGCGCGCCGATCCTGCTGACGCGCACTCCCTACAATGCAACCGCGCTCACCAGCCATGCGCAGAGCTCTCACCTGGGCCCGATGCTGCAAGGCTATGACAACGCCACGGACGTGATTATCGAAGGCGGCTATATCCGCGTGGTGCAGGATGTCCGCGGCAAGCACGGCTCCGAAGGCGACTACATCATGAACCGGCCGCTGCACGGGCCGCACAACCCGACGCCGGTGGACCACTCCACCGATACGTATGACACCATCGATTGGCTGGTGAAAAACGTCCCGGAAAGTAATGGCAAGGTCGGTATCCTCGGCATCTCCTACGACGGTTTTCTTCCGCTGATGGCTCTCGTCAATCCGCATCCGGCTCTCAAAGTTTCGGTGCCGATGAACCCGATGGTGGATGGTTGGATGGGTGATGACTGGTTCCATAACGGCGCATTTCGGGAAACCATGATGTCCTACATCTACGAACAGGAAGCGACGCGCACCTCGGAAGAGAAGTGGTGGAACAGCCACTACGACGATTACGATGTGTTTCTCGAAGCCGGATCCGCGGGCGAACTCGGACGCCGCCGCGGGCTGGAACAAGTTGGCTTCTGGGTGAAGCTATTGGAGCATCCCGGCTACGACGCTTTCTGGCGCGATCAGGCGATGGATCGGGTGCTGGCGTCGCAGCCGTTGAAAATTCCGGTGATGCTGGTCGCGAGCCTTTGGGACCAAGAGGACATTTACGGCGCCGTCGCTGTCTACAAAGCGATCAAGCCGAAAGACGACCATAATGACAAGGTTTTTCTGGTCCTGGGCCCTTGGTTTCACGGTCAGGAAATCGGAGATGGCAGTTCGCTGGGCGCTCTGAAATTCCCGAGCGATACGGCGCTTCATTTTCGACGCGAGATTCTGCGCCCGTTTCTGGATCGGTATCTCAAAGATGCCGCGCCGCAAGCGGAAATACCGCCGGTGTCCGCGTTTGAGACCGGAACAAATGTATGGCGGCGCCTGCCCGCGTGGCCGGTCGGCTGCGCAACGGGTTGCATCTCCCAAGCGACGCCACTCTATCTGGCAGCGGGTCAAAAGCTGAGCTTTGACGCTCCGAAATCCGGGAACGAAGCATTCGATGAATATGTCTCGGACCCCGCTAAGCCGGTGCCTTATCGGGCGCGGCCCATTGATCGAAGCTCCTGGAGCCGGTGGCTGGTGGACGATCAGCGCGAAGAATCCGGTCGTACGGATGTAGTGACATTCGTATCCGACGTTTTGACCGCGCCGGTAAAGATCAGCGGCCAGCCCATCGCAAACTTGATCGCGTCCACCAGTGGCACGGATTCCGATTGGGTGATCAAACTGATCGACGTCTATCCTGATGAAGTGGCCAGCCAGCCCGCCATGGGCGGATATCAGCTCATGATTTCGGCGGATATTTTTCGAGGACGATACCGCGAGAGCTTGGAAACGCCCAAACCCATCGCGGCCGGCCAGCCGCTGCTTTATCGCGTCACGCTACCCACTGCGAATCACGTTTTTCTCGCAGGACATCGGATGATGGTGCAGGTTCAATCCAGCTGGTTTCCTCTTTACGATCGGAATCCGCAGACGTTCGTGCAAAATATTTTTCTGGCTAAGCCAGGGGATTACAAAAAGGCGACTCAGCGGATTTATCACGCGCCGGGTCAGGCGAGCTTTATTGAGCTGCCTCTGGTGTCGACGCCTTGAGGATCTACGCCACTACCTGCACAAACTTTGATTCGATAATGCGCTGATCTGACGTCATCAGACGAAGCCGGTGAACGCGCGCAGTGGCGACGATCGCTCGATCGGCGGGGTCCCGGAGCCCGGCACCCAGTGAGGCAACTTCCGAGGCGATCTCATAACTCAGCGGAAATATACGGAACAGCGGATTCGCCTGGAGCTCTTCGAAGAATTCGTCCGCGCGTGGCCTGAGCTTTCCTTGACTCGTCAGCATTGCGATTTCGAGAAGGCTCATCGCGCTCAATCCTACTGGCTCCGTGCGGCGTACCGCCTGCTCCATCAATCGCAGCTGCTCTCGCGAGAGTCTGCTCGCCTCCATTAGCCATCGAACTGCCACGTGAGTGTCGACCAGGAAACGGGGCAGCAAGTCTCCCTCCTATTCCTCGCGCAGGACTTCCCACAAATCCGACATATCGGTATTCACGATGTCACCCACGATGCGTCCCCTCTTCGCCAAACTGTTCTTTGAGGACTTCCACGCGGTCTTTTTTAGGGGGCCCAAGACTGCCACCGGAACGCCTCGCCTGGTTATCGTAATTGGCTCGGCCCTTTGCTCGATCTCATCGAGAAGTGCGAGGCACTTGGCTTTGAACTCGGTGGCACTCACGACGCGCGTTTTCATGACCTGCAACCATCATAACAGTCATGTGGTCATCTGACCATGTGGTTTTAGATCAAGAGCAACAGTCGTTGGAATCTCAACTGGTCAATCGCCTTGCCGAGGACTTTCGACAGATCGGAGGACGTGAGTCCCGGGGAACGTGATGTGATCTTGTGCAGTCCAAATTACTAGCGCCGGGTCCGGGGCCGAGTAATTCACGTCTGCTATTAGCGGATAAACAGCCGGATTTCTTCCTAGCTCACAGGACCCGAGGGGGCCGCCTGGGATTCGCTCGGCGTCGACGGCAAGCTGATCGAAGATCTTCTTTTCTGGCCGAATCTTGATCTCGTCCAGATACATAGTGATCTGACCATTTGTCCACGACAATTCGATGCGAACCCCCCGCGCCCGCCGGATTGGAATTTTCCAGCCTCACAACGGTAAAAATGGCATGGGACTCCCCGCTTTCGAGGCGGCCCACTTCCTTGGACCAAGTTACACGCGTTTCGGGTTGATGAGCGAGCGTGGCCAGAGCATTCCCTGCGGGCGGAAAACTCACTTGAGCCGAAGCAATACCCGCAAGACGCAGAATCGAGGAAGCTCGGAATTCCATAAGCGCTCCTTTACGGGAATCATACTACCTTGACAGCTTCCCGCGCTCACATCCGGAGCGGTAAGATAGGCAGTCATGAAGCGCACTTTGTTTGTGTTCACGCTAACCGCTCTTGCCGCCCTAGCGCAGCCGCCTCCGCCGATCGTCTCGCCAGAGGTCCACGCTGACAAAACCGTTACTTTCCGCTTTCGCGATCCGAATGCGAAGGAAGTGTTTCTTACGCGCGAAGGCGCAGCGAAGCTTCCGATGCAGAAGGATGAACAGGGCGTCTGGAGCGTTACTACCGACCCGCTCGAGCCCGATTTCTATGGCTATGCGTTCGTCGCGGATGGCGTTGGCCTGGTGGATCCTGCGAATTCGCTGATGAAGCCAAATCTTTTGAACAACGAAAGTGAAGTGCATGTTCCGGGGCCAAATTCGCTGACGTGGGAGACCAACGACGTACCGCACGGCGAAGTGCATCATCACTTCTACCATTCGGCTGTAGTGGGCGACGATCGCGATTATTTCGTCTACACGCCGCCCGGCTACGATCCGAGCGCGAAGAAGATGTACCCGGTGTTGTATCTGCTGCACGGCTTCAGTGACGACGCGAGTGGCTGGACGGCGGTTGGCCGGGCCAATGTGATCCTGGACAATCTGATCGCGCAAGGGAAAGCGAAGCCGATGCTCATCGTGATGACGCTTGGTTATGGGGCGCCGGAGATTGTCTCGCGTACTGGAATGCGTACTCCCGGCTTGCGCGAACGCAACATGAATCGCTTCCGTGACGCTCTCTTCACAGAAGTGATTCCACAAGTGGAGAAGGAATACCGCGCGACGAAGGACCGCGGTGCGCGCGCCATCGCCGGCCTTTCGATGGGCGGCGCCGAATCGCTGTATGTTGGCCTCAATGCGCTGGACCGTTTCGGCTGGGTCGGCGCATTCAGCGCCGGCGGCCTATCCGACGATCTGGCTGCCACTTTCCCGGCGCTCGATTCCAAAGCGAATTCAGAGCTGCACCTGCTGTGGATCGCCTGCGGTACGGACGATCGCCTGATCGCCGCCAATCGCAAGTTCCGCGAATGGCTGAAGTCGAAAGACATTCGGGTTACCGAGATTGAAACACCGGGCGCTCACGCGTGGATGGTCTGGCGGCGAAACCTCTCGGTGTTCGCACCTCTCTTGTTTCAGGAAGGCTCGCCGAGGTCGACGAACTGAGGGTCTTAGGCCGTCATGTTCAGGGGGCGATTCGACGACATCGTTTTTGTTGGCCGCGCGTTGCGCAGGAGCCCGGGCTTCGCGATTGTAACAGTCCTGATTCTCTCGGGCGCACTCGGCGGGACAACGCTGGTATTCAGCGCGGTGGACGCAATTCTGGTTCGCCGTCTCCCAGTCTCCCGTTCAGGCGAAATCGCTCGCCTCGTATCCATCCAACATAATCGGCCACCTATCAGTGACGAAAATCCCTTTGGTGTCTACGATGCGTGGCGTTCACGATCGAGAAGTTTCGCGGCTTCCTTCGCTCAGTCGGATCTCGATGTCTCCTTTAAGCAGGGCTCATTCTCGGAGCGGGTCCGAGCCGAAATCGTCACCGGCGACTATTTTTCCATTCTCGACACTCCTCCGGCGCTGGGCCGGCTGTTAACCAGGCAAGACGAGTGGGGCACACAAACTGAAATGCCGGCGGTTCTCAGCTACGACTTCTGGAGTAAACGATTCGGCCGCGATCCCCATGTTCTTGGCCGTGTGGTGCGCCTGGATGATCAACCTTTTACCGTTGTTGGCGTCACAGGAAACGGATTCAGCGGAATTTCAATCGATAGTGGCCCCGACTTGCGAGTCCCATTCATCGCTGGAAAGTTTTTAAGCAAAGCAACGGAAGAGGGACCGGCACTGAAGGATCCGCGGCGGTGTTGCTTGTGGGAGATTGCAGGACGCCTCCGGCCCGGATTGACGATCGCGCAGGCGCAACCAGAGACGTCCGCGTCGATCGGGGCTGCTTGGGAAGAATTCATTTCCGCGGCTCGTCCCGTGACTGAAGACGATCGGCGCTGGATTCGGCAGCGGCATGTACGCGTTGAAAGCATCGAACGAGGCGTCTCCCACTTGCGCGAGCGGTTTGGGACCGGTTTATTGACGCTCATGGGTGCCGTCGCACTGTTTCTAATGCTGGCGTGCGCGAGCGTGGCTGGACTATTACTCGCTCGGGTAACTGCGCGTGAACGAGAAATCGCCGTTCGTCTCGCGCTCGGCGCCACACCCGCTCGTCTTGTTCTGCAATGGCTAGTTGAGAGCGCGCTCTTGACTGTGATCGGTGGGCTAGGCGGACTGCTCATCACGTGGATATGTCTGCCGCTGCTCGAACGGTTACTACCTCCTATCCGCAATCTTCTGACAGAACAACTTCCCGTAAGCCTGCATGTCGCGCTCAATTTGCGGGTCTTTGGTTTCACACTTCTGATATGTGCCTGTGCCGCAATCCTCACGGGCGCAAGTCCCGCATGGCATGCTTCTCGTACCGATCTTATGGTGGCGCTCAAGTCCGGCGATGGCACCCCCAGGCGGATGCTTCTTCGCATGCTGTTGGTTGGGGTCCAGGTTGCAATTTGCACGCTGGTTCTCGCTAACTTGGGCCTAATGGTCGAAACGCTATACAGCCTGGATCATGCGAATGCTGGTTTTGACCGCGATCACGTCGTGACATTCACGCTGGACACAACGCTCCAGAAATACACGCCTGAGCAGACTCGCTCATTCGCGCTTCATTTGGCTGAGGAGACGCGGCATCTGCCAGGCGTCTCCTCAGCAGCGATTGCCGCGCGGGCATTGATGCGCGGCGGCGGAATCAGGGCCACCATGGGGCGCGTAGGTTCACGGCCTTCCACATCAGATGCATTGAATACCGATATCAACATGGTTTCTCCCGGTTACTTCGAAACAATGGGAATGCGCCTTCTCGCCGGCCGGACTTATGAAGACCGCGACACACAGGCTCTGAAGCCAGTGCCGAGTGTTGTCAACCAAAGCTTCGTTGACCGATTCTTCCCCGGCATCAATCCGATTGGGCAGACTTTCGGTAATTCGGAAGGCGAGCAGTTTATCAAGCCAAAATACGACCTCGTGGGCGTGGTCGCCGATGCGAAATACCGATCCCTTCGCGAGGCATCCTTCCCCGAGATATTCGAATGCATCTGCCAATCATCTGACATGCTTCCGAATTCCTTCTTCCAACTGGAAGTCAGGAGCAGTGGAAAACCTGCCGTGGTAATCCCGGCTGTCCAAGGATTGCTCCGTGGCATGAGGCAAAACTCTGCGCTCCGTGAGGTGCGCACGCTCGGTGAGGATATTGAAGCATCGCTGTGGACGGAACACATGCTGGCTCGACTTGGCTCAGTTTTCTCAGTGTTAAGCGCGTTGCTCACGGGGGTCAGCCTATACGGGATGCTCTCCTATGCAGTCGGACGTCGAAGCCGCGAGATTGGCATTCGCGTAGCTCTGGGCGCGAAGCCGGCGGATGTCGTCAAAGTAATATTCATGAAGACACTATGTTTTGTGTTGGCGGGCGTCGTGGCGGGCCTCGCTACCTCGGCGCTAATCGGACAGTTTCTGCGATCTCTTCTATACGGGGTTTCTTATACGGACAAGTGGGCGTACGGAATCGGTGTCGTTCTGGTTATGATCATCGCCGCGGTTGCAACAACGTTGCCGGCAATCCGTGCTGCGCGCTTGGATCCTAGCGTCGCGCTCCGCAGGCCGGCTTAGGCAGGAACTCTTATCGCGCGTTGCTGGGCTTGGCAAGCCGGAGGCTTGCCCTACGGCGAAAATACGAACTGGTGCGGGCTACATCCTGGAGGATTTGCGCTTTCAGCGCTTCCGGGCTTGGGAATTTTCGCTCTTCGCGAACCCAACGCAGGAATTCCACAGAAATTCCTTGCGGCGGCTCACCGGCCAGCGGGGATAGCAAGAATGTTTCGATGGTCAGCCCATGTCCGTTGAAAGTGGGCCGGTAGCCCACATTTGTGATGGACGGCCATTCGCGTGAGCTGCCAAGCTCATGCGTGCGGGTGATGTAGACGCCGGTTTTCGGCAGCACTTCTGCAGTTGTTTCCAGATTGAGCGTGGGAACAGTTTGCTTCGCTCCTATACCGGCGCCTGAAACCACTCTTCCTTCGAGCGCGTAGGGACGGCCGAGCATGCGGCAGGCTAATGTAACCTTGCCGGCCTCGATGGCTTGCCGGATCTCGCTCGATGATATTACACACCCGCGGCATGAAATGGCATGCATGATTTCGGTGGAGAATCCGTACTTGTCTCCCAGTTCCTGAAGCGTGCGGGCGTCGCCGGCGGCGCGGTTTCCAAAGCGGAAATTATCTCCTACCAAAACCGTGCGCGCTTTGAGCTTCCCGCTGAGAATATCGCGGACGAATTCTTCGGGAGTTAGCTTCGCGATTTCCGCCGTGAAGGGCAGGATCAAGACTTTGTCGATGCCCTGATCGAGCAGCAGACTGGCGCGTTGCTCGGGCGTGGTGAGCAAGCGAGGCGCGCGCGCGGGAGCAACCAGCTTGGTAGGATGCGGGTCGAAGGTCAGCGCTGCGGCCTGCCAGCCGTGCTCATGAGCGATTGCGGCCACTCGCCGCATGATCTGTTGATGACCTATGTGCACACCATCGAAATTGCCGATGGTGATCGCGCAGGGGCCGAAATCATCCGCCAGTTCCGGCAAGCTTCGAAAAATCCTCACGCGGTTTCTCCCACCTGAATCTCCAGGCCGTCGTAAGCCAGGCGAACGTGCGCCGGCAGAGCGTCTTCAGTGACCGCGTGTGGAAGATCGTGACAGATGTGCGTGAAGAACGTCCGGCGTGGCGCGAGTTTCTCCACGGTCTGAAGCGAATGCTCCACCGTGGAGTGCGTGGGATGCGGGCGGTGCCGGAGAGCGTCCAGGAATAACACATCCAGGCCGCTCAACAGCTCTATCGATTCCGGCGGGATGTCGCTGTGATCGGTAAGGTATGCTGCGTTTCCAAAACGAAATCCGTATACCGTGCCTTTGCCGTGACACAAGCGTATGGGTGTGAAATCGAGCCCGAACAAGTTGATTGGGCCGCCGTCAAACGCGTTCGTGATCAGGCGCGGCACGGCGGATTCGGCAAAGCGGGCGTCGAATATATAGCGAAAACAGTGCCGGATATTTGCGATGGTTTCAGCTGATCCATAGACGGGAATCTCACCGCCCTGCCGGAAATTGAAAGGGCGTACGTCGTCCAGGCCCATGATATGGTCCGCGTGAGAATGCGTGAAGAGAATGGCATCCACTCTTTCGATTTTCGCGCGCAGGGCCTGCTGGCGCAGGTCGGGTGTGGTATCGATCAGGACGCCGTGGCCGCCGTAATTTATGAGGATGGAAGGCCGTAGCCGGTTATCGCGCGGGTCGCTTGAGGTGCATACTGCGCAATGGCAGCCGATGGTAGGCACTCCCACGCTGGTGCCCGAGCCGAGCACCGTGATCCGAATCGGCTCCAAGGCCATCTACGAGCCGGCCTGCCCTTCCGACTTTTCCTCCGGCGCTTCGGCTTTGGCGGCGGCATTTTTTTCCTGCTGCTCGGTAGCCTGGACAAAACGGAAACGCAATTCAGTAACGGCGTTGTCGAGCAGGCGCTGCTCTTCTAACGTGCAGTTGCCGCGCGTTTTCTCCTGCAGCATGGCCAGCAGGTCGATACTGTGGCGCGCGATGCGCAGCTCGGGCTCGGGGCGGTCCTTTTCTTCGCCGGTATACAGCAGACCGAGCTGCATTTCAGTCTGCGTCTTCAGCGAAAGGATCAGGAACTCGAGAGTGGCTGGAAAGAAGGGGTAACCCTGGTCGCTCATTGCATCCACTATCTTAACTGGTGGACGCACTGCGCATATAGTGCTCCCTCCGCCACGGAGCGAAGCCGTGGCTGGAGGGAGTTGGCTAAACCCGCTACCTCACTCTTTCCCAATCGGGTCCCGAGCAGTTTGCGGCATCCAGAGTTGGACTCACAACGCCGGAGACACCGCAAATATAATATCCCTTGGGACCACCGCGCATTTGGTCCAGGCTCTTCGCTGCCACCGCAAACAGGCGGACGTTTTGCGCTTCTACGATTCGGGCATATTCCAGAACCTTAGCCGCAGTCCGATTGCCTTCGGCGCGAGCAGCCTTGACGTAAGTTGTATAGTCCGAGTCAAATTGTTCCGCTTCGGCTTTATTGGACGATTTCTCCAGATTTTCCTTGGTGGAACCGACCGTTGGTGGCTGGGACTCAACCTCGGCCGGGACGCCGCCCAATTCCTTGATCGCGTCGAAGTGGTAGGTGTACAGAATTTGCTCCGCGCGAGCCACAGCGCGGAACAGGCTAGCCGCCTGCTTGTAGCCTTCTTCGTCCGCCTTGGCGGCGAAAGCCAAGTACCGTTCCTGAGCAATGTTCTCCGCGCGATAGGCGGCTTGCAAGCGATCGAGCGTCACCAACGCTGGCCCGCCGTCGGCCGCAAGAATAGCGCTCTGCATACAGCCGGCAACTACGGCAAATAGCGCAATCCACATCCAAGTTCTTAAATTAGTCATGATTTCCGCTCCTCTCCACCGCGCGGTGGTGCACGCGGGAATCCACGGATAAGATGTTTATTATCTGTAAGATTCAATGGGTGTAGGGTTTGATAGCGCAACCACGTGGGCTAAAACGCGCGGTTTCCGCCACGGCTGTGCCACAATGGGGATTCCACCGCCCACGGAATGACTGCAGATCCAAAAACTACAGGCGAAAGATTCGAACGGCTTGTTGGGATTATGGCGCGTCTGCGCGCTCCCGGCGGATGCCCCTGGGATCGCGAACAGAGCTTTGATACCATCAAACCCTATCTTCTGGAAGAGACCTACGAAGTACTGGACGCCATCGACCGGCGCGATTGGCGCGGGCTCGCTGAAGAGCTGGGCGATCTGATGTTGCAGCCGGTTTTCTTCGCGCAAATGGCATCGGAAGAGAACAAATTCCGGATCGATGATTCCCTCGACGCTATCGCCGAAAAGCTGATCCGCCGTCATCCGCACGTGTTTGGCGAAGGCGATGCCAAGACTGCGGACGACGTGAAGCGCCGCTGGGACGAGATCAAGGTCGACGAGAAGAAGGAGCGGGGCGAGGCACCGCGCGGAATACTTGAATCGGTTCCGCGCAGTCTGCCGGCGCTGGTGGAGGCGCAACAGATATCATCGAAGGCCGCGTCGGTTGGGTTCGATTGGGAGAATCCCGATCAAGTGCTCGAAAAGTTGGATGAGGAGCTGGAAGAGCTGGAAGGCGCCCGCGCCGGTGGATCGCAGGCGGAGCTCGAGAACGAAGTCGGCGACTTGATCTTCGTCCTCGTGAACCTGGCGCGCTTTCTGAAAGTGGATCCCGAGCAGGCATTGCGGCGTAGCAACGCGAAATTCCGCAAACGATTCGCGCATGTGGAAAGTAAAGCGAAGCTGCCGGGCGCCACGATCGCGGAAATGGAAGCGCTCTGGCAGGAGGCCAAGGCCCGAGATGATTGAGATCCGGACGCTGACAGCGCATCCGGAATTCCAGGATGCGGTCAGGTTGCAGCAGCAGATTTGGGGCTTCGAAGAGATCGAGCTGCTGCCGCTGCGGCTATTCGTTGTCGCGAGCAAAGTGGGCGGCCAAGTGTTCGGAGCCTACGATGGTCAACGCATGGTGGGATTTTGCCTGGCGATTCCTGGTTTAAAGTTAGGTGGTTTGAAAGCAGGCGGCAAAAGTTATCTGCACAGCCACATGCTGGGAGTGCTTCCGGATTACCGCGACGCCGGAGTTGGAAGGCGCCTCAAATTGGCCCAGCGTGAGGAGGCGCTCTCGCGCGGCATCGATCTCATTGAGTGGACCTTCGATCCGCTCGAAATCAAAAACGCATTTTTCAACACCGAGCGACTGGGCGCCATCGTTCGCCGCTACGTGTTCAATCAATACGGAACCACCACTAGCCACCTACATGGTGGCCTGCCGACCGATCGCTGCATCGCGGAGTGGTGGATCGGGAGCCCGCGCGTCAAAGCCATCATCGCCGGGCAGCCGTTCGAACGAAACCCGATTGAAGTGCGGATCGCCATTCCAGCAGAGATTGCGGCCATACGATCGAATGATCCCAAGCGAGCGCGCGAAATTCAACAACAAGCCAGCGCTCATTTTCAGCGCGCGTTCGATGCGGGATTGGCTGTGATCGGTTTCGAGAGGTCCAAGGAAGCGGGGACATATCTAATAGGAAAATGGGAATCCAGTTAGAACGAATCACATTACGGCAGATCCGGATGCCGCTGGTGCATTTCTTTGAGACCAGCTTCGGCCGCACCACGGAACGTCACATGGTCCTGGTGGAAGCCGTGGCATCTGGTTTTTCCGGATGGGGCGAATGCACGGCCGGCGAAAACCCGTTTTATAACGAGGAGTGGACCGATTCCGCGTGGCTGATCCTGCGCGATTACGTGGCCCCGCGCGTGCTGAATTACAATTTTGAGAATGCGGCCGCGGTAGACGCACGGACAGCGCATATTCGCGGTCACAACATGGCGCGAGGCGCTCTCGAAGCGGCGGTTTGGGATCTGGAAGCGCGCCTAGCAGGTAAGCCTCTTTATCAGCACATCGGCGGCGGCGCGCGGCGTGAGATTCCTTGCGGCGTTTCGATTGGTATACAGAATTCAGTCCCGGAGCTGCTTCAGAAAATCGAGACGGAACTCGCTGCCGGCTACCAGCGCATCAAGATGAAGATCAAGCCGGGCTGGGATGTAGATGTGATTCGTGAAGTGCGCGCGCGATTCCCGAAGATCCTGCTGATGGCGGACGCCAACTCCGCTTACACGCTCGCCGACGCCGCGCGGCTCAAGTGCCTGGACGAATTCGGATTGATGATGATCGAGCAGCCGCTGGCCCACGATGAGATTATCGATCACGCAAAATTGCAGGCTCAGCTTCAAACGCCCATTTGCCTGGATGAGTGCATCCGGTCCGCGCATCAGGCCGCGCAGGCCATCGCGATGAACGCCGGCCGGATTATCAATATCAAGCTTGGCCGCGTGGGTGGTTTCGCGGAGGCCAAGCGCGTTCACGACGTTGCGCAAGCAGCCGGAATTCCGGTGTGGTGCGGCGGGATGCTGGAAGCGGGCATCGGACGGGCGCACAACATCGCGCTGGCGACGCTTCCGAACTTTGTACTCCCCGGAGACGTGTCGGCGAGCAAACGCTACTGGGCTCGCGATATCATCCAGCCGCCGGTTGAGGTGTCGGCGCGCGGAACAATCGCCGTCCGCGATGCGCCTGGTTTCGGGTACGAGCTGGATCGCGATTTTCTAGACTCCATCACGGTGCGCCAGGAGAGCATTCCCTAGCAAGCCGGAGGCTTGCGCTACGCTGATGTCCGACTTTCTACGTCTGCTCAAGAATAACCGGAACTATCGCTACACCTGGAGCGGACAGGTGGTCTCGGAGATCGGCGACCATTTTAATAACATCGCCGTGTTCAGCCTGGCGCTGGCCACCACGCATTCCGGCATGGTCGTTACCGGCGTAATGCTGGCGCGTGCGATTCCTGCGGTGATGGCGGGTCCGCTGGCCGGCGTAGTGCTGGACCGCCTGGATCGCAAGCGAATCATGATCGTGAGCGATTTGATCCGCGCGGTGGTGGCGCTTGGTTTCATACTGGCGATTTCGGCGCATAGCTCGTGGTCACTCTACGTGCTGAGCGCATTGTTGATGTTCGCCTCGCCGTTTTTCACGAGCGGCAGGTCCGCCATTCTTCCCACAATTGCGAGCAAGGAAGAGCTGCACACTGCGAATTCACTTACGCAGACCACCGGTTGGACCACGCTCACGGTCGGGGCGTTCCTCGGCGGCGCCAGCGTTACGCAGTTCGGTTACGAGTGGGCGTTTGCGTTCAACGCCCTGTCGTTTCTTTTTTCAGCCGCGTGTATTTCGAGATTGAAGGTGGAAGGCGGCAGCTTTCGAGCCAAAGGCACCGAACTGACTGAGAACGAAGTAGTGCGTCCCTGGCACGAATATACTGAGGGGCTGCGCTACATGCGCTCTTCGCCTCTGATTCTCGGAATCGCGTTGCTGGCTGTGGGATGGGCTTCGGGCGGAGGCGCTGCGCAGATTCTGTTCAGCCTGTTTGGCGAGCTGGTGTTTCACCGCGGCCCGGCGGGCATCGGCTACCTGTGGGCGTCGGCCGGTGTGGGCTTGCTGGTGGGCGGAGCATTTGCGCATCGGATCGGCAAACACATCTCGTTTGAAGGATACAAGCGCGCCATCGGGATCTGTTACGTGATCCATGGCGGAGCGTATGTCGTCTTCAGCCAGATGCCCAGCTTCGCGCTGGCCACGGTATTCTTAGGTCTGTCGCGAGCGGCCATCGCCGTAAGTTCAGTGCTGAATACCTCGCAGTTGCTGCGTCGGGTTCCCGATGAGTTTCGCGGCCGGGTGTTCGCCACCATCGAGACCATGTCATGGTCGATGATGATGCTTTCAATGTTGGGCGCCGGGCTTGCCTCCCAAAAGTGGAGTCCGCGCATGATTGGAGCGGCGTCTGGATTGTTGAGCTCGAGCACGGCAATTTTCTGGTTGTGGGCCAACTGGACCGGACGTCTGCCGCAGCCGCCGGCCGAGGGCGTGGAGCCCAGGGAAGTGGAAGTGCATGGAGATCCGGTAGTATAGCGAGGGGCGAGGATTGGCCGCGAATGAACGCGAATGAACGCAAATAAGAAAGCAATCTGAATCGCGTTCATTTGCGTTTATTCGCGGCCAAAATAAATCATGGAGAGAACCGTACTTATCACCGGTGCCGCCAAGCGCATTGGCCGCGGAATCGCCTTGCGGCTGTTTCGCGAAGGCTACCGGGTGGCGATCCACTACAGCACCTCGGAAAAGGAAGCACGAGCTACCGCCCAGGAGTGCGGCGACGCGCCATTGTTCCAGGCCGATCTCGAAAGCGTGGATGAAATCCGGCGTATGTTCGGAGAGGTGGAAGAGCGGCTGGGTTCACTCTACGGGTTGGTCAACAATGCCGCACGATTCCGGCGCCGCGATCCAGTGGAGATCACCGAGGCCGACTGGGATTTTATCCACAGTGTAAATTTGAAAGCGACTTTTTTCTGCTGCCAGCAGGGCGCGTTACTGATGAAGAAGTCAGGGGCCGGCAGGATCGTGAACATCAGTTCGCTCGGCGGCATATTGGCCTGGGCGGATTACGCGCACTATTGTTCTTCGAAGGCCGGCGCGATCATGCTGACGCGAGTCTTGGCCAAGGCACTGGCGCCCGAAATTACGGTGAACTCAGTGGCTCCCGGCGTAATTCTTGCTTCGGGCGAGGAGCCTCGCGTGGAACAGATGATCGCGGCTACTCCGGCGGGACGCATGGGGACCGTGGAAGAAGTGGCGGAGGCGGTACTCTATTTTCTGAATGCGACCAATTTCATCACCGGCCAGGTGCTGGCCGTGGATGGCGGATTGAGCCAGCGCTAGCGATTATTCCACCGTGACTTTGGTGCCCTTAGGGGCTTGCTTCGAAAGACGCTCAATGCGGGCATCCAATAAAGATCGAATGCCTTTCAGCGCCTCAACTCGAGCGGCGCGAAAATGTTTTTGCGTCTCCTCCGGCCACAGGTGATCGAGCATGGCTTCGATCTGCGGTCCGGCAACAGCGCAGAAAAAGCAGCCGTGGCCCGTTTGTTTTTCTTCCATGTCAGCCCTCCTTCATTTCCACTATTAATATCTTATTCTGTAACGTGGCGCGCGTGGGCATCAGTGCGGCCATGGATGTCGGCAGGCCAATGTGGCGCCGCAGTGTTCCGATCTCCACCACCAGCTCGTCGCCCTTTTTGAACAGTCCCACCTCGCCCTTCACCGCGAATGGGAGTCGCACACGCACTTCATAATGCGCGTTGCGTTTCTCGAACGTGAAAGGGGCTTCGGTGCGTGTCACGGCTGCGGGATCGTCTTTATCCTTATAGAGTACGTCGGCGAGCTCCTCTAGCCGTTCGCGCCCCAACACTTCATGCGTGAACAACGGGACGCGCTTCATCGGCACGGGCGCGAAATATTCTTCGATCTCGTCCAGGATTTTGGCTTGGGAAGCGCGCCACTGATCGAACCAGGTGTCCGTTACAGCCTCCGGCAGCACGCGATTCACGATGATATTATCGATGGTCAAGCCGTGCAGTGAAAAATAAACGAAAGCCCGCTGTGTTTCGCGCAGTACCATCTTTTCCGGATTCGTTACCAGCCGGACGCTGGTGATTTTCGGGTCTTCCAGTAGCTCCGCGATCCCATCCAGGCGCGCGAACAGATACTGGATGTTAGCGAAATAGTTGTCAGTCGGCAGTTCCACGGGCGAAATGCGGTTGGCCACCGGGCGCACCGCCTTCAGCAATCCGCGTTGGAAAGGGAAGATGTGCTTCATGTACCATTCGAGCGTCGTAGGCATGCTGACGAAGCGCATGGATTCAGCGGTGGGAGCGCAATCCAGCACGATAACGTCGTATTTTTGCTCGCGACGGAACTGATTCACGTACATCATGGCGCTCAGTTCTTCCATGCCCGGCAAAATAGCCAGTTCCTCGGCTTCGACATCGCTGATACCGGTGGTCCTGAGCACCGAGACGACGTAGGTGGAGATTTCGCGCCAGTGCCGCTTGATTTCCTTCTGGATGTTCACTTCCTGGATGGAGAGGTGGGCGTCGATGGGAAGGGGATCGCTGGTCTTTTCCTGGAAAAGGCTGGTTTCGAGGTCGAATGCGTCGGCCAAGCTGTGGGCCGGATCGACGCTCATCACTAGCGTGGAATAGCCCAGACGCGACAGTTGCAGGCCAGTAGCCGCAGCGACACTAGTCTTACCTACGCCGCCCTTACCACTGAACAACAGGATACGCATACCTTTGATTGTAGTGGGTGCCTGAGCACGGACCGTGATTCATTCGTGGTCGCACAATTCGAAGACATGTTTGATCTGGTCGGCGATGAACTTCGCGTTCTGCTCAACAAACTGGCGCGTAAGCTTAATCGAAAACTTGTCGTTGGCCTTGTCGTTCAAATCAGCGCCTGCGGTCTCCCATGCCAGTCTAGCTGCGTTATTCTCCGACTCAGAGATGGCGCGCAGTTTCCCAAAGGACAATCTGCACACCTCCTTTTTCCCTGGCTTAAGGGCTATGATGTTTCGGCAAGTGCGGCCATCAAGGCCAATCCAGTCGCTTCGATAGTTCGGGCTCGAATGCAGACCTTCTCTTTCCAGAATTGCCAAGAGACTCTCAAATAGCTTCATACCCTCCGGCGACTGCTTCTCCCACCATGCACGATCGACGTGAGCGGATTGCTCCTCGTCATCCGAGTCGGGTCGTTCGAAAAGATCCAGGACCTTGGTGAAGTGGAGAAGGAGCTTGCCGTCGACTGTCAGTGCGTTCAGTTGAAGGGCGATGATCGGCAGCGATCGGCTTAAGAGCCAGATAACGTTGAAAAAACGATTTGTAATCTCTTCGGCAACGATGACCGCTCGGTGTTCACGATCACGAAAACGACGGCTCTCAACATCCCAGTACTCTATCGTCCGGATAATGTGACTCTCATCAGTGGCGCCGCACATGACCTCGACTTCGTACATCGTCTCCGGCTCGGTTTCTGTATCGAGGAGCAGGAAGTCGAGCCGCCCGCCTAAGCGTTGCATCTTCTCTTTACTGTGTACGACCACATCGCCAAGGCCGAGGATCGACGGGTTCTCCAGAATCCGATCCTGCAGCCATCGCTCGTCCTTACTGATATCCCGTAGAAAGACCCGCTCGTGCTTAGTGAATGTATACGCGTTTAGTCCTGCGTTGGTGGTACTCATGTTTGGTCCGATGGCCTAGTTTACCGCTGCCGGCGACCTCCCAAGTCCCTCAGGCCCAGTTTTCTGACTGGTTCTCTCAGCGCGGGCGAAAAATACTTTCAAACTCCGGCCCCCAGTTCCGATAAGGATTCTGTGAGCAGGTTCGTCGACAACGCCGTTCAGATCTTCGATGCGGCGGAAAACGCAATTCGATCCGGCCACACTCCTTCGGAGATGACCATCCTGATCAGCGCTGAGGGAGGGATTCGAATGGTGGCCGATTCGGATTGGCCGCTGGATTCCCTCCAAGCCCATCATGGGGCCGGGATGGCCTACCGTGTGAGTCAGCGCGCATCCATGGTGCGTGTGGAGGGGCGGGCAGGTTCTCGGACTTGCTTGTTCGAAACTGAAAAGCCCGAACGGGCCGCCCGGCTTCTCTTGAATCACTCCCCCAATTACAACCTTACGGTGTTATCCGAACTGGAAAGCCCCAGCCCGAAGCTGCTGCCAGCACAACCCTACGCAGCCTAGAATTCAACCAGGCCCTAGGCAGCGGACGGACCGAAAACGTTCCGAAAGTGCGTCACCAACGGTGGAGTGCTGAACACGATGTTGACTACATCGAACCGGACACTTTCCCAGGGAACTTCAGCTTGCCTCGCATATTCGCGCGCGGCCCGGATCAGGCTGGATTCTTTTTGACGTCCAATGGCGCGGTCGGGAGCGCCGTACTCCTCTGTTTGCCTGGATTTCACCTCGACGAAGACCAGCGCATCGCCTTCCCACCCGATGAGATCTACTTCACCGTGACCAGAAGCCATTCGAAAATTCCGCGCGACGATAATAATACCGGCACGCTGCAGGTAGCGATGCGCAATATCCTCGCCGCGGCGCCCAGTGGCAAGGTGCGGCGTGAGGTGCCCCTTCCGGCCGTGATGCCGGAGCACGTCGGCAAATTCGTATAGGCGCCCCATCATAATGGATGCTCGCAAGTGGAGTGGTGGTTGAATGCGGAAAATCTCAGATAAACCGGCTCGCTCACGGCCGCGGTCATGCCTTGTGAGAATATTCGCCACGGGGTGCACCATCCCTTCAAGAAGTCCTACTTAGCCTATGCCCAACACATCCCTTTCCGATCACGTCATGGTATTCGCCGACACGCTTTCCGCGGAACATTGCCAGACGCTTATCGATCGTTTTGAGTCCTCGGCCGAGCATGAGACTTGCCAGATCGAGCGCGGTTACAGTTTTACTCAACTGAACGTCACCGAGAAATGGCCCGATGAGAGCAAGATTCTCACGCCCATCTTTCTTTCCTACTTCAACAGATATCAAGTGGCGGTGAATGCGCGCTTCTGGCCCCTGACCTTTTGCTTCGAGCATTTACGGATAAAGCGTTATCTCCCGAACGGCCGGGATTTCTTCCCGCTGCATGTGGACGTCATGGGTCAAGTGGCAGCCAAACGATTCATGACGGCCTTCATTTATTTGAACTCCACAAGCGGAGGCGAGACTGTTTTTCCCAATCTGGACATATCCGTTGCGCCGGAGCCGGGCAAGCTCCTGGCTTTTCCTCCGATTTGGCTCTTTCCCCATGCGGGCCGGCCGCCCAAATCCAGCCCCAAATACATTCTCCATACCTATCTCTGCTACCCCATCTAGTTGGAGTGCCGGGACGGCTGGGAACCAGTGTTCACGCTAGCCAGCTTGACTGCTCGAAGCCGGCGGCAAACGGATTGACGAACCTGACTCCACCCAGCCGCGATCCAGCTTGAAAATCCTCACTGAGGATCGTGTCCAGCTGGTTTAGTTGGGCGACTGCCCAGAGCTGAGCATCCCAGAAACTGAGGCTGTGATCTCGAACGGCGCGAGCAGCAGCGATCACAACGGGTGGGGTCACCAACAGGATGTCCCAGACTCGTACATGATGCTCCAGCTCAGCTAGAGCAATCTCATGCGGCAGCCGTGGGCGGAGCCGCCTGGTCACCACGCTGAAGAATTCCGATAGTACCTGCGTACTTACCAGCCCGACGCCCGCTTCCGCAACGGCCCGTAGAACCAATCGGGCTTGACGCTGCTTGCCAGGTTCGGATTCGTCATAGAGATAGACGAGCACGTTAGTGTCAATCAGAACGCGGACGCTCATCGCGATCGTAAAGATCTTCTCTCTTCCATGTACGCCCAGTGCTGACTTGGGTAGGTTTCGTTCTTCGATCGACCGTGGCCTCGATCTCACGCCACGCCGCCATGCGGTCCTCTTTGGCTTTCAGAAGCCGCACGTGTTCATCCAGAGCGTTTCGGATTATCTCGGCTTCGGTCTTGCCGGCTTGGCGAGCTACCTTCCTCAGCGTCTGCTGCTGGTGGGCCTCTATGTAGATCTGTTTACGAACCATCGCCATGCTTAATTATACATCACGTTATACATCGTCGCTATTTGATCGCCTCAAACTCGAACTCCATCACCTTGCCGCGAATCACGTAACACAAATAGTGTTCCCAAAATCTCCGGAAGCGCGGAAATTGATTCACCAGGAATTCGAACCCCAAATATCGCCACAGTGCCAGCAGGCGAACGTGCACTCGGACCTCGCGGAAACGCGCCAATGTGTAGTAGCCGAAGCCCCCGTGGTTGGGTCCGAAATAGCGGAACGAGAAACTGTTCAGATGCCAGTGGTGCGTCGGGTCGCAGAAAGAGCTGAAGTCTGTGTAGTGCGGCGTGACGATGAGAACCCGGCCACCGGGAACCACCAGGCGATGAAATTCCTCCATGGCACGGATCACGTCAGAGACGTGCTCGATTACGTGCACGGCACGCAGGGCTTGGAAGGAACTATCGCGAAGCGGGTACGGGAAGCGATCTAAATCGCACAGAACGTCGGCGCGGCTGCGGGGATTGCGGTCGATGCCGACCGCGCCCGGATACTTATTGATGCCGCAGCCGACGTCGAGCGTACGTGTCGCAGTCAAATCGACTTCAGGCATTCCTCCAGTGTATCCACAGCGAAGTCGGCTTGATCGCGCGTGATGATCAGCGGCGGGCAGAGCCGAAGAACGTTGCGGACCGCGCCCAGCACCAACAGGCCGCGCTCGAAGGCCATGGCCACCAGCCGGTCGCGCAGTTCGGGCGCCCGTTCCTTGGTGGCTTGATCGCGGACCATTTCAATGCCGATCATGAGACCCAGACCGCGCACGTCGCCGACATTCTTGAATTTGGCCGGCCAACTGCGCAGCCGGTCCATGATATGACCGCCGATGCGAGCCGCGTTCGCCACTAACTCACGCTCGAGTAGCTCGATGGTCGCGAGCGCTGCCGCCACGGCCACCGGATTTCCGCCAAACGTGGAAGCATGCGCGCCGGGCCCCCAGTTCATAACTTCTTGCCGCGCTACCATGGCGCTCAACGGCATGCCGCTCGCGATACCCTTTGCGACTGTGAGAATATCCGGCGTCACCCCAAAGTGATCCGCCGCCCACATTTTGCCGGTGCGTCCCATGCCCGATTGGATTTCGTCGAAGATCAGCAGGATACCGTGCTTCCGCGCCAGGCGCTCCAGCTCTTCGAAGAACACCTTGGGAGGGACCACATAACCACCCTCGCCCTGAATGGGCTCCACAACAATTGCGGCCACTTCCTCGGCCGGCAGCGTGGTCCTGAAAAGGTCTTCTTCGATGGCGCGGACGCAATTCACAGCGTGATCCTCAGGCGTTATCCCTTCCGGACACCGGTAGGGATCAGGAAACTGGGTATGAAACACGCCCGGTACCAGCGGCCCGAATCCCTTGCGTTGAACTGCTTTGCTGCCGGTCAATGAGAGAGCGCCGAGCGTGCGGCCGTGAAATGCTCCTCGAAACGCGATAAATTTATCGCGGCCCGTGTGGTAACGCGCCAGCTTCATGGTTGCTTCGATGGCTTCGGTGCCCGAATTCCCGAAGTAAACGCGCCGATCGACATCGCCCGGTGCGATGGCCGCCAGCTTCTCGCCCAGCTCGATCATATTCTCGTAGTAGAAATCCGTGCCGGACATGTGGATCAAACGCTCGGCCTGATCTTTGATCGCGGCAACTACGTGCGGATGGCAATGGCCCGTGGAAACCACCGCGATTCCGGCGTTGAAATCGAGAAAGCGGTTGCCATCCACGTCCTCGATGATGGCGCCCTCGCCGCGGCTCACCACCAGCGGATAGTCGCGCGTGTAGGATGGCGAAAGCACTTTGCGGTCGCGCTCCACCAGCGCTTTCGCACGTGGGCCGGGCAGGGAAGTCAGGATGTGGGGAAGGTCCAGGCGGACAGTTTCAGTGGTAAGCATCTTCAGTCTCTTTCTCTATCGACAGTTTTCTTTTTTGGACAACTAGAACAGCAGAAGGAGACGGCTTAATCGGAGCCGAACAGAGAGGGACGAGCTGTGGATGGCAGAAACATCAGTAACCGCTGTATTCAGTATAGCCGCGAATGAACGCGATTGCACGCAAATTCCCGAAAGCACCCAACGAGAAACGAGAAACGAGAAACGGTTCTATCATTGATAAAGTGTCCCGCCGCACTCGAAGCCCTCAACAAGCTCTAGCTGTTTCGACCCCGGCCATCGCGGAACCCGAGCGGCGCGAACCCGCCTGGATTCGCCCCACCATACTTGCTCTGGCTGCGATCTGCCTGATCGGCATGTTCTCTACCGAAGTGGCCGGATATGATACTTGGTGGCACCTCAAAACCGGCGAGTATATCGTCCACTATCACGCTTTACCTGTTCCCGATCCGTTCTCCTACACCACTTACCTGAGCAAGCCGGCGTATCCGGGCGAGGAGCAGGTCCGCCACTTTAACCTCACGCACGAGTGGCTGGCGCAGACCATAATGTACAGTATCTACGCCGCCGCGGGTACCCCCGGATTAGTCTTATTCAAGGCATTATTACTCGCCGTGCTGTGTCTGCTCACCGGCCTGATTGCCGCGCGGCGTTCCGGCAGCTTTTACGCTGGCTTAGCAGCCGCATTTGCCGCCGCCCTGTTGGCCGTGGAGTTCGCTTCCGATCGGCCGGCGCTCATCACATTTCTAATGGTCGCTGTCTTCATCGCCATCTTCGAACTCCGCTGGCCATTGTGGTTGCTGCCGCCTCTCGCGCTACTTTGGGCGAACTGCCATGGCGGCTTTTTTCTCGGCTGGGTGGTCATGGGCGCTTATTGCGCCGAAGCCGTTGTTTTGCGTTTTAGAAAGCGTCCGCTTGAAGACGACCTGCGCATCTGGAAGATGTCCGCGCTTGCCATCGCCGTTTCCTTTCTCAATCCGAACGGCTTTCACGTTCTCGACACACTTTTCCGCTACCGGAATAGTTATCTCACTTCCACACTAATCGAATGGCGTTCGCCTTATCTCTGGGGTCCTCCCTATTCTTTCGACATCCTGCTGTATGCCGCCGCGGTGGTGCTGCTACTTTCCTGGCGCAAGGTTCGCGTATCGGATTGGCTGCTCTTCGCGGCCTTCGCCGCAGCTTCACTCACGGCGTACCGGAATATCCTGCTCATCGGATTTCTCGCGCCCATCCTGATCGCCGCCTGGTTTCCGCGCCGTTTCCGCACGCCGCGCTTCATAGGTCTGGCCGCAATTGCATTGCTCGTGGCCACGCTGGTCACGGGCGTTGCACGCGGACGCTTTTTTCAATTTCGCGCAGCGCTCTGGCAATACCCTTCCGGCGCCGTGGATTTTCTGCGCGCCCACGCCATCTCGAAACCCATGTTCAATACGTATGAATATGGCGGATACTTGATCTGGAAGCTGTGGCCCCAGGAACGCACTTTTGTCGATGGCCGCGCCCTAAACGAATCCGTCTACCAGGATTACCGGAGCATCCTCTATAACTCCAGCCCCACGCCCAACGTACTGGGAACCGAATGCCAGCGTCTATTGGACCGCTATGCCGTCCGGGTGATCGTCATGAACACGTTCGAATACGTCACCGGCGCGTTTTACCCGCTCGCCCTGGCGCTCGGCAATCCCTCGACCTCCGACTGGCAATTAGTCTACGAAGATCCGCAAAGTGTTATCTTCCTGCGCGACCCCCCAGCCGGAATTCCGGTGCTGGACAAGGCGCGCCTGAGCATCGATCACATGGAGGCGGAATGCTCGCTGCATATCGAGCACGAACCCGAGTATCCGCTATGCGCGCGTTCGCTGGCCGATCTTTCACTCCGGGCGGGTGACAACGAACGCGCCAAGCGGATGCTGGGCTTGTATCTTTCCAACTCCACTCAAAAGGATCCGTCGGCGGAACAGGCGCTCCGCCGGCTGATGCAGCGGTAAAAAGGTTACTCTTTCCGGTCCACGGGTGGTGCAACTTCGACGATCACGCCCGGCCTCGACTTTTTTCTCGTCGCCGGTGCAATCTCCTTGATCGTCCCCGCCCTACGCTTCAGCGCGGGAGCCATCTCTTTGATCACCCCACGCGATTTCCGCGCGGTTTCGGGCGCGATTTCCGGAGCTACTTCGACGATCACTCCGCTCGCCGGCCGCTTGCGTCTGGTCATAGGAGCCACTTCGGTGACTCGCGATCCGGCCTTCTTCTTCCCCTTCCTCGGTGGGGCGACCTCGACGATCGGTCTGCCCTTTGGTTTTCTGCCGGGTGCGACCTCGACAACCGGCCCATACGGTTTCTTCTTTTTCTTGGGGGGCGCAACCTCTACTATCACGCCTGGTTTCTTTGGCTTTTTCGTTGGACGTTTCTTAGCTGCCATTCTGATTCTCCTAATCTGCTGGTTTATTTACGAAAACATCTGGATGCCGTTCGATGATAGCCGCGAGCGAATGCTGAACGAAGTCGACGCGGACGTGGCCGCTATATAGGTTTTCCCGGAGCCCGCCCACCGCATACTCGGCGTTCGGCAGGATGGATGAATCGCGCTCCTGGATGATCAAACGGTCGAGGAAAGCGAAACCAAGCTGCCACGCATTGGCGTATCGGCGTTCACGCACTGTGTCGGAGAGCGCGGCTGCCACATCGAGCGCCGCCGCGACTGATTCCAGGTAAACTGCCGTGGTGAATCCAGGCGTGTCGGGTTGTTGATCCGTCAGGAACGCGCCGCAGGTCTCCTGCTCGGCGCGAATCTGCTGGAAGGTCAAAATCCAATTTGTGATCTCGAAAAGGAAATCGGACAACTCGCGCCGCTGGCTTAGGCGCCACCAGGCCGCCGCTGCGAGCGCCATCCACGAGACCTGTCCGAAATCGCGCTTGTAGCGGAAGCGATGGCGGTAAAAACGGAACGCACGTTCGATCTTGCGATCGTCTAAACCGGTTACACCGGCCCGCACCGCCGCGGCCAGAGCTAGCAGAACCTGACCCGGCACATAATTCTGAAGATCCTCCGGCGACACTTCTTCCCGATCGCTCTCTTCATCTTCACTTGGCGCGGCGGGAATCCACGTTTTGATCCGTCCATGCTGGTCGATCGATGCCCACAATTTCGCCGACAGCTTGGTTTGATCGGCGATCTCCTGCATGCGCTGCTCGCACAGCGTCAGCAGAACAAACGCATCCCGCGCGAGGCCAGCCACCGGGTCCTCAACTTGACCCAGAATGTGTTTCAGCGCGGATGCGGCGGCGGCACTTTTCCCCGCGCGCGCCAGCGTCCAGGCGCCATGCGCCAGCCGCGCCATATCGATCCCTTGATACAGGACGTTCTCGAATGCGTAATAGCCGAAGTACAGCGCCCCGTCCTCACGTTGATTGCGCAGCAGGTAGTCAACCTGCAACCGCGCAATCTCGTGCACCCGCAATGTGGGAGCCAGCCGCTTGAAACCGCCCTCCAGTTTCGCTGCACCGTCTTCATCTGCCAGCCAGGTATCGCAATCGAAACGGATCCAGTTATAGGGAGCCCTGGTGATGCCGGCCTTGTCCAGCACCTCCTCAACGAAACCCTCCGCATCCACGCTGAGCCACGACGTCAGGAACGGCAGAAGCATGCCCGACCGCGCGTTTTGTTCCACCATGAGCGCCTGTTGGCCATGCCGGTATTTGCTGCGTACCTCTTCGGGCGAAAAGTCGCCCATTTCAAGTTCGTCAGAGAGCAGAGAAACGCTCACCGCAACGTTCGTGTCTTCGCCGATCTCCGGATGCTCGAAGCGTTCATCGGCAAGCGCGGCTTTCGTCAAAGTGCGCAGATCGTTCTCCAAGTCACCGATTTCCGACCCCATGCAGCCGCAGGGTTCGCCATCCATGTAAATAGTGACGAATAGCTGCTTGGCCGTATCTGGCAACGTAATCGGCGGGAGCGGCTCAGCCGGTTCGCATCCTAAAATAAGATCTCGCGCGTGCGACGCGAGTGCACCCAGATCCGGCGATTGCTCAGAGCCAGGAACGCCGCTCGACTGCCAGGGCGCGCCCGGCTCCACGAATTTCGAAACTCCATGGCGATAGATGATGTACGGCTCGTACTCGTACAATTGCGCGTTATTCATGCGAGCGTGCCGGAACTGCTGCCATTCATCGCGAATACCGGGCATCCGAGGCAATCCACCGCCCATGATTTCGGGCCGTTCACCGCTCACTACAACAATCCCGTACCGATTGTTGTCCAATTCTCCGACCGTTGCCGCCTCGAGCGCGGAAAAGAATGTCACTGCGATGTAGCTGGAATCGAGCAACTTCAGCGCGTCGGGCCCCTGGGGCAGTTCCTGGGCCGTCCGCAAGGCTGCACGCACCACGTCTTCGGCCAGACCCCAGGACGTCTCACTCGGGAAATGCCAAAAGCCATCGCGTGCATGCCGATCATGAATGTCCTCGCGCGAACGGATGCTCACCCAGGCGCCTCCGCGCGAGTCGTAGTCGTCCCGGTCGAGCGAGCGCGGCGGAGCCAGCCACTCACCGCTCGAAAAGTATTCACGCAGGACCTCACGCGCGAGAATTGCCGGATGCAGCCCCTCCGGCGCGCGGCGAACGCTCCAGCCAAAATCCGGGAACCATTTAGTAGGGTTGTAATCCGGACCTTTTTCGCCCTCCATGCGGGACATCAGGTCTTCAAAGATGTCGTAGATGGCTTCCACGTGATAACCGCGTTCCGCGAAATCCGAACAGCCGCCTTCCCAGCCGAAGCGAACCAGCGTGACGCATCCTTCCACGCGTAGGCCGGCTTCCTCCAGCTTCCGAACTCCCTCGCTGCCGCTCATCCCCGAAGCGATAGAATCCTCAATCAGGATCACGGGCTCGTCCGGATCAAATTGGCCCTCGATCAGTTTTTGCGAACCATGCGGCTTGCGTTCACTGCGAACCAGTAGCCCGCTATAGCGGCCGCCGGACTGAACTACGGCGGATTGCAGAATGGGAACGGCGGTCAATCCGTAAGTCGCCAATTGCCTTCCATCGAATCGTTGTAACCGTTCCAGCACCAGCCGCCCGGCCAGTTCGGCGCCGCGCGGAGTCAAGGTTACTGCGAGCGAATCCAGCATCCAGCGCGCCGATGAACCGTCGCGTGAAAGCACCGGCTGCGTTTCCGAGCGCTGCAGAATTCCGCGCTGCAGCAACAGCCCCAAAAGCTCTTCGCGTTCGGTTTGTAGTTTGGCGGAGACGGCTGTCAAGTTTTCACCTCGCCGTGACCAGTTCGATCACGGGCACCAGGCCTTCCACGCTGCGCGGTTGTGGCATGGTAGCGGCTTGAGGTCCAATGCTCATCTCGAAGTTCGGATTGGCGGGAAGCGCGAGGCTTAGGTAGCGTCCATCCAGGAACAGCACGAGATCCTTTGCTATGAAATCGTCCAGTGCCTGCTGCACCCACGGTTCCGTCCCCAGGGCTGCCGCGATATCGCGGGGCGTTCGAGCATCCGCGCAATATTCGTAAAGCAGCGCCGGGCCGTCGGCGTACTGATATTTCCGCTGCTTGCGCCGCCGGCCATCTTCAATTGTGATGCTTGTCAGCGCTTTACGATAGCGCAGATAAGGACGGCTGTGGCCGCTCCAACTAGCCTGCCATTTTCCGACGGCTTCGAGCAGGTCGTCGTAAACTTCTTCGTCGACTACGTTGTCCATTTCGTGATCGAAGTAATAGGACACTCGCTCGAGATTGAACTTCTTCGGGAAAATATAGTCGTAACAAACCGCCGGTTTGAGCCGCCGGATGGATTGCGAGGCCGGATCGGTATACATGGGCGAACCGCGGTCCGCGCGCGCTTTCACTATGCCCCAGGGCGGCTGCAAATGGAGGATCTTCGGTACCAGCTCGGCCTGCATCCGGTAATCTTCCACAGTTTCGCCGGGAAATCGCATCAGGATGTTGTACATGCAAGTGATGTCGTGGTAGGTGCACCACTTGATCAGCTCCACATTCCGCATGCCGGTGGTCATCTTCCGCATGCTCTTCAAAATGTTAGTCGACAGGCTCTCGACACCCGGCTGCACCGAAATGAGACCGCCTTTACGCATTCGTCCGAGCTGCGTGCGGGAGAAGTTCGGGCGAATCTCGTAGTGCAGCTCCACGTCGGTGTTCGACTCCGCGAGCCGCCGGAAAAGCTTTTCGGTATACTCCGGCGCCATGATGTTATCGATGGCGTTGAAGCTGTAAATGCCGTGCTTGCGCGACAGATGCTCGATCTGTTCGATGACGCGTTCGGGGTCCTTGGCGCGAAACTCCATGCCGGAACGGTTCAATCCGCAAAACGTGCAGTGATGTTTTTCGCCCCACCAGCAGCCACGCGCCGATTCGATAGGCAGCATCGGCTCACAGGATTCCTCCCAGTCTTCGTACCCCCCTTCTTCGCGCGCATAAAAATATTCGTCGAACTGCGGGAGCGGGGTCTCATTCATGGCCAGGAAGTTGGGCGCACGGCCGGCGTACTCGATTTTTCCGCCGTTGCGCCACATGATGCCGCGCAGCCCTTCCATGGATTCACCCCGGTCCAGGCGGTGGACCATTTCGGGGAACGAGATCTCGCCGTCGCCGCAATGCAGGTAATCCACCTGCGGACATCCACGCATGATTTCGTCGGCGATGTCGTCTTCCATGCTGGCGCCGCCGAACACGATCGGAATCTCCGGATACCTCTGCTTCAGCGCCTTTGCGAGAGCAATGCTGGCCAGGCTCTGTTGAAACACCACCGAGAAACCGATCAGCCCGAACCGCTTCCAATCCACGGCATCCACGCAGAAATCGATAAACTCCTGCGCGTCCTTGTCGCGAATCTTCTGGAACCGCTTAGTGGTGCACCCGGCGCGGCGGCATATGGCCCGGAAGATGTAGTCGTATGCGCGGAAATACTCTTCGTCGCGCGCTTCGATCTCATCCCCGAACGCGGCTTTGGTCCAGATCCATTCGCCCACCATGCTGGGCCACACGTCCGCGATGGCCTCATTGATCCTCCATCCGATGCGCGTCCCGAAATACATAAAGAACGAGAAGTTTTGCGCGGGGATCCCTGCCCGTTCGAGCGTTGGCTTCAGCAAGGCTAACTGGAAGGAGGGGAATCTCGCCGAAAGGGTCGGCATGCTAAGCAAGGCCACTGGTTTCATAACCGAGTCTGCTTAGTATACTTCGGAGGCGCTTTTATGTACCAGCTTTTTCTTCACAATTCAGCTTAAGGCGCCATTTTCAGGGCGTGAGGTCTTGCGCCTTGCTCCCCCTTCCCTCTTGTCAGCCTTCTGGCGGCAATGGAATCGTTACCGCCCGGCAAGATTCGCCAACTAGCCGCGAATTCCTGCGCAAGTAAACTAGCTGATTGTTAATGCCCTAACATTTGCGTGAGGTTGTCAAGAATTGATTTGACAGCCACGACAAAACCGGTTATAAATTGAAACCTATGGCACATGTACTCTACGGACCTCCCATCCAGGAGGCCATTGCAAAAGGAGATTTGCCGCGCATGAAGCAGCTTGCTGCAGAGGCCGAAGAACACCTCAAACAAGCCGGCAACGTGCGAGCGGCCCTTGAGTACCTGAAGATCGAAATCGCGAAGCTATCGCACAAGCACTAACCCGCGCAAACAATAAAGGAGAGGACATTCATGGCACAGGCAGACCGGGGCGCGGTGCCCCCGTATGGACCGCCTATCCAGGAAGCCATCGCAAAAGGCGATCTGGCCAAGATGAAGCAACTCGCCGCCGAGGCCGAACAGCACTTGCAGCAGGCGGGCGACGTTAGTGCGGCTCTCGAATACTTGAAAATCGAGATCGCCAAGCATGAACACAAAGGCAAGAAATAGAAGGAGACCTTAAACATGGCTGAGAAGCAACATCCAATCCTGCTTTACGCACCGACCATTCACGACGCGATCACCTCCGGCGACCTCAGTCGCATGAAACAAGTCGCCCAGGAAGCGGAGCAGTACTTGCAACAGTCCGGCGACCTTCCCGCCGCCTTGCAGGCTCTGAAAATTGAGATCGCCAAGGCCGAGCACAAGAAGTAGGAACGGGCTTGCCTAAACCTGCCCGGATTCGTGTCGACGCTGATTACCAGAATTTTGTTCCGGTGCACGTCGTATGGGAGATCACGCTCGCTTGCGACCTGAAATGCCTGCATTGCGGGTCGCGCGCGGGACGCCGCCGTCCGAATGAGCTTTCCACGGCTGAATGCCTGGACGTGGTGGAGCATCTTGCCCGATTAGGCACACGTGAAGTCTCGTTGATCGGCGGCGAAGCCTACCTCCGATCAGACTGGACCCAGATCGTCCGCGCGATACGCTCCCACGGGATGTACTGCGCCATTCAGACCGGCGGCCGGAACCTTACTCCCAAGCGTCTGGCGGCTGCGGTGGAAGCGGGGCTGCAGGGAATCGGAGTGTCGCTTGACGGCATGGAAGCACTGCATGATCGCGTGCGCGGCGTGCCGGGATCATTCTCGCATGCACTGGATACGTTACGGCGCGCCAAGGCCGCGGGCCTGAGGACCAGCGTCAACACGCAGATTGGGTCCGAGACTATGGCGCATCTCCCGGAACTGATGAACACTATCATCGACACCGGCGCCAAGCACTGGCAGATCCAGCTCACCGTCGCCATGGGAAATGCGGCGGATAACGATTATCTGTTGTTGCAACCTTATCAGCTAGCCGAATTTATGCCGTTGCTCGCCGGCCTTTACTCGG
>Ga0116125_1000018_pt1 | contig 51491 bp, 31 predicted proteins | sample June2015DPH_16_1_2_FD_89729 | JGI IMG/M metagenome (GOLD analysis project Ga0116125, IMG submission 89729) | Peatland microbial communities from SPRUCE experiment site at the Marcell Experimental Forest, Minnesota, USA - June2015DPH_16_10 | ecosystem: Environmental > Terrestrial > Soil >...
ATCGGAAGGTGATTCTGCACCGTCAGCGTGCGCCCGGGCTCTGGAACCCACAGCAATTTATCGTCCGGCCGATACTGCGTAAACGAGCCGTAGCCAAACAGCCGCAGGACCAACTCTAAGACCAGACAAATACCCAAAAACCAGCCGATGAATCGCAAAAATCCACCGCGCTTTTTCGTGCCCTTACTCATTCACTAGCCCCCGTTGGAATTTTCGTAATGTGGCGCTCGAGTCTCGCCTTAGAACATCGTATAGATGAACGGCGCGAGAGACGAACTCTGGGCCACAACGATCAGCGCTCCCAACAGGAACAGGGTCACGAGAATTGGAAACAGCCACCAGCGCTTATTGCGTCCGAAGAAATGCATGAGCTCGCCGGCGGTTTGCAGGTTTCGGGCGGTTGTGCGAATAAACTTCATAAGAAAGATGTCTCCTTTGAGATCGTTATGATTCGGTGATGCTGGAACATCTCGGCGGATGTCCTGGTTGTTGCGAAATCAAAATCGTTAGTTAGAGGAAGTTGACGACGGCAGCCACTGGCGGCGCTGCAAGAGATCGATCATCGCCGCGGCCGCCACCTGGTGACCCATCGCGCTGAAATGCGGATCGCAGGTTAACGAAAAATAAGGCCACTGCACATGATGCTCGTCGCGGTACGCCTGCATGTAAGGCGTCAGCGAAGCCATCGTAATCTTTTGCCGATCGGCCAACTGCTGCAGCCGCAGGTCGAGCTTTTCCGGAGCCAACTCCTGCGGTAGCGGCCCGAACTGCTTGGTCAGCCTTTGCCGCCAATCCGGATCGATGTCACTGAAGTTGCTCCACGGGACCACAACAAACTTCGCCCCGTCCGCCTCCACCGTATCGCGCATGCGCGCCATCACTTTTTCGGTGACCGTCCACGCGTTTTGCCACTCCGGATCCAGCGGATCGTTCGAGTAGCTGCCGAAATAAACCGGCATGCCGTGCCACTTGTATAAAGGCAGGTCGGCTCGAAACCAAACCCGCTCAATGTAGTACGCCAGGTACGAGTGCCGCTCGAGGAAAGTAATCAACCCGTTGAACGACCGATGTTGTACCGGCTGAAAAACCAAATTCCCGTTCGAATCCAAATTGTAATACGGGCAGTACCAGGTGTGGATTCCGTATGACTTCGGCTGCAATGTCGAGGAATTGTTCATGATGTCGTTGTCCGACACCGTGAGCACAACCAGATCCGGATGAAACTGCCGGATGCGCTCCTTGTACATGATGAGTTCCTGGGTCGTGCCAATGCCTTCGATCCCGAAATCCATCACCTCGACATTCTTGTAACCCTGCTGCTGCAGAAGCTTTTCCATCTGGATGTTCATGACCTGGTCGGGGTTTACATGAACACCCTCGACAACCGAGTCGCCGATCAGCGCGATGCGAAACTCCCCCGGCGGCTTCTCTAAAGTCCGATCGCGGTCCCGGAATCCCCAGCGATTCGTCTCGACGACACCGGTAAAACATCCCCGGCTGTGCGTGACTTTCATGTTCGGAATCAGCGAGACGCCGAGTTCCGTATCGTACTGCCGAAAAGGCGCGCTCCGAAACTTTCCGAGGGGAAGAACTCTTAGCGCAACCTCGCCTACGATCGACAGCGTGACGACCATGAAGAGCGCATACGCTAGGCCGAATAATACCCGCTTGCGCAGCGGCAACTTCACTTCTTGCGTAGGTAGATGAATTGTATTCGACGCCATCCTATGCGGCCCCTGATCCTCTCAGGACCGCCGGAATGGTTTTCACCAGAATTTCCAAATCCAACGCTAGCGACCACTTATCGATGTATTGCAAATCCAACTCCATCCACTTTTCAAACGAAATCGAGCTTCGCCCGCCAATTTGCCAAAGGCAGGTTATTCCAGGGCGAACACTGAAGCGGCGCCGCTGCCAATCTTCGTTAAAACCCTCATAGTCGCGAATCGGCAGAGGCCGTGGCCCGACCAGGCTCATGTCACCTTTCAACACATTGAATAACTGCGGCAGTTCGTCAATGCTGGTCTTGCGCAGAAAACGTCCGAGCGGCGTGATCCGCGGATCATTCTTGATTTTGAAAACCGGCCCAGTTACTTCGTTCAGGTGCTCAATGTCTTTCTGGCGCTTTTCCGCGTCCACCACCATGGTGCGGAATTTGTAGATGCCGAAATGCCGTTTATTCAGGCCGAGCCGTTTCTGCACGAAAATCGACGGGCCCTTTGAGGTTAATCGAATGGCAATCGCCGCCACCGCCAGCAGGGGCAGAAGAAGAATTATCAAGGACAACGAAACAGCAATATCAACGACTCGCTTGAACACGACCGGCCAGCCTTCAAAGCCGCCCGTATAGTGGCTGATTAGCGAGTCGCCTTCGAACTCCTCCGACCTCGATCGTGCCTTCTTGAGATCGAACAAGTTGGAAATAAACCGAATGACAATTCCCTGCTCTTCGCACAACGCCGCAACATCGCAGGCCCGCGAATGGCACGATCGCATGGGCAAAGTCACCACCACTTCGTCCACCACGTTGGCTCGCAGAAATTCCGGCAACCCTTCGAAGTCGCAAACGACCTCATACCCCGTTCGCTCGAACTGCGGCATTCCCACCCAGTCCTGATCCACAAAACCGATCACGCGATAACCCAGCGCCGGATTGTGCCGCATCTTTTCCGCGAACTGAATCGCACGCGCGTTGGTGCCGACAATCAGCAGATCGCGCAGATTTCTGCCGTGCAGGCGAAGGCGTTTGAGCACGCTCCGCATTACGATCCGGCTCAGTATGGTTCCTGCCGTACTCGCCAGCCAGAAGACGAGAAGGAACTGCGGACGAATCAAACTGATGTGAAAGATGAAATGCGAGCAAAACAACAGGAATGTGCCGAAGGTCGTGGCTTTGAGTATGTCTCCGAGTTCATCCCAGCGGCCCGCCAGACGGCGCGAAGCATACATTCCGAAAGAAGAAAAAATAAGATGCCACGCCAGAAGCAGGAGGGAAAATGTTACAAAATTTTGAACCTTGATCCGTAAGGCAAGAAACTCAGCCAGGGAAACCGTCGCCTTCTGGGAAACCACAACTGCGGCCAGGCCAAATGAGAACATCATCAGGGCCAGGTCGAACAGCTTCATCGAATTCAATAAGAATTGCCGCCGAACGTTACCCACAGGAAAACTCCTTGGAAGATGGCAATGTCAGAAGGGTGCTACAGAGGGAGAATCTTGCTTGCGGTCGTGATTGTTGGTGCCGGAGGAGGAGACTGCTCCCCCTCGCCAACTTTTATTAACTACCCAGATTCCCTTGACTCGGCGGTTTCTGGCGGTCCGTCAAGGCTTCTGTCACCAACTGACTGGAGCGATGCAATTGCGTCGCAATTTGTTCCATATAAGCGCGCGCTTCAGCCGGACTCAAATTTGCGGTCTGGCCATACCCGTGGGCGCGCGGCGCCACTGGAGAAAAGAAATTCGTCGGAGCCGAGCCTTCGTAAACCTGCGCCGCTCCCGGACCGAACTCGGACGGACCGCGCAACGCTTTGCTGGTGTGCCGCGTAATATCCAGATCGCTGATGACTTCCTCGACGATGGCCGCATCCATGACTTTTTGCTGCAGCGCGCAGCCCAGCGACATCGAGTTGAAGCACAAGCTATTAATGTTTCGCGGAATTCCGGCGGCGAACTCGGTGATGCGCGCCAGCGCTGCTGCGCTGAACAATGGCTCGCCGCGGTGTCCTGCCACGCGCAACCGGTGCTGAATGTATTTATTCGTTTCCTCGAAGGATAAGGGCTGCAATCCGCTAACCAGCGAAACGCGTTGCCGCAACTGCGCCATGCGCGGATTAGCCAGCTTGTCGGCAAGTTCCGGCTGTCCGGCAAGCACAATCTGCATCAGCTTGGCGCGCGGAGTCTCAAAGTCCGAGAGCAGACGAACCGTCTCGAGCACCGATGGGTCCAGATTTTGCGCTTCGTCGATGACGACGATAAATCGATTTCCGGCACGGGCTTCCTGGAGCAGCCGCTTGTTGAACTCCTCGTGCATGCGCACGAAATCCTGATCGTCCGAACCGTATCCCAGTTCGGCCAACAGGAAGCGCATGAACTCGCGGGAGTTGCATTGGGTCTGAAACAGGAAGGCGGTGCGCGCCGAGGTGCGGAACTTTTCCAGCAGGTGGAACAGAAGAGTGGTCTTGCCCATTCCAGGGGAGGCGATTAATGCAAGAAAACCCAAACCGCTCTCGATGCCATACACCAGCGAAGCGAGCGCTTCGCGATGGGCTGGGCTGAGGTAAAGGAAGCGCGGGTCCGGGGTCACGCCAAAAGGTTGTTCGCGGAGACCGTAGTAGTTCAAAAACATTCTCGATGTCCTCTTTCTTTACACCTGAGTCAAACTACTACTGCGGTCCATCGCCAACGCTCTGCGTATTGAAAGCCTGTTCAACGTGCAGCCTGCCATTCGTGCCATTCTTTTTTGCGCTCAATGGCACTGCTGCTAACACCGGAATGTTCAATTCGGAAAGAACCTCGGAAGGGGTTCGGAACGAGGTATCCAGATATTCGCGCGTGAAAACCAGTCCAACGCTAACCATGCCCGCCATCAGGATCCCGACCAGGCCGAACATCAACGGCGACCGAACCGGAGAGAGAGGCACGGTAGGCTGCTGCACCATGCCGATGTTGAGAATGCGGGTCTGGTCAAGAGCGTCGGCGATACGCGCTTCTTCACGCTTGTGCAGGTAAAGAAGGTAGTTGTCTTCGTTCGCTTTTGCCTCGCGAAGCAGATCCTGCTGCACAAAGCCGTTTACTTCGAGTTGGTGAGCTTTGCCTTGATACACACCAACGATAGCTTGCGTAGCCGTAGCGCGCGCCTGCAGCGCGCTGTAATCCGATTTTGCCTTGGCCAGCTCTTCGTTAATCCAGGCGTAAGTCGGATTGCGATCGGTGGTCTGCTCCTTGAGCGGCTTGCTTTCTTCCGCCGTAATTGCCGTGCGCGTATCGGCAATCTGCTTGTCTACTTCCTGCACTAACCGGTAACCCGGCTGGAACTTGGTCAGCAATTCTGTACGCTTGAGTTCCAGAGTGAGGAGTTCGCTCTTCAACTGCTGCAACACTGCGCCGTTATCGGTTTCACGCATCTGTGTGGTCAGCCGGTCGGGAGTGGTTCCCGCCTGGCTCTGCAGTTCCTGAATCTTCTTTTCAGTCGCCGCCATTTCCGCGCGCGTCTGTTCCAGCGAGGCGCTGAAATCGTTCAACTTCTGCAGCGTGATGTCCCTGGAAATCTGCGGAGCCACTCCGCCTTGCTCCTGTGAAAACTTCTTCAACTGGTCCTCGGCCGCATCCAGATCGTGCTTGTAGCGGTCCACCTCTTCTTCAAAAAATTGCAGCTGTCCCGCAGGCCGGTTCACCGCAACGTGCTTTTCAATGTACGCGTTCACGATGTTGTTCAGCACCTTCGCAGCTAGCTTGGCATCGTGAGCCGAGTAGGTAATTGAAATGACATTGGTCTTCTTTATGGGATCAACTCTCAGATTGCCCCTCATCTTTTCGATGGCTTTCGAAATCTTCTGATCCGGCGTCTCGGCAAACAGTGCCGACAGGAAGGACTTGCGCTTGTCCAGTCCAGAGGTGACCACCGCTTTGCGCAGCACATCTTCGCTGAAAATCAACTGCGCCTCGGAATTCAACTCTTCTTCCGTCACCGCACCCACCATCTGTGCAGGATCATTTTTCTCGGGCGTGACAATCGGGTCGACGCGTTCGCGCTTGACCACGATCTGCGCGGTCGAGTCGTAAGTTGACGGCAGCACCAAAACTGCGGCCAGCGTACCCAGCAAGATGCCGGCGAAGCAAAGCAAGAAAGCTCGCTTGTGGCGGAATCCAATGGCTAGCAGATCCCGCAGTGTAAAGCCAAAGCTGTCACCTTGCGACTGGGCGAAATCCTGGTCTCTCATAATTTCTATTGTCTCCTATGGGTCCGACGATCCAAGGGGGAAAAGTGTGCCATCTTGACTACGGGCTGGCCATCACCGCACCGGCGCTCACGCCAGTGTAGGGAATGAAGGGCTTGATCTTCGAGAAAGTGTTCTTGGGAACGAAGAGCATGTCACCCGGATGCAGAAGAGGATCCTCGTGCAAGTCGCCCTTTTTCTCCATGTCCTTGAGGTTGTAAACCTTCGCAAACATCCACTGATCGTCAACCCGCCGATACAGGCGCACTTGCGAGTGCTTGGCGGCTTCGGTAAACCCTCCCGCCACGGCGATCGCCTCAGCTAACGTCACGTTGCCCCGCATGTCATATCGCCCCGGATGGCCAACTTGACCGTCAGCAACGAAGAAAGGTTTCTGAAAATCCTTCAGCACCACAACGATCAGAGGATCGTTGAGAATCTTGCCATACGCCTCACGCAAGGTTTGGGTCAGCTGTGGCACCGTCTGATTCTCCACCATCACGTCGCCAACACTCCTGAGCGTGACATAGCCGTCGGGCTGCACCGTAACCGTCTGATTGAATTCGGGGCTCAGCTCGAACGACACATCGAAGCTGTCACCGGCACACAAGTGATAGCGCGTGTCCCGTGCCTGGAGCCGCGGCGTCGAGGCTGCGACCGGAGCTGGAGAACCTGTGCCGGCCGCTGTGCTCTCTTCCGCAGTCGCAACCACGTGCGCGGTGTTTGCGGACGAAACCTCCTGCGCCTGAGCCAATCCGAGGCACGCGATGGCCACAGCCAAAGTCCCCGTCCACAATCCAATCCGTCTCACCATGAATCCTCCCTGCCTTGAAGCCAAAACATCCGCTCTTTCAAATCTCTTGGAAAATCAAAACTTGCGAACATCCGGGGGGTTAACAAAGAATATCAGAGCTTCGCGACTCAGATTCTTGAATGGGGCTAATCACAGCTCCGCCCTCTGAGTCCCATACCGGCTGACCCGGAAACAAAAAGACGAAATCCAATTTACTTCGCAAACGCGGCCGATAAGCCACTTGCTTAGCAAAGTTTAGGCATCGCTGTTTTCGTAAAGGGGGGATGACGCTCGGGTGCCAATAAAGCGACACACTTAAATTCCCTTAAGGCTATCCGCGATTGCAAGTTACTGCAAGAGGTCAAAAGAACTACCAACCAAAGACTCTATTGGCCATAACGGCGAACGACCTCTACCGACCAAGTTACAAACGAGTTACCCAAGTAATCTGCACCTAGTCGACCGCAGACCACAGGGAGGTCTTCGCTGAACTATCTCGCCTCTTTTTTCCAATCTTTCTCTCGGCCAACTCAGAATGTTGCAATTAATTGCAACATTCAAGTCTCGTAAGGGCCGCTACCCGCGCGGCTTCTAGACGCAAAATTAGTTTGACATCACAATCAGCATGACTTAAAGTCTGATGACTGTCCCCCCGTTTGCACGACCATTCGGAGAATCCACTAGGTGTCGAATACACGCAGCCTTTGTTCGCACGCGCACCCCTCACTTTTGCCGTCGCCTCGGGCAGTCTCGACTCGGTCTGCGAACAATCGAATCCAATCTTCCCGAAATAGAACCTTTGAGGAAAAATTCATGCGGAAAAATGTCCTTGCCTCTCGCGCTCTCGCTTTAGTGATCGCGATCTTCAGTCTTCTATCCCTGAGCGCTCAAGCGCAATATGCTGGTCAATTTTCCTGGGGAAATAGCAATCTGAACGAGACCACGTTGACCCCGGCGAACGTCAGCACCGCGACCTTCGGCAAGCAATTTTCCTATTCGGTCGATGCCAGCATTTTCGCGGAGCCGTTGTACGTGCCGAATGTGACCATTCCGGGCCAGGGCGTTCACAACGTTCTCTACGTGGTGACGGAGAATGACAGTGCTTATGCGTTTGACGCGGATGGAAAACAGACGACACCGCTTTGGTATGACAGTTTCATCAATCCCTCACAGGGCATCACTGCCGTTCCTTGCAACCTGATTACTTCCAACGTTTGCAATATTGCTCCGATTATCGGAATCACGGGCACGCCCGCCATCAACACCGCTACGAATACGATCTACCTCGACACGCACATCGATAACAACGGTACGCTCTATCATTATCTTCATGCGCTCGACATCACCACCGGCGCCGAGAAGTTCGGTGGCCCGATACTCATTCAGGCAACCGTTCCCGGAACAGGCATCGACAGCTCGGGAGGCATTCTTCCCTTCGACGCGAACCACACCTTTCAGCGGCCCGGATTGCTGCTGATGAACGGCGTCATTTACGTTCCGTATGGCAACTATCACGGCTGGGTAATGGGATATAACGCGACCACCCTGGCTCAGCTTTACGTCTTTAATTTCTCGCCCAACAGCAAAAACTCGAACCTTTGGCAAAGCGGGGAAGGTCTGATCGCCGACGCCGAAAACAACATCTACGTCTCTACGTCCGATGCGCCGTTCGACGTCTACAACACTAACAAAATGGATTACGGCGATAGCGTGGTAAAGCTCAACAGCTCGCTGCAAGTGGTGGATTACTTCACGCCGATGGACCAGGCATGCCGCAACGGTAACGACATGGATCTGGGTTCCGGCGGACCGCTTCTCCTGCCGACCCAACCGGGACCCTATCCGAACGAGATTGTTTTTGGAGGCAAGGGCGGAACACCTTGCGATCTTTGGACAGGCGGCGTTTATGCCGCGCCGGTCTACGTCATCAACTACGACAACATGGGCCACTACAACGCGACCCAGGATCAAATCCCGCAGGAAATAGAGGGTTCTCCAAACGGTTATTGGTCGACCCCTGCATATTTTTCCACCGGCACCACCAACTACGTTTATATGGCGGGAACTACGGCCAACGCAGGCGTAGGCGACTACCTCAAGCAGTACACGTTGACCAACGGCCAGCTCGTAACTCCGCCTTTCGCTTTGTCTCCCGGCACGCTGCCGGTCGGAGGAACACCCAGCATTTCCGCGAACGGCACGACGAACGGTATTGTTTGGGTGCAAGAACGGCAGGAGAGCTTGGATACTCAGATCGGGAAGAAGCCACCACTCCTTCTCGCCTACAGCGCAACCAACGTCGGAACATTGCTTTACAGCAGCGCGCAGAATGCGGGGCGCGACACGCCTGGTCTGGAAACCAAGTTCGTGTTTCCTCTGGTGGCAAATGGCCGCGTCTATATTGGAACGCAGACCGATGTCGATGCTTATGGTCTAATCACGCAAACGAACGTAACCCTGACGCCCACCAGTCTCGCATGGGGCACCGTGTTCTTCGGCGCCACGGGCGCAGCCAAGACCGCGACTTTGACTAACGCCGGCACCGGCACGGTCACGATCACGAGCATTTCGGTCACGGGAACAGAGTCCAGCGAATTTCCTATCAGCGCCGATACTTGCGGCTCGACTCTCGCGGCGGGTGCGAGCTGCACAATTTCGGTCGAGTTCAAGCCGACTGGAGGGGGTACGCAGAGCGCCACGCTTACGGTTGTGGATGGCGGCGGCACGCAGACCTCCGCTTTGAGCGGTTACGGCTCGGCGATCAAGTTCAGTCCGGCGAGCTTGACCTTCGCCGCAACGGCGGTTGGAACATCGAGCGCCCCGCAAACCGTGACGATGACCAACGAGAACAAGACCGCCATCACCATCACCAGCATCGCTCCAGGCGGCGCCAATCCGTCCGACTATAGCGAAACCAACACCTGCGGTACCAGCCTGGCGGCTGGGGCGAACTGCTCCATCACGGTGACCTTCACGCCGAATGCGACGGGGAGCCTGCCTGCCAACATCACGGTCAACGACAGCGATATCACCAGCCCGCAGAAGGTCGTGTTGAACGGCACCGGTTCCGCGCCCCAAGTCAGCTATACGGTAGCGCCAAGCTCGATCGCTTTCCCCTCCGAAACCGTGGGATTACAGACGAGTTGCCAGCCCGTTGTGGTTACTAACACAGGAACGAATTCGCTAACCATCAGCAGCTTCACTTTGACGCCGTTCCTGGTTTTCCAACTTCAATACGGCTACGCACCGCGCACGCTCACAGCGGGAGAGGCCCAAACCTATTGCATCAAGTTCGTTCCCTCCGCAGCGACGAACTACACAGGGTCAATGTCCATCTCGATCCAAGGCGTTTCGACGCCATCCACCGTCAGCTTCACCGGTACGGGCCTAGTCACACAAGCTGTCGGTGTTGTCTCGACTCCCCTCATCACGTTCCCGCCGACCCCTCTGGGAAGCACATCCACCCAGACGGTTACCCTCACGAACACCGGTAAGTCGGCGTTTCACCTGACTTCAGTTACCGACGAACCCCCGTTCAGCTACACGGGTTATACCGGCTCGGTCGCGATCAACCCTGGAAAGTCGTTCTCGTTCCAGGTCACTTTCACCCCCACGCAGGCCACGTCTTACACGAACGCGGTCTATATGGTCGCCGACTTGGTGCCGGGCTTGAGCGCGAGTTTAAGTGGAACCGGAGTCGCGCCGAGTGCGCTCGCGATCACCAATTTCCCGACTCTGCCCTACGTCAATCAAAAGGCAACGTATCTCGCCAATCTGACGGCCGCGGGCGGCAACGGAAATCTAACGTGGAGCGTTGCATCTGGCAGCTCCTTGCCAACTGGCCTTACGCTATCCTCGGCTGGTCAAATCACGGGAACGCCCGGCTCGTCGGTTGCAGTAGGCAATTACACCTTCACGGCGCAGGTAACTGACCAAAGCTCACCGCCGCAGACTGCAACGGCGATTCTGACCCTGCCGGTAGCAGCCTATGTGACCGGCGCCAAGTGCAGCAACATCGACTGGGATGTCGCCGGTACCAACAATCCGCTGGTTCCGCTGACCGACCTCGGTACCGGAACTTATCTCGGATACGAAGGCGGTCTCTATCCGAACGGCAGCAACACGCCTCCCGCTTCGCAGTTGAATCAGGCTCTCACTTACGCGCAGAACATCGCCAACGGGACGGGCCCGTACGCGATGATTTCGGTTGGCGTCTCGATCACTCGCACCATCTGGGACGAATACGGCCCGATGGAGCAGGCGGATCCCGCAATCAACAAAAATCTTGTTCTGGTGAATGCAGCCATCGACGGCACCGATTCTCCCGACTGGACCTCGCCCTCCAGCGGAACCTGGCTGGCTATCACCGACTACTATTTGCCGTATCAGAATCTAAACGCCAATCAGGTAGTGGCGGCGTGGCTGATGATGCCGCACAGCAATCAGAGCGGCACCTATCCCAACGACATGCAGAACCAGGAGAACGATCTCATCTCAATTCTCCAGGATATGCATACCTATTTCCCGAATCTCCAGATCGTCTACATTTCCAGCCTGCACTACGGCGGATATCAGCCCTCGAATAGCTATCCCGAGCCGTACGCGTATGAGTTCGGACTAGCGGTGCAGAACGTGATCGCAGACCAGATCAACGGCAATCCGGCGCTCAACAACAACCCGGCCAACGGCCCGGTGATGGCGCCGCTTCTGTTGTGGGGACCTTACAACTGGGCCAACGGACTTCTTGCCCGCGAAGATGGCCTGACCTGGGATTGTCAGGATGTCACCAGCGACGGCCTGCATCCGTCCGCGCTCGGAAGGAACAAAATGGCCGGTTTGCTGACGACGTTCTTTAAGTCAGATCCCACAGCTGCACCGTGGTATCTGAACTCGCAGTCGAAGTAGCAGGAAATCTAGGGCGTTCGCAAAAAAGCTCGGTCGCCAGCGCAGGCTGGCGACCGATTGTTTCTCACCTACAGCGCAGCGCTCGATTTTGCCGATGATAAAAGACTCTGATTCGTATCAGGGCGTCGCTTCAGCAATACCGGAATCGAAGCGAAAAAATAAGTAACCCGCGTTCCCACGAAATTGCGCTTGCCGGAACCGGGACGAATCATGCCTCTCGATGAGACCAGGAAAGCTGGAGAAAATCATCTGCAGCGATGAGCCTCAGGACTAGACGCACGGGTAGCGGAAAATGCCGATGCGATGGGTCGTGCATGATAACGGCTTCCGAAACCTGATAGCAAATGCGGCGAACCTCGATCTGGCAGCGCCCGGCGTAAAGAACATTTTTCACCCACCCACTATCTCGCCCGTACGTGACTGCAATCAGAAATCCATCGGGCATTCGAAAAACATTTACCGGCGTACGGTAGAGCCTGCCCGTTTTTCTGCCAGCCGCCGTGACTATACCGAATCCCGGCAATCGAGCGGCGAACCGGATCGCGAACCGGTTTGTGAAGGCGCGATGAAAAGCTGCTACCTGCCTTTTGCAGAACCTAACCAGAAGGATCGGAATCGATAGCAACGCGAAAAGCGCCACAACCGATGCCGCCACGGCGATCACATCCATACATGCCAAACGAACACGCTAACATAGCTCACTGCGAGAAAAGCAAATAGTAGCGTCAAGAGTGCGTGCCCGAAAACAAATGCCCTTCCCTTGGGCCAGTCGGCATGCGAAAAGTAAAATGCATCAACGACAATCCGCGTCGTCCAATAAATCCCGATGAAGGCGGCGAGTCCCAGAGCAGCGCGGTCGCCCCGAAGCAACTCCTCATGCAATGCGAGCGTTAGTATGCCAAAAGCGATGATCGTTAACACAGTAAATCCACCCTGCACCCAGAGCAGCTTCCTATTGAAAGACTTAAGCGACTGTAGGTCTTCCTTCCAGCCAAGCCGATAAGGGACCTGAAAACTCGCCAGCAAAATCACAAAATGTCCTGCCCCCGCAAGCCAAAGATCGACATCAAAAATTCGCTGCACAAGTGCGTTTGTCATAGCGCATGAATCACTCGCATAAATGGGAGTATTACACGTAGTACAAACCACGGATGAAACAGCCAAAAGACCGGTGCCAGCAGAAACACCATCATGAAAAACCAGCCCCGCCCCCCGCGTGCCAATCCCAGCCTCTTGCCAAACTGAGAACGCTCCACAGTCACTCCAAAACCCTGCAGCAAAAAGTAGAGCGTAGGAAGACCATACCCTCCGCGGGCTGGCACCGAAATCACCAAGTCGTGAACCAGCCCTGACGCTGCGAAAACTAGGAACCCGGCTGCCTCTGGCCCTACCAGACGATACGACGGGCGAAAAATCAATTCATGCGCAAGCTGGCGAAAGCCAAGATTCCACCGCTTTCCCCAAAACTCCCCAAGCGAGATGGAACGGAGAGGCCCCCGCATGATTGGCTCGGCATTGACGCCAACGCTCTGCCACGCGAGAGCGACTATTTGGAAAGTTCCGAAGTGAAGAAGCAGGATCAGGCCCACCATCCCGACCCACCCGCGCAACAGTGGTTGTCCCTGCGGAACGAAGCGAGCTACGACCCACAGCAAGGCCACACCGAGCAGCGTCCTACTGGTTGCCCACAACCAGGATGAGCGCTGCGGAGTCGGCGCTCGTTGCTCGGCATCGAGGAACGCTTTGGCATCCATTCCCGGCCACGCTAGAAGATATGCTGCCGAGCGCCATGCAGGATGGAAGACTTGCAGCCGCTCCCTCCACCACGTTTGCCACTTAAGACCGAAGTAGATGGCGAACGCAAGAATCCACATGAATCCCCAGGGCTGCATCCGATTTCGGCAGGCCAAGGCGGTCAAAGGCAGGGTTGAGATCGGAAGCCAGCCACACACTTTATAGAGGGCTGGAGGCTGTTCACTGGTGCGCACATCGAACTTTGTAACAGATGCTCCCTGTGAGGAAACAGTATCTTTGGTTTCTTAGCGAACGAGTGCTATTTCGCTTAGAAATCCGTAGCCGGATTCAACAACGCCGTCTGAAAGGTCGGAGCTATGGTCGGAGCCTGGAGAACCGGGTTCTGCCTACCCGGCTGGCTGAGATCGAATACGACAAACCCAGCGGTGGGCGCACTAGCCAGCGTGTAGTCGTCTGCCGGATAAGCCGGATTTGCGAAACTGGGATTGACCTGCGCCGTCCCCTGCGTATCCTCTCCAATTCCCTGCCAGCCGCTGAACGTGTAATAGGTCCAGTCCGTTCCAGAAGTGTTGAGCGTGTCGCACAACGGGGACGAGGCGCTTGGCTGCACGTGAAACGCCTCCGGATCGGTGGCAAACAAACCGTCAGTGCGCCAATACAAATTTCCGCTGAGCATCTGATACTGCGTATACGGAAAGCCGCAAGAATAAGTGCATCCCCGCTGCACGCTGAATCCGTCGCTATATTGCTTGTCGAAGTAGGCGATATTATCCGCGGCGGTGAACTCCAATATTGGTGCCGAGAAACAACTGTTAGTGGGATACGGATCGCTCAGTTCGAAAATACCCGTCCGTGCATAAGCAAAAATATTGTTCTGAATGGTGTTGGCCTCGCCAGATTGCGCGGGACCATTCGACATGTGCATGGCATTCGATGACACACGGTAAACCAAGTTGTTCTCCACATCCGCTAACCCAGTCTGCGCATCGAGATAAAGCCCCTGTCCGCCATAGCCGTCCGGATCCTGGGTGTGCGCATCCGTCACGTCGTGACACTTGTTGTTCAGAATCTTGTTACCTGTCGCCGTGTGATTCGGGCCGCCGGTGTTGTAGTAAATGCAGCCCATGTCATCGGTCATGCCCTGCCCAATGTCATAGACATGGTTGAACTCGGTGACGTTGTTAAATGACCCATTCGAGTTTTGCGCACCCCATGGACAACCCAGTGCACAAATTTCAACGCCGCTGTGATAGCCGTCGTAAATGTCGTTATGGGTATAGGTATTGTCGTGTGCATCGCCCTGCACAATGCCGATCGCGCTGGGAAAAACACGGCCATAGCTGGCAATCAAAGTGTTCTCGATGGTCGTGTCGTGCGGGACGTTGGAGTCTGTATCGGTATAAACCGGCGGCATTCCGACGCGAATTCCAAAGGCGCCCAGGTCGTACAGGGCGGCATTCTCCACGGTATTACTCGCTGTCGTGGCGCTCGTATTATTGGTATAGAACTCGATGCCGCCGCCAGACGTTTGCGTAACGATATCCCCATTAAAAGTCACATTCTGACAATTCAGGCAGGTCAGTGCTCCCGAAATGCCCGGATCCTGCCGCAACGCTGGATAGCCGGTCGCAGGAACAATAAAGTTGTCGTGTTCGAACGTCAGCCCGGTGAAGGTGACGTATTGCAATCCGGTGGCGATCATTACTTGCGATGCCTGCGGAACGATCACCGAATCCGTGTTCGGATTCTCCCCGGCATTCGCCAAGTAAGTCAGCGTCCAGGGTGAGGAAGACCGATCCAAGAACCATTGCCCCGGCTGGGTTAGAGCGTCCTTCAAATTTTCGACAACGTAACGATGATCCACAATGAAGCCCATATCCGGACTTTCCTGATACGTAGGGCCCGTGAAATAAACAATGTGGCCCGTCGTGTCGATGGATTTGATTCGTAACTTCGCGACCATCCACTTCTCGAAGTCAACCACTTCGATATCGCCCGCCGGATACGGTGCGTTCAAATTCTGCCAGCTAGCGCTGATGGGATCTGTAGCGTTGTATTGAAAGCGGTCGAAGCACTCCCAACCGCTGCCCGAAACGTACACGGCGCAATTTGGATCAGGCGCGGGGCCGGACGACGAGCCGCTTAAGTAAACGGTCGCTGCAACGCGGTAGTAGGCGCCAAGCCATCCGCCCAGCCGCGGCCGCAAGCGGCGTTGCTGGTTATAGAACAACTGTTCGAAGTATTGCGTAGAGGCCGGCAACGAAACTTGCCACTGGTTGCCGCTGATATTCTTCCAGCTCAAACCCGAACCGCTGCCGAGCTGCATGCCTCCACTAATCGCTGGCGTCTCGGAAGGATAGTTCTCCCAGTTCACCTGCAGTTGCGCATTGCCAGAATCAGCCGAAGTGAACGCCAAAGGCTGCGATACGAAATACGTCCCCTGGCGAATCTGCACGACAATCGTTTGCGTGCGGCCATTCGGATTCTGCAGTATTCCCTGCACCGCACTCTGAGCCTTCGCGACGGTAGCAAAGGGCCCATCGGTGTTTCCGCTGTTAGGCGCGGCAAGTGTACCGGACCACGAGTCGTTTCCATCAGTCGCTACGTAGAAATCCGCTCCCGTGTTCCCGCCCTGGCTTCCACCGCCGGTGCCGCCCCCTCCGCCCGTGCCGCCGCTTCCGCCTCCAGTTCCGGCGCTATTGCCCGAGGAGCCGGAGAATCCGCTGCAGCCATTCGCAAGCAGCAGTGTAAGAACAACGGCAAACAACGCGAGAATCGCAAGCGGGCGCAGCTTCCGCATCAAGCCTTCTCCTTGCAGATAGGCAGTCGATCAAAGAGTAGGCCGAATGGCAAGCCAAGTCACGATTACTAGGGGACATGCAGTCCTTCAGGATTGGCGCATGGTCCGATGGCTCAACGAGGACCGATGTACGGCTCCCGCTGCAAGAAAGCGAACAAATGACGAATCATGTGGTGCAAAGGGAGCGCTGGTTTGCGCGAAGGCAGGACAGGACAATCAAGCAGAAAACGGGAAGGAGAAAATACGAGGAATGGCCCGCGTCAGATGCAGCCAGAAACCGGCTCGCTGAGATGGGAACTCAGTTTCTCGGCGACAAGATTCACGGTGGGCTCGAGAAACATCGATGGATGATCTCCAGGAATGGTGTGGAATTCAATTCCGCCACCAACCAGATCCTTCCATCCCAGTTCGAAATCAAAATAAGGCCCTTTTGGCCATTCGCTCGACTGGAACAGAACGATTTTCCCCGAATAAGGTTGTGGTTCGTAACGGCTGAAAGCCGGGTGGATGATCGAATCGGTATTTCGTAAACGCTCTTCGCCGGAATGGTCGGATGTGAGCCGCCACGCGACCCGCTCAATCTTTCGTCTCGCCTCGTCCAACCGATCCAGTAGATACGCGGAAGTCTCGCTCGCATCCAGCTTGAGCAGATTCGAAAGATGATACTTGACCCGCGAGGTATACCGTCCGTCTTTGAAAGGATTCTTGTAATAAGCCTGGTTATGCGCATCGAGCATAGCCAAAAGCGCAACCTCTTCGCCATCCCGCACCAACTGTTGCGCGATCTCGTAGGCAATCACCGCGTTCACGCACAACCCGGCAATATAGTACGGGCCTTTTGGCTGCACTTCGCGCATCACCCGGATAAGCAACGCAGCAATATCCTCAAACCGGTAGGGCACAGGCAATCGGCTGCCATCTGTGAAGGGCAGGTCAAGCCCGAGAAATGGCCGATCCCCAGCCAGCCTCTGCGCCAACAAACGAAACCGCGGACCGCCCCTTACCCAGAACAAAGGTGCTTGCGATCCATGGGGCTGGATGGTAACAATCGCCCGTTCCCGCAAAGTTTGCCCCGCGGTCAGCAACGACTCCGCCATTTGTTCGACGGTTGGTGATTGAAACACGAATGCAAGCGACAGCGATCTGCCAAATTCCTTTTCGATACGCGCCAGCAGCCGCGCCGCCAGCAGCGAGTGCCCACCCAGTTCGAAGAAGTCCTGCCGAATATCCGCACTCGTGGTCCCCAGCACCTTCTGCCAAATCGCAAGCAGCCGTTTCTCCACGTCGTTTCGGGGGGCAAGCGCCTCGTACGCTGAGATCTCCGAGCCGTTGCCATTTGCCGTTAGTGCCTGCCGATCCACTTTACCGTTAGGCGTGCGCGGAAGACTTTTCAGGAAGTGAACCGCCGTCGGCACCATGTACGCAGGCAGGCGATTCTTTAACAACGCCCGCAACTCCTGGCTCGACGTCGCATGTTCGGCATGAGCCGTCACATAGGCGACCAGCTTGGGATCGCCTGAACCGTTGCGCTCTGCAACCACAACCGCCTCCCGCACATCCGGATAACTGGTCAGGGCCGTCTCGATCTCCGCGAGCTCAATTCGCAGGCCGCGAATCTTTATCTGCTGATCCACCCTCCCAAGAAATTCAAGATTGCCATCGGCAAGGTACCTGACCGAATCTCCTGCGCGATAAAGTCTTTGTCTTTGCCCCGATTCCTGTAGAAGAGGATTCGGGATGAAACTCGCCTGGGTAAGTTCGGGACGATTCCGATATCCGCGCGCCACGCCCTCGCCGCCAATGTACAACTCTCCCGGCACTCCGATCGGCACCGGCTGCAGGTTCGGGTCCAGCACAAAGAACTGCGTGTTGGCGATCGGTCGCCCAATGGGCACTGCTTCCACGGATCCTGGCTCGCATTCATACACGCTGCTCCACACCGTCGCTTCTGTGGGACCGTATTCGTTGAACAACGAGGCGTGCGGCAAAATGCGGTAATGGCTGTCCACCAACGACCGTGAGCAAGCCTCGCCTGCAACCATCACACAGCGCAGCGAAGCCAGCTTCGAAGCCGGTGCATGCTCGAGCAAATCTCCATACAGGCTCGGAAACGTAAGGACGTGGGAGATGCGATTCTCCGCGATCAAGCCCGCAAGTTCCTCTGCCGCCCAATGAAAACCATCGGCCGGAGGAACGACTAGCGTTCCGCCCGTCGTGAGCGTGTGAAAAATTCCGGCGATTGAGCTGTCGAATCCGAAAGACGAAAGCAGAAGAAAGCTTCCCACCGGGTCACGATAGTAATCCAATCGCGCGCCGTTGGAGTGCGCCAGGTTGCGGTGAGTAATCTGGACTCCCTTGGGTCCACCAGTAGATCCCGATGTATAGATGATGTATGCCAGATTGTCGAAATTCGCTTTCGCTCCCAGTTCTCCGGGTCGCGCTTGCGAACCTTGCCATTCGCTCGAATCCAGCAAGACCGTCTGCACTCCTGCAAACGGGCGGCTGGCAAACAAAGTTCTTGCTAGTTCAGAACTCGTAAGCAGCACATCCGCGCCACAATCGGCGACCATGAATTTGATTCGCTCTCGCGGATAGGCCGGATCGATCGGAACATACGCTCCGCCCGCCTTCAAAATGCCGAAGATGCCCACAATCATCTCTACTGAGCGCTCCACGCACAGCGCCACAGGCACATCAGGACCAACACCAAGCCCGCGCAGATAATCTGCAAGCTGATCCACGCGGTAGGTCAGTTCGGCATAAGTCAGCTGCACTCCACCGCACGTCACCGCGACAGCTCCGGGCGTCTTCATCGCCTGCGCCCCAAGAAGCTCGTGGACAAGCCGCGGCTCATAGAGCTGAGCTGTATTGTTGCACTCGATGAGGAGCCGGTGACGTTCCTCTTGCGTAAGCAACGGCAGCTTGCTTATCTTCTGACCGGGTTCCGCGACAATCGACTCCAACAGAGTCTGCCAATGGCCAGCCATGCGCTCAATCGCGTCGGCGTCGAAAAGATCCGTATTGTAAATAAACCGGCACAGCAGTCCGTCCGGACGATCATCCGCGACTAGGCACAACTCAAACTTCGTCGTCCCCGTCTCAACGTCAATACACGTCACGTCCCAACCCGGCTCCGCCACAGTGCTGGGCGGCTCAAGCGAGAACAGCACCTGGAACAGTGGATTTCGCTTCAAATCGCGCTGTGGCTGCAGCTTCGCGACCAGTTGATCCAGCGGCGCTTCCTGATTTGACAATGCATCCAGCGTGGTCTGGCGCACACGACCTAGCACTTCGCGGAATGCTGGACTCCCCTCAAGATCGTTGCGCAGCACGATCGTGTTCAGAAAATATCCCAGCAACTTTTCGCTGCCGGGATGATTGCGCCCGGCCGTGTTGCTGCCGACTAGAATTTCATCCTGGCCGCTATAACGCTGAAGCAGTACGTTGAAGGCCGCCAGCAAAGTCATGTACAGAGTTGCGCCTTCCTGCTGGCTGAGTTGACGCAATGACTCGCTCAACCCAGCAGGCAGGCTGAGCGATCGCATGGCGCCGCGAAAACTCGGCATCCCCGACCGGCTTCGCGAGATTGGCAATTGAAGGCTCGGCAAATCGCCCGCCAGTTGGCGCTTCCAATATTCCATCCGCGCCGCCAGCGCATCGGCGCCCCCCGACTCCTTTTGCCAAATAGCGTAGTCCGCAAACTGATACGGCAACGCGGGCAATGGCGAAGGCTTGCTTTTTGAAAACGCCGCATAGATAGCCACCAGCTCGGGAAGAAAAACGCGATAGCCGGAGAACCCATCGAAGATCAAATGATGCAGAGTAACAAACAGACGGTATTCTTCGTCTGCGAGGCGAACCAGTTTTGCCCGCAGCAGCGGACTCCTCGCCAAGTCGAATGGCAGGTGAGCATCTTTAGAGGCGACGCGCGTAGCTTCGCTCTCCCGCTCCCGCAAAGACAATTGACGCAGATCGATTACAGGCAGCTTGATCTCAAACGGTGCGCCGACCTTCTGCACCGGCTCGCCATCGATCACAGGGAACGTGGTTCTCCATGCTTCGTGGCGGCGGACGATTTCGCTGAAGCTGCGTTCCAGCGCCGAAACGTCCAAGGGCCCGTGGCGGCGAATCGTAAGTGGCTCGTTGTAGAGAGATGTCTCCGGAGCAAGCTGCGCGTGCAGCCAAAGCTGCCGCTGCGCGAAGGTCAGCGGCGCGACAGAACTTTCCCGCCGGGTCGGAGCGGCAGAAGGCTTAGCCGGAGCGCTCTCCGGCCGCGTCTGCAGATACGCCTCCAGCAGTTCCTTTCGCTTCGCTTCTGTGAGCACAGTCGACATACTAGGAATATTTCAGCCGCAATTTCGGAAGCTCAACTTCGCAAGCAACTCGGACCCATTACACAGGCAGGGTTTCAGCCGCAACCACCTCGGCAGTTCTGTTAGTCGTTCCCATCGCGAAGTTGTAAACGCTCTCCAGCATCTCGATGTTCCGCGCCGCCGTATATTTTTTCTCGAACTCCAGCCTCGCGTTCCGCCCCATAGCGTCCATCTCCTGCGGATGCTGCCACGCCCATTGCAATTTATCCGCTATATCCTGAACATTTCCCGCCTCAAAATGAAGGCCGTTTTTTCCGTCAACAACAATTTCCTGCATGGATCCCAGACGGGAACAGATAACCGGAATGCCGCACGCGAAAGCCTCGGCAATCGTGACCGGAAAGCCTTCGTACCACTCGCTGGGGAAAACCAGAAACCGCGCACCCTTCATTGCCGCCAGTGTATCGGGACGTGAGAGCCGCCCAACGTAGGTGACCGACGGCGTGTTCCCATTCTTCAAAGCCGTTTCAATTTCCCCGCGGCAGGGCCCATCGCCTGCTATCCGCAGAGGAATTTCACGCGGCACATGCTCCCACGCTTTCACCAGCGAGAGCACACCCTTAGCCTGCACCAGCCTCCCTACGAAGAGAGCGTAACCACCATCTACCTGCCCAGCAGTCCTCCCCGCACCCGTCCATTTCGAACCCGGATCGGGTAAAACAAAGTTGGGCTTCACACGAATTCGCTCTGCCGGTAGGCCACCGTCGATCATTTTCTGCCGGGCAAACTCCGTCAGCGCCACATAGCAATCGACCATCGTGCTCCATGTGTTCAGCCGGCGATGCACTCCCACCATCGAAGTCAGCGCTGCGGTTCCCAGCTTCGATCCCTGATAGCAGCCGTAGCGCACACCGCGCAGCAGGCCGTGATGCAGGCACTCCTCGCAAACCTTGCCATCGCGATAAAACTCAGCATTCGAACACAGCAGCCGGTAGTTGTGCAGCGTCTGCACCACCGGCACTCCTTCGCGGCGGCAAGCGTAGTAAACCGACGGCGAGATCAGAGGAAAGAAATTATGAATATGCACCACATCCGGACGGGACTCTCTCAGCCTCTGCCGGAACTCGCGATACCAGCGCCGCGACCAGATGCAATCCATCGCCACGCCGAGCTTTTTGACGATGCCATCCGGATAAGTGGTCTGCTCCTCGATCTGCGTGACTTCGTGTCCGTACTCTCGGAGCAGGCGCGCTTCCGATTCAAATACCTGATCCTCGCCGCCAGGCTGCACGTAGCGATTGTGGACCGAGATGATTTTCAGAGGGTGCATATCAATACGCGCTTTCTTCCACCGGCAGAGGCATCTCGAACAACGGCTCAGGCGTTGTCAGCGTAGAAACTTTGCGGCCCAGCATGATAAAGGCGACGACTACATAAAGAACATTGGCCAGCACCATGCTCCAGATCACGCCGCGCAGGCCGAAGTAGCGTGTAGCTGGGATGCCGAAAACCAGCGCGACCACACTGGCCGCCCCGTTGGCGAAGAATAAAGATCGCGGCGACTCCATCGCGCGCAATAGAATTGCCGGCCCCAAAGCCGCACTCCAAACGATGGTTTCGGCAGCGAAAAGGGGAAGCAGAGAGGACGCGTCCAGATACTTTCCTGCATAAAGCACTCGGAATAACGGCCCCTTCAGCGGAATCAATACCGACCAGTAAATCAATCCTCCGGCGACAAAAAGCCCGGTCAGTTTTAAGGTCAAAGCAGAAGCGCCGCGTTTACCTTGCGTACTTTGCACTCGCGCAGCCAGCGGCAAGAAAAGCATGGAAAGCGCGGCATACGTCTGCAAGACAGGGCCGCCCAGATTCATCAGGGCGCGTAACTCGCCAGCTACCGCTAGTCCAGAAAATTTGCTGACCAATGGGATATACACATAGGTCGGAATCCAGCCCACGACACAGGTAGCCAGCGCCCACTTGCCATATTCCCAATGCTTGCCCCAAGTGGTCTTGAGCGTCACCCGCTCGCTTGCAGGTTCCAGCTTCGCATTCAACTGGAACACCATGATCACGCCGCCAACCAACGCAGCCACCGCCATCACCAGGTAGGCGGTAAACGCGGACAGCAAGCCCAGTTTGTAAACCAGAAACGACCCGCCCACCACAAACGCACAGTAGAAGGCTGAGCCAAACGCGGCCGGCCCAGGAGATAGCTTGAGATAAAAACTGCGGCGTCCCAGGGCGTGAATCAGAATGAACGGGGCCGCTATCGTCATCCCCGCGAAGGCCATCGCAGAGATCGGAGAGTGCCACCACACCCGCGCAGCCACAGCCGTTCCGCCCAGCGCCAGGCAAATGATCAGAGACAGTCCCCAATGCAGCCACAGGTTCGACTGCAAATATCCGCGAAGATTATTGGGGTACGCGGTGCCCGAGAAAACCGAAAGCGGCTCCAGTACGAGCGCCTGATACAAGAACGTTACTAAAATGAAAATGCTGAAAGCCAGCGCGTAGGCGCCGTATTGCTCTGGCGCCATCCAGCGAGCCAGCAGAACTCCCAACAGAAAATTCGAACCGGAAAAAAGACCGTAATCGAGTATCGCCAAGCCGCCCTTGGTGACCCAAGGAATAAATTTCTTAAAGATAAAGTCGCGGCTGAACGGAGAAATCCGTTCCGAGTTCTCGGCTGCATCAAGGAACGAATCCTTTTTTGGCTTGCTGGATTGAACTACCGGCACGAACGATCTCCTATTCCCGGACACTCTTGCTTCGTTGCAACCAGCCGGAAATTGCTTACAAACGTTATTTGTATTCGCATCAACCGGATCTCATCGAATGCACCGGCGCGTGCGATTCCGTCGCTTCAGATTGCGCCTTTTCCAGTCGCGCACGAATCTGAGTCGCCAAGCCTCTCACCTGCGGCTCATTCAAAATATTTCCGTGATCTCCATCGACTTCGTGAATCTCGATTCCCCCATCAGCGTATTTTCGCCAACCGCCCTGCGGATCGTCCAGGCCCCGCAGCGCCTTTTCGCTCGCCCGAAAAATCACCACGTGCCCGTCATAGAGTTTGGGTTGATATCGGCGCTCCGCCGCCGCGCAAGCCTCGCGAACTGCCTTAATTGCCGGCGGAAGATAAAGAGCTACGATCCTTCGCTTGATTCCCCGCCCGTAGCGCACCGTCCTTTTCTTGACATAGGCCCACTTCTGTTCGTTCGATAGCTCCAAGAATCTGCCCAATAGGAATCCACTAAGCAAAGACTGGCTCTCTTTAGGTCCCGGAAGATAAGTGTCCACCAGCGTCAGCAACGCAATCTCTTCCCCGTCCGCCCGCAGCCGCCGAGCCATTTCCAGCGCCACCAATCCGCCAAACGAATATCCGCCAAGAAAATAAGGCCCGCGAGACTGGGCTGCGCGCATATGTTCCACGTACAAGTCGGCCATTTCCTCCACGTGCCACAGGCATGGCAACCTGCCATCCATGCCCTGCGCCTGGAAACAGTAGAAAGGCTGGTCAGGCACCATGTGCTTGGCCAGTTCGTGAAAGCGCATTACAGTGCCGCCGAGTCCGTGGACAAAGAAAAAAGTCGGCTTTGATCCAGCCGTTTGCAGAGGAACCAGCGGCGACCACGGCGGATTTTCGTCTTTCAGAAGCGCGACCAGGCTCTCCACCGTCGGGGCCTGGATTAATGCAGTGATTGTCAGCTTCTTGCCAAATTGCTTTTCGATGCGCCGTGTCAGCCGCACTGCCAGCAGCGAGTGCCCGCCCAGTTCAAAAAAATTATCCCTGACGCCAATCGGGCGCTTGCCCAGCACTTGCTCCCAAATGCTCACCATGCTCGCTTCAGATTCATTGCGCGGCGCGACAAAGTCTTCGGATTCTTCCGCATCAGTTACCTCAGGCTCGGGCAAGGCCCGCCGATCTACTTTGCCATTGGGAGTAAGCGGAAGAGACTTCAGGAAAACAAAGTCCGCCGGCATCATGTAATCAGGAAGCGAGTCCTTCACGTGTCGCCGCAAATCGGCGGCATTCCCGCTATCGGGCAAGGCCACAACATACGCAGCGAGCCGTTTCCCTCCATTCACTTCCCTCGCGGTAACCACCGCCTGTGCAACTCCGGGATGTTTCTCCAGCACCGCCTCGATCTCGCCGAGTTCAATCCGAAAACCACGAATCTTCACCTGAAAATCGATTCGGCCCTGAAACTCAATGCTTCCATCGGGCAGGTAACGCACGATGTCGCCGGTTTTATACAAACGGGCATTAGCATCCTGGCTGAATGGATCGGTAATAAACTTCGTCGCCGTCAGTTCGGGTTGATTCAAGTATCCGCGCGCCACTCCCGCCCCGCCGATGTGCAACTCACCCGCTTCTCCGACAGCCACGGGCTGCAACTGCGAATCGAGGACATAAAGCTGAACATTCGCAATCGGACGGCCAATGGGAAGGTTTTCTGGAAGCGGCCGCGAAGGATCGGGCTCATACGCGCTGGCAATCACGCTGCCCTCGGTTGGCCCATAGGTATTCACCCAGCGAACGCACGCTCCTCCCGCCTTCAGCCACGCGGCGTACGCCGAAGCCGAAGCCTTTTCTCCGCCGACAATTACCAATCTCAAACTTTCCGGCAACCGCTCCTGCGACTCCGCCAATCCGTGCACCAACTCGTGCCAGTATGCCGTCGGCAGATCGAGCGACGTGATGCGCCGCTGCTCGATCCAGCGCAGAAAATCGATTGCATCCAGCGACATATCGTCGCTGCGCAGAACCACGGCCCCTCCCGCAAACCAGGTCGGAAATATTTCTTCGATCGCAATATCGAAGCTGATCGAGGCAAATTGCAGCATGCGATCGCTGCCGTGCAAACCATAAAGATCGATTGATGCGACTCCGTGGTTCACTAACCCACGATGCGTCAGCATCACACCCTTCGGCTTCCCGGTGGAACCTGACGTATAAATAATGTAAGCGAGATCTTCCGCCGTGGCTCCGGCGGGCAGATTCTCTGAACTCTGACCGGAGAGAATCTTCCAATCCGCATCGAGATACAACGCCTCAGCTTTTCCGCCCGCTAATTCTGAATGCAACCCGTGCTTCGTGATGAGCACAGGTGCCTGCAAATCCTGCAAAATATACGCCAGCCGGTCCTTGGGATAATCGGGGTCAAGCGGCACACAAGCCCCGCCGGCCTTCAAGACGGCCAGCAGCGCCACAGGCAATTCCAGCGACCGCTTCAAACAAACCGCAACCGGAACATCCCGGCTGACTCCTTTTACCCGCAGCACCCGCGCCAACTGATTTGCGCGCGCGTTCAGTTCTCCATAGCTCAGCTTGCGTGATTCATGCTCCACAGCAAACGCGGAAGCATTTCGCGCCGCCTGCGCCTCCACCAACTCATGCACGCACTTGTCGGCAGGATACGGTCTAGCCGTGTCGTTCCATTCCACCAGAATGCGGTGAAGTTCCGTTGCCGTCATGCGCGTTTCAGTGGAAGTTTCCGGGTGACTCATTGCACGTTCTCGCCGGCAAAGCGAACCTTCAGAGAATTTAATCCGCGTAAGCCCAGATTGGTTCGCCACACCAAATTCTGAGGCTCCAACTGAATATTCTCAAATCGCCGCAACAACGTCGCGAACGCGATCTGCCCTTCCATCCGAGCCAGCGGCGCACCAAAACAAAAATGCGCAGCATATCCGAAAGCCAGATGTCGATTGTCCGAACGAGCGATGTCAAAACGATCCGGCTCTGGAAACCTTTCTGGATCACGATTCGCCGCCGCCATCACCGCAATTACCGCCTGCCGCTTGCGGATCTGTTTACCGCCCAACGTCCGATCATCCGGAGCCAGCCGCGCCGTATGCTGGCTGGGACTTTCAAATCGCAACATCTCTTCCACGGCAGATGCCGTCAGCGACGGCTCGTCACGCAATCTCTTCATCTGTTCCGGATGGCGCAATAACGTGAGCACGCCGTTCCCGATCAAATTTGTGGTCGTCTCCTGCCCGCCCACCATGGTGATGATCGCATTCGCCATCACCTCTTCATCGGTCAGTCGATCTCCGTTTACCTCTGCCGTCAACAGCGAGGTGATCAGCCCTTCGCGCGGATGCGTCTTAATCTCACGCACCGCTTCGCGAAAATACGTCGTCATTTCCTCGACTGTTTGCAGCATGCGGCTGACGTGATCGGGATTGTGCTGGAAATTTCCCAGCATCTCCGCAAAGTTCGCCGACCAGGCTTTCAACCGATGTCGATCTTCCACCGGAAGGCCCAACATCTCGGCCGTGACAATCGCCGGCAGCGGCTCAGCCAAATCGGCTATCACGTCCATTGCGCCACGCGCTTGCGCAGCATCAAGCAGACGCTCGACGATCTCCTGAATATGTGCCCGCATAGTTTCAATGCGCGCGGGCGTGAATGCCTGGGAAGCCAGTCCGCGCAAGCGGGTGTGCGCAGATGCATCCATGAAGAGCATCTGCTTAACCATCAACTGCGCCAAAGGCGCAAGCTGCGCCAGTCCCATGGAGGCAAGCTGGTCAGGCGTGGGCGTGCGGTCGGCGGCGTAGGTGTGAAGAACTTCGAGAACGTCGGTGTAGCGGGTCACGACCCAGGCGTGCAAAAACGGATCCCAATGCACGGGGTCTTCGCTGCGCAGGCGGTGAAAGAGCGGATAAGGATTGGCAAGAACGGCAGGATCGAGCAGGTGATACAGGCTGAGCGCCGCGTCGTTCTTCCCGGCGCGAGCAACGGTTTCGGCTTCTAACGCCACTACCGTTTCCCCTCGAGCGCGAACTGCGAAAGGGCGCGCTGCTCCTCCTCGCTCATGGCTTCGACTTTGGCGAGTATGAGCTTTTCTACTTCCAGCGACATTTCTTCGAGCGTGGGATGATCGAACAAACCAAACAGACTGAGTTCAACGCCAAACGACTCGCTGATTTTCGTGATCAGCTGAGTGCCCAGCAAAGAATGGCCGCCAAGCAAAAAGAAATTGTCCTTTATGCTAACGCGATCCACATGCAGCAGCGGTCTCAGAATATTGGCCAAACGCTTTTCTACCGATGTCCGCGGTCCTACAAATTTTTGATCGCTGAGGGCATTGGCGGCGGTTGGCGCAGGAAGCGCAGCCAAATCTACTTTGCCACTGGCTGTCAACGGGAAGGCTTCCACACGCAGGAGCGTCGCTGGAACCATGTAATCGGGAAGCTGCTTCAAAAGAGCCTGCTGCAGCTCGCCGGCGGCGACTTCAGCGCCCGGAGCCAGTACAACATAAGCCAGCAAGCGATTTGCGCCGCCACGATCCGATTCTACTGTGACTACGCTAGCCTGCACGCCGGGAAAAGCGTTCATCGCATTGATAATCTCGTTCGGCTCCACGCGATAGCCCCGAATCTTGATCTGGTCGTCCAGCCGTCCGAGAAATTCAATTTCCCCGTTCGGCAGAAAACGGCCACGGTCGCCCGTTCTGTAAAGGCGCTCGGACGAGCCACCGAAAACGTTGCGGACAAACTTCTCCGCCGTGAGCACGGGATTGTTTCTATAGCCGCGAGCCACGCCCGCGCCACCGATGTAAATCTCACCGGCTTGGCCATCGGCGACCGACTGCATCTGCTCGTTGAGAATATAAATTTGCGTGTTGTCGATCGCGCGTCCGATGGTCGGCGGGCAACCGCAATCCGCAACTGAGCCCACCGCTCCGGAGGTCGCCACCACCGTGCCCTCCGTGGGCCCGTAGTTGTTGACCAGCGTAAACGGCAGACCCCCACGAGGTCGCCGGCGCAGCGTATCGGCCCCAGTAAGCAGAATGCGCAAAGCACAGTCAGACGGCCACTGCAGAAGCAGCATCTGCTCCGCCAGCGGAGTCGACAAAAAAGTGATGTTTATCTTCTGAGCGATCAGCCAGTCCCGTATCGCCTGCGGGTTGCTGCGAATCGATTCCTCCGGAATATATACGCTGGCGCCAGCCGCCAGATACGGCCACAACTCCCAGACTGCGGCGTCAAAGCCGACCACCGCCTGCGCGCTGGCGCGATCGACATTCGTCACGTGAAACGCGCGGATATGCCAATCAACTAGATTCCGTAGGCCACCATGCGTTGCCTCGACGCCCTTCGGTTGTCCGGTCGAACCCGACGTGTAAATCACATAAGCCAGACTCGTATCGGCGACCGTTGCCGAAGGGCAACTCGTGGGATAACCCGCCAGAGTGGAAAATAAGCCATCCAGATCCACCACGCTCCACGTATGCTTCGGCAGCCGCTCGGCAATCTCTCCGCGGCTCAGCACCAGCGAAACGCCAGCGTCCGTCAACATATAGCGCAGACGTTCTGCGGGCAGTGAAGGATCGAGCGGCAAGTAAGCTCCGCCGGCTTTGAGCACAGCTAGCGCGCCAGTCACCGACGCAACAGACCGCTCAAGATGCAACCCCACAACCTGCTCCAGTCCCATGCCTTGGGCTTTCAGGTAGTGGGCAAGCTGGTTGGCGCGGCGATCCAACTCCGCGTACGTCAAGGCCTCGGAGCCAGAAACAATCGCGATCGCCTCTGGTCTGGCTTGCGCCTGTTGGGCTACCAATTGCGGGACGCAGATCCACTGCTCGCTCGCAGTGGGGGCTCCTGCACGAGTCTCATTGTCCTGATTGGTTTCTATTTTCACAGCACACTCTCGTCGGCAAGCTAGAATCACAGGGGCTCAGGGCCAGCGCAGCGTTTCTGCGCGGTCCAGCGTGCAGAAGTCAACTTGACTTCATTTAATGCAGCGCGGAGGCTGGGGGAGCCGCCTGTCCTCGCCAAACGAACCGGGATCAGGGTTTCGGTTACGTTACTTTTTCTTGCTCAGCACTAATTGTTCAATCGAATTTACACTCTGCAAAGTTTCCGCGTTGATCTCCTCGTCGCTCACGCGGACGTGAAGTTCCTCCTCCAGGAAGGACACAATCCGGAAGATTCCCAGCGAATCTACGACGCCGCTCTCCATCAGATTTTCGTCGTCGGTAAACGACGTAATGCCCTTGGCGTGCGCAAGATTTTCCATGATGAACTCGCGAATCTGATCTTTCAGTGTGGAAGACTGAGTCGCGGGCGTTTGGTTTACGGTTGACATTGCAAAAATTCCTCCTGGATGTCTTTCATTGCGAATTAGAAACCGGTTACTGCGAAACTGCTTCCGTCGCGGTCTGTTGCGCCGCACGAATGCTTTCCTGCGTGAGTTGCACGCGATCCACCTTCCCGGTTGAAGTCTTGGGCAGGCTAATTCGAAACTCAATCGATTCCGGAATCATATACTTGGGGATTTTTGCACCACAATGCTGCTGCAACTCTGCGGCCTTCAGATCGATCCCGTCATGCGGAGCAATCACGGCGATGATGCGGTTGCTGACAATATCGTCAGGAATCGCGATCGCGACCGCTTCCTTGACCGCGTCGTGACTGAGCAGTGCGCTCTCGATCTCGCCGAGCTCAATTCGATAGCCACGGCTCTTGATCATGCTGTCGCGGCGTCCGAGAAAATAATAGTTCCCGTCTTCCGCCAACTGCACCAGATCGCCGGTGCGATACATCTTCTCTTCGAAATTGCGCTGGAAGCGATTCGGTACAACCATTTTCGCTGTCTTCTCATGATCGGCCCAATATCCGTAAGTCACGGCCGGCCCGCGAACATAAAGCTCTCCAGTTCCACCCGGCTCGGTAACGATTTCATCCTGATCGTTAACCGCGAAAACTTCTGTGTTCTCGCAGGCAATACCGATGGGCAGCTTATCCATGCTGGCGAGTCGATCGCGCTCGACTTTGTAATACGTGCATACGTTGGTTTCGGTCGGCCCATACAGGTTCTGCAATTCAACATGCGGCAGCGTGGCGGCAAGTTGCTGCAGGTACTTCATCGGGAAAACCTCGCCCGCAAAAAGAATCAGGCGCAGGCGAGCAAGCCTTTCAGCGCTCAAATTCGCGTGCAACAAGAGCAAAGTCAGCGCAGACGGAACCGAATACCAAACTGTGATCCCCTGCGTTTCAATGAAGCTAGCCAGCTTCGATGGAAACAGCGCCAGGTCTTCCGTGATCAGATATACCGTGGCCCCAGCTTCAAGCGTGTTATAGACGTCGAATACCGACAGATCGAAATGCAACGGCGCGTGGTTCGACAAGCGATCTTCGCTGGTGATTTTAAAGATCTCGGCGCACCATTCCACGAACGTCAACGCGTTTTGATGCGTCAGCATCACGCCCTTCGGCCGCCCCGTCGAACCGGAAGTATAAAGAATGTAGGCGAGGTCGGTTTCGGTAAGGACGACCTTCGGCGCATCCGCGGCCGGAAACTGGCTCAACATCGCCCATGGAACTAGAGAAGCACCGTTGCTCGATTTAGGCGACTCATCGGTCAGCACACAAAATTCCAACGAAGCCAGTGTCGCCTCATCCAGTCCGCGCCGTTTATCTTCCCGCGTAATCAAACCGCGGCAACCGCAATTTCCGATGATGTAGCCAACCCGGTCAGCCGGCGCCTGCGGATCCAGCGGCACATACACGGCCCCTGCCTTCACAATCCCTAGCATCGCGATGACAGATTCCACGCACTTCGGAAAATAGATCCCGATACGATCGCCTTTCTGAATCCCCCGCCCCCGCAGCAAATGCGCAAGCTGGTTCGAGCGCTCATTCAACTCGCGGTAGGTAATGCTCCGTCCGCGCGCCCACACCGCCGCCTTTTCGGGATATCGCTCCGCGCCCTTGGTCAAAAGCTGTTGCAGAATGTATGCCATGTCCGTCCCGTCTTTTGCAAAATCTGTGCTGGATTTTGGGGGCGTGCACTAAATCGTCACAAACCGTGGAATCCGGCGATAATCACTCGCTGCATTTCGGAAGTTCCCGAGTAGATTTTGCCAGCAATCGAATCTCGTAGATCGCGTTCCATCTCGTATTCACTGATGTAGCCGTAGCCGCCGTGAATCTGGATGGCGTCGAGGCAACTTTGCACGCAAGCCTCGCTCACAAATAACTTCGCTATCGAAGCCTCGCGCAGCGCGTGGCGTCCCTGGCTTTTCAACCAAGCCGCTTTATAAATCAGCGCTCGCCCAGCTTCGATCCGCACATCCATATCGGCAATCTTGTTGGCAATCGCCGAATACTTCCCAATCGGCTCGCCGAACTGCCGCCGGTCGCGCGCATACTTTACGCACGTCTCGAGGAGCCGCTGCATCATTCCGATGTGGCTGGCAAGAATGCAGGTCCGCTCCCATTCCATCGAGTGCGTAAAGATCGCCTGCCCGCTGCCTTCCTTGCCAAGTATGTTCTCCGCCGGAACTTCGCAATCTACCAGTGCTACCTCTCCCGTAGGCGAGGTGCGGATTCCCATCTTGTGCAGCTTCTTCCCGACTTCCAATCCCGGCGTGCCCTTTTCGATCAGGAAAGCCGTAACGCCGTTCGCGCCTTTCGAGAAATCCACGTTCGCGAAAACGATAAAAAGATCGGCGTGAGTGGTATTGGTAATGAAAGTTTTGCTGCCGTTGAGAATATATCGGTCGCCCTTGTGCTCCGCTCGCGTCTTCAAGCTGTAAGCATCCGAACCCGAACCGGGCTCGGTCATGCAGTGCAGCCCGATGTATTCCCCGCTCGCCAGCTTCGGCAGATACTTGCGCTTCTGCTCCTCCGTACCAAACCCCATCAGCGGGAGTTCGGAAGTCCACATGTGCGCATTCAGCGAGAACAGGAAGCCGTTGTCTTTGCACCCGTAACCGAGAGCCTCCAGCGCGCAAACTGTCGTGAGTGTATCGGCGCCTGCCCCGCCGTATTCCACGGGAACGGGTAATCCAAGAAGCCCGAACTCTCCGCACTTCTTCCAAAAATGAACCGGAAACTCTTCGTCATGATCCCGCTGGGCGAGATCGTCGTTCAACTCTTCTTTCGCGAACCGAATCACTTCCTTGCGAAACGCCGCCTGCTCTTCACTCCAGGAAAAATCCAATGTTCTTTCTCTCCTTCCCCGCTTGCGCGAGCTTTTGTTTCCCGCTTACGCGTGCGCTTTTGGAGCCGGAGCTTGCTGTTCCGCAGTTGGCATCTTGCTCGCGTTCCCTGAACCGTTATGGTTGCTGCCCTGCCCGTTGGCGGATGTACCGTTAGCTTGTGCGCCGTTGGTTGGCTTCCCGCCATTCTGTCCTGGCTCTCCCGCTCTCCAGGCAAACTTCTTCGGCCGGCCTCCCGGCAATTTAATGCGAGCAGGCACTCCCATGATCGTCGTGTTATCGGGCACATCGGTTATCACCACGCTGTTGGCCACGATCACTACATTGTTTCCAATCTTCGCGTCGCCCACGATTTTGCAGCCGGCGCCGAAATAAACGTTGTCGCCCACGCTGCGGCATCCAGAACCGATCAACGCCCCGGTCGAAAATGTGCAATTCGACCCGATTTTCACCGGAGGAATAAACACGCCATAGGGCGTGTGGATAATCAACCCCGGTCCGATTTCCGCATCGGGGGAGATAAAAATTCCCAGGAACATCTGATTCAACCGCTGCCAAATGAGAGCCGGAATTATCAAAAGCTGCCGCACCACCGGAATACGCACTTTCGACGCCCAATGTGAGTACCGGTAGCAAATGATGGCAGGCGTTTCGATGCGCATCAAAACCCGCAAAAGTCCCCGTTCCAGCTTTCGGTGCCCCATTGCGGCCTCAAAGTCGGCCCGCAAATTGTCAAACATCTTATTAGTCCTTGCCTTTCCTAAATCAACTCACGCACGATCAATTAGACACGACCAATCGACATTAGGGGATAAAAACTGGCTAGAGCTTTTCGTAAATCGCCTGCGGGATAGGGAACGTCCGCTGATTCAGCACTGCTCCCAGCACATGAACTTTCGCCGCCCGCAGGCCCTGAATCGCCGTTCTCGCAATCTCGCGCCGCGAACTGTTGGCCTTAAGAACCATTACGAGGCCATCCGTGGAAGATCCCAGCACTGTCGCATCGTTGCTGGCGCTCAGGGAAGGCGTATCGATCAGAACGTAGTCGAATTCCGCCTTCAGTTCACTCATCCGGAAACGCATCCGGTCGGAGCTCAATAAGTTCTGCGCGTCTCCGTTCTCTGAACCCGACGTGAGAAGCCATAATCTGGGACACGACAACGCTTTGGCAAACGTTCGGATCGGCTCTCGCTCCCGCAACGCATCGGTAAGACCGTGATGATTTTCCACGGCAAACTGCTCGTTCAGTCCCGGGTTGCGGAAATTGGCATCCACTAAACAAACCGACCCCGAAACTTGACTGGCCAGGACTTCGGCAACTCGGGCGCACACCCAGCTGCAACCGTTCCCCGACTCCGCGCCTGAAAACACCACCGTGCGCGGCGACTCACTTCCCGGCAACAGAAATACGCGCTGCACCAGCTTTGAAATTTCCTCGAGCTCGGGCCCTTCGATCTTCAGCCGCGATCCCTCCCGCACTATGTCTTCAAGGGGCTCCATCGGCATCGGCGGCATCTGCTCAAGACCGCGAATCGGTTCTTCAGCCGTGGTGGTGGCATAAAGGGATTGCTCCCTGCCAATCTTTTGCAACAGTTCGAAATTACGACTCATGAATAGTTTCCTCGCTGGCTGCGCTCGTAGCGCCGCCGTCCCGGCAGGCGTCGCGCCTGCCGACGCATTCGTCTTCACTCTTCCTCGGTCGGTTCAGCTAATCTTCGCCTGGAGTTCCGCCGCCAGCAATCGCCAGCCCTGGCCCATCCCAATTAGCTACAGTATCCGCCATCTTTGGGCGTTTGGGAACACCAGAAATATCCCGGCTGCGGGTGATGTTATGCTGCCGGATCTTGTACAGCAGCCCGCGGTAGCTGATACTGAGTAATTGCGCGGCACGCTTCCGGTTCCAGCCCGTCTGCTCCAGCGCCTGACTGATGGCTTGCATCTCAGTTTCGGCGCGCAGGCTGCGTAACGTTACCCTGGTTCCCCCCGGCGCAAAGTCATGCCTGGCCACCGGGGTAGACCCCACTGTCTCCGCGCTGGCAGGCGTTTCGCTCACTAGGTTGCTATTCTTCATTTCTAATTGATCCATAATTTTTGCCTCACACAGTTCACCGACGTCTCGTGTCTGGATTACGCTCGGTGAAGACGTTCAGTGAGCATGGAACCACCGGGGAGGCGTTCCATTTGCCTGGCTCACTGGCTTTGGGGAGAAAACTTGCCATCTCTGCCGCATGGAGGATGCGGCAGCCTTCAAACTGCTTCGACCTCGTAGCCTTGCAGACGAATTGACAGTGATCGCTGGATGAGTTCCACAGAAATCACCAGCATGCGATCGGCATCCTGCCGCACTAGAATTCCTTCCGTTCCGTTCAACGCCCCACCGCGAATTCGCACGCGCTGGCCGGCTTTCAGGAAAGGATAGTTCTCGAAGGGGATTTTGTTTACGAGCAAAGTTTGGATATGCTCGATCTGCTTATCGGGGATGGCAATGCCGTGGCCGGAGGTGCCCACGAAATTGACCACGCCTTCCGTGCGCAAGACTCGAAGCCGTTCTTGCGGCCCATACGCCAACTGAACAAAGGCATAGCCCGGAAACAGGGGGAATTCCACCAACTTCTGGCGGTCGCTCCACTCGCGCAATTCAGTCGAAAGCGGCAGAAACGTTACAAAGCCCTGGCTCTTCAACTGTTGCGCAACCATCTTTTCGTGCCGCGAGCGCGTCTGGACGGCATACCAATTCACCGTCTGCGGCGACGGAGCAGCTTCAACCCCGACGTATTGCGAAATTTGAATGCCGCTCGTAGCTCCGCCCTCTCAGTCACAAAATGTGACCCCACCGACAAACCTCAACCCCTGCCCGCCGGACCCGAATAAAGCTCCGCCGTCCATAGCCATGTTAGGGCTACAGGGCCAGACACGACGCTTCACGCCGTCGTAATTGAATTGGGGGGAGTTACAGCCTAAAATTCCGCATGTGTCGCGGTTCGGGTTCACCCACGAGGGGTGCCGACCAAATGTAGCTAGAGAGTACGAAACATTGCAATTTACTGCAAGAGGCCGAAAGCCTTAGTTACGAAAGTCTCCATCGGCGATAAAAACGAGAATTCTCAGAATTCTGTATATTCAACCAAGCCACGATGAATATGTTGTATACTATTTATTGTAAACAACTTAATAACCTATTTTTTAAATTCCAATCCCGTGGAATTGCTCTCAGGCTTGCCGGTCCGTACGGATGAAGCGTTCGAGGTTCCGGTCCCAAAATACTGATCATTGACCTCCGTAGTAAAGGGCCCCTGGATCTTCTCCATCAGGCCGTGCAGGCGCTGGCTTTGCAACAAGTTATGGATTTCGGCCTTAGCGTCCGCCAGCGTTTCCATCTCCGTCGCATCAAGCTTATAAATGTAGTGCCCTCCAGCATCGCTGACGACTTGCGAAACCTCGCCGGTTTTTAACGAAAAAATCGTGTCGTGCCCGGGAGGCAACCCGTTCCGTCGAAGTTTCCCCATGGTGGCGTTCGGCGGGTTGCTCTTCATTCCCCCCGACTGATAAGCCTCTTTCTGCAGCGCCTCAAATGCTTCCCCCTTCGCGGCCCGGGCACGCAGCGCATTGGCCAATTCCGTCATCTGGTCTTCCGCATTTTTCTCGCGATCCTTCTCAGCCTGGTCGCTCAGTTTCTGGCTCGGCGGCGGCTCCTGCTTCACTCGTGGAATGTAGATCCGCTCCAGGCTGTATTCTCGGAAGTCGTCAGGATGTTTCTCATAGTAATCGGCAATATCTTGATCCGGAACCTTCCCCGCCTCTTCCTGTATCCGGCGTGTCAGTCGCTGGGTCAAGATCTGCATCCTAGCGAATTCGATCGTCTGCTGAAAATATTCTTCTTTGTCCAAGCCTCGCGCTTCCGCCTCGCGCGACATGATCAGCAGCCGCGGATACAGGCTCAGCAGTTGCTTCTTCACGACAGGGGTCAAGCTCGGCTGAATCGCCCGCGCAAGCTTCTCAAATTGCTCCCGCGTGATGACCGTCACGCAGCCAGCTTCGCTAGGTTTCGCCGCACCCTCCGGGCATAGTCCTTTAATAGTAAGCACCGGAGCATTGGACGCCACGGCCGCAGCGGAAGCAGGCGGAGGCACGGGCCGATCGTCGTCGTCATCGGGCTTGCTCGTCGTGTTCTTATCGGGCGGGGTCGCAGTCGGCTTGTCCTGGCCCCAGGCGAGAGCCCCGAATAATAGGCAAATCAGCCAAAGATTCCGCATGATGGGAAACCTCCAGAAAAATCACTATTTGGAAAGGATAACCGCAATGCTAGCACGCGGGCACGTTACTTCCGCTTTGGGGGACTTGCAGGCGAAGCCGGAGTGGCCTCGCGTTTACGCTCGAAAGCTTCGAGTCGTCCATCCACAGTCAGTCCAACAAGATCCATATCGCCCGACCTTCCGAGCCGCGCAGCCGTCAGAAAAGAGAAGGCTTGGGATCCGGTGGCGTTTATCTCCGGAGCGAACGCAAAGGGAGCTTCTTCAAAATGCCCCGCGTGGTTGACGATGAAATGCCATCTCTCCTTATTATCGACGGTCAGCAAATCGTCATACCCATCTGCATTCAAATCGGCGGTCAACCCATGAAACCCGAAAGCGCGATTTGCCGCGTACACCAGCGGCAGCGATTCCTCCTGCTCGAATTTGCCGTCCCCCTGATTGATCAGCACTTCATTTCCGACCGATGACCACAGCACCGCATCGGGCCTTCCATCGTGATTGAAATCCGCGATCTGCCCCCCGACGTAGGCGTACTTCCAAATCTCCTTGCCCGCATCCCAAGTGTGATCTTCGAACTTGCGTGGCCCCTGATTCCGAAACAGAGCCGGAGGCTTGTTATCGCGCAACAGCAATAAATCGATGCGGCCTTTCCCGTTGAAATCGGCAGCCAGCGCCATATGCGTACGTCCAGGATTATCTGCCAGACCCGCAGACTCCGTAATTTCAGCAAACGTTCCGTCGTGTTGGTTGCGATACAACCGGCTACTCGCGCCCGCAAAATCATTAGGGAAGGTGAATGAAGCCTTCACCGGCGGAACGCTGAAATCCGTGTAGATCGTAACCAGCACGTCGAGGTATCCGTCGCCATCTGCATCAAACAGGAGAACGGATGTAGCGAGTTCGCTGGGCTTTCCTTTTAGTCCCGCCTTTGCGGTGATGTCGGTAAAAGCACCACCACCGTCGTTGTGATAAACAGTTACACCGCCTAGTCCTGCTACAAACAGACTGGGATTGCCGGATTTATCGAAATCGCCGAACGCGGCCGAAAGATCAGCGCCGCTTCCCCGTGCCCCCGCCTTCGCTGTTACATCGAGAAACGTACCGTCCGCACGTTGCTGAAACAGATGATTAGCTCCGCCCGGAATCACGACATAAAGATAGGTGCGGCCATCGTGGTCGAAGTCTCCCATCGCAATCGAGCCGCCGATTGCAGGCACTAAAGTGCGGCGCGCGTAATCGAGGGAGTATTCCTGCGCGCGTATAGAAAGAGGAAGCGTTTTTAGCGCGGGAGCCGGTGGCAGTGCAAGATGCAGTTTGGAAGTAATCTCTGTGAAGGTTATCGACGCGGTTTTGTTAGGGGTTGCAGAAGTCTGCTGAGACTGCAACCGCGGCAAGAACAAAGCAAGTCCGAATAGGACGATGAGTAAAGGCGCCCGCTCACGTCTCGACGGGTGCGAAACACTATGCCCTCTGTGGTGAATCTCTCTCAACCGATATCCAGGACGCTGCCTACTCCTTCGACGCCACTCCCACCAGAGCTACTGTCTGCCCTCCACCCGTAGCGTTGTCACTGATCACAATCGTAGCAACCTGTGGGTCGTTTACCAACGAGGCAGTGAAGGTAATGGTGATGACGCAGGAACCTCCCGCCGTCAACGATGTACCGCAGGTGTTCGTTTGCGTGAATTCACTGGCATTCGTACCCGTGACCGTGATGCCGCTGATGTTCAGACTGCCCGGACCCAAGTTGGCCAAAGTCGTGTGCACCGGCGCGCTCACTTTTCCCACGGTTTGCCTGACAATCGCAAAGCAAGGTACAGAAATCGTGGGCACTGGTGTGGTCTGCGCAGCGGGCAGCACACCGTAAACGTCCAATTCATTCTGTGTCGCCAGGTATACCTTTCCATTCGCAATGGTCGGATTTACGAATTTATTGGCGCAACCCGGCTGATCCCTCAAATTCGCAGCCTGCCCGCTGTTGTACAGCGCGAGAGAGACATTCTCAGCGCTATAAGCATAGAGAACTGCGGGCTGCGTGCCCGGCCGCGCCGAAAGAATGTCCTTTCGCTCCACCGCCCAAAGAATGCCGTTAGTCGTGCCATTCGCCGAAATGGACGGCGTACTCCCCACCGGAAACAGGTTCGTCGTTTTATCGACTGGAGCGGACGACACAACACCACTCGTAATGCTGTATTGCTTCAAATAATCCCCGCCACCGTTTTCATTCGTCATTCCCGAGTAGTAAACGTATTGCCCGGTCGTCCCCTTCCAATACGCGGGACTGCTCCAGTATCCGTGCGCCGTTCCCTGTACCGTCTCAATATCTTGATCTGCCGACGGATCGTACTTGCCCATATCGTTGCGGTTGACCAGATAGATGGGAACCGCGTAGACGTTGCCGAACAGATCGCAGGGCGTTCCTCCCTTGCCGGCATGAATAATCTCGTCCGCATAGGTGCCCGACTGCGCAGGAAGAATCAAAGGCCCTCCAGCGCCAAGATCGAGATCGTTCGGTATCAATCGGCAGGCCTGATCCTTCGGCGTAAAGTAATCCAGTACGTTCAAATTGGCGTCCATCTTGAGCAAGGTGTCGCCGTAGTCGACACCGCCCGTGGATACATCGAACGTTCCGTCTCCCGTTGCAAAATAAATATTGCCGGCGGAATCGGCGGCCAACCCGCCTCCCGCCTGCCACACGCCTCCCAAGCTTCCATTGGGAGTCGTATTCACTGCCGCCACTTGCGCCAGCGTAGTCGCGTTGTAGGCCATTACCCAGCCATGTTGTACTCCGGCCCAACCAATGTAAATATTTCCGTTCTGTAGAAGCAGGGCCGTACGCTGCATATCGTGAAGCGGGTCAAAGGTAATCTTTCCTTTAGAATTGCCCAAACCCGTTCCCGATACGACTGCTGCAATTTCAACCGGGCCTCCGAACTTCTCTTCGCCGGTGGTGATGTCCAGGGCGTGAAGCCTTTGCACCGAAGTGCCACTTTCCTGGGTTCGAACCACGAGATAAATCGTGTTGCTCGTAGGCTCGATCACAGGCGTCGAAGTGATTCCGACATCGGGATAAACATTGCAACTGGAATTAGTCGCGACGCAATCAATCGTGGTGATGTTCTTCGCCGGATCGATAAAACTTACCTGCCATAAGACGTTGGGCGTCAGGCCATCGGCGTCGAACGCAAACAAGGTATCGTTCTCTGTCGCAACATAAAGAACATTGTGTGTTCCGAGCTTGGGAATCACAACGTGCGGAACATACAGTGGTTGAGCATAAACCTGGCCATCCACTGGATACGAGAACAGCTTCCCAAAGCCGGAGCTCACGACGGTAGTCGTCAAAACCGTTTCATGCAGGTTTTGGCCGGTGCGGGCAACGTCGTTATGTTGGGTGAGAACGCCAGTGAAGCTCTGGCCTTGCAACGGCGTGACAGGCAATCCACAACAGAGGACAGACAATACGAACAGGGGCCCAGGGATACTTTTAGAGCGCATACACCCTCCCGGGAAACAATCAAACCTATAACTGACCTCGAGGGCCTTCGATATCCCGAGAGGTGCAGTAGTTTCTATTTTTGTTACTTCTTCGTTGCCACCCCGTATAGCGCGATGGATTGCCCTCCACCCAGAGCGTTGTCGCTAATCGCCACACTCGCGACTTGAGGGATGTTCAGCAGTGATGCGGTGAAAGTCACGCTGATCTTGCAGGACGCACCCGTCGCGAGACCGCCTCCACAGGTGTTCGTCAGGGTAAATTCGCTCGAGTTCGCGCCAGTCAGAGCGATGCTGCTAATGGCCAGGTTTCCCGGGCCCAAATTGGTTAGTGTCGTAGTCGAGGCCGGACTGACCTTCCCTACGGTTTGGCCCAGATACGTAAAGCACGGAGTGGTAACGACAGGTTCCGGCGTGGTTTGCGGAATAGGCAAAACTCCGAAAACGTCTAACTCATTCTGCGTTCCGACATAGACTTTTCCGTTTGCTACAGTAGGCGTTTGAAACTTGTTCGCGCAACCACCTTGATCTCTCAATTGTTTGTTCTGCGCGCTGTTATACAGCACCTGCGAAACATTCGCCGCGTTGTAGGCATACAGCACCGCCGGATGCACGCCCGGCAACGCCGAGAGAATGTCTTTCCTTTCGATAGCCCACAAAATCCCATTGCTGGTCCCGTTGGCGGAAATCGCAGGCGTACTGCCAACCGGAAAAAGATTCGGCGTTTGCTCGATCGGCGCACTCGAAACCACACCATCGGTGAGCGAGTACTGCTTGAGATAGTCTCCGTTGCCCGTCTCGCTGGTCATGCCCGAGTAGTAAATGTACTGCCCCGCCGGCCCTTGCCAGTATGCGGGACTGCTCCAATAGCCGTGAATCGTCCCTTCAATCGTCTGGATATCCTGATCCTGATTGGGGTCGTATCCGCCCATTGCATCGCGGTTCACCAGATAAATTGGCACGGCGTAGGTGCTGCCAAAAAGATCGCAAGGCGATCCGCCCTTGCCCGCCTGAATGATCTCGTCCGCATAAGCTCCTGCCTGCGTCGGAAGCACCAGCGGACCACCCGATCCCAGATCCAGATCGTTCGGCAACAAGCGGCATGCCTGATCCATTGGGGTGAAATAATCAAGCACCTGCAAGTTCGCATTCATCTTAACGATCGTATCGCCGTAATCGAGTCCCCCCGTAGAGGCGTCGAACGTTCCATCACCTGTTGCAAAATAGATGTTTCCTAGCGAATCCGTTGCCAGGCCGTTGCCGCCCTGCCAAACTCCGCCCAGCGTGCCATTCGGCGTAGTGTTAAACACCGCAACTTGTGCCAGCGTGGTCGCGTTATAGGCCATCACCCAACCATGCGCATCGCCTGCCCAGCCGATATACACATTGCCGTTCGCCAATAAAATTCCCGGCCGATGATTATCATGCAAGGTGTTGAATTGAATCTTCCCACGCGAACTGCCTGAGCCCGTTCCGGAAACAGTTGCCGAAATCACTACCGGTCCCCCGAACTTTTCCGCTCCGGTTGTAATATCGAGGGCGTGCAATCTCTGCACCGAGTTGTTACCCGGTTCTTGAGTGCGTACCAGCAAGTAAATGGTGTTGCTGCTGGGGTCGATCACAGGCGTCCCAGTGATTCCGGTGATTGGCCATACGTTGCACTCAAAGCCCAATGAAATGCAGTTCAGGGTGGTAACCCCGTTGGCCGGATTGATAAAGCTCACCTTCCACAAAACGTTCGGCGTCAGGCCATCGGCATCGAAGGCATACAGCGAATCGTTTTCCGTCGCGATATAAACCACGTTGTGCACACCTTGATTCGGAATCGAAACATTCGGCACATAAAGCGGTTGCGCGTAGATCTGGCCATCCACCGGATAAGAGAACAGTTTGCCGAAAGCGCTTGAGTTCACATTTTTCGTGGTCAGCACCGTTTCATTCAGATTCTGGCCGGTGCGCGCGGTGTCATTGCGCGACGTAAAAACACCCGTGAAACCCTGCCCTTCCGCGGAAGCAAGCAGGCCTAATGCCACAATCGCTAATATCGCGGACCGCCCTATATAGGAGTTCATATGCATAAGATTCCCCCAAAAAAATCAGCAGCAATCGAATTCTTAACTTACAGCAAAAAGGCGGATTCCCACGGGGGGAATCCGCCTCCTGATTACGTCAACTCTTTCGCCGCCTCGTCCGAATACTCGCACTTCATCCTACTGCACCGTGAGCGAGATCGTGGTCGGGTTCGAAAGATTCGAATACACTCCCGTTACCGTCAGCGTGTAAGTTCCCGGCGCCGTCGTCGCGGTGGTCTGGATCGTCAGTGTCGTTGTTGCCGGGGATCCCGGCGGAACCTTGACGTTCACCGGGTTCAGCGTGCAAGTGGAATTCGCCGGAGCACCGCTGCACGTGACTGCCACAGTCGCCGTAAACTTCGCCTGCGGTTTGAGCGTAATGGTCGAGGTCCCGGCATTTCCGTGAGTCACCGTCAGCGTATTGGGTGAGGCCGAGATCGCGAAGTCGGGGCCCGATCCCGTGAGCGTCACCGTCTGCGGGCTGCCGGCTCCGTTGTCGTTGATGTTCATCGTAGCCGTCTCCGGGCCATACTGGCTCGGGGTCAGGGTCACGCTGATTGTGCAGCTTACATCCGGCGAAATCGTCGCCGGAGTTGATCCGCAAGTGTTGGTTTGCGAGAAATCCGCACTGTTCGTTCCGCTGAAGCTGAACCCGGTCAGGCTCAGATCCTCGCCGCCGCTGCTGGTCAATGTAACCGGCTGCGATCCGCCCGCCACGCCCAAAGCCCACTGGCCGAGCGGCAAGGTCGCCGGTGTCGCGGTTCCCGCTGGCGTAAGTGGAACATAACGCACTCGGTTGTTGCCGCCGTCGGCGATCCACAAGTTCGAGTTGCCATCCACCCATGCTCCCAGGTTGGCCATGTGGGCGTTGGCGGCAGGCCCGTTGTCTCCGCTGAACCCGCCTTGAATGGAATTCGTAGACGTGCCCGCTGCCGTGCTGTAAATCGTGGTCGCGGCGCTGATGCGCTGTACCACGTTGTTGTTACCGCCGGAAATATAGACGTTGTTTGAAGGGTCAATCGCCAGCTCCAGCGGGTTCCACATGCTGCCCTGCAACGCAGGGAGTCCATCTCCAGCCAGCTTCGCATCCGCGTTCAATGCCCATTGGCTAATGATGCCGCTGGTGTTTACCTGCCGAACCTCGTTGTTGTACTGATCGGAGATATAAACGTTGCCGTTGCTGTCTACCACCAAACCCGCCGGATGGTTCAGGTTCGCTTTCGTTGCCAGACCGCCATTTCCCTTCGATCCCGAAGTACCCGTTCCGGCGATCGTCGAGATGGTGCCGGCAGCGATGCTCCCGCCCGAAGGCACAACCTTGCGAATCTTGTAACCCTGCCAGTCGGAGATGTAGAGGTTACCCGGCAAGTCAAACGTGACATTCAGCGGGAAGGAGAAGCTGGCGCTGGTCGCCACTCCGCCATCTCCGCAAGCCGCGGTCGTCGGATAACAAGAACTGCCATTGCCCACCACCGTGCTGATAATGCCAGTCGCCGCCGCTACCTCGCGAACCACCAGGTTATTGGAATCGGCGATGTACATATTGCCGCTGCCATCGAACGCCACCGAACTGGGCGCGTTCAACGCAGCCGCAGTAGCCAGGCCGCCATCGCCGCTGTAACCAGCGGTGCCGTTACCCGCAACGGTCGTGATCGTCGGAGAGCTGCTCAGCGGATTGATCACTTCGCGGACCCGATTGTCGCCCTGGTCCACGATATAAAGGTTGCCGCCATATTCCACTACATCCCAGGGCAACGCGAGAGTCGCTTGCGTCGGAGATCCGCCGTCGCCGCCGTTACCGCCGCCGGCAATGGTTTGGATATCGCCAGGCTGAATCGTAGTTCCACCCACCGTAATCGCGGCCGCCTGATTATTCACCACACGGACGCGGGCATTGCCGCTGTCCGGTATGAAGTAGTCGCCCTGCGAGTCTTCCCAGATACCGCCAGGCAAGTCGAGTTGCGCGCTTGACGCGGCGCCGCCGTCACCCGTAAATCCCGGGGTCCCTGCGGTGTTCACCACGGTGCTCATGAGACTGGTCGCTGCGGTAACCTCGCGAATCCGGCTGTCGTCTGTGTCCGCAATCAAAATATTGGACGAAGCGTCAATAAAAACACCTTGCGGCCGAGTTATTTCAGCTGAGGTGCCAACCTTCCCGTCGCCGCACTTGCTCACTGGATTCGTACACGCAATGCCGTTGCCCGCAACGGTCGCAATGTTTCCCGGCGCAATCGAGACGCCAGCAATCGTAATGGTCGAGGACTGCGCATTTACCACGCGGATCTTATGATCGTCAGTGTCCGCAATGTAGATGTTACCGACATGGTCCAACGCCACGCCGTACGGCAGATTCAGATACGCGCTCGTGGCCGGTCCGCCATCGCCGCATGCGGTTTGCGAATTCGAGCATCCCGCGATGTCATTTTCCAGGCCCGCAACAGCCTGAATATATCCCGCGGGAATGCTGACGCCCGCGATCGTGATGGTCGTCTTCTGCGTGTTCACCACGCGGACTCGATTATTGTTTGCGTCGGCGATATAAATGTTGCCTGCAGCATCCAGCGCTACCGATTCCGGAAGGTTCAGATTGGCGTTGATCGCCAGTCCGCCGTCTCCGCAAACCTCCGCGTGGTCGCACTTGTCGCCGTTTCCCGCGACGGTCGAGATTACGCCCTTCGGAGATACTTCACGAATTCGCGACCCCGCAGCATCGGCGAAATAGATGTTCCCTTTGCTATCCATCGCGAGCCCGGTCACGGCGAAGATCAAAGACTTGCTCGCCTGCCCGCCGTCGGCATTGTGCCCACCGTAGCCAAGGCCGGCGTAATTGCCAAACGTCCCGGCAGAAGTCAATTTGAACACATACGCCGTATCCGGCGCGGCAATATAAACATTGCCCGAAGAATCCTCAATCGCGGCACTCGCTCCCGGCAGAGTCGCACTGAAAGGCGCGCTCGCCGTAGCACCGCCGCCCACAACGGTGTAGATATAATTCGGCGTATAGGTTTGCGCCTGCGACGCGACTGGAGAGAGCGCCAGGCACACAACGAAAAGAGCCGCGAGGCTCAGGGAAATTTGCGGTTTCACGATGCCACAACCGCTGCCGTTCGATTTCACAGACTACCTCCGCACATTGTTTGGGAATTCTTGGTTTGGAAATTCTCGGTTTGGGAATTTTTGATCTGTCGCCCGTATGATTCGCACGCAATGACCAATCCGCTTGACGAAGCGCCGCGATCTCATCGCTGTTCTGTACCTTCCCCCGCTAAGGTTGAACTTCAATCCGTTGAACCCAATTTTCTGGCCAGTTGAATGCACTCTCCGAAAACGCTGTCCCGGCATCTGCCTCGCCGCGCAAATTGAAATCCGGGGGCCTCGCGCGGGCTGTCAATTGAGTGCTGGATCTCTAGTTGGGGGGAGATACCGGTCGAAACCACATTCCGAAACACGCCAACCCACACTGCGCGATCAGAGTGTCTGCGATAGTACCTTCACGCGCAAATTAGGAGCAAGAGGAAGAAAGCACTAATAACGAAAGTCTCTATCTCGCCTCGCCCGCGGGCAGCAAACCGTAAACGTCCAACTCCACCGCCGTTGGCACGTAGACTTTGCCGTTCGCGACTGTCGGAGGCGTGAACTTGATGGCAGCCCCGGCCGTATCGCGCGTTCCTGCCTGACTGCTGTTGTAGAGTTCCACGGCGGTAGTGGCGTTCAACGCGTGCAACACAGCCGGCGCACCCGTAGCGTACCCGCCCGGATCAATTGCCCATACGATTCCGTTCGATGCGAGGTTGGAGGAAACCACGGTCGACGCTCCCGGAGAGGTGAAAACTGTGGCTCCGGTGGCAATCGGTGAAGTGGAAACTAAACCGCTCTGCATCTGGTAAATCCGCAGAATGTCGTAAGGCGCCCAGAAGTATAGATATCCCTGCCAATATGCCGGAGCGCTGTATAAGCCATGTCCAGCAAACGCGTTGGGAATCGATTCCACAATTTGCGTATTTCCGGAGGCGTTGAAGTGCCCCATATTATTTCGGTTGACTACATACAACGTTCCATCTTTCCCTGCGCCAACCGCGAGGTAAGGGTATGTTGCGCCGGTCAGGTACGGCAGCAGCAGCGCGCCCCCGGATCCCAGGTCCAGATCGTTCGAACTCTCCTCAGCCTCGTTGTAAGGAGTGAAGTAATCGGCGACCGCCAATTTTCCCTTCGTCCCGATCTTCACATAACTCATGCCGTAATCCACGCCGCCAGTATTGGCGTCGAACGTGCCATTGCCGGTCATCAAAAAAATGTTTCCCAGCGTATCGGCCGCCGGACCGTCACCGCTCTGCCAAATTCCACCCTGGTCTCCATTCGCCGTGACGCACAACGCGCCAACTTGCTTCAACGTCGTCTCGTTGTAGGCGATCACCCAACCATGGTAGATAAATTGGTCCTCGAGTCCATGGGAAGACCAAGTGATGAAAATCGAGCCGTTCAACAGCAGCAGACCGGGACGCTGATTGGAGCGAAACGGATCGAACGAAATAATGCCACCGGTTGAACCCGACCCCGTTCCCTTCACCTTGGCCGCAATAACCACCGGCCCGCCGAACTTTTCCGCGCCCGTGGTCACATCCAGGGCGTGCAGGCGCTGGACGTACACTCCATTTTCTTTTGTCGCAGCCACTACGTAGAGGGTTCCGTTCGTGGGATCAATCACCGGAGTTCCGGTAATGCCGATCTGCGGGTAGATCGCACTGGTCCCTAAATCTGAACTCGGCACTGTCGTAATTCCCTGTGCCGGGTTGATAAAACTCACCTGCCACAACGGTTTGGCATTTGCGCCGGTATTGCTATTTCCATCAAAAGCAAACACGCTATCATTTTCGGTGGCGACATAGACCACCGTGTGCGTGCCCTTCCCGGCAATCTTCAGATTGGCAAGCACCAGCGGTTCGGCGTAAATCTGCCCGTCCACCGGCTGCGAAAATAACTTTCCAAACGTGTTCTGTTGCACTAGCGTCGTGGTCAAAACGGTTTCATGAAGATTTTCGCCCGAGCGCGAGTTGTCATTGTGGTAGGTGACAACATTCACCTGCGCGACTGCGCTCCCTGCGACTGCGACAACGAAAATCAGTGTGCGAATCACTGTTTTCATTTTCCCGGTTGGGACCTGACAAAAACTCTCCCATGCGGCGCTGTGACGCTGCAACTGCATCTGAATTTTTCTCCGGTGGGGATTTTTTGAGCATCCGCAACGCAAAAAGACTTTAGAAAAAGACTCTTCGACCAGATCGCGTTGGGCACGCCCAGTTTTCGAACCCTATCATGCACTGATTGTCGCGTTCGTGCACAAGATTATTTCTTCAAGAAAAAATGTGCGCAAGAATTTGCAAACTCAGCCAGCACGCAATTCTTGCGTCCAGTATTTTGTGGCAAATGATTTTTTCGGTGCTTACGAGTGATATCCGTTTCACTGATTGGAAGGCAGGGTGAACTTCAAAGTAATTTTCGACTCGGTTTCCACAGCACGGCCATTTAAGGTGTGCGGCTTAAATCGCCATTGCCGCACCGCTGCGACGGCGGCATCCGACAAAAGCGGATCCCCGCTTAACACCTCGACTTTTTTTACTCTGCCGTCGCGCCCGACTTGAACATCAAGCAACACCGCTCCTTGCACGCGTTGCGCGAGCGCATGAGGCGGATATTGCGGTTCGACCCGCTGGATAATTTCGCCTTCTGCGGTTTCAGGCGAGAGCGCAGCGACTGCGCCGGACTCCGCTGAATTTGGCGGCCGGCCTTCCATTGCGGTGGTCGCGCCGGCGCCATCACGAGCAGACGGAGGCATCTGAGAAATTTCCTTCCCCCGGGCGAACACTTTCAGGCTTCCACGTTCCTCAAGCGGTGGGCTGCGCTTGTTCAGTGCAGGTTGTCGAGTAATGGATTGGGTTGCCTGCTGCGCAGGCGCCGCCACACTGTTTGCGCTCATCTGTTTTTCGACAGGTTGCGGCTGAGCGGTGGGCGGACTGGCCGCTGTGCGCTGAACTTCACGTCGGCCGCCCACATTCAACCATCCCATGCGCACCGAGACTACCGCGCCCATCAGCAACGCAATAGCGAAGATAATCGTCGCGGTAATAACCATGAACCAATCCACTCGCCGGCCCGGAGTGCCACCGACGTTCGCGGCAAGCTCAGGCGACTCGCCTTCGTTTCCTTTCAGTACGCCGTCGCCTGGCGCTGTGGGCGCAGCTATTTTCCCCTGCTCAGAGCCATCTTCCGCCGTTGCTTCCCCGTTCGTATGATCTTTATTTTCCTCTGACGGAGGAACAGCAGGAGGCGAGGCCGAAATCTTGCTCACATTCACGAAATTCCGATGAGCTTCAACATTATGGACGATCCGTTGAGCCAGGATTTCCAGACGTTGCAGGTCACGATCGCCAAAAGCAGCCGGGAGCGGAGAGAAAACCTCGAGAATGCCGACTAACTCACGATTGCGAAAGATCGGGTAAACCAGCACCGACCGGACGTTCAACTGACGCAAGAGTTCAGGATCGGCTCGATGATCGTTCCAGGCATCATCGCACCGTTGGATTTGCCCGCTTCGAACACAGGCACCGGAGAGGCCAGCATTCGTATCCAGCCGCATTCCCAATCCCGGAGCCTTTCCCCCGCTGGTGGCGCGGCAAACCATCTCGCCGCCCCGTCCCAGGGCGATTGCAGCCCCCGTCGCTCCCGTGGCCAAACAGGCTTGTTCTACAATTCCATTCAGCACAACCTCCAGGGCCAAGTCCTCGGAGACTTTGGCGGAAATCTTCTCCCCGGCATGGGCCCTAATTCGTACCAGCACCTGGGCAAATTCAGATTCTCCACTGACTTTCGCGGAAGTCTTTTGAAGGGACGGGGAATCCCGTGTACTCTTCTCCGCTGCGCTGGACGCAGTCGTCGCTTCCGAAGGGATAAGTTTCGCGGAATCAGGCCCCAACATAGGACGATGAGCCATAAACACGATGTACTAACTATTTTGCCGACAATCGCGTTCTGTAGCGGAGTTTCTCCTCAAAGCGTTGGCTTGTCAATATCGCTTAGGCACAACCCCTTGCCACGGACCTGTTCGGATGCTCGAACGTCGTGCCCCACTTGCATTCCCCTTGACACACAAGCGAAGTCAGAGGATGATGCTTCTCATTGTTCTAATCTAGCTGTTTTTCCCTCCCCCCCAGGGCTCAAACGTTACGTCAAAGATCGAGGTGCGGGATGACTGCAGCTTCTGTGGGAGTACTCCAGACGGCAACTTCTTCGAACTTACTTGGCAGTTCTGCGCAGCGCTCGAGACGAATGACATTTCTCGCGGTTGCGGTTACGCTCGCCAGCTGGGCCGCCACGCCTTTCGCCGCAGCGCAAGTGAGCGTAACCACTTATCACAACGATAACGCGCGCACCGGCCAGAACCTCAATGAGAGCCTGTTGACCCCGGCCAATGTCAACCCCAACCAGTTCGCAAAACTTTACGCGACAACTGGGACGCTCGATAGTTGGGCAGCCGCCCAGCCGCTTTATGTGCCGAATGTTTCCATTCCGGGACAGGGCACGCACAACGTGGTCTATGTCGCGACTCTCAATAACAGCGTCTACGCGTTCGATGCAGATACCGGTGTGCAACTCTGGTACGCCAATTATGGCCCACCCACGCCATACGATGATCTGTGCAAGGACTCAAACTACCAGGTTTCACCGTCGAAGGGCGCCGGCATAGTCGGCACGCCTGTCATAGATCCGGTTGCTGGCCTGATTTATTTTGTGACCAAAACCGGTGACGGCAGCTCTTCGCCATTCGCGCTCTATCTTCATGCGGTTTACATAACTACTGGCCTCGATGAGCCCGGCAGTCCAGTGGTAGTCCTGCCGCCTTCGGGACCAACCTTCATGCCGCAATATCAGATGAGCCGTCCCGGGCTTCTTCTCAGCGACGGCTACTTATATGTCGCACTTGGTTCCACCGGCTGTAAGGGTCTCAATGGTTTCCCAAAAATCAACAATCACGGATGGATCCTCGGCTACAACACGCTGAGCCTCTCACAAACTCCCTATATGTTCGTCACCAGCCCGACCACCAACAACTCGGGAATCTGGCAGTCGGGTGGCGGCTTGGCGACAGACCCCAGCGGAAACATCTACGTCGAAACCGCGGACGGAATTTTTGATCAGAATAATGGAGGCTCCGACTACGGCCTCAGTGTCTTGAAGTTGAGCCCGCAACTTCAACTTCTTGATTTCTTCACTCCTTACAACGAAGGAACGTTACTCGAACCCAACGATCTCGATCTCAGTTCCGTCGGACCTCTTCTGCTCAATCCCCCGGGATCGGATCCGGTCGTCATCGCAACCGGAAAGGCCGAGGAGATCTACGTGCTTGACACTGACAACCTCGGCGGATTCTGCAGTCCAAGCACCTGCAATACCAGCACCGGCAACATCAACATCGTGCAGGATGTTCTCCCCCCTTCGTATCTAAGCGGCTGCATGGGGACGCAGCCCACCTACACTTGCCGATATGGCTCCCCGAGTTACTGGAGCAACGGTACCTCCAGCTACATTTATTTTTCTGAAGTGCCAGGCCCAATCGTTTCCTATTCGCTCAATGGCACCACACTGAACACGACTCCGGTAAAGTCTCCCGCAACTTACCCGGGAGGAACCGGCAGCGGTTCCATCTCCTCGAATGCTGATGGCAGCGGGATTTATTGGGCGATCACGTGGAGCAATGGAGCACCAGGGCAGTACGCCGGAGTCCTGCGTGCCTTTGACGCCACCAATCTGCAAACTCAGTTTTATGGCAGCAATCAGGCTTCTGGTGGGCGCGACAACCTGGGTTATGTACCCAATTTCATCACCCCGACCGTCGCCAACGGAAAAGTTTTCGTGGCTAGTCAGTCTCAATTGATGGTTTACGGCTTGATGCCGTCGTTGACCCCGAATGCAGGAAATAATCAGTCGGCGTACGTGGGAACTACCTTGCCGACCTCGCTCTCGGTGCAGGCACTCAACATTTATACGAACCAGCCGGTCCCGGGCGTTACGGTCACATTCAGCGCAACCCCGTCCGGAGGCTCATTTGGCACCGCTACCGCAGTCACGAACAGTTCCGGCATCGCCACTACTACCTACAAACTCCCTACAAAGCCGGAAAACATCTCGGTAACGGCTGCAAGCACATCTGCCACGACAAC
>Ga0116125_1000019_pt1 | contig 51418 bp, 37 predicted proteins | sample June2015DPH_16_1_2_FD_89729 | JGI IMG/M metagenome (GOLD analysis project Ga0116125, IMG submission 89729) | Peatland microbial communities from SPRUCE experiment site at the Marcell Experimental Forest, Minnesota, USA - June2015DPH_16_10 | ecosystem: Environmental > Terrestrial > Soil >...
TGCCCAGCGAATCGCCGACGAGAATGATATCCACGCCCGCTTCATCGAGAAGCAGAGCGGTGGAATAGTCATAGGCCGTGAGGCAGGTGATTTTTTGCTTGGTTTCGAAATGGCCTGCGACGGAACGCGTCTTGCGGGAAAGTATGTCAGGCACGGTAACTTTACCGTTGCCCGCACGCGGTGCAACACTCATCGAGTCCTCCGGTGCCGCTCCCGGAAAGCAGGATGCAGCCCATCACGAGGTTTGATGCTAGCAGAAGGCCCGCGGTTTCCGCAAAACTATTGTGCTGCAGGGAGCGAAACCAGCGTGTATGAAGTAGTTACGATGCCGCCGCCAGTGAGATTCGCGCGCCGCGCTGACATTGAGCGCGAAAAGCGCAATGGGGAGTGTGCTGCGCCGCTCGCCGCAGAAAGCAGCGCAGCACGAAAGCAAACGGTCACGCACGCGAACTAGTGATCGTGGTCGTGCCCGTCCCAATCGCGATCGGTGTGCCAGCGATGGGCATCTTCATCCCACCACCTGTGATCGGCGTTCCAGCAGCGCTCGCGTTGCGCGGCGAGCTCGTTGCGCCAGCGAGCGGCTTCTGGGCTGTTCGGGCCGTGATGGGCGATAGCATCGTGCAGTCTGTGGTCAATCCTCGCGGTATTTTTCTGGCAGTCGTCCGCGCGGGCTGGCGTCGAAGAAAACGCCAGGATGCCGGCCAGTGCCGCGGTCGCCATCGCGACTTTCGCAGCGTTGCCAATCTTCAAGCGATTTTGCATGAATGTAACTTCCTCCTGTTAGATCGAATCATTTCGTGCCGGACTATCGGGTCGTTTGCGGGCATCGAAGAACTTGGTCGGTGCCGACACCGGCGTTCGATGGAAAGATTAGCGTGCGGGACGGAAGGTTCCTATCAGGTATTCGCCGTATGGGTGCGTACTGGGTTATACAGAAAAACGAAATAGCTGCGAGCAGGACGTGGCGCTTCTTGCTTTATGCCTCGCGTTTCACGCTGGAGGCCGCTGGAAGGGGGACGGGAGGGTGCTGTTCGACGCCGCGCCATCCCACCGGCCTTCCCTGCACCGCTTCCTTCAGCGCGCGGAATAGCACCACGTACATCATTTGGCGGTAGTAGAAACGCTGCAGGATGAGTGGCGCGAGCAGAGTCCAATCTTCGTGCCGTTCCAGCGCGAAAGCGACCACGCAGGTGAAGAGATCAATCAGCATGAATAGCGCGAAGAAGATCAGCGAGCGCTCGACGTCCTGCAGCGTCCACAATTGCGGCAGTTGCGCGATGCGCAATTGCGCCAGGCCCCAGAGGGCGATCGAGAGCAGGAAGAGCAAATCAATCAGCGGAGAAACGAGGGGCAAAATAATCTGGAACATCACGATATTGGGGATCGCAATCCAGCCCAGCGTGCCGTAGCGCGGCTTGCCCACGGCGTCGCGATGCTTCCAGACAGCTTGCATCGTGCCGAACGTCCAGCGGAAGCGCTGGCGAATCAGCGCCTCGACGGTTTCGGGAACTTCGGTGCGGCCGATGGCGTCTTCGTCATAGAGAATCTTCCAGCCGTTGCGGCGAATCGTGAGCGTTAGGTCGGTATCTTCGGCCACCGTGTCGCCGGAAAATCCATTGTTTGCGCGCAGCAGTTCGGTGCGCCACGCCCCCACCGCACCCGGCACCACCGGAATGCAATTCAGCAGATCGAAGGCGCGCTTTTCCAGGTTTTGGCTGGTGATATATTCCAGCGCCTGCCAGCGCGTCAGCCAGCGATTGCGGTTCATCACTTTCACGTTGCCGGCGACGGCGCCGACCTTGGGGTCCGCAAAATGGCGCACCAAGCGCGGAATCGCTTCGGGATCAACGATGGTATCGCCGTCGATGGAAACAATGACTTCACCGGTGGCTTCGGCGAGGCCGTGATTCAGCGCGGCGGGCTTGCCGCGGTTGGGCTGGCTGATGAGGCGCACGCGGGGGTCGCGCGAGAAATTCGCGTTGACGAGTTCGGCGGTACGATCGGTGGAGCCATCGTTCACAACGAGAACTTCAAGCTTGGGATAATCGCAAGCGAGCGCCGCCTGCACGGTTTGCACGATGGCAGCTTCCTCGTTGTACGCGGGGACCAGCACGGTGACATTGGGCTTGTACTCAGGATGATCGGCGGGCGCGGGCCGTAATTTTTCGATCAGCGCCAACAAGCCGATGATTAGCGCGCGGCCGCTGACCAGCAGGATTCCGGCGATGAAGATGAATGCAATTCCAGCGCGGAACCAGCGGAACACTTCAAAAATGAACGCGTCGGCGCGCACCAGTAGCCATTCCTGGTGTGAGAGCGGCGGCATTACCTGCGCCCGCGATTGCCCCAGCAAATCGGAAACGGAAACGAATTCGTAGCCTTTGGCGCGCAGCCCGTCAATGATTTGCGGCAGCGCCGCGACGGTGTTGGTGCGATTTCCTCCGCCATCGTGCATCAGGATAATGTTGCCGCGGCCGAGAGTGGCGTCGTGCAGCACGCGCTGTACGATCACATCGGTCGCCGGAGGAGCTCCGCCATTCGGTTCGCCCCAATCGTGCGGGTCAATCTGCGCTCCCACGATGATATAGCCCATAGCCTGCGGGATCGGGAGCATCTGAATTTCGCTGGCGGTCTCCGGCTGGTGATCGATTCCGTAGGGAGGGCGGAAAAGCAGTGTCTTCACGCCGAGATTGCTCTCGATGAGCAACTCCGTCAGGTTCAGCTCAATCTGCAGCTGCGATTTCGAAATGGTTTCAAAATCTGGATGCGTGAAAGTGTGATTGCCGATTTCGTTGCCTTGCTGGTAGGCGCGCTTGACCAGCTGCGGGTATTGATTCGCGGACTCGCCGATGGCAAAAAACGTCGCGGGCGCATGTTTCTGCTCGAGGATATCGAGAATCTTCGGCGTCCAGGTTTCGTCGGGGCCATCGTCGAACGTCAGCGCCACTTTATGCGGCGCCGCGCCCATCTGCTCGATGCGCCAGGAAAGCGGATAACTCTGGTAGGACTCGTCATCGAACACGTCGCTGGTGGCATCGTAATCAAACGTGCGGCGGCCGCTCTGCGGCGTTGCGGTGATGCGCCAGATATCGCCTGCGCCTTCCAAAATTAGGTCGTAGCCGGGTGGGACTTCCTCGATTTTGGCGCGAATCGCGTCGGTGGAATGGGTGGCATCCCAGATGAACCAGATGGAGGGATCTTCCATGCCGAGGCGCCACAGAGCGGTGCCGCGCACGCCGGCGCGTTCGGCGGCGCGCAGCTCGTTGTAGGCCGTGACGCTATCAAGCATCCAGACGTTGTGAATCTTGTTCTGCTCGTCTTCGTAGGAATAGTGCGGGTTTAGAGAGTCGGGATCGAAAGTGACGTCTGATTCCGATTCCACGGCGGTGATAATTCCCTGCTGAAAGGTCATCGCCTGCGCAATGGGATGCGGGACTGCTTTTGATTTTGCCGGCCAATCGTAGCCGTAGTTCGCGATGCCCATGACGATCTTATCCGCGGGCACGATTTTGACGATGTTGTCGATGTTGCGTTCGAACCAGTCCTGCGGCGCGATGGGGCCGGCGTCCGAGGTGGGATAGTGTAAATCGTAATTCATCAGGATGACGGCGTCGGCCTGCGCTGCCAGATATTTATAGTCGTAACTCCAGTCCGCCGCGGGCAGCGCGACCATCAGCTTCAGGTTTGTGGAGTGCATCGCGGCCCCGAGGTCGTGGATAAAGCGCGCGAAATCCGGCTGGCTGCTTTGCGGCACGAGTTCGAAATCCACCACGATGCCGGATTGGTGCTGCGCGCTGGCGAAATCCGCCAGTGATTTCGACAAGCGTTCGCGCGCGGCGGGGCTCGCTAGCATCTCCGCCAGTTCTTTCGTGACCCAAGTTTTCCCGTCGTAATTGTTGACCATGGACATGATCGGCAGCTCGATCGGGCCGGTCTGCATCCAGGCCAACAGCTTGGGATCTTGTTCGACGTCAAGGCGACCGTCCGCCGAAGAGGCGTGCAGCGCTTCGGGTATCAGCAAGTCGATGTCGCGGTAATGAAGCTTCAGCGAAGCGAGACTGGTGGGATCGTCAGCCACGTAAAATGCCGCGCGCAGCGGATCGTAGTTCTGCGGCAGCTTGCCGAGCGCGGCCACTTTGCGTTTGCGGCCGCGCGGCGCGGTTTTGGGTTTCAGCTTCGCGGGAACGGCGTGAAGGTTCCAATGCGTGGCCGCCGAAAGAATGTCCGGCAGCTCGGGCTTGCGAAAAACGTTTACCACGAAAATGACCAGGATGAGCGTGAAAAGACCGCCCGTGATTTCCAGCACGCGCCTGGTGCGGCGCCAGCGGCGGCGTTCCTGATCGTAGAAAATTGGCTTGCGTTCAGGCATTCAGACAATCCAAGCTAGCTGTCCCTTGAGACGGTGTCAATGACTCCCATTAATAAGATGCGCCGAAACGTAGCCGCCGCCGTATGTGCTGGAATGGCACTGCGGGTGTACCTGGTACTGAAATTTCCGGTAACTGATGCGGGTGACGCTCCATTTTACATCGAGTTGGCCTGGAACTGGCTGAAGAACGGCGTGTACGGGTTTGCGGTGCACGGGCAGCTTACGGCCGTGGACATGCGCGTTCCGGGGTATCCGGCGTTTCTGGCGGCGGTGTTCGCGGTGGCTGGGCAATCGCCGCAGGCGGCGATGCTGGCGCAGGTGGTGGTGGATCTGGCGACGTGTTTTGTGATCGCCTTGATTGCTGCGCGGTTGGCGCCGGAAAGCTCGCGGCGGCGCGTGGCTCTGGCGGGGTTGTGGCTGGCGGCGCTTTGCCCATTCACGGCAAATTACACGGCGGTCGTGCTTACCGAGACGCTGGTGATTTTTCTCACGGCGCTGGCGATTTTGGTCTTGCTGCAGACGGATGTTGGCGGTGCGCATGTAGCGCGGGCTTCGGCGTTTCTTGCGAATCCGTGGCTGCTGGCCGGAATCGTGGTGGGTTTTGGGACCTTGGTGCGGCCGGAGACGCCGCTGGTGCTGTTTGCGGCAGGTTTGGTACTGGTGGGAAAGTGGTGGAGACCGGCGGACTGGATGAAGTTGGTGCGCGCGGGGCTGCTGATGGGAGTCGGCTTGCTGCTGCCACTGATCCCCTGGGCTGCGCGCAATTGGCACACGTTGCACGACGTGCAGTTTCTTGCGCCGCGCTACAGCGAATTGCCGGGCGAATATACGCCTTTGGGATTTACTGCGTGGACGAACACTTGGATGTGGCGCTTCCGCGACGTGTACCTGACGCAGTGGAAGGTGAACGAAGAGGAGATCGCGATTGACCAACTTCCCGCGTATGCCTTCGATTCGCAGGACGAGAAAGAGCGCATGGCGGACTTGTTCGATGAATACAACGAGGCGCTGACGATCGACCCGCCGCTGGACCAGGAATTCCGCGAGATCGCGCGGGAGCGTACGGAGCGGCACCCTTTGCGGACGTACGTAAAAGTTCCTCTGCTGCGCACTTTGACGCTGTGGTTTACCCCGCGCGTGGAATTGCTGCCTTCGTCAGGGCATCTGTGGCCACTGCGCGAGGAGTGGCAGGACGACCGGCCGGATTTTCTGGTCACGCTGGGGCTGAGCGTGGTGAACATCGTCTATATCGCGCTGGCACTGGCTGGTGCGTGGCTCGCGCGGCGGCGTCCCGGTTGGGCGCTGCTGATTTTGGTGTGCGTCGTGCGCACATTGTTTTTTGCAAAGTTCGTGGAAACGCCCGAGCCACGATATGTGCTGGAATGCTTTCCTGCGGTGATTGCGCTCGCCGCGCAGGTTTGGTCTCGCGGTTTCAGGCAAGCACTCTTGCAATAAAAACCCAGGAGCCGCCCCGCGCTTGGCCGGTGTCTAACAGGTGCAAGAGGCTGCTTACTTCACAATGCAACGGACACCATTCCGATACATCTTCCCAATTGCAAGTTTTGCCATTGCTGTACTGCTCGTATCTGTTTCGAGTTGGCTGGCCTCGCGCGATAGAGCTAGAGAGAGAGTCGGAGATGGGGTTGGTTGGGACTACGAAGATCTTGAATCGCCATCACTGGCCGAGGAATTCGTGGCGGCAATGTATTTACCAGCCGCCGTGGCTGTAGCACCCCTCCTCGTTGCGGGCTCATATCTCGATCAGGTCTATCCGATTGATGGCAAACAGATTGAGATTTTCAGCCTGGTGATCATCGCGCTCGCGGGTTTCTTGCAATGGTATTGGATTGGCTGGTTGCTGGAAGGGCAGATGGGATATCGGTTGGCTTCGACTAACCGCGTGTTTAGCAAACGCAAACGATTTCTCAATTCTCTAGCAATAGCAATCGCAGCATGCCTCGGTCTTCTTGGAGCATTTATAGCCTTTGAAGCTGGTGAGATGCATGGTGGAATTATCAGCGTCATATGGGCGTGTTTCGCCGTGACCGGATTGATCCGCTGGAGACGCGCTCAAGACGACCCGTCGCCTAAAACGACCCAGCTCTCGCTGCGCTAGCTTTCTTCCACCGGCTCGGGGTGAATTGTCAGGCGGAAAATCTGGGGGAAGCGCTCTTTTACGCGGTCTTCCAGCGCGGCGGTGATGTCGTGGACTTCGGTGATGGGTAGACTGCCGTCCATGGCGCAGTGGCAGGAGACCAGAATTTTGAGATCCACGCTTCGGACGTGTACTTCGTGGCAATCGGTGAGCTCGTGATATTCCGATTGCAGTGAATTCAGAAACTCCTGCACAGTGCGCGAAAGTTCCTTCATTTCCTCCCCGCCGCCGATCTTCACGCCGAGCGGCTCGATGTGAATATTCACCAGCGCGCGCGGATCGGTTTCCTTCAGGATGTCCTCCTCCAGCTCGGATGCGCGGCGATGCGCTTCGCGCAGGCTCGAGCCTTCGTCCACTTCCAAATGCAGCTCGATGAACAGACGATGATCGAACTGGTGCGCGGAAAGTTCATGGACGGCAAGGCCGCGTTTTTGGGCGATGGCGCGAATGGTTTCGAATAGGTTCTCGTCGGTCTTGGCGCGCGGCTCCACATGCACCACCACGTCGGCGGGGACAATCTGAGCGATGCGCTTTTCCACGGCGTTGCTGGCGGAGTGGGCCTGCTCCAGGCTTGCGGTGCGCGGGACACTGATGGTCACATCCACGAAATAACGCTGGCCGGCGCGGCGCACGCGCACGCGTTCGGACTGCAGCACGCCTTCGGTCTGGTCCACGGCGGTTTCGATGCGCTCGCGCAGCCCGTGCGGAGCGACGTCCAGCAGCGCGTCGGCGGTGCGTTTGCCCAGTTGCGAGCCGATCCAGATAATCACGCCGGCCACTCCAAGCGCGGCGACGGCATCCAGCATGTCCAGCCAGGCGATTCCGTAACGCGCGCCCAGCCACGCGCCGGTGATGCCGAGAATGACGACGAACGTGCTCCACACGTCGGTGGAGAAATGCAACGCGTCCGCCTCCAGAGCCTCGCTGGGATATTTTTCGGCCACGCGATTCAAACCGCGCGCGCGCACGAAATCAATGCCCATGCACGCCGCCAGAATCAAAATCGCTTGCAAGCTGGGGCGCATGTGCGCAGTGTGAAAGACGAGTCGCTGAAACGCTTCCCAAATAATGTACACGGCGGTAAGCAGCAGAAGGCCCGTTTCAACGAATGCGGAAAAACTTTCCACTTTGCCGTGGCCGTAGAGGTGATCGGCGTCGGCAGGCTTGTCCGCGACACGCACGGATAGATACGTGATGACCGCGGCCACAAGATCCAGGATGGAATGCAGCGTTTCCGACAGAATGCCCAAACTGCCGGTACGCACGGCGATATAAATTTTCAGCGAGACCAGCAGAATGGCCGAGCCCACGGAGGCAAGCGCCGCCAGAGTTTTTTCGCGGGATGCGCGTTCGAGCGCGTCAACAGCCATCGGGCGATTATACGCTTCGGGGCCGTTTTGGCTGCGCATCGAACCGTGCGTTTGTGTGCGTCCGATACGCGGGACGACCGACTTACCAGATGAACTTGGCGCCCAGTTGAATGTGCCGTGAGCCTCCGCTGCCGAGAACGGGATTGGAAGCCCCAAGGTCGGGAGTGAATGCGGCGAGCCCCGGATTGGATCCCGCCAGGTTGTTGTTAATGCCTGTAAAGTTGGGGTGGTTCAGGATGTTGAAAAACTCGGCGCGAAACTGAAGCGTCAGGTGTTCGCCCAATTTTGTGTTCTTGCTCATGGAGAAGTCCCAGTTGGTGAAATCCGGCCCGCGAAAAATATTGCGGCCGGAGTCGCCAAACGTACCATTCGCGGGAGGCGTTAGTGCGGTGGCTCCCGAAACGTAACACCCATACGTTGCGAGTTGATTGACGGCCGCTGGGCCAGCGGCATTGATGCATTGTTGATTGCCACCGATCACATTCCCCATGCCATCCGTTGTAAATGTGCTGGGATCAATGAATGGGATGGGAGTGGTTTTCGACCAGTGGATATTGTTTGGACTGCCGGTAATGTTCCAGCGATCGTTAAACTCGCCGGTAAAACTGATGTCGTCGTCGAAATCATAAAGCGTGTAGGGCATGCCGGTTTCGAGGATGACGATCGAGTTTAGCGTCCAGCCTTCCAGAAGCTGGGCAAAACTCTTACGTCCCGGAACGGCATAGGTGACGGCAAACGTAAAACGGTGACGTATATCGTAATCGCTGTTACCGCGCTCCCCGGCAACATCCGAACTGTTCTGAACGTTGAAATGGCGGTTGCTGGTGGATTCATCAATGGAGTGGGCATAGGTGTAACCGGACACGATATTCAGGCCCTTCCAGGTGTGGGTTTTGTAAGTCACCTGCAAGCCGTCGTAGCTTGAATTCTCTGCGTTTCCAAATTCGGTAGTCTCGCCGAGGAAAGGATACTGATTGAAAAATGGCCGGTTGCTTTGCTCGCATGCGAAATAGTCGCCTCCGCCTTCGTAGCAAGCGGCTGCCGCCGGTCCATTGGGTTGGTTGATGTCGAGCAAGCTGAAAAGCTTTACGCCGCGTTGCCCGACGTAACCCACCTGCAGCGAGGACCAACTTCCGATCGCACGCTGCACGTTGAGGTTCCAGAATTCCGTGTACGGAGTATCGAGATGATTTTTGACGGACGTGATGCTGCATGGCCCTGCTGCGCTGCAAGCGATCGGCTGCGACAAAATTGGAAATACCTGTGCAGTAGAATTTAGCCAATTTAATTGGGTCGGATCGCCGCCGTTCGCTTGCACCACCGCTGCGGTTATCGTTCCGCCACCAGGAGTAACTCCCACCGCCCCGGTGGGGATGGTGTTGAGCCCAATCCCGCCGCCGGCCGTCTGGCCGATGAAATCGGAAATAGGAGCCATTTCGTACATAATCCCTGCGCCCGCTCGAATCACTGTCTTTCCGTCTCCCCATGGGTCCCATGCGAACCCGAGCCGAGGAGCGAAGTTATCGTGTTGTACGTGATAGGGCGTTGAAATCTGTTTGCCCACCTGAGCAAATCCGATGTTCGGCTCGAAGTTGGCGAGCAGATCGTTTTGCTCGTGGATCACGCCGGAAACTTCGTAGCGCAGACCTGCAGTGATGGTGAGCTTGGAATTGAAGTGGAACTCATCGTCCACGTACGCAGCGTATGCGTTTTCTGTGATAAACCGGTGGGTGTCTCCGGACAGAATCTCCCCGTTTTCAGGCCCGCACGGTGTCTGTGAACAACCGGGGTCAAGCTCGGTTCCATTGCCCGGGTCTGTCGATCCCGCCTCCAGGAAATCCTGAAGACTTTGAAAGAAAATTTCCCCTTTTCCGTGACGGTTGCGAACATTGTTGACGGACCCGTGGCGTATTTCGCCTCCGAAGTGAATATTGTGACGGCCTCTCAAATATCCGAGGCCTTCGGTGAACTGATAAGTCGCCGTGGGCGTGGTGAAAAGCGGGTAGCCGTTGCCTCCACCAAGCTGGAAGAAGTTTCCGACGTCAATTTCCGGAAGGCCGAAATTCAGCGGGTTGGTGACGCCCGTATTGATTCCGTACGTGGTCGGATTGACGTTATGGTCCGCTGAAACAATTTGCTGCGAGAAGCGGCTGTATCCAAAACGCGCCTCGCTGACCCAGTTGCTGTTTGGCGTATAGGTCCAATTCAAGCCAACGATTTGAGGGCGCGTTTGCGCCTGGGAGAGGAATTGCGGCAAGAGATATTCACCGTCTTCTTCTGTTTGGGTGCTGTCTGCAAAGAAGTAGCGTCCGGTGAGCGTGTTGTTTTTTGAAAAATGATAGTCGACTTTTGCAAGCGCATTGTCCGCGCGGTTCAGGTTCGCAAGGTCTTGAAAGAGCAAGCCTGGACCGGCTGAACCGTTATTCGCGGGATAAAGTTGGGAAAGTTTCAGGCTCAAAGGGTTGATCACGCAACCGGGCAGCGCCTGGCAGTTCGCGATGACATCTGGAATACTATTGTTCAGATCGCCGCCCAGCGACACCGTGTCCGGGCTGTTCGCAAGCAGCGGATTACCAACTTTATCCCGCACGCCTTCATAGGCTCCGAAGATGAAGAGCTTGTCTTTTACGATCGCACCGCCGGCAGAACCTCCGAACTGATGCAGGATGAGGGGCGCTAGCGGCTGTCCGATGGGATCGTAATAATTTCGCGCGTCGGCCGCGCTGTTGCGCGTAAAGTAATACGCCGAACCGTGAAATTCGTTGGTACCCGACTTCAAGCCGAGCTGTACCACCGCCCCCGGCTTCCAGCCGTATTCGGCTGTGGGGTGCTCCTGCGTGCTGAATTCCTGAATCGCGTCAATCGGGAGCAAGCTTGCGGGCGTGCCGCTCACGCCCTCTTCGTTCAGTACAGAGGTGCCATAATAAAGGTCATTGTCGTCCGTCCCATCCACGATGTAGTTGTTATCCTCCGGCCGCGCGCCATTGGAAATGATCGAGTGGAATCCTCCGCCGGGCGTGCGATCCACCCCGGGCATAAGCATGACCAAGTTTTGCCAGTCGCGGCCTTGCAGCGGCAACTCGTTGATCTCTTTGTTGCCGAACGAACCTCCCAGGGTCGCATTGGTTGAATCAATCAGGGTCGCGGCCTCTTCGTTCACGACCACGGTCTCATTTACGGTACCCGGCTGCAGTTGCAGATCGATGCGAATGTCATTCGTTACCTCGACGCGCACCACGCTGCTGATGACTTTCTTGAAGCCAGGCGCTTCCGCCGCGACGGTGTACAAGCCTGGCTCGAGGTCAGGGGCGACGTATTCTCCAGCTTGATTCGTCACCAGCTCGCGCGAAACCTGTTTGCCGGTGTTCGTAACCGTCACATTCGCGCCGACTACCACGCCTCCAGACGAATCACGGATCGTCCCCAAGATGCGTCCTTCATTGGTTTGCGCCCGCGAACCTGAGCTCAGAATTAAAAACACTGCGCCGATCACGCTCATGAAGCGTAAACTTTTCATCGCCTGCTCCTTTTCATGCAATTCCATTCGTTTGCTGGATGAGTGCAGTGTTTGTGCGTCTTGCAATGGAAAGGAAAATGTGGCGCTGAAAAAATTACAAGCCTGCGGCGAGTTTACCCAGGTCTACGAGGCAGTTAAGAAAGATGCCAGCCGATGATACCGGCTGGCCGTGATTATTCGCGATGAAAGGCCCGGGTCCCATAGAATTTGATGCGATGCGCCACAAAGTAGAACACATGTGAGAGGAAGTCAATGTTGTTTCGCGGTATTGCGAAAAATTCGGAACGCTACTCCATAGCCCGACCAAATTGGAACGCATTCTAAGGAAGGAAAGCTCGTGTCCTTTTTCGAAACAACGCGACGCCTGCTGACATATAGTGCGCGGCGAATGAGCGCGAAACCATTTCGGAGAGCCATTTTTTTTCTAGGAACCCTCTTAACGCTGACGTTGCCTTGTGCCGGGCAGATGATTAAGGGCGATGGGTTCACCGCCTATAGCGTTCCCGCAAAGGATCCGCAGCCGGCGAAGGCGCCGACCTTTGGCGTGGTGTTGCTCGGCGGTCACGGCGATGTGGACGAGGCCACATCATTTTTGTGTAGGCATTCTGGCGGTGGCCAGTTGGTCGTTCTACGCGCCTCTGGGGCTGACGACTACAACTCCGAGTTTCAGTCGGCCTGCCCTGAAAATTCCGTCGTCACACTTGTAATCACTTCCCGGGAAGGCGCAAATGATCGTTTCGTTGCGGAAAAGATTCGCAATGCACATGCGATTTTTATTGCCGGCGGTGATCAATCGAACTACGTGAAATATTGGACTGGCAACGCGGTGCAGAAAGAAATTAACGAAGACGTGAAGCGAGGCGTTCCCATCGGCGGAATCAGCGCAGGACTCGCGGTACAAGGTGAATTCGTTTTTGATTCCAAGCTGGACACGGTGAAAAGTCCGGAAGGATTGGCAAATCCTTACGACCCGCACGTGACGCTGACGCGCGATTTCCTCTCGATACCAGCCCTGAAAAGCATTATCACCGACAGCCATTTTTCACAGCGGGAGCGTATGGGACGCTCGCTCGCGTTTCTTGCGCGCATTGTGCAGGACGGGTGGGCGCCGGAAGCGCACGGCATTGGCATTGATGAAACCACCGCGGTGCTGGTGGAGGCCGACGGTCATGCTCGGGTGGTAGGAAAAAATTCAGCCTACTTTATGACGCTCGATCACCGGCCGGAGGTTTGTGTGGATGGAAAACCGCTCACGCTGCGTCATGTGAAAGTCTCGAAGCTCAGCGCCGGCGCCGCTTTCGATCTGCGAACGTGGACGCCTAGCGGCGGGAGCAGCTTCGAGGCGAATGTCGTTGACGGCAAAATGTCGACGAGCGAGCGCCCATGATGTGAGGCCGGTGTGCAAGCACCCATGCAATTGCAACCGTCGGAAAGCCACTTGCGCGACCGCGTGATTGACCTATTTGTTGGACATGTGCCGAGCCAACGCAAGCGCTGGTTGCATCTCGATCAGGCCGTGCGTTAATTTTCCGGTCCTTCGACGCAACGATATTTGAGAATCTTGTGGCGGGAGAAATATCTCAGTTAACGGCGGGAGGGTCGGACTGGCGATGATCCACAACCTTGAAATCCTTGGGCAGCTCGAAAAGCTCTGCGTTTGGCTCGGATAGGGTGATCTCGGTGATCGTAAAGAGCTGCATGCCGAAGCTCGGGTCCGTGCGCTGGGAGAGCAAGTTGATACCGAGCTGATCGGCATACCAGTATTCACGGGTAAGGTCGATTTTCTGATCGTTTCCAATCACTCCGGGATTGTAAGTCACAGTCTCGCGCGTACCGGCCGTGTCCACGCCGAGGATTAACTGCTGACCGAGGTCTTCGCGGGTCACATATCCAGCGTCATTCGGCAATGGCCCGGCGGGCACGCCGGTAACGTTGTAAACAGTCGAGGTGGAAGGCAAGTAGTAAGTTAAGGTGCAAACTTTCGGCGTGACCAGGAGCATGCAGGTGTAGAGAGTGTGCGCGTTTGGGTCGGAAATCTGTATGGCGTTCATCCGCGATTTCGCGTTTCCGTTTTTTGGCACCAAAATCCAGCGCTCCTGGTAAATGCGGCCGGAAGCGTCGCGGGCGATGCGTCGCGCGTTCACGAGCGTGATCGTGCCGCTCTCGCGTGATCCGCGCACCCAGTCCGTGTGCAGCGTCGCAAGGAACGGTGCGTTCGCCTTGGGAGGAATGACGATGCTTTCAAGCACTTGCCGCGTTCCACCGTCCAGCGCTTGGACCTGCCGAGTTCCGCCGTCCTCAGCGGTTGTCTGCGAATAAAGTACTGCGGGGGAGAAAACAGCGAGAAGAATCACGAGGGTCGCGCGTAACATGGCGGCCTCCTAGGAAGGCACGCATATTACCATGAGTGACTACTATAATGAGAATAACTAATCGTTCGTCTTACGGCTCGTAGACCTCCCTGAAAAAGACGAAACCTCCGGTGCCCATTGCCGGACACCGGAGGATCGCAAGTCTCTCTCGGTTCTAACCGGGAAGCTAGCTAGTGCCCCGGGAAGCCGGAAGAGCCGAAGTTGAAAAAGTCGAACAGGTCGTCGAGCGCTGGGGGGTTCACCGGCGCATAGGAACCTTCCGGCTGTACCGGGTTCGGGAAGTTGTCTCGGCTGCGGTACGTTACGGGAGGCAGATTCCAGTTGCGCTCGATGAACTTAAGGATCGACACATGATCGGCATACTGGTGCGAGATGTATCCCGTGGCACGCAGGGGCAGGTACTTCTGATTCGCCACAACGATCAGCGGGATGCGCGTGCCGTCGCCGAAGAAATCGAGCGGCTGCACATAACCGGAGTCGTAGTAGCCGCCGCCTTCGTCCTCGGTGATGAGGATGACGGTGTCCTTGGTGTACGTCGGGGATGCCTGGACCTGCGTGACGATGTTCTGCACGAAGCCCTCGAACAGGTCCAGCTTCGAGGAGGACGGATGCCCGTCCACGTAGCCGCTCGGCTTGACGAAGGAAACCGCGGGCAGCGTGCCGTTTGCGATATCTGAATACAGGTTCACCGTGTCCTGGATATGCGCCGCGACCTGCGCCGGGTTCGACATGATGGAAGTGTCGTACTGGAACGGGTTGCAGATATTGCAGTACTCGTCGGCATTCGGGCCGTTCGTCCCGTAATTGAGCTGGTACGGGTCGTTCACGTAGTTGTTCCACTGGTCGCCATAGTATTTCCAGGAGACATTGGCGTTGTTGAGGTCATCGCCGATGCTCGGCGTGGACGAGGGCGGAACGGTGAACGGCGTGTTCGAAGGACTCTGGTCGGTGAACGCGTTGTTGCCGTTGCCGAACCACCCGGGGTTGTAATTGTTCAGCAGGTAGTAGTGGCCGGGTTCACAACGCGGGTCAATGCCCAGCACCCTCAGGTAATCCACGATGGGCTTGACGCCGTGCTGAGTCGGGTCCGAGCAGTTGGTGTAGGAGCCGCCGCCGTAAATGATGGGCAAGCCGTTAGGCTGTGTCAGGTCCCACTCATACGACGGATATCCGGAATTGTAGTCGGAGCCGTAGCCGTCCTGCGTGTACCAGTTATTTGTGCCCTGCGCGGGGTCGGGATTTTCGATTTCGTCAATCAGTCCGGGTCCGACGAAGGTGGCGGGAGTAACGGAAGCAGGGACGTTGTGGGGCGGAACCTGCGGATGGCCGTTGCCGTCGCTGAACCACACCGCATCGCCGTGGCCCAGCATGATGTGGTTCGCGCCGGTGCCGCCGTTGACGGACTGGTGGAAGTTGTCGCTCATGGCATAGTTGTCCGCCAGGCTCTTGAAATAGGGCACATCGCCCTGCTGCACATTGTAGAAGCCCAGAGCGCTGGAGCCTTCGCCCGTCGTGGTCGGGACGGAGTCATATAGTGCGTACTCGTCGGCCGTCCACTCTGATTCAGTCGGAGGGTTCGCGGCGGAATACCCATTGGGGTACTGGAAGAACTCGCTGAAGGAAGAACCGTAGTAGCCCTGAGCGTATAGCGTCTGGCTCAGGCCGTTGGTGCCGGCGCCGACAGTGGCCTCCACCCAGGAGAACAGCTTGCCGTCGCAGCCGGAGGGATTCTCCCAGGAGGCGTGCTCGAGGCTGCAATTCAGCTGCTGCCACATCTGGTAGAAGCGGTGCACGGGACTGGCGCTGTAGTCCGTGTACGTAAGGCTGTAACCCGGCGTGGCCGAATTGGTGCCATTGGTCAGTTGGAACGGGCCAGCCGGCAGGTTGTCGAAATTGACGATGCGCAGATCCGGCGTGTAACTGTACTGGCCAGTGCCGCCCGAAGCCAGGGACTGGTAATAGGTCAAGCCGTTGGCGTCGGGAGCGTTCGGCAAACCGTTCTCGGTGATCAAGGCGCAGGCCTCGGGCGTGAGGTAGTTGGTTTTGGTTACGCCATTGACGCTGATGGTGCCGCATGCAATTGTCGTGTACTTCGACGAGCTCGGTGAGAAGTAGCCATACGCACCGGAGGGACCGCCGGCCTCTGGCGCGGGGAGCTGGTTGCTGGGGAATTCCTGCTTCGGCGGGCTCAGCAGGAACGTGTCCTGGCTGCCAAGGTCAGAAGCCGAAAGCTGCTGGGCCTTGTGGAAGTGCGGTCCCGGGATGGCGTTCTTGTTGGCATCCAGTTGGATGATGCCCTCACTCAACAGGTTATGGACCTTCTGGCCGGGCCTGGGTACGTAGGTCGCAAAGACATGGTCAAAGCTGCGGTTTTCACCAATGATTACGATGACGTGTTTGATCGGCGTTGAGGTGTCATTTGAACGGTTCTGCGCGCTTGCGACCGGCCCGCCAAGTGCAAACTGAAAGAGCGCGATGCCGGACAAAGCAACGCGCAGTCCTTTCAGGCTTCCTGCCACTACCTTCTTAATTTTCATGCAACCACCTCCGCTTTTTTGCGCAAACTGCCCCCAAGTGGGCGTTAGAAAATAGCGTGGCGGACTTTTCGGGTAGATAACCTAGCTGTTAATGGAATGCTAAATCAGGCTGTAGACGAAATACGGCGGGACGCGCGCGAACCGGAGTTGACGAGGGCAATGCACAAGCGGCCGCGCGAGACTTATTGGGTCACTCCGTCGTAAATTGCTGCGCAGTCCTAGGACAACACAGGTGGGCCGCGCCAGCACTCGCTCCACCCACGCGCAGCAAAAATAACGCCGCTGCCAAGACGTTTTGCCAGAAATAGGCACTGACGTCGAGCGGTCGCCTTCGCGATTCGGGAAATCCCAATCCACATGAGTCGTGATTAATGCTTTGACCGTACAAGGTGAATTTTCACATCTCGGCCAACGCGAACTATCAGGAACTGGCCAATGGCGGGGTCATCGAAAGGTTAGTTGCGGGTAAGTTTCACGCGTCCGAACGGTTTCGCAACGCCGCTCGCTATGTTATCCATGCGCCACTCCCAAGTGCTCGCTTTCGTGTCGTACACGAAATCGTTCTTGAAGGAGATTTCGCCCTTTTCATCCTTGAATACAAAAGGTAGTGCGTTTTCCTGCAGGCTCGCGACGCCAATCGAAGCTGTCGTCAAGCCCCCGAAGTCATCGAGCCAAACGCAACCGTATTCCTCCGTCGCTTCGTTCCACCCGATGTAGATTGTGGCTTGGTATTGCGGTTCGCCTTTGGCGTTTTTCTGACGCGAAACCTCGTGAATGGCCAGGTAGTGATGTTCCAGAACCCACTCGGCGTCGACGTCGTGTGTGGTGTCTTGGCCTGCTATCGTGCCCTGCAGCACCCATTTCCCAACGAGATGATCGAGCAACGGAGAGTTAACCGGCGGCCGCTGCGCAAAAGCCACCGTGGCTGAACAAAGGATCATAGGCAGGAGCAGCATTCTCATACGACGGAGCATGGGCGAGAGTCTCCAATCTGAGGATCGCGAATCGAGCGGCTCATCATGGCACGCCCTGCGAGCACGTTCAACCCGAAGCAGCACGGAAATTGAAACCCGACCTGCTGCTCGACGCGTATTTCGAACAAATGCAGCACTAGCCCGGAAGATGATTGCATAACAACGTCGGCTCCTTAGACCCGAGTAGACTCTGGTTTGTCGATGACCAAAGCTTCGGGAGAAAGGAGCCGAACATGATGATTATAGGCGTAGATTACCACCCGAGCTTTCAAGCGATTGCATTTTGTGTAGAAGAGACGGGTGAGTGCGGTGAACAGGAACTGAGTCACAGTAATGGACAAGCGGAGAGATTCTATTGAGACCTGAAGCAGCGAGGAATCGGCGTGCGGGTAGGGAAGGAGGCTACCGGATATTCACGCTGGTTCGAACGGCTACTGGCTGAATTAGGATTCGAGCTGTGGATCGGGGATCCGGCGGAGATCAAAGCGAAGCGAGTGAAGAAGCAGAAATTCGACCGCGAGGCTGCTCGACTGCTACGCAGGCTGATGCTGGAAAATAACATCCCGCAGATCTGGATACCGAGTCCCGAGAATCGAGATCTACGGCAACTGCTGTGGCACCGGCATCGGCTGACGTTGTAAAGCAGCAGAGAATAACTGGGAAGTGTTGGTACATCCTCGAATACCAGCAGGTTGAGCGAATTGACCTGAGCCTCCCGGGCGATTTGGAACTGTTTCCGGTCGGGTTTGATCCCAATTTCGGTGACTGGGGCTATGACGAACTTACGTCTCCCAGGGAGAACCTCTTCCGCCATGAGATCCTATTTGCATCGGGCGCGAATATCACCATCGATTTCCGTGACTTTTCCTTTCGTCGCCTTAAGCCTGCCAAAGCCCATCACAAACGCTAGGTTATGATTTTGGGGCTGCAAACTCCCGACTAATTCACTAAGCGGGCCTCGGAAATCGGAATATGCCACAGAATGAGTAGGATGGGCAGGCGTCTTGCATTGACGGGCTGGTTCGTATACTTTATCCGCGCTGTTCGCCGGTCTTCGTATCTACTTGCCGATTCTGTGGTTGAGGAGCTGTGCGATGAATATCCGACGTCCAGCACTTGCCTGCGTTCTCTTGATAGCAGCCGCCGTCTGTCCGCGGCCGCTGCTCGCCGCGCCTGCCACAAACAGCGTGAAGATCGGCAATTACTTTGTCGATGCGCCTTACGGAATCGCGATCATCGTGGACGATGCGACCGGATTTCTGATCGATCCCGTATGCGACGAAGAAAATCTGAAGAGCCGCTACTTCGCAAGCGATCCGGCGCTGACGCCTCCGGCGACTACGTCACCCGACTTCACATTTTTACAAGTTACGTTCCATCACGATGGCGCGAGCATTCGTTTTACATGGGGTCGATCCGGCGACGGCGGCGTAGTGGGAATGTTCGAATCGGATCGCAAAGTCAGCCTGACGCTGCGCCTGCCGGGGACCACCTGGCCTCGCTTCCACGCGGTTTATTCACCGACGAAAGATGGCCTCGACGGTTACGGCGTTGAACCGGAAGCCAGGTTTATTCCTTTTGCTTTTCGCTCGGATCCCGCGCCTGCATTCGTTCGCGCGAATATCACCTATCACGCAGAAATCGTTCTGAATCTGGAGCCGCATTCCGCGACGCGTTTCGTCGCGGGTGTCGGCCCGCTCGCGTCTCTGGACTCCGTGCAGCCCACGCTCGCAGCGGCTCAGAAACGCTACACCGCGAGCCGCATATCCGCGCAGGGCGACTGGGGCGATTTTCTGGGGCCGATTGCAGACAATCTAAATAACTCGCGGCTTTATGGCAGTGACAATCAACGTATCGTCCACGCCATTGGGCGCGGCTGGTGGATGGGCAAGAACCCCGACCTGACTCCGTATTTCGTGTGGGACTTCTTCTTTAATTCGCTGCTCGCGAGCCTGGAAGATCCCGTCAGTGGAAGGAATACGGTCCGCGGCATCCTGTCGTTTCAGACTCCGGACGGCCGCGTGCCGAGCTTTTCACATTGGTTTAACGAAGGAGGCGTTTACGACACGCTGCACCGCTCCATGCCGCCAGTGGGCGCGCTGGTGGTGTGGAAGATGCAGGAAAGGCGCCCGGACGACGCGTTTATGGCGGAGGTTTACCCGCACCTGGTCGAATGGCACGAGTGGTGGATGAAAGCCAGAGACGGAAATCACAACGGTCTGCTCGAGTGGGGCTCCGAACAGCATTACTGGCAAGGTGCGCAGTATGAAACCGGCTGGGACGACAACCTCGCGTTTCACGACACCATGTTAGTCGGCAACACGATGAACGCGGATGCCGTGGACCTTAGCTCCATGTGGTCCATGGACGCCGAATACCTGGCGCGCATCGCCGCGGCGCTCGGCAAGACGAGTGATGCGCAGAAATTCAAGTCCGAACAAGCCGCGATGAATCAGCGCATCAACGATCGGCTGTGGAATCCGGAATTGGGCATTTACTGCAGCCGTTACTGGCAGATCCCGGAAGTGGAAAGCGCGGCTATCGAACCGGCAAAGATTTTCAAGAATGGTTTTGACGTGCGCTACTACGCAGATTCCGGGCTCTTGAATGAAGTGGCGCAACGCCATGATGCGCGGATCGACTACAGCTGGGGACAAACGAGCCCGACCGAAAAGGTTCCGGCCACGGGTTGGAGCGCAAGAATATCCGGTGTGCTGGCCGCGCCCCAATCCGGCACGTACCGGCTGAAAATTGGCGGAAGCGAATACATCCGCATGTCGATTGACGGCCAGCCGGTGGAAAACTGGATGACCGACAACCAGGAACAGCACGTGATTGATGTGAAAGTGGACGCGGGAAGATCGTATCCGATTGTCCTGGAGTATTTTCCGAATAACAGCGGCAAGGAAGAACTTCATCTGAATGTTTACCGGCTCGAACCGGGCAAGCCTGGTAGTGATTGGATTACGCGGCTCACGCCGATGAATTTTTATCCGCTCACGGCCGGAGCAGCAAATCAGGAGCGTGCGGAAAAGACGCTGGCCTGGATGTATCGCGAAGACAAATTTTGGCTGCCCTGGCTCTTGCCCACGCTAGCGAAGGATGATCCAGCGTGGCCGGAACAGGAATATTGGCACGGGCACATCTGGGCCCCGGCAAATTATATTATTTGGCAGGGCATGAAAAAATATGCCGACCAGGCGCACTTGGCGGAATATGCGCGGCGATGCGTGGCGCTCTATATGCGCAACTGGAATGAAAAGCGCGTGAACTGCGAAACCTATAAGAGCACCGATGGCACCTGCGATGACGAACCGCATTACGGTTGGGGCGCCCTGCTCGATTTAATCGGAATCGAAGAGTTGAGCGACGTGGGACCCGATTTCCGCCCCGCGCCCCAAAAAGATGCTGCGTTAAAAGAAGACATTGTCCTGCGAAATGTTCCATTTGGCGGCAAGCTCTTCCGAATCGATGCGCACGCAGGCGACGTCACAGCAACGGAAGAAGCCGCCCAATAGTTTAGCGAGCCGAGAGGCGGCGTTTCTCCTCTTGCGGCTAGCACGCGAGCGAAATGACCCGCCGGCTTGGTTAGAAGCTGATCTTCAGGATCTGGCCGTTATTGCCTACGAACCACCCCGCATGCGGATTCGCGAAAGCAACAGCCCAGTAGCCGCTCGCTCCGGGTATTGGAACCCAAGTGAAGCCCTCATCGGGAGTAAAGGCAGCTTCTCCTGAAGTGAAGTTCGGTTCCGTCTCGGTGGTGATCACTACGGTGTGCTCGAACTCATCGCCCCAGCCCCAGGCTTCATCATCGTTATGCTGCGTTCCGCGCACATACGCCAAGCAGAAAATCGCTCCCTGCAGCGGCGGTGCAGTGGTAAGTGTCCATGTCCGACCGCCATCGTCAGAGATCGCCGTGTCAGCGCTGGTGTTCGAATTCAAATCGCCTCCACCGACGATTCCGTGACGCGCGTCGCGAAAGGCGACGGAGACTCCGCCCGCGCTGGGCGAGCTGAGCAACGGCGTGTCATACGCGTTCCAGGTATTGCCTCCGTCTTTGGTAGCGAGGATCCGCGCAATCGTTGAGCCGCCGGTGGTGATCCACGCATTTGATTCTCCCTGCGCGGCGATGCAGGTTCCGCTTGCCGCAAACGAGGCTTCGCCGGGCAGCGCAGGCGGCATATTGGCGGAGATGGACTCCCACGTGTTTCCATTCTTCGTGCGGATGTCAGGAAATACGCCGTTCACTGAATCACTGTGCGTGATCCCGCGGTCGGGAGTCCAGAACGCGAAACAATCGTAGAACGCATTGGGATTCTGATTCGTGAACTGAATCGTCCAATTCGCGCCTCCGTCGGTGGTTTTGTAAACCTTAAAATCCGTGGTGTTGTTTCCGATGGACATGAGGTAGGCGATCTTGTCGCTCACGGCGTGCACATCGCGGAATTGATCGTTTTCCGCCCCGGGGACCACGCCGGCTTTCCAGTGCTCGCCACCATCGGTGGTCACCACGTACGTACCACCAGTTCCGCCCGCCCAGACCACGCGGGAGTCCACCGGACTTACGGCAATCAGCAGCTGTGTGGTGCCGCTTTGCTGCGGTGTGAGTATTGGTTGGTGAATTTTCCAATTTTCTTGCGCAGAGCAAAATGTTGCGGAGACGGCAATCAGAGAAACGACCAGGAAATGCTTCAGCACAGGAGGCCTCCAGGAAGGAATGCGTGGCGTGGAGGAGTATAGGAACGAGGCGCCGGGGTGTCAAGCTGGCAAGCTCTGACCCTCGAGGCGGGTTCGCATCATCAGTTCGCGAGACAGCCGCAGACTATGCTTACGTTCCTTGCGCGAAGTAGCGTTCACCGTTGAAGAGCTGCAAACGTGAAGCGACCACCTGTTTCACTGCATCCACGGCCGACGGCAGAATCTTGTACGGCACGACTTCGTCAGGATGTTTGGCCAAGCCCTGTTCCAGACCGCGTCTCCACGCGACACGCAGTTCGGTATTGATGTGGACAATGTTGATACCCGCTGCGATCGCTCTGCGGAAGTCTTCATCATCGGTGCCTGAGCCACCGTGGAGCGTCAGGAAGACCCCCGCCGCACGCTTGATGCTGGCGATCCGTTCGATATCGAGCCGCTTCTTCGTTTCTCCACTCACCATGCTGCGCAGCATGCCGTGCATGTTGCCCACTGCGGGAGCCAGGACGTCTACTCCAGTGCTCTCCACAAATTGTTTCGCTTGTTCCGGTGTGGAGAGTCCCTTCGAGAGGTCGGGCGCCTTGTCATGAATTTCAGAGCCGGTGCCGATGTCGCCGATTTCTCCCTCGACGAGCATCGAAGGATTGATCGCTTTCAGCGCTTCGACCGCCTGTTTGGTTTGCCGCACATTTTGGTCAAACGGCAAGGCCGACATATCGAAGACGACTGAGTCAAAACCAGCTTTCGCCGCCTCCACGCCCTTCGCGAGCGAATGGGTATGATCGGCGTTCAGAAAAATCGGGAAGTCGAATTCCTCGCGTAAACTTCGCACGAATGCTGCGATCGGGCGAGCTCCCACAAACTCGCGCTCGCCCTCGGACAAACCAACCAGGACCGGCACGTTTAATTCACGGGCAGCGCCCAACACCGCCTTCAGTAGCACGAGATCAGAAATATTAAAATGCCCGATTGCTTTTCCAGTTTGTTGCGCTTCCTGTAAGAGATCCCGTAACGATTTCATTTGATTGTCCTCCTCTCGCCCACGCACGGGCTCGAAATCGGTGCCAATCCGAGGCAACTGCCAACGCGTCGCCACAGCAGGAGCGATTATACCGCCTATGAACTAGATGCCGCTCCGCCCTAAAATATGTCAGTGGCCGATGGGATTATCGGGCGCCCGCTAACAAAAAAGGCTGCTTAGCCGGGCGGGTAACGGGGAAAATTTTACAACATGACACAACCGCAAACCTGGGATCCAGAACGCTACGCGCGCAACGCTCGCTTCGTCGCCGACCTCGGCGCGCCCGTCGTGGAATTGCTTGCGCCGCGCGCCGGCGAACGCATCCTGGACCTGGGCTGCGGCGACGGCGTGCTGACTGCGAAGCTCGCCGCGATGGGATGCGACGTCGTTGGCGTGGATGGCAGCGCGGCGCAAATTGCCGCCGCGCGAAAACTGGCCCTGGACGCGCGCGTGATGAACGGTGAAGCTCTGGAGTTCGATAGCGAGTTCGATGCGGTGTTCAGCAACGCGGCGCTGCACTGGATGCGCAATTCCGCGCCAGTGATCGCCGGAGTGCATCGCGCGCTGAAACCGCAGGGACGTTTCGTCGCCGAGCTCGGCGGTCATGGTTGTGTGGCGAAAATCAAGACGGCGTTGGTCGAAGCCCTCAACCGTCGCGGCGTGAACGGTGAGGCCGCGATTCCCTGGTATTTCCCCACCGTCGAGGACTATTCGCAGCAGCTCACTGGCGGCGGATTTGTGGTGAAGTACATCGCCCTCATACCCCGTCCGACTCCGCTCCCAGGCGACGTCACCGGCTGGTTGGAAACATTCGCCGAGAGTTTCACCTCAACCCTGCCCGCCGCCGAGAGAGCTGCCTACATCGCCGAAGTGCGAGAAGCTTTGCGCGGCGAACTGTGCGACGCCGAAGGTAAGTGGACCGCCGACTACGTCCGGCTTCGCTTCGCCGCCCGCAAAAGCGCCTAACCCGCCAACTTCAGTCGCTGCGATTCTTTCAAGCCAAAATTAAATGTAATCGCACATCAGCCTGCGGTGCTCCGCGGAGAATTATGTCCGTTTTGGAGGCATCCAAGGTTCGAGCCAGAAATCGAGATGAATCCACAAGCTGTAGGAATAAGGCATGAGGACGAAGCAGAGCGGGACAGCGAAAAAGACCCAGAGAGCGAAGCGGCCGTTGTCCGAAACGATTCTCAAATCCGGCAGCAGAAGCGAGACAAGAAAAACGGGGATGACCACGGCGAGCGTCAGGCCATACGTAATGACCATGCCACCGATGTAATAACCTTGCTCGCGGAAGAAGGAAAGGCCGCACCGCGAGCACTCTGGAAAAATTTTATTTGGCCAGCGCGCGAGCAGGCGGCCTTGCTGGCAGTAGGGGCAGCGCAGGCGAAGCGCGTCGCGAATGACGCTGCGAAGGGGCAGGGAACGTGCTTTGTGCATCTCGGTCAGCCGGACTTGAACAGTATAACGCCATCCTCAGATGTCGAGCATCCGGCTGAGGCGCTCGTGCGCTTACTGCACAGTCACGGACACGGTCGTCGTCGCTTTCTGCGTGCCGGCCGTCGCGGTCATGGTGACGGTGTAGGTGCCGGCTGGTGTGCCGGTCTGCGTCGTGCCGCCACCGCTTCCGCCGCACGCGACGAGCACAGCTAGGCCCGCGAATGCGACCCCAGTTGCCAACGCCGGTGCTATTCGACGCAAGCGCACCGCTACCATCGCGCCGCGCGCATTCGCAACCGACAGCAGCATCATTCCCGCCAGCATTGCGAGCAGCATTTCAGCAACCGCTGCAACGGACACGCGAGCCGCTGCGCTGCCACCGTTTGCGCCGCGACGCCCGTTTCCTACGCCAGTCGCAGGTCCGACCCACGCCGCCACTTGATGCACGCTCGCCGCAGTTTGCGCTGCCGTCGTCACTACCAGCGTCGTGCCGTTGATCATGCACGAGCCTGCCGGTATCGAGCAGCTTGCGGTGTACGCAGGCGCCGTCGAGAATCCTGTCGCGCTCAGCTGGAAGGTAAACGAGCTGCCCGCCGCGCCTGTTTGCGATGGAGCCGGCGTCGTCACCGCCGGTGGACTTGAAAACGTCGCCGTCACCGACGTGTTCGCCGAAATATTGAACGCGCAGGCCGTGCTGGTGCTGCCGTTGCACTCCCGACCAACTCGTGAACGTGGCGCCGGTATTTGGCACCGTCGTCAACGTGATCGCCGTCCCTGACGCAAACGAAGTCCCGGTCGGTGACTGCGTGACCGTTCCAGGCCCACTCACGGTGGTCGTCAGCGTGTATTGCGGAGCGGTGAAAGTCGCCGACACCGTCTTATTCGAGGTGACGAGCGCGCGCTGCACGCAGTCGAATTCGTCGCCGCGCTGGCGCCGCCGCAGTTCGAAAACGTCGCACCCGCATTCGGGACCGCCGTGAGATTCACTGGGGTGTTGTTCGCAAAGGATGTCCCCGTGGGTGATTGCGTAGTTGTCCCCGGCCCGGTAACGCTGGTCGAGAATGTGAACTTCGTCACGGTCGTGACGCCGGTGCCGGTCAACGTTGCACCGATTAGCGCTCCGTTGGGCCCATTGATGCTGAGCGCCGCGGCGCGCCCACCCAAAGCCTGCGGCGCAAACGTGATCGTGATCGAGCACGACGCTCCCACTGCAATCGGCACGGCCATACAGTTACTCGTCTGAGAAAAATCGCCGGGATTCGAGCCGCCAATCGTAATCGAGGATACGGTCATCGGGCCGGTGCCCGTCGATCCGTTCTGCAACTGAAACGTGAGCGGCGAAGAAGAGCCCGTCGTCGTGTCGGGAAACAGGATCGGAGATGGCGCGTCGAAGATTGGGTCCGGCACAGGTGGTGGTGGCGTAACGGACGTCGCGGATATGGCGAATATGCGCGTGCCTACGTTCGATTCGATCGTGAGCGTGCCGGCAAACGTGCCCGCCGACGTCGGCGTAAAAGTTACGCCAGTCGCACAGTTTCCCCGCGGCGCTGCGAATCATGGCGTATCATCGGGTTTTCCTTGAATCGCAAGAAATGGCGCTCGCCGGACGCGAATCGTGGGCCGCGTCCCGGGCCGCTTATGCAGTGCCGTACGGACAAGCGCGCGTGCTTGGTGTTGTACAGCTGCCTTAGTTATTCGTCAAGCATCGTGAATGCTTGGTATCACGAACGTGAACGCTGCCAGCTCGCGCCGCTTTCGCCGCGCGTTTGCCATCGCCCCAGTCACGACCCAAGCAGCGGCCGGACTACTTGCGATCGTCGCCACGCCTGCCTCGAGTCGTGCTGCCTAGAACTCCTGAGTAACAAAGCTATCGGAGACGGGAAATCGCGTCAAAACCCTCGCACGCTCATCGCGACTTCTCCGGACTTGCCGCACTATCGGTATAATTAATCTTTATATCGCGACGTCGAGGACGCACAGTGTTCAGGATGTATGATCTGCAGACCTGCGAAACGTCGAAACCGCGTGAGTGCTGGACTCAAGCTGCCTCGCACGCATTCCGATTGGGCTTGATTTGAATTCACCCACTCCGCTCGACGCTGCTCCTTCGCAACCGCCGCTAGCCGCTTCCAGCAAGCGACTGCTGCCCTGGCTGGTGGCAGTGGCGCTTTTTATGGAGTCGCTGGACACCACGATTCTCAACACCGCGGTTCCGGCGATCGCGGCAGCGCTGCACGTTGCTCCACTCAGCATGAAATCGGTGCTGGCAAGCTACACGTTGAGCCTCGCGGTCTTCATTCCGATCAGCGGCTGGATGGCGGACCGCTTCGGAACGCGACGTGTGTTTTCCTCAGCGATCGGCATATTCACGCTGGGGTCATTTCTCTGCGGCGTTTCGACCAATATTCATCTGCTAGTCGCATTCCGCATTCTGCAGGGGTGCGGCGGGTCCATGATGGTGCCCGTCGGCCGGCTCACCTTGGTGCGGACGTTCGCCAAATCCGAACTGGTTCGCGTGATGAGCTTCATCTCCATCCCCGCCTTGATCGCGCCGATGCTGGGACCGATTGCCGGCGGCCTGATCGTCGGATACCTTCAGTGGCGATTCATTTTTTTCGTGAATATTCCTATGGGGCTGGTTGGCTTGTACATGGTCTACCGGCATCTGCCGGACTATCGCGAACGCACCGATCCACTGGATGTAACCGGGCTGATTCTCTTCGGATCCGGCGTCGCGCTGCTTTCCTATGTGCTGGAAGTGTTTGGCGAACATACGCTGAACGCGCTTCAAATTCTTGCGCTGTTGGGCGTTTCCATCGTTCTGCTGGCGGCTTATGGATTTCATGCAACCAGAAGCCCGCATCCAGTGCTGCGCCTCGCGCTATTTCGGATTCGCACGTTTCGCGCTGCGGTGAGCGGCAGCTTTTTCACCCGGCTTGGCATCGGCGGCATTCCGTTTCTTTTTCCGCTGTTGTATCAGGTCGGCCTGGGATTCACGCCGATTCAATCCGGTTTGCTGCTGATTCCGCAGGCCATCGCCTCGATGAGCCTGAAGCCGGCGATGCCGCGCATCCTGGCGCGGTTTGGCTACCGCGCGGTGCTGGTGTCGAACACGCTGCTCATGGGCGCACAGATTTTGTTCTTCGCTCACATCGGGAAAAGCACGCCGGTGTGGCTGATCGTGAGCGAAGTTTTCTTCTTCGGGTTCTTCACCTCGCTGCAATACACGAGCATGAACACGCTTGTCTACGCCGACGTAAACGAAGAAGAGGCGAGCGGCGCGAGTTCGATCGCGAGCACGGCGCAGCAGATGGCCGTCAGTTTCGCCGTGGCCGCGGCATCGCTGGTGACCGCGTTCTTCATTCCCGATCGCCATACTTCCAGTGCTCCGCAATTTATTCACGGCATCCACCGGGCGTTCCTTGTGCTGGGAGGAATGACCATCCTCTCTACGATCGTTTTCCGCGAATTGAAACAAGGCGACGGCGCAGCGGTGAGCCAGCGCAAGGAGTTACCCGCCGAGTAGCGCAAAGATTTTGAAGAGAACGAATGCGATTGCGGCACAGCTCTTATGTTCGCGTTTTCGTCGCGCCGTGAATTATGTGCAGGCTATTTTGCCTGCGCGAGGGAGTGCATGGTTCCGGAGTAGCGGAATGCTACGACCACGATTGCCGCCGAATCGGTTTCTGCGCCGGCTCGCCGCGCCGGCACGAAATGCCACTGGCGCACGGCGTTCAAAGCTGCAGTGGTAAACGGTTCTGCATCCTGCAGAACTTGCACGGAAGTGACCTGACCCTGCGTTCCGACGAGATCGTAGAGGATCACACTGCCGTCTCCGGTGCCGGCGGCTGGGTACTGAGGCGCGACGGCAACAATCTGCAGCGCTGCCCTGTCTGCCGGGATCGACGAGGATTCGTCAAAATCTTGCGAAGGCGCGGCCCGCGGAGGCTCGTGCGATTGCGAATACTGAAAAGTTATTCCGATTCTGGCCGCAACCGCTTGACCATCCTGGCGCGCCGGGAAAAAACTCCAGGTTCGCACTGTGCTAAGTGCGTTCTCAAGAAACGGCGATGCGCCGCGAACGACTTTCGTCTCGACAATCCTTCCTCGATTATCTATCAGCGCATCGAGCACAACTTCTCCGCCGAAAAGCGCTTGCGATGGGTAAGGTGACGCAACTACCGAAATCGGCGTGGGTGGCGAAAATCCCTGCGCGCTCCCGGATAAGCCGTCGTAGGGCCCAACAGATCCCGATGGGGTGTACCAGGGTATGCCCCGCTGCTGCAACAGTGCGATCGCGTAATGGATGGGTACGCCTGCTCCCACGCCGGGCGTATCCTGTTCCGCCGTCGCGCTAAGCGGGACCAAGCTCGATCGCAGCCATATTCCTTCAACAAGCCCGACGACGCCTTGGGAATCGGCCGAAACGATGGGAGCGCCGCTTTGGCCTCGCCGCACCTGATTGTTGAACAGGAACAGCTCGGTGTCGTTCCGTCCTTTGTCCAACTGGGAAAATTTGAAATCGAACACGTCGCTCGGCGAGCGTTCGTCGACCGACGGATCCAGGGTATAGGCATCCAGCGGCTTGGACGGACGCAGCGAAGCGGTAAGCACAGCATGGCTGCGCGCCAGCCAATCGTAAGCCAGCGGCAGAAACGCAACTCTGTACCTGCCTTCGAATGGATTGGGCGTCGCGCGCAGTATGGCAACGTCGTGTTCGCGATCCGCGGCGATCAACGTGGCCAGAACAAACCGGGGCGGGCCCGAACGTTGGCGAAGCAGCACGTAAGGCTGGCCTCCGTGCAGTTGACTGAGCACGTGCGCGGCGGTTATCAGGTAGCCCTGTTCGTTGATGAAGAAGCCGTCGCCGTAGAAAAGATAGCGATAGCCCCGGCCGGAAGGAGATTGATCCACTGGGTAGACGATCGGACAGATCGCCGCCGAGAGCGCACCGTCATCTGTAGGCGTGCCGGACGCGGGACGCGACGTGGAGAACCACATGACGCATGCCACGGCGGCGAGCGCCAGTGCGTTCAATTTGTGGATTCGCTTCATTGGCACAAAGCGGTGGACTGAGTACCTTCGCTCATCGAAACCAGCATAGCTCCTCCTCTCCGCGAAACAACTGGCCTCAGGAACAGTTTCCTCGCACAAGAGACCTGTTCCGAACACGAGGATCGAGCTTGATCGTTACGCCGGCAAATGGAGTACAGCCAGGAGTGGCTCTGCCACGGAAAGAGCGTCAGTTCACTTCGATGGTGGTTACGCTCAATGCTGGTAGCGTGATCGTGAGAGACGAGCCGCTTACGAGCATCGTTCCGATGGACACCGGCTCGACGGGGTTCTGCCCTTGCGCGGAAGCCGCCGTCATCTGGTAGAGATTGGCGGTGCCGGAAAGCGATTGGCCGTTGATGGCGGTCACTTGCGAGCTGGTGGAGCGGTTGATGGCCACGAATACGAACCTGCCCGGCGTGGTGCTGTCCTTGCTGGCATAGACGACCACATTTTGCACGTTGCTGGATGTCGCCTGCAGCGAAGTGTCGCCGAAATTCGCGCCGGCTCCGTCGAAATCGCGGAAGGCGCGGAAACCAGCCAGCACGTACGAATAAGTTCCGTTCGGAGGCCAGAAGCTCGCGGCGAACACGGCCTGGCTGCCGAAGATGCCCAGGTTATCCGCTTGTGCAATGGTTCCGGCGATGTGATTCCACCCGCCATTTTCATATTCGGTGAGCGAAATTTTCATGCCGGGAAATTCGGCATTGATCTTCGCCTGGAGCCTGCCGAGGATATTGATCGGAGTGTTGCCCAGTTCCTGATAGATCCAGGGATTGCTGTTTGTGGAATCGGTAAAAGTGGGATCCCACAAAGCGCGCGGGCTCTGCACGATCAGCTGCACCTGCGCGTCCGTCAGAGTTGTCCCGGTCATATCAATGCTGCGTGTTCCGTTCGAGTCGTATTCCTCCACGTACCAGTGGAAGTCATAAACGTCGACGAGCGGCTTGCCGTAAGAGGCCGAGGCCGTATTGAGCGCGGTGAGATATTTATCGGGGAACCAATTCGCACCGCTGGGCGTGGCGTTGAGCTCTCCCTGCCAATTGTAGATGCCCTGAAATCCGTAGTGCACCGGCCCGAAGATCACCATGTCTGGAAACTGGTTTTTCAGGGCTTCCGTCATGGTGATCGTCTTTGCGATGTAATCGTCAGAGGTCACTGGATTCGGCCCCTGCACTTCCAAGTGCGTCGAGTTCCACAGCTCGGGCTCGTTGTCCAAGCTGACGAAAGTGGGATGCATGGGATTCGCACCAAAAATTCCCATGCCGGAAAACTTCTGATCGAGCGCCCAGACGAATTCATCCATGAACACATCGGCGTCGGTGGTGGGCGGATTCAAAGTGAACGGCGCGCTGGAGACCGTACTTTTTTGGTCTACTACCTGCTTGAAGCGCGTTAAATCCGGAGGATTAGCCACGCTCACGGGACCATTCTCGTCGGCGGCCACCAATCCTTGCAGCTGTAGAGTGATCAAGCTGGCCATGCCGATCGACTGATCTCCGGCGATGAAGCTGCGCACTGCTTCGGCTGGAACCGTGCTGCTGCTCAGAAAATCGTCGTTCTCGTAGAGATAATCGCTGCCTGCGTTGGAAGCATTGGTCTCCCAATTGTAGGCGGTCCAGCGATTGCCGCCGTCGCGATCAAAAGTGAGCTGCGGGGGAGCCCCGCTTTCGCCGGAATAAAAATTCAGGCCGTAGATGTAAGGCGAAATGGGCTTGGTTTGCGCGGGATTGATGGTAATGGTTACATTCGCGGTAGACGCAGCCGGAGTGGCGCTGGTTTGCGCGGAATTAGCGCTTTGGCCGGCGGTGTTCACAGCGGAGACCACGTAGTAGTACGTGGTGCCGTTGGTCACGTTGGTATCGGTGTAATTCGTGAGCGTGGGCGAAGCAACTGCTGTGTTGTACGGCCCGCCGGTGGTTGTCGAACGCTTGAGGTTGTAGCTTGCCGCGCCTGCGCTCGCATTCCAGCTCAGACTTATTTGCGCATTTCCTCCGGTTGCTTGCAACCCTGTTGGCGCAGCGGGCGGGTTTGCGGGAGCGAGTGGCGTGGCGGAAACTTCCGAGGAGTTAGCGCTCTCGCCGCCGGAGTTCACGGCTGAGACTACATAGAAATACTTCACGCTATTGGTGAGACCGGTATCCGTGTAGCTGGTCGAGGTGGGGGCTGAGATCTGCGTTTCCGCGCCGCTCGAGGTGGAACGCTTCACGTGATAACTGGTCGCCGTGGCACTGGCGGTCCAGCTCAAGCTCACTTGCGCATTGCCTGCAACACCTGCGAGGCCCGAGGGAGCAGCAGGCGCAGGCAGCACCGGCGTCGCGTTGACTTCGGCAGAATTCGCGCTTTGTCCCGCGGAGTTGTAGGCGGAAACGACGTAAAAATATTTCGTGCCGTTGGTCAGGCCCGTGTCGGTATCGCTCGTTCCGGCCTCCGTTGCAATTTGCGTGTAAGGGCCGCCCGTCGTAGTGGAGCGCTTGACGTAATAACCAGTTGCCCCTGAGCCGGCCGTCCAATTGAGCGTCACTTGCGCATTCGCGGCAGCAGCGGTCAATCCGGTGGGAGCCGTTGGGACCTTTGTACCACCGCCGCCCCCGCTGTAGCCGGTACTCGCGCAGCCTGCATGGAGCAGGAGGGTGCCGGTCAAAAGTCCAAGCACAAGAATCGGGAATAGACGGTTGGCAAACTTCATCTGCTTCGCCTCCCAACTGGCTGCGACTGCGGGGCAAGATTCCTTGGGCTCCCCGGGAGAATCCGGGCTATGAGCTAGGAATAAATGCTGCTGTGGAAATAGGTTAAGGAAGTGGCAAACTCTCGACAAGCTGTCCAGTAGGCCAGAAAAGGTTCCAGTCCGCGCGGGTCATAGTCACGCATCCTAGAGCCGTAGCGCGATTCAGAGGGAGCACAGCCAGGAGTGTGGCTGTGCCACGAATACTGGGCACGGAGTTGCTGCGGCGGGCGGGTCTGAGGACCGCCCCTACCGAACGGGTTTACTTTAGAGGCGGTGCTGGGACGAGCGGCAGTCGGCGGGGTTCGCCGTGGAAGCCGCGGAATTCGATTTCGTCGAGCAGGAGCGATGGAGTGACAACGGTGCTGGGAATGCCGCCCTGCGCTGAGCCGAATGCGCCTAGCGCGGTGCCAGCGAAACCTCCGGCGGTATTTTGCATGTACGGGAATACGGTTTCATCGTCGCCGATGCCGAGAATATTGCGGATGGCGCGCAGTTGCAGGCCTTCAATGTGTCCGCCGCGAACCATTTCTTCGTGGCCATCAGAAACGTACACTCGATAGACAACGAGCGGAATGCGTTCGCCGCTGGCGACGCCGCCGGCTATGCCTCCGAGGAAATCGCTGAAATCCTCTTGGCGAATCGAAGAGAGCGCGGGATTATCCATGCGCCTCACTTCGAGGCACCATTCGTGGCCGTCGTCCCGGCAAGCATCGAGGAATTTTTTCTTCAACGCGTCGGGGTTCAACCCGCCATTGGCTTGCAGGAACAGATTGCTGGCGAGCGGGCGAGTATCTGAAAGCAACGCCGAGCGCGCGTGGCCATTAGAAGCGGAAAAATCCGGGCCGGGACGGCGCGACATCAGCAAATTTTTCAGCGAGCCGTTTTCGACGACTGTCACGCGCTGAGCCTTCACGCCTTCGTCGTCAATTTCGTAATTTCCCAGCAGCGGCTGGCCGTTGAATTCTTTCAGCGTGGGATCGTCCACCAGCGAGACGTTGGCGGGGAGCACGCGCGTGTTTACGCGGCCGGACCATTCGCTGCGCCCGCCCATGCGTTCCATGATTTCATCGAAAGCGGGCATGGTGGAAAGCGGCGGGCGCGCTCCGGAAAGCGAAGGCGCGAGAGCCTGCGCAAGTAGAGAGCCGGCCGCGGGCGGATCGAAAAGCACCGGGCCGGTAAAATCCGGCATCAGCGGGCTTTGGCGCATGGTCATCAATTCCGTGCCGGTCTGCGCGAGCGAATTGCCTACGGCGGCGGGATCGGGCAGGTCCGCGGGCTTCGCGACATACACGGCGTAATAATCGTGCAGAGCCATGCCGTCTTCGGCCGTGGTATCGAGCGCGGCTTCAATGGCGGCGAGGCTGCGCGAACTGCGAAGGGCGGTGCCTTCGCTGTTCATCAGATAGTAGGTGACATAAATCATGTAGTAATTCACGCGCGCGCCGCTCAGGTGCGGGTAATTCGTGAGCGCGGCGGAAGCTGCGCGCGATTCGTCTTCCCAATTCCGCGAAGTCCAGTCTGGTTCCGCATGCGCGTCAATCTTCACCAGCGGCGCGGCCTGCGAAAAATCGTCAATTTCGGGTGGCTTGGTGAGGCTGCGCAAAAAAGATTGCTTTAGCGACATCTGCGTGACGGCTTGCTTGTAAGCCTGGTCGGTCGCCAGCCACAAATCCTGGCGCAGCGAATTGTAATCGCGATCAATGCCGACTTCTCCGGTGGAACCGAGAAATCCCTGGAAGCCGTCTTCGCTGATGAAGTTCGAACTGTCCAGATGATAATCGCCGACGCGCACATCCACGCTCATGAAGCGATTGCGCGTGGTGGATGTGGAAACGAGCGCGCCGAAGGACGAAGTGACGGCGCGAACGTCGAGATCCATCAGGCGATATTCCAGGTAGAACGGCTTTTCGACCCCGGGAAGCTGCAAGCGTGTGCGCGCACGTTCCATTTCGTCGTGCATGGCGTGCAATGTCTTATCGCTTTCGGATTCCGGGACGGCTGCCTGCGACACTGCGACCGACGCAGCAACAGGCGCGGACGCCAGCCCTGGGATCGCGGGCGCAGTATTTTTCGGGTGCGTGGTGGCGGCGGAAAGCGGCAGCGCGCAGGCCGCGAGCAATGCGATCGTTGCGAAAGTCCTCACTGGGCTTGCCCCTTTGCTTGCGGATCATGCGCCGGCGGCGGCAGGATCGGCGGCTTGTCAGTGGAAGTTTCTTTCTTCTGCACTTCCATTTCAGAGATCAAAATCGCGGGCGCGACGGCGGATACCGGCACCGAGCCGGATTCGGCGCCACAGTAACCGTTGAAAATATCCGGCGTGTCGCCGGTGGCGACGATTTTGGTTAGCGAGACGAGCGGCGTGCCGACGATGTCTACACCGCGCACGAGCTGGTCGGGGCGCCCATCAGGAAACACTTTGTAGACCACCAGCGGCAAAACTTGAAACGCCTGGGGCTGCTGCCGGCCGGTAAAGGTGAAGCCGCCGGCAATATCGTCAATGAGCAAGCCGAAAGGCTTGTTCTGTTGCTTCACCAGCGCGATGAGCTGCTGGCGGAGCTGATCGTTCGTGACGGTGTGCGAACTGGAAACGATCAGGTTTCCCTGGCGCGCCACCGGAACGTAGCCCAATTGGCGGCGGCCGTGCCCATTCGATTGCGGAATGGTGACGAGCGGCGAGCGCGACATCAAAAACGTCTTCAGCACGCCGTGATCCACCAGTTGCACGTCTTCGGCCGGAACGCCTTCGTCATCGAACGCATAATTTCCCAGCAGCATCTGGCCGCCGAGCGCTGCTTCCGTCGGATCGTCCTTGATCGAAATAAAAGAAGGCAAAATTTGTTCGCCGACTTTGCTGGTGAACGTCTGGCCCTCGTTGATGTCCTTCTGGCGGAAGCCTTCCGCGCGATGTCCAAAAACTTCGTGGAAGAAGACGGCGGCGGCGCGTCCGGTGAGCAGCGCGGGACCGGCATAAGGATCCACGAGCGGAGCCTTATCGAGCGCTTCGGTCTCCTGAATCATCACTTGAATGCGATCGAAGACAACTTTATCGGACGGCGCGTCTTTGGGATCGAGCCAATCGAAATTAGCGTAGCGATTGATGTCCATGCCGTCGGGCGCCTTGCTCTGAACATATAGCTCGAGGCGGTAATGCACCTGGCCGAACGCAAGCTTGGTGCCTTCGGTGTTCACCTGATATTGATTCATGCCCAGCGCAGTGAAAGTGGCGATGGAATTCAGGACTTCGGGCGATTTGCTGAACGCGGCGGTGTATTTACGGACGCGTTCTTCCCACGGCTTGCGGTCCACTTTAATTTCGACGCGCGTGCCGATGGAAGTATGCGGATCCTCGCGCGAAAAATCCGGCGCGTTGCCTTCGGCCGTTTGCACCTGGACTTCCTGGCTGGTCTTTACTTTGATGAGCGCTTGCGTGGCGGCGCGATATTGCCGGTCAGTCTCGCGCCAAATTTCGCGGCGCAGCACCGGAATATCGTCATCCACGGTCGCGGACGTTCCGGGGCTGGTCCAGCTGGGCTGGCGGTCCGCCAGCTTATGCGTGTCGTCTAGCTGGTAGGTGCCCACGCGCGTCTGCACTTCCAGCCAGCGCGCGCCAGTTTCTCCGCTGGTGAGCAACGCGCCATTGGAGCCGGACACTTCGGAATATTGGCGGTCGGCGACGGTGTAGCTGATGAAGTAGTCCGCCGGGTCGCCCTTGGACATGGCGGCCATCGAGCGATCAAGCTCGTCCTGCATGGCCGTAAGTACCGCGGGCGCGGGTGCCTGCGCGGGCTTCGCGGCTGCCAGTGTGGCAAAGGCTGCGGCTAAAATCGTGATACCGGTAATGAGGACTCGTGGTCTATGTGTGGTTTTCATCGTTGCGCAAAGTCTAACAGTTTAAGGTACGATGCCTTCGAATCCAAAGTGAAAAGCCAGGTGCGGATGGAGCCGGGGGCAGCGCTGCAGCATCGAAAAGTTAGCGTGTGATAGATTCATCGGCAGTTGAGCGGCATTCGGCAGAGGAGAGTTAGATGCGCGCAATGGTGGTAAAGAGGTACGGGCCTCCGGAAGTTTTTGAGGTACGCGAGGTCCCGGACCCGCAACCGAAGCCCGGCGAAGTGGTGGTCCGCGTGAAGGCGGTGGGCGTCAATTTCGCCGACCTGCTGCAACGCATGGGAATTTACCCGGGCACTCCAAAGACGCCTTTTGTGCCGGGGATCGAAGTGGCGGGCGTCGTCGAGAAAATCGCGGAAGGCGGCAAGGCCGGCGACGGCGAGCCTTTGCGCATAGGCGAGGCTGTTGCTGCGTTCACGCCCTTCAACGCCTACGCGGAGTGGGTGGCCGTGCCGGCCGGGCGCGTGTATCGGTTGCCGGCTGGGATGCCCTTCGAAGACGGGGCGGCAATTCCCGTGAATTACCTCACCGCCTACCATTCGATGTTCGCCATGGGCAATCTGCAACCCGGCGACCGGATTCTGATTCATGGCGCGGCGGGAGGCGTGGGAATCGCCGCGGTACAACTGGCGCGCGCGCGTGGGCTCGAGATTTACGGTACGGCCGGGCCTGCCAAGCAGGAGTACCTTCGCAAGATCGGCGTGGACCACGCGATTGACTACGAGAAAAACAATTTCGTGGACGTAGTGCACAAATTCGCGCCGGACGGAATTGAAATGGTGATGGACGCGATCGGCGGAAAATCCTTCGCCGATAGTTACAAGTGCCTGGGTCCCACCGGTCGCCTGGTTGTGTACGGATTTTCCGCTGCGGCCGGTCCGGACGGAAAGAAAAACGCGATTCGGGCGCTGCGCGCATTGTGGCAGACGCCGCGATTCCATCCTTTGAAGCTGATGGAGCGGAATATTTCGATTATCGGCGTGAATCTGGGACGCATGCCGGCGCGCGGCGCGCTGCTGCGCGGAGAACTCGACGAAATTTTCAAGCTGTACACTGCCGGTAAAGTGAAGCCGATGATCGGCAAATCCTTTCCGCTGGCCGATGCCGCGTCGGCGCATAAATATATTCACGCGCGAAAAAATATTGGCAAGGTGATTTTGACGGTGAAGTGAGCGCCGGCGGATCATTTCGGCGCTGGAGCGGGAGCTGGTGCCGGAGCCGGATTCGAATTCGGCGATGCAGCAGGCGGGCCGGGGGGTGGCGCCGCTGTGGGAGTTGGCGCTGTAGGCTTCGCGAATAGCGCGTCGTCCAGCTTGGGATTTATCCGCACGGTCTGCACCGTGGATTCGAACAGTTTTGCGCCGTCGCGATAGGTGTCTGTGGCGAAGGAGAACTGGCGGCCTTCCACGGTCCGATAGTCGTTCCAATGCTGCTCGTTGTCGCTGGCGCCGTGGTCCGTGGCGGACTGATAGCGCGCCGCCGCCAGCAAATGCGTCGTCGGATCGAAATAAAGTTTTACGGCGCCAAACTCGCCGCTGACGGCGACGCCCAGCAACTTCTTGCCGCCGATTTCCTCTTCGCCGATGGCCTGCCCACTGATTTTTCCGGCGAGCGCTCGCTGAGAGAGGCCCCAGCCACCCCCGAAAAGAATGATGCCGCGCTTGAATTCGGCGATCATGCCGGTGGTGTCGTGGATGCCGTCTGGAAATTTCAGCCAGGATGAAGTCCCGTCGCAGACTTGCTGGATCATCGTGGGACCGAGGGTTACCTCGCCGTATGAACGATCCGGATAGGAGACTTGCCACGTTACGTCGAGCTGGCGTTCGCCCCGCGGGTCGTGCAGGATTCCTTTCTCGGTGAAGCCCAAGGTTGCGACGGACTGCAGCGCAGCACCACCAGCGGCTTGCGCAGCGGCCAGCAGTATCTGCTTGCCCTGTTCGAGCGATTCGGGCGTGGCCGCAGGCGCGGCGACGGCGGAAACAGCTTGCTGCGGCGCGCGCAGCGAGGGAGAAAGCACGTTCACTTGTGCGAAAGGAATCTCCGTGATTTCGGCGCCCGCAAATTGCTTCTTCAGCGCGTCGCGAAATGCGCTGACGTTGCCGACCAGCACGATATCCAGATCGCCCGTGGTGAAATATTTTCGCGCCGAGGCTTGCACCTGTTCCAGCGAGGTAGCGCGGATTTTTTCCGGGTACGTTTGGTTGTAATCCGCAGGCAGGTCGAAGGCGGCAACGGTCAGGACGCGGTCTGCAACTTGCTCCGCGGTCTCCGATTCGATGGGATAGACGCCCGCGAGATAGTCGCGCGCAAAATCCAATTCCTTCTGCGAAATTTTCCCCTGGGACATTCCCGTCAACAGATCCATCAGCAGCTTGGTGGCGTCCACTGTAGCTTCAGTGCGCGTGTAGGTCTCCACCGCGAGCGAACCGGTGTAGCGATGAGGAGTGAACGAGGATGACGCGCCGTAGGTGAGTCCCTTCTTGATGCGCACTTCCGTATTCAGGCGGCTGTTGTAGCTGCCGCCGAAAATATGATTGGTCACATCCAGCGGCAGAAAATCCGGGTCGGCGCGGCGAATCGCGAGTCTGCCGATGCGAATCTGCGTTTGCACAGCGTCCGGCTTGTCAATCAGCCAGACGTGAGTGGCCGTCGCGGCGACGGGTGCTTCCGGCGCGGCGGCCGCGACGTCCACTTTCGGCCAGCCACCAAAATATTTTTCGGCGATGGCGAAAGCCTCTTCCGGGGTGATATCGCCCGCGAAACCTAGGAGAGCCTGATTTGGCGCGTAGTTCGCGTCGTGAAATTTCACGAAATCTTCGCGCTGCAGTTTCTTCACCGTCGCCGGCGTGCCTGCTTCCGGCATGCCGTAAGGCGACGAGCCGTACAACGTGCGCGCGAACGCCAACGTCGCCAGATAATTCGGGTCGGAGTACTGCACTTCCAGGTCGGAAAGAAGCTGCTGGCGCTGGCGGTCGAGTTCTTCGGCGCGAAAGGATGGGTGTAGCACGACATCGGATAGAAGATCCATGCCCCGGCCCAAATCTTTTTTCACCACGTCGAGCGTGATCGTGGTGACGTCGCGGCCAGCCCTGGCTTCCAGCGTGCCGCCCACAAAATCAATCGCTTCGGCGATTTCCTTGGCGGAGCGCTGCGCGGTTCCTTGCGTCAGCAGACTGGCCGTCATTCCCGCGACGCCCGGCATGCCCGCGGGATCCTGAATGCTGCCCGCCGAAAGAATCACCAGGCGCGCGGCAACAGCCGGCTCGGCGTGATCGGTGACGACGAAAACGCGCAAGCCATTGGGCAGCGTCTTGTTCGCCGCTTTCGGAAATTCAAATGATCGCGGCGCGCCCGGCGCAGGCATCTGAGGCGCGAGTTTCACGCCTGGCGGCACGATTCCGGACGCTTTCTGCGGTCCCTCCGATGTCGAGGGTTCCGATTCGCCGCGCGAGACTGGCGCCGATCCTTGTGGAGAAGCAAACGCGGTCGGCACAAAGGCGGCGATCGCTGCCACAAAAATAGACGCCGCAATCAGAAAATTTGACCGCGTAATAACACGCTTCATCGCTGCTCCTGAAATTGTCTTTTGCACGGGCGCCGCTGTCATGGTCGTGCGGGCGCTCCAGGCGCCGAGGGCGTGACGATCAGCACGGTCGCGTGCGTTGATTGAAAATAATCCTTTGCTACGCGCTGGATATCCGTGGGAGTCGCGGTGAGATAGTGATCCAGCTCGGTATTCGCGAGGCCGGGATCCTTGCCAATCACGGCAGCAGATGCCAGCGCCACGGCTTTTTCTTCATCCGTGTCGCGGCCCAGGACGTACCCGGCAATTTCCTGGTTCTTGGCTTTTTCCAGCTCTTTCGCTGCCGGCGGCTGCGCTTTCAATCCGTCCAGCACGGCCACTAGAGATTTTTCGCCCTCTTCCGCGGTGTGTCCCTGATTCATGATGGCGTAAGCCCAGAAAAGATTGGGATCCTCGGAGAACGCTCCAAATCCCGCAGCCTGCACCGCGATCTGCTCCTTATAAACCAGCGTCTGGTACAGACGGCTGCTCTCGCCTCCGGCTAAAATATTGGACGCGAGGTCCAGCGGATACGCGTCCGGCGCATATCGCGCGGGAATTTTGTAACCAATCACTACCGCAGGAAGCGGCGTATTGGAATACGATTTTTTCGCGACGCGCTCGGCAGTCTGCGCAGGCTCGGGATTATTCAATCGCGGAATCGCCTTCGCGGAAGCAGGAATGCCGTCGAAATATTTGTTGGTCCATGCCAGAGCCTGCGCGGAATCGAAATCCCCGACAATCACCAGCGTCGCATTATTCGGCTTGTAATACGTATTGAAAAAGTCGCGGACATCTTGAATCGTGGCTTTGTCCAGATCTTCCATGCTGCCGATCGGCGTGTGATGGTAGCCGTGCACGGTGAAGGCAGCGGCGCGCAAATCTTCCTGCAGATATCCGTAGGGCTGGTTCTCGATGCGCACGCGGCGCTCTTCCTTCACCACTTCGCGCTCGGACTTGAAATTTTCTTCGCTGACATTCAGGCTGCCCATGCGGTCGGCCTCAAGCCACAGGACGCGCTCCAGATAATTGCTGGGGAAAGTCTCGAAGAAATTTGTAGTGTCGTCGGTGGTTTCGGCGTTGTCAAAGCCGCCGACTGCTTCGATGATGCGTGAATGTTCCTCGGCCGGCACGTGCGCGGAGCCTTTGAACATCAAGTGCTCAAACAGGTGCGCGAAACCGGTGCGCCCGGGGCGCTCGTCCTTCCCGCCCACGTGATACCAGACTTGCAGGTTGATGATGGGCACATCGTGATCTTCCAGCAGAATCACTTGCAGGCCGTTGGGCAGCTTTTGTGTGGTGTAGTCCAGCTTCGGCGGGCGGACTGGCGCTGTATTTTCCTGCGCAGAATTTCCCTGTGCGGCACTTCCCTGTGCAAAGACCGGCGTGCTGAATAACGTGGCGCAAAGTGCGCCGCAAATCGCCAGCCTAGCGAACGCCCAAAGATTCACACGGAAACCATGCCGTATCGTCATTCTCAATTGCTCCCGTCGAGAGAATTGACCGCGCAAAATCTGGCTGGCCGGCGGCGAAGGGTTAGTATCAACGACCCCGCGCACAGGAGTCAAACCGGCGGCCCAGCGATATCCCATTGGATCCTTTCGCATTTACGGTGATTCAGGCGGTGTGAAAAATCCCGGGCATCCAGAGGCTTCCACTCGCACTTCCCCGCGCACCTCCGTTAGACGCACGCCGTAGCGAAAAGGCGTTACTCCTAAGGAAGCGGAAGTTACAAGCGATATCGGACGCACGAAGTGTCGGTGGGACGTTATTGGTGAATTAGAAGTGAGTGGTAATATCAGGCACAAACCTTAACAAGATGATTATATGCCGTTGCGGCAAACTTGGCGCTTATATAATCTGATTCTCGGCGCAGTAAATCGAGTCGCCACGGGGTGAATGATGAGAAGCTTGGCCGGCCTGCTAATTGTCGCGCTCTTCGCGGGGGTCTTCTACAAATATTATTGGTCGAACCTGCAATCCACGGGAGCCTCGACGCCCGGGGAAATTTTAGACGTCGTCGGAGTAAAAAATGATTTGCTCGGCATGGCGCAGGCCGAACGCGCGTATTCGGCCGAACACGGTACCTATGCCTCGCTTGATGAGCTCATTTCCAGCGATGCGCTGATCATGAATAGCACCAGCCATAATGGATACACGTTTTCCGTGGAAACGGGGGATCAGACATTTCGCGCCATCGCGCATTGCCCCGTGGCGACGAATCCGAACTGCACCAGTCTTATGATCGATGAATCCATGGAAGTGCAAGCCGCGCCGTAGTCGCGTCACTGGTTCCCGCCCGGCGGGCTTCCGCTCGCGCGCCTCCGTCCGCCACGCACCGTAGCAAAAAGACTACATGCGGTTGCGAGGGGCTGGATGGCCAGGTAAGCTGATTTTCAGCCTGTAAAATCGCGGTGTCCCGGGGTGTAATGATGAAAAGCCTGGCTGGCCTGCTGGTCGTCGCGCTTCTGGCGGGGCTCGTTTACAAATATTATTTTGCGAACCTGCAATCCGCGGGAATGACGGGGACGCCGGCGCAAACCATTGACGTGGTCGGCGTGAAAAACGATTTGCTGGGCATCGCGCAGGCCGAGCGCGCAAACCTGGCCGAGCATGGTTCCTACGCTTCGCTGGATCAACTGATTTCCAGCGGCGAATTGACGATGAAGAGATCCAGCCGCAACGGGTATACCTACACCGTGGAAACGGGAGATCAGACATTTCGCGCCATCGCGCACTGCCCTACTGCGACTTACCCGGGCTGCAGCAATTATGCGGTGGATCAATCAATGGAAGTGCAAGCCGCGCCGTAAAGAGCTAATTAGGGCGTGCGTTTTTGGTCCGCGACCGTCACGCCGGCCTCGGCGTAGTCGGTCGGCGGCAAATCCACGAACGTCACTTGAATATTTTCACGCTTGGCGCGGCCGTCTTCGATCAGCGCCAGTGTGATGCGCTCGGCTAATGTGCGCTTTTGCTCCGGTGTGCGCCCCGCGACCCACGTCACCTGTACGTAAGGCATGGCAAGCCTCCTCGAAACTCGCAAGCATTCTACCGGGATATTGCGGGAACGAAAAACGTAAGGGCCCTGTAGCGGCGTCCGCCGCGGCGGACGCCATCGGTGTCGCATCGCGGATCGATGGCGGTCGGAAGACCGCCGCTACGAAAGCAAATGCAAAGCAAAAACGCCTGCCTGAAGGCGGCCGCTACAACGTCAACCGCAAAGAGCCGGCGAGACGCCGGCGCTACCAAAACCAGGCGACGCCAACGCCGCAATGGCAGCTACGCCGCGGGCGGCGTCGGCGACGGCAGCTTCGTTCCGCAGCTCGGGCAGTTCGCCCAGCCCACCTCCACGCCACGGCCGCAATTCGGGCACGTCGGCAGCAGTGAAGTGCCGCAGTGCGGGCAGAACGTGTAGCCGGATTTCAGCACTTGCGCACAGCCAGGGCAAGGCCTCATCAGCGGGTCGCGCAGGACGAAATAGAGAATGATCCCTATACAGTACGGAATAAAAATCGCCAGCAGCGTCCACATGCCGTAGCGCATGCCGCGGCGTTTAGCGTCGGCATACACGTAGCCGATAATCAGCACGTAGACCGCTACGATCAATCCGGGAAATACCATGATTACAATCTTTCCCAGTTCCGGTGTGCGGGAGAGATCCTTATCGGGCGAAAACGTGACGAACACGCCGAGCATCGCCCCGACAATGACGTAAGCGAGCGCCGCGATAGAACGCGCCGTGCGCGGAATCACCTTCAATTCGTCTCTGAATCGGCTCATGCCAATCTCCTTTCGCGCCGCTGCTGCATGGAGAGCAGCACTGCCGCAGCGCCTCCTGCCAGCCATACGCTCGTCGTAAACACGCCGAATACGATCCACGCGTGATTGAATCGCGGGTCCAGCATTCCCAGCAGTCCGCCCGTGAACAAGCGCACCAGCGGCCAGCTGAGCAACGTCAAAATCCACGCGAACACCAGCAGGCCAATGATTACGCTGCGATTCCAGCGGTGCTCAATTTCCTCGGTCAGCCGAATCTGCGCTTGCGCGCGCGCGCGCTCTACTACGATCGAGCGTGGCTGCGGCGTCGGCAAACGCCGCAGGCCGCCCGCCAGCAGCTTCCACTTTTCCAGCTCCGCGCCGCAGGAACCACAAGTTCGCAGATGATCCAGCAGCTGCTTTTCCTCGCCGGGTTCCAGCACATCCGCTGCGGCCAGCGTCAGCAACGCCCGGATTTTTTCGTGGTCATTCATAGCCAGTTTTCTCCGGGATAGCTGGTTTCCATCGTCACGCGCAAGCGTTCCAGGGCGCGGCGCAAACGCGTTTTCACCGTGGAAAGCGGTGCTCCCAGCACTTCGGCGATTTCTTCAATCTTCATTTCTTCCTCGAAGCGCAACGTCAGCACTTCTCGCTGCACCACCGGCAACATTTCCAGCACCACGCCCAGGCGCTGCGAGCGTTCGCGCTGCAGAATCCCTTCGATCGGCGGCCGCTCGTGCGACTGCAGCCTCGTCGCCGCGGTTTCTCCCGTCGCGGAATCGCCAATCGGCTCGTCCAGGCTTTCGGGCCGCACCCGGCGCAGATGGTCAATCGCCAGATTGCGCGCCAGTGTGAACAGCCACGCCTCAAAACTGCGCCGCGGATCGTAGTGCTGAATTTTCTCGGCCACGCGCAGCCAGGTTTGCTGGAACAAATCTTCCGCCTCGGCCGGCTGGCGCACCATGCGCAGCAAATAACGATACAAGCGATTCTGATAGCGCGTCAGAAGCGTGGACAGCGCATCGAGATCGCCGCGCCGAAGTTGCGCTACCTCGCTATCCAGAGCCACCCGCCCCTCCCAGTGCGCTACTGCTGCGTCGCCGCCACCCGCTCCCGCTACGCCGCGTATCATCGCACCGTAAACTGTTGCTGCGCCCGTCATATTCATATTACGGTTGAACGCGCGAAAAAGACTCAGCGCCGCGAGGCCTCGGCAAGCCTTGTGCTATAAATGACTTATGACGAGTCATGGAAGGCGTTGCGCGCGTTGAGTGCTTCGCCGGCCAGCGTTCCCCGCTTTGAAATTTCACCGAATCCTACGTTTGTAGATGAAGACGTGCGCGTTCGCTTGCGCGGGCTTCCTGCTGCAGCGCTGATTTCCTTTCATGCTGCCACCGCAGACGACCAGGGGCGCCGCTGGAGCTCCGAGGCTCATTTTCGCGCAGATTCTTCGGGAACAATCGACGCATCCATGGAGGCTTCGCTCGGCGGCAGCTATCGAGGCGCCGCGGCAATGGGACTTTTCTGGTCCATGGAATACGCCGGGGCCACCGCGGATGGTAGTTCGAGTTTCGCGAAGAACAGTACTTCGCCAGATTGTGTGGAGCTCGAAGCTCAGCTCGATGGACGCGTGATTGCGCGCGCGAGCCTCGCGCGAAATTTTCTGGCGCCCGGCACTATGACACGCGATCTGAAAATTCCGAACGAAGCGGGCGGCGCTGACGCTGGAGCATGCGCCGACGCTCGCGAAACAACGGTGGGGAGATTATATATTCCGCCGGGGCGAGGGCCGCATCCCGTCGTGATCGTTCTCAGCGGCTCCGGCGGCGGATTCGATCTCGACAAAGCCGCGGTGCTTTCGCGCCACGGCTTTGCCACTCTGGCGCTGGCATATTTCGGCATGGCGCCGCTGCCCACATGGCTGCATCGCATCCCCCTGGAATATTTCGAGGCCGCGCTCAGCTGGCTGCACGCGCAACCAGAAATTGATTCGCAGCGAACGGGGATTCTGGGCGTATCACGCGGTGCGGAACTCGCGCTGCTTCTGGGCTCCACGTTTCCGCAGCGGATTGGCGCGATCGTCGCGTACGCGCCGAGCAGCGTGGCGTGGGCCGCCAGCGGCCGCGAAAAAGCCACCGGCGAAATCATTCCCTGCTGGACGTGGCGCGGAAAGCCCGTACCGTTCGCGCCCCTGCCGCTGCGCGGATTCATGTGGCGCTCGGCGTTTCCAGTGGTGGCGCTGAAGCGGCCGGTAATGTTTCGCAATCTGTTTCGCGCCGGGCTGCGCAACCGGGAGGCTGTGGGGCGCGCCGCGATTCCTGTGGAAAATATTCGCGCCCCCATTCTGCTGATTTCCGGTGGCGACGACCACCTATGGCCCGCGGGAGAGATGAGCGAAGCCATCATCGCGCGGCTGAAAAGCAAGCGCAGCACCCATGCGGCCGAACATTTGCACTTCGCACATGCCGGCCACATGTTGCGCTACCCGCACCTGCCGGTCACCGCCCGGAATTCGCGCAATAAGCATCTGCGCGGCGCGCGTTTCTCCTTCGGTGGCACGCCCGAGGCCGACGCCGAAGCGCAAACGCAAGCCTGGCGCCGCGCCATCGCCTTCCTCCGCGCCAATCTTTAGTCCAAAACCGGTACGTCAACCGTTCGCTTCCTCCATCCGGGACGCCCGCTCGGGCATGCCGGGGCGGCAATCAACAGTGTGCTAAAATAGCGGCATAGTGCTGAAGGTCCTACAGGATTTGCTCGACCTGCAGAGCGTGGACACGCGCCTGCAAATTGTCCGTGCGCGCCTCGCAGCGTTACCCAAAAAAATCGCGGAGGTTGATGGCCGCGTCGCCGCCGCCAAAGCGGAACTGGAAAAAAGCAAGGCCGCGCAACTGGCCACCGTAAAAGACCGCAAGAAATACGAGTTGGACGTGGAGCAGTGGAAGGACCGCGCTCGCAAGTACAAAGATCAAACCTCCCAGGTCAAGACCAACGAAGCGTACAAAGCCCTGCAGCACGAAGTCCAGAACGCCGAAGACGAAATCTCCAAAGCGGAAGACCGGCTACTCGAGCAAATGGTAGCCGGCGAAGAGTATGACCGCCGAATCAAAGCTGCGGAAAAAGTTCTGAAAGAAGTGGAAGAAGTAGCTCGCGGCGAACGCGCCGAAATCGAAAAGGAAAAAGCCGCAGCCGAAAAGGAATTAGCCGAAGGCAACACCGAACGCGCCCGCGCCACCGCCGAAATTCCCGAAGACATGATGGATCATTACGATCGCATCATGAAGAAACACGACAACGTGGCCCTAGCCGAAGTGCGCGACGAAAAATGCAGCGCCTGCGGCATGCGCATTCGCCCGCACGTGTTTCAGGAGATGCGCCGCACCACCAGCCACGAAATGTTTCACTGCGAGACCTGTACGCGCATCCTTTACTACCTCGAGCCCGCTGCTTCGGCGGCTGCCGCCGGACCCGCTGGCGATCCATCCAGTTCCACGTCTTCCCACCGTGAAAATTAATTCGAAAATGGCGCTGAACCAGCAAGCCGCACGCAGCCTGCTGGTGCAAAACCTCCCGGAAAATGTGACGGCGCTGTGAGTCCAATCAGAAAAGTTCCTCCGCCAGGCAGCGCGCGCTTATTCGCAGACGCACATGCGTCAGCACCGCCAGCGGGCGTGTACGTGGCAAATATTGACGGCGCTTCGCGCGGCAATCCCGGCCCTGCTTCCTACGCTGTGGTGTTGCGCGACCCCGAAGGAAAAATCGCGCTGGAACTAGCGAAAAATATCGGCCGCGAGACCAACAACGTCGCTGAATATTTCGCGCTGCTGGCGGCGCTCGATTACGCCGCCAGCCACAACATCACCGCGCTGCGCGTGCGCAGCGATTCCGAACTGCTCGTGCGCCAGATGCAAGGCCGCTACAAAGTGAAAAGCGCGGACCTGAAGCCGCTGCACGAGCGCGCCAGCAAGCTGAGCCGGCAGCTGCAATATTTCGCGATCGAGCACGTGCGCCGCGAACTGAATCGCGACGCCGACGCGCTCGCGAACGTGGCGCTCGATTCCGTGGGCGTTCCCAAATTCGAAGACCGTAAGTCCCGGCTGGCGGACGGAGCAGCGCCCTCGAATCGTGCGCCCGACGCCGCCCGCCCGACACTGGCGTCGGCATCGCCGCGACCCGCGCATGCAAATACCTCGCGCACCATCCGCGCGCGGTACATCCGTGGCGTCTTCGTGCCGGCCGATTCCGTAGACCTACCAGAAGGCAGCGACGTTACGCTCGACGTCCGTATTACATTGAAGCAATAAGCTTTACAGGCCTCCCCGCCGCGATTCCCATACTGGAACTGTCCCAGTCCGTGGTACTGACGCTCTATTGTTCCGCTCTCCTCCGGCCCGTAGCCTTAGTACTCGCAGGGGCAACCAGTGAGTTCATTGCTCGACAAGCTTCCCACGATTCTCGTGCTTTTCGTCCTCGTTGGGATTTTTCTATCCCTGCGCAAGCACGCACCCTCCGTGCGCATTCGTTTGTGGACTTACGCCTGGGCCCTGATTTTCCTGCACTTTTTCATTCAAGCCTTCGAAACGCACAGCGGCACAGTTGAGAGCATCCTGGAATCAATTGATATCGGCGCGCTGGAACTTTCCGGCGTGGTGTTCGTGGTTTCGATGACGCTGGCCGTCGAAAACCGCAAGAACCGCCTTACGATGCTTGCGCTGCTGGGAGTGCCCACGGCTTTCCATGCGGTAGCTGCCGTCTTCGACTGGCATATTTATGGATTGATGGCCCTCGCGCTGGGAACGATTTTCTTCGGCGGCGCGGCCTTCGCTCTGCGCAGCCTTCCCCGCGTGAAGCCCTACGCCATCGGCATCGCCGCAATTTTGTGCATTACCGGAATTTGGGCGATGCGCGACCAGCTGCATGGCAGCGCCGAACTCGGTATCAACGCGATCCTCACGCTCACCTTCGGCTTGTGCGGCATTCTTTACTGGAAGCGCTTTCCGCGGCGTTCTCCCGGAGTGATTACCGTTACCGGAGGATTTATCACCTGGGGTGCGGTGTTCCCCGCCGGAGCGCTGTTGGCGCACTTTGCGCCACAGCTGCAAGTGAATCCTGAACTGTGGAACGTGCCGAAATTTTTTGTCGCTTTCGGAATGATTCTCGCGCTGATTGAAGAAAAGTCCAGCGTGATCGAGCACAACAGCGAACGCGAACGCGCCGCCAACAGACTCCTGCTACAACTTTCGCAGATCACCTCGCGCCTGCTTGCGGGCAGCGATCCGGCGGACCTCTGCGGAGAAATCACCGCCGCGGTCACCGGTGCCACCAGTTTCCCGCGCGCCGCGTTGTTTTTGGCGCGCGACGATCGTTCGCTGCGCCTGGGCGGCTGCACGGGATTTTCACCGGCCGAAAAAACGCGCTTCGAGGAACGTTGCAAGGCTTGGACCATCGAGAAAGTGAAGGAGATGTGCAAGCACGGCACCCAGCTGGGCAACAATTCCTTCCTCATCCGCTCGGCGGAAGAGGGAGCAGGTTCTTGTGACGCGGCCGCAGGGCACGAGGTGCTCGTCCCGCTGGTCTCATGGCGCGGCTCGCATCTGGGCTGCCTGTGCCTAAGTGCTTCGCCAACCACCGAAGACGTTGCAACCAACGAGACCGCCGAAATCATGAAGCTCGAAGTGCTGGCTTCCGATCTTGCAGTGACCATCGAAAACTCACGCCTGCATCATCAATTGGTGCGGTCGGAAAAATTGGCAGCCCTCGGCCAACTGGTGGCCGGCGTGGCGCACGAGTTGAATAACCCACTCACCGGCATCTTGGGCTACGCGGACTTGCTAAGCGAGGAAGTCGAAGGTCAGAAGGCCGCGAAACGCGTAGAGAAACTCGGAGCGGAAGCGCGCCGCATGAAACGCATCGTGGACGGCTTGCTGCGTTTTGCGCGCCAGAACAACCCCGCCGCGCGCGCCGCGGATTTCGAAGCCGCGCTGCACGACGTGATCCAGCTCCGCGAATTCCACATTCGCAAACTCGGGATACGCATGGAATTGCACATTGAGCCGCAGCTCCCTCGCATTTCCATTGGCGAAGACGAACTCAAGCAAGTACTCCTGAATATTTTAAATAACGCGATTGATGCGGTGGAAGAAAGTGCGCAGCGCTCCATCTCCATAACCGCCACGCGCCAGGGCGATCGTGTTTTCATCCGCTTTGATGATTCCGGCCCCGGATTTAGCGATTTGAACCGCGCGTTCGATCCGTTCTTCACCACCAAGCCCGTCGGCAAGGGAACCGGCCTCGGCCTCAGCATCTGCTACGGCATCATCCAGGAAGCCGGCGGCGAAATCGTACTAAGCAACAAACAACCCTTCGGCGCCAGCATCAGCCTGGAATTTCCCACCACCGTAGCCGAACCCGCCGTGCTACTCACTGCGTAAGATCTCCAACCCAGCGCGCAAATCTCGCAACTCCAGACCCCAGCGCCGTAGGCGCAGCACAAGTTAGCCCCGGCCGGAAGGCCTGGGAAAAATCGCAAAGAAAACTCGGAGCGCTGTAGGTGCGACACATCTACTGATTGTTGGCGTGAGTTTGCTTCAGCGAGTACGAACGATAGAGGGTGTCGCGTTGCGCGGGCATATAGCCGGCATCGGAAATAATCCGGCGCAGCTCCGCTTCGTTGGTGCGGTTGCGCACGCCGGCCGCATACACCACATTTTCCTCGATCAGGATGCTGCCCACGTCGTCCGCGCCAAACTGCAAACCCACCTGGCAGATTTTAATTCCCGGCGTGAGCCAGCTGGACTGGATGTGATCAATATTGTCGAGGTACAAGCGGCTGATCGCGAGCGTCTTGAGGTAATCGAACGCGGTAGCTTCGGGGATTTTCTTTCCCAGCGGAGTATTTTCCGGCGCGAAAATCCAAGGGATAAAGGCGGTGAACCCGCCGGTATCCTCCTGAATTCGCCGGATAGTCTCCAAGTGATTCACGCGGTGGCGATATTCCTCGCCGCAGCCGAACATCATCGTGGCCGTGGTGCGCATGCCCAGTGCGTGAGCGTCACGGTGCATGCTCACCCACTCGTCCGACCGGCACTTCAGCCGCGAAATTTTCGCGCGAATTTCGTCGTCCAAAATTTCCGCGCCGCCTCCGGGAATCGAATCCAGGCCCGCGTCGCGCAGACGCGCGATGGTGTCGCGCACCGAGAGTCCGGAAACCTCCGCGATGCAGCCGATTTCCGGGGCGGAAAAGCAGTGCAAATGTATTTGCGGAAACTTCTGCTTGATCGAGCGCAGCATGTTTTCGTAAAACTCGATGCGCAGGTCCGGATGCAACCCGCCCTGCATCAGCACGCCCGTGCCGCCCAGCTCGATCATCTCTTCGATTTTTTCGTAAATGGATTCCAGCGGCAGAATGTAACCGTCTTTCGCGCCCAGCGGGCGGTAGAAAGCGCAGAAGGAACAATACTCCGTGCAGAAATTCGTGTAATTGATGTTGCGGTCAATCTGATAAGTGGCCATGCGCGGGTCCGTCTTCGCGCGGCGCACTTCGTTCGCCGCCATGCCGATGCCGATCAGATCATCGGAATTGAAAAGTTCCAGCGCTTCCTGTTGTGTGATTCCCATGTTTTCCGTAGGGGCACGGCATGCCGTGCCCGCCGCTCAATTTCTTCAAACCAAGTATACAGGATCATCGGCCCGGACAATGCCCTCGCGCAACACCGCCGCATAGACGCCGGCGCACCCCTCGTGCTCGCGCGCGACTTTCTCCAAAACGATCGGCGAACGCTCGGCCGTTTCGGAATCTAGTGTGATGATCACGCAGCGGCCATCCTTCTTCACCACCTGAACCGTCACCTTCTCGCCGATCCGCAGCGCGCGGCCCACTAATTGGTTTTCGTAAAACGGTTCATCGCGCTCCCATCGAACGTAGAAGTTGGCACGGAAGCGGCGCGGATCGAGCGCCATGCCAGTTTCGTCCGAGAGAGCGCGCA
>Ga0116125_1000020_pt1 | contig 51268 bp, 43 predicted proteins | sample June2015DPH_16_1_2_FD_89729 | JGI IMG/M metagenome (GOLD analysis project Ga0116125, IMG submission 89729) | Peatland microbial communities from SPRUCE experiment site at the Marcell Experimental Forest, Minnesota, USA - June2015DPH_16_10 | ecosystem: Environmental > Terrestrial > Soil >...
CTGGACCCAAGGCCAGCCTGCGTGTCAGCGATTGCACCCTTTCGACCGCGGCGACCACCCCGATCGCGCAAAGGCCCGCGGCCGCGACCCCTTTGATCCAGAAGAGCAGACCCGCGGCTGCAGGCACGACGAGCAATCGGTCGATTCGCGCGGCGGAGCGTGCCCGTATGTCCTTCGGCAGAGGGCAGGAACCGACCGCGCCTCGCAAAAGCTCGCGTCGCTCGGGCGATGTGGAAGCGTCGTCTCGCCAACGTGTCGGGGGGATCATGTTCGCGCTCCGCGCCGAACCCCGAGGCGTGACGCCTCCATGGCTCGCATCCGCAAGAGCGCGCGATCGAAGTCACTGCGCGCAGAGTGGAGCCGCGAGTACACGGTTCCAATCGGGACCGACAGCATTTCGGCGATGTCGTCGCAGGACAAGCCGTCGATCTCGAACATCACGAAAATGGCGCGCTTGCCGAGATCCATCAAGTCGAGGGCCGCCCGCAGACGCTCGCCCGCTTGCCTGTTGACCGCCGCCTGCTCGGGACTGGCTTCGTCCAACGTTCTTTCCTCCGGCACCTGGGCGACGCTCTGCTCCCGACGGCGGTGCGCGCGCCGTCGGTAGGCGGAGACGACGCGGAGACAGATTCCGAACAGCCAGGTGGTGATCCGCGAAGAGTGGTCGAACGAATGGAGCCGCTGATGGACGACAATGAAGACCTCTTGAAGCAGGTCCTCGGCGTCATAGGTCGGGACTCCCAGCCGTTGCAGGCTCACCCAAACGAATTCCGCGTGATCGTCATGGATGGACGCGACGTCGAGACGCTCGGCCAACGGCTGAGGCGGCATCGCTTCGAGTCGAAGGGGCATCCGTTCCAAGGAATACAAGGTCCCGAAGCGTGAATGTCGGCTGACGTTGTTTCCCTTCACGGAATCGACACGCCGACTCCGACGAACCCCAAGCCCGCGGCCGCCCACTCCTGGAAGACCAGTGCGGACCCGCTCGGTCCCTGCACCTTGAAGCGCTGCCGGGTGACGGGAACGAGCATCTCTCCTCCCAGTTCGGCAACCAACGGGCCGACGAGTCGCAGCCGGGCTGCCAACGAGAGAGCTGCACCGGTCCAGATCCGGTCCCCTGGTTCAGTGGGCTCGAGCGCATAGACGACCGAATGAATGGCACCCACGTAGACCTTTCCGCAAAGCGAGACGGTCGCCCGAAAGGCTTGCCATGGCCGTGCACAGGCGCCTAACCAACCTGCCGTCAGGCCGAAGGCGAACTCGCGCGACGATGTGCGGACTTCGGGCCAATAGACGACACCGGCGCTGCCTTCAACGGGGCGTCCGCTGGGCCCCTCCGCCGAGAATGCGGCGCCGGCAGCGGCAGCGGGCAGCACACCCGCTGCAACGAGCGCCCGCGCGGTGACCGAGAGCGAGGAGCCGGGAGAAATCGCGGGTACGTTGGGCGTAGTGGGAGACGCCGTGGGCCGGGCGACCGAGACGGTAGGTGCCGCGACCGCCGCGAAGCCGGCGGGCGGGGAAACGGGCGCCGCTGCGGCCGCGCCCGCAGGTGGCGGCGACGGGGTAAGAGACGCGGGACGCGTCCGTTCGCGTTGGGACGCCGTCCGTGATGCAGCATCCGGATCGATCACCAGGGCGACGGCGAGCGTGACCGCTGCATCGAGGGCGGCGCAGTCGGCTGAGGTACTGGTGAGGTAGCGCGAGCCGGCGAGGCTGCCGTCGGCGGCACGAACGTACAGGTGCACATCCCAGTGCTCACCCTCGTGTTGGATGACCCCTTCGATACTGCGGCGGGCCGTGTCCGAAAACACGTCCCTTCCCAAACGCTCGGCGACGCGCCGTGCGATCGTCGCCCCGTCGCCACAGCCCTCGGTCCGCTCGCCGAGCACCCAGACGAGGCGTATCTGGGAGTCGCTGTCTCCTCGCGCGGGAGAAGCGATCGTCAGGAGAGCGCCGAGTGCCGAGACGGCTGCGAGCGACGCGCCCATCCGCAAAGGGAACCGAAATCCCTGAAGAGGTGATTCCTTTGAGAAGAGCGAGTCCAGGGGACTAGCGAAGTCGCGGGAGCGACTTCGGGGTTTGGGCGGAGCCGGCAACCGTGCCGTTGGGTTCGAAAGCCGTTGCGGCGCCGCGCCGTCGCGCGCTCGACTGAGGGAGCATGGCCTGGACTTTGAGTGCGTCGTAGGCCGGCGGTTCATGTCGAGGTTCGCGGTTCGGACGGCACCCGCTCCTGACGTCTCATCCACCAAATGAGCGTATCGTGGCCCGAAGGAGGTTTGGTGCATGCGCTTTGTGCCCTTGTCGTGGGCTCGTCTCGCCGTCGCGTTCGGGACCGTTGCCTGCGGCAGCAGCACGGCCGCTGGCGGTGACAACGTGGTCGCCGGTACGTTCGTCGGCACCTGGTCCTGCATTCTTGCCGTGACGGAAACGGCCTTTACCGTAGCCGTTGTCGAGAATTCGGATGGCTCGATTACGGTCACCCCGACGGGCGCGGCGGTGCCGCTTTGCACGGCGAAGTACACGGTGAGCGGCGGGACCGCGACGGTCGAGAGCGGTCAATCCTGCACGACCGGCGGATCGACGGTGGCGGTCTCGGGGGGCACCGCGACCGTGAGCGGATCGACCCTGACCGGGAACCTGACCGTCGGTGTGGCCGGGGTTTCGGAGACGCTGTCGTACACCTGCACCAAACAACCGTGACCTTGGGCCGCCGCCGTACAGACGCGGCGTGACGGGGCCGGCCCCTGTTCGGTCGATCGCGCGCGTTGGGGCGAACGACCTCAATAGCCACCCGACGAGCCGCCGCCACCCGACGAGCCGCCCCCGCCGGAGAAGCCACCACCGCCGGAAGAGCCGCCGCCGCCGAAGCCACCCCCCCATCCGCCGCCCCATCCCCCGCCACCTCGCCATCCCCCGCTTCCTCCGGGGCCTCGTCTGCCCATTCTGCGCAAAACCAGCGTAATCCACACCAAGGCAAAGAGCGCCATGAGCCCAATGGGAACCGCGTCTTGCCAGCGCCCATGGGGCACGCCATTCCCTGCGCTCGGCGCCTGTCCGGTGATGGCGGCGGCGATGGCATCCGTCCCTGCGCGGATTCCGTCGTAGAAGCGGTCCTGTTTGAGTGCGGGACCGATCTCGTGTTGGATCATGTCTTGCGTTTGCAAGTCGGTGAGCTGTCCTTCAACACCTTTGCCCGTCTCGATGCGCATGCGGCGATCGGCGACAGCAATGACCAAGAGCGCGCCGTTGTCGGCTCCCTTTTTCCCGAGCTTCCATGTGTTGAACGTGTCGTAGGCGACGTCCTCGATCGTGTTGCCGCCGAGTGCAGGCACGATGAGCACGGCGATTTCGGCGCCGCTTGCGCGGTCGATGGCCTCCAGTCGCGTGTCGAGATCGTCGCGTTCGGCGGGTGAGAGCTTGCCAGCCACGTCGGTCACGTGCCCGGCGATCGGAGGCGGGCTGTATGCCAAGGCGTGCACGACGACGAACGCCGTCGCCAGAAACGTGAGGAATGCGACGTGGCAGCGAACCATCAAAAGCTCACGTGTGGGGCGTCGCGCGCCTCCGGAAGGGCCGTGAAATAGGCACGAGCCTTGAAGGGCTTGCCCGTAATCTTGTTGATGACTTGCCCGCCCACGTGTGCGAGCGTCGAGTTGTAGTCGGCGACGGCCTTGTCGTACTCCTCGCGCGCCCGCGCAATCCGATTCTCCGTTCCCTCCAACTCGATCGCCAGATCGTGAAATTGCGCATTGGCTTTGAGGTCGGGATAGGCCTCCTGGGTGAGGAGCAGACGAGACAGAGACCCCTTAAGATTGTCCTGTGCCTTGGCGAAGGCAGCCATTTTCGCCGGGTCCTCGAGATCGTCGGCCGATAGATGAAGGCTCGTCGCCTCGGCACGTGCATGGGTGACCTCCGAGAGGGTCTTCTCCTCGTGCGCGGCAGAGGCTTTGACGGTAGCGACGAGGTTGGGAACGAGATCGTAGCGCCGCTGAATCTGGGCCTCGACGTCGGCCCACTTCTGCTGGCACGCCTGGTCCTTATCGACGAGTTCGTTGTACCGACCGCATGCCGGGAGCAGGGCGAGCTGCGTGACGACGGCAAGAACAACGAAAAAAAATCCTGGAACGCGCACCGTGGACATAGGGGCAGCGTACGGTCCAACCGCTTCGTGGCGCAACGCGTAGTCCATCGATGGGCCGCGCCTGTAGCCCATCCGACGACGAATCCACCGCCGGTGGCGTGGCGCATTGACGTTCCATGAAACGCGCGGCAGACATGAGGTCGTAACGATGTCGACACCGGTTTCGAGCAGCGCGCCGAGAGCTCTTCGTGGGCACACGCTTCGACAAACCCTGCGCTCGCTCGTACCCGGAACCGCCGAAGATTCCGTCCCTACACCGGCGGAGGCGCCGCACCCCGCTCCCGTGCCGGCACTCGAACCGGACGACCCCGCGATCGATCTCGAACCGTGCAGTTCCGGGCCACCGGCTCTGCGGCCTCACGACCTGGCGCGCTGGCTCGAACGCCACGCCTGACACAGGACCTGTTGCGTGGACTGCCGACCCAGAGACGCCCAACCAGGCCCTGCAGAAGAAGCAGCCACGCGGGTGTAGAGGGCGCCGGGCAGCGCCCTTTCCGTGGCAACGGCCGTGCTAAACCACGTAGTCGTGCACGTCGAAACGCTGGCTGTGGGCCCACTCCAGTGCAACTGCTCCATCGTGGCGGACCTCGAGGCCAAGCGCGCCATCGTGATTGACCCTGGCGGGGACTTCGAGGCCCTCCGCGCGCGACTCGAAGCGCTGGGTGTCGCGGTCGGGGCGATCCTTCACACGCACACGCACATCGACCATGTCGGCTGCACGGCGGAACTTCAGCGTGCGACGGGGGCAGCGGCCAGCATCCATGAAGGCGATCGGCGCCTCTACCAAATGCTGCCCATGCAATCGGAGTTGCTCGGGCTCGAACTGCCTGTCCTAGCGGACATGGACGGCGCGCTCGTCGACGGCTTGACGCTTCGCGCCGGCGTGCTGGAGATGACGGTGCTGCATACACCCGGACACACGCCGGGCAGCTGTTCCTTCGTCGTGGGGGATGCGGCGCGCACCGTGGTCTTCTCCGGCGACACGTTATTCCGGGGGAGCATAGGCCGCACGGACCTCGGCGGAATCGATCAGGAGACGCTCGTTCGTTCGATCCGGGCGAGACTGCTCAGCCTTCCCGACGATTGCCTGGTCGTGACAGGGCACGGGGGTTCCACGACGATCGGCGAAGAGCGGGCGCACAACCCGTTTCTGCGCAAGCGCTGACGCGACGCTATCCGCACCCTCGCTCAGAACGTATACGGATTTTCATCGGAGGATGACGACGACGACGTGGCCTTGGGCGTCGGCGAGCTGCTCGCGGAGCTGGTAGAGCTCGGGGCCGTCCCCGTCGTCGCCGAGGGGCTCGCGGCCCCATGGACCCACATGGACGAGGCCGCTGGCGCGTTATTCGTCGGCCCGGTGGTCGTCAACGTCGTCGCGATGGGGCGCACGGCAGGCGCGGCGATGGGCGGAGCCGAGCGCGGTGCCGGATAGGAGGGGATCGCCGGTCGAACTTGGACCGGAGCCGCAGGCCGTTGGGCCACCGGTGCCGGCGAAGCGGACGCCGACGCTTCGGCCTCGGAGGCCGAAACGTTGCTCCCGTCGGGAACAGGCGTCGTGCCGATCGAGGATGTCGAAGGGGCGACGGCGATAGCCGCCTGGGCCGACGGCGGCAGGGTCACGACCGGCACCGCTACGGAGGCCGCCGGAGAAGAAGAAGAAGAATTGTCCGAAGCTTGGCTGCCGAACAGCGAGTCGCGAAATAGCACTGCGGCGAGCGCCGCGGTGGCGGCCGCAACGAGCCACAACCACTTGCCGGCGCGGCCCGTCCCAGCAGGCTTGATGTCGTCGTCCTCCTGCGGGCCGGCGATCGCGCGGGGACGGGAAGATGCCGACGTCGGGCGGCCGGAGGGACGGCTGACTTGCGTGTCGGTTCGAACGTTCGGCAACGGATCGCGTATGATGAGGGTCGCGCCGGACTGTCCGGAGTGGGCTTGAACGGGGGCCGGAGACATTGCCGCCACCATCGCTCGCGCACCGGCCGCCTCGTCGCGCAGAGGAGTGGGTGCAGCCTCTGCGTCGGAGGAGGGCTGCGATACGGTCGGGCTCGGCTCGCCCGGTGGCACCGCCGGCTCTACGGCCGGTGGACCGCTTGGCGCACGGGATTCCCCCGGTCCGGAGAAAAGGGGGCTGGTGCCGACGTCCGCCATCGAACCACCCGCCTCACGAAGCGCTTCCTCGAGAAGCTCCGCCGCCTGGCGCATGACGGTCTGCTCCGCCTTCGGCGGAATGGAGGAGGTGAAGCGGTTTTTGGCGGGGAACATGCCTGCGGTCGGATTCGGCCGGGGCGGTGCCGAAGGCGAGCGCGGCACCGGTGTCCGTGCCGGGGGTGCGCTCGACGTGGTTGAGCCCGGAATTCCGAGCCCGACCATCGTTCCTTTGCCGACCGAGGGTGCCGGCGGCGATCCGACACGAGTCGCGGCATGCATCCCCGCGGGCGTCTGGATGGGCTTTCGTCCGGCTGCCGGCGGTAGCGCCTCAGGTTCGGATTCGAAGGCTTGGCCCGCATCCGCGCGTGTGTTGAGCAGCTTGTCGACGAGGGCCCTGGACGGCTCATCGATCTTGATGAACTTGACCCCCATTCCCGCGGGTCGTTCGCCGGTTCCTTGGTGGCCATCGCGCTTCCAAACGACCCGGCCGACCCCCGTGATCACCGCTTGGTCGCTGGCCAGCCGAATCTCGAACTTGAGCAACGTTCCGGGGGGAAATGGATTGCCCGTCTTCACGTAGATGCCGCCCCGGCTGACGTCGAGCGCGTGATTCTCGATGAACTCGTCGACCGTGGCGCTCTTGTAACGCACGTTCAAGCTGACGATCTTCACGCGGCGATCTTTGCGGGTGTCCTGGGTCATCGAACGCCGTCTCTCCAACTTTCTCGTCACCGATGCTCGCGGTCGATCGGTTGACGTCGATCAGCTCACGACAAACACTGACCCATCGTAACCCGCTATGGCTGCAAAATGCCATGTCATCGGGGAGCCCCCACGCTACAAACCTCGGACCGATTCCCATCGTGACCACCGTAGTGCAACGACCGCGGGGGCGTTGGTGGTGATCCGTCGCGCTCGCGAGCCGACTCGCTTTCGCGCCCACGGCCGTGCGCAGGTTCGCTTGCACGGGCTCTTGGAACACTTCGAGGCCGGCTGGCAGCGCTACGCGCTCGTCGAGAACATCGGTCTCGGCGGCGCCCGCGTCGCGGTCGACGAGCCGCTCGGTTGCAACGACGGGGTCATGCTGTCGTTCACGGCACCCACTCTGTGGGACCCCTTGCATCTTCGTGCACGAATCGCCTGGGTGGGATCGAACGCGGCGTCCGCCCCAGACGGATCCAGCGAAAAGGATGCGTTCTGGTCCCAGGAGCCCCAACGAGCCGGTCTCGCGTTCGACCACCGCTCCAGGGAGAGCCTCTTCAGGCTTTGCGAGTTCCTCGTGGCGCTCGGTCCGGAGTGACGTTTGCTGTCTTGCCTACCCGATCGTAGGAAATCGTCTTCGCTAGCTGGCTCTTCCGTTTGTCGACCTCGCGTTGCAATTGCGCGACGGCACGCTCGCGCGAATCGTAGAGGCGTCGCGCGCTCCGCTTCATTGCCGGGTCGCTCAGAAGGGCATACGTCAGCCAGGGAAAGACGGCCGTCACGTCGGCGTGGACGTAGACGCTGCCCGTGGCGACACTCTCGGCCGACACTTTCCCCCACGTGTGGCCTTCCCCCGCCGGACACGAGCTGAGCGCGCCGTTGTCGACCGGATCGACGCAGAATTGCACGTCGATGTCGAAGCCGTGTGTGGGCACCCCGAGAATCTGATCGAGGAGCGGCTCTCCCTGCAGCGTGTAATTCTTGGGAACGCCGCCGCCCAGGATCCACACGGCCATTGGCTTACCCAGGGTCGCAAAGCAATGGTGTTGCATGGCGCCCATTTCGAAGACGTCGTCGTTGACATCGATCTCCAGCTTGAATTGCTCACCGAGCACGCGCTTCAGCTTGACGATATTGAGGAATATCGACCCATCTTGGACGGCCCCGACGAAGATGGGAACACGGCGTCGGAACGCGGTCGACAAAAGCGACGGCTCTTTGACGTCGAGGGCGCTTTCGATGTCCGCGATCCGCTTGCCGAGCATGAAGTGAAGCTCGGGCGTCGTCATTTTTCGCTGGAACTCCGGGCCGCGCACGATCGCCGAGAAGAGCCTGTCGGTCTCGAGCAGCGTTTCCTCCCAAAAGCCGAGGTCGTAGATGCGGATGATGCGCGCGAGGCGGTACTGGAGATCGCCCGCGGTCGGGTCGATTTCGCGGATCCGGTGGCCAATGACGCGGTGTGCGTCGTGATACAAATTCGCCCCCGTTGTCGTGATGCAATCGATGAGGCCGCGCTCGATGAGGGGGATGAGGCAGGACTGGTGGAGGCCGGCCGGAGTCATCGCGCCGCTGAAGGTGAGAAAAATCGCGCAGTCCTGCTCCACGCTCCGCCGCATCAGCTCGTACGCAGTGCGTTCCTGGCGCCCGACATACGCCGGAAACCGTTGCATCAGAATTTCGTGCGGCCGCTCCTTGCCCGAGATGGCCATGGGACGAACGTCGCGCGATTCTTCGAAGTGTCTGCGCAGGCTGGCGCCATTCGGAGTATTGTGCTTGCGCGTTCGGGTGGGCATGGGCGCGAGAATGAGTTCGTCAGGCACAAGCGGGCGTCAAGAGCGCGCATGCAGGGGTTCGCGAAAGGGTGCATTTCAATGTCGATCACGATGCTCGTGCCGCTGGGCAATTCCCCCGTCGAGGCGCGGGTGCCGCCCCGACCCACGACGTTCGAGCAGTTGGCCCGACTGCCGGACGAGTTCATCGATGTCGCCGTAGGGGCGGCCCTCATCGCGCGCGACGCGTACGGCACGCTCGACGTGGAGCGGGTCCTCGGTGCGTTCGATGACATGGCTGCGCCACTGGTCACGCGGTGCCTCGCGGCTCTTCCGCTCGAGCACCAGGCGGAAGCGGTTTCACGGTGTGTCTATGAGCAGCTCGGGTTTCGGGGCAACGAGCAAGACTATTACGATCCGAAGAACAGTCTTCTTCCCGACGTGCTCGATCGTAAGCTCGGCATCCCGATTACGCTCGCGCTCGTCTACTGCGAGATCGCGCGGCGTGCCGGCGTGAACGCTCGCGGGGTGAGTTTCCCCGGTCATTTCCTCGTTCGAGTCGACTCGAGTGCCGGCGATGGGCCGATTGTGGTCGACCCGTTCTTCGGGGGTCGCCGCCTCGATGAGCCCGCACTGCAGAAGCTGCTCGAGCGTGCGTCTCCCAATCAGCGGCTCGTGCCGAGCGAGCACCTCGCCCCGGCGTCGCATCGAACGATGCTCGTGCGCATGCTCATCAACCTCAAGTGGATCTATGCGACCCGCGGCGACTTCGCGCGCGCGCTCCTCGCGCTCGATCGCATCATCTCGCTCACGCCCGACTCGGTTCCGGCTCTTCGCGAGCGCGGGCTTCTCGCCGCCCGTCTCGGTGCCGTCGAATCGGCGCGAGCGGATCTTTCGCGCCTGCTCGAATTGGTCCCCCAGGCGCCCGATGCAAGCTCGATCCGTCAGCGGCTGCAAGAGCTGTCGGTCAAGAGGAACGTTCTCAATTAGGCGGTTCGCGTTGGTTGCGCCGCTTCGTCTTCGCATGGCGGGGATGCGCACGCCGGTGGCAGGGTCGACCGGCTCCTCAGCGTCGCGGTCCGTTACCGGCTTCGCGCCCCCATGGGCCCTTCACGGCCGAGGTGGCCGGGCGCGTCGGCCTGGCGTTCATGGGGGCGATGTATGACCCCCAAGAACGCGGCCGTGGCACCTCGAACCTCGGGCGCGACTCATTCGCCGTGTCCCTGAGCACCAGAGTAAGCTTGGAAAAGTAGCGCCGCGGGTTTCGCGGCCGCATGCTCCCGCTTGCGAATGAGCACCCCCTCCGACCGTGGCGCTGCGACGAAAGCCGAGGAGCCCCGGCAGGCTCCCGGCCGCGCCGAACGCAAGGTCGAGCGGCCCGGTGCACGGCCTGGCGGTCCGGCGTCGCTCGTCGGGGTGGTGCTCAGCGGTCGCTATCTCATCGAACGCGTCATCGGCCAGGGTGGAATGGGCGCCGTCTACCTGGCCGAGCATATGCACATGCACAAGCGCCTGGCCGTCAAGGTGCTTCACGGTGAGATGAGCCGCCTACCGGAGGTCGTCGCCCGCTTCGAACGCGAAGCGATGGCCGCCGCCCATATCGAGCACCCCAACGTCGCGTCGGCGACCGACTTTGGAAAACTCGAAGACGGCTCGTTCTTCTTGGTCCTCGAGTATGTCGAGGGAAGAAGCTTGCGCGAGGCCATCGCCGAGGCTTCCCTTGACTGCCGTTCGGCGCTCCACGTCGCGCGGCAGATGGCAAGCGGTCTCAGCCGGGCTCACGCTCTTGGAATCGTGCACCGGGATCTCAAACCCGAAAACGTGATGCTGGTGTCGCGCGAGGACGATCCGAACTTCGTCAAAGTACTCGACTTCGGAATCGCGAAGGTCCCCGTTGGCGAGTTGATCGGAGAGTCGAAGGTGTCCGGTCAGGTGTTGACGCAGCTCGGGATGGTGTACGGGACACCCGAGTACATGGCGCCCGAGCAAGCGCTCGGGGAGGCCGTGGATGCTCGCGCCGATTTGTATGCTCTCGGCGCGATCATGTTCGAAATGTTCACGGGCGGTCGTCCCTACGATCACGAAAGCAAGGTCACGCTTCTGGGCATGCACGTGACCGCCCCCGTCCCGCGGATGACCGAGCGCGCCCCGGACGCGGACATCCCGGCGGAGCTCGATGCGATTGTCACGAAGCTCCTCGCCAAAGACGCCGCCGCCCGTTTCGACAGCGCGAAGGAGCTCATCGAAGAGCTCGATCGGGTGACCGCGCAGCTCACCGCGCGCGGGCTCGACGAGCCTCCGGCGGCCGCCCGCGCACCTCGCCCGAGCGGTCCTCGGTTCAGCGGAGCCGGGGCAGCTCCGAATCTCTCCGTTCAAGGGCCGTCGAAGCTTGCCCCTTCTTCGGCGACGAGCCTGCAGAGCCTCGCGTCGCTTTTCGGTGCATCGCTCGGTCAGGCCGTTCGTGGGGCGCCCCGATGGGCCACGCGCCGAATGAGGGTGGCGATCGCAGCGGCGCTGGTGATGAGCGGTCTTCTGTTCGCGCACGCGGCGCGCCGGGCAACGGCCCCGGGCGCCTCAGCCTCCGCCGGAGCTGTCGTGTCGTCCCGCGCTCCGCGGGCTGACCCAAAAACCGACGACGCCGTCGCGTCGGCGAAAGCCAATATCGAGAAGGGCGATTTCGCGACGGCAATCGATCAACTGACGACGGTCGAGAAATCCTACCCCGATCGTGCCGAAGTGCATGTCGGTCTCGAGAAGGCGTACACCGGCGTGCGCAATGCGCGCGAGGCCATGCGAGAGGCTGGACTCTGGCTCGACTCGGAGCCCGCCGGGGCCGCCGATCTCAAGCTTCAGGAAGACGTGCGTAACGCGGCCCTCTTCAGAGAGGCGCAGGAGGAGGCCTTTCAACTCCTCGAATCCAAGATGGGCGCCCGCGGCATCGACATTTTGTACGACGTCGCGTTCGGTGCATCCGGTCATCTTTATCCGCAAGCAGCGGCGCGCGCGAAGCGATCTCTACTGATGGACCAAGTTCGCGCGCGCGCGAGCCCCGCGCTCGGGGTCGTGCTGGACCTGCGTGAGAGCAAGGGGTGCGAGGCAAAACACGCCCTTCTGCAGCGCGCTCGTGATCAGGGCGACGCTCGGTTGCTGCCGGTCCTTCAGCAGCTCACGTCGGTGCGCGGATGCGGGTTTTTGAGCGCGGCCGACTGCTATCCCTGCATGCGCAAAGACGAGCTCCTCGCCGAGGCGGTTAGCGTGATCGGGCAGCGGGCGGCAAAGGCGCCTTAGGCGTAGCAGGGCGCCCGTGATGGGCGCGCGCGCTCGACGTCGCGTGGGCCCTCATTGCCGAGCGGCGCATTCGACTCGGGGACTCGAATCTAGATCCCGAAGCGCTCCGAGTTCGAGCGCAGGAACGCAATGTACGCATCGGCGTCAAGCCGTGAGGCGATTTCCGCAGCCTCCACGGCATCTTCCAGCTTGCGCTTGATGTCGCCGACCTTTCGCGAGGGGGGCAGCCCGAATGCCTTCATGATGGCGTCGCCGATTCCGCTCGGCAGCGGCGGCAACCGAGCCTCCTCCTCGGCCAACCGCGCAATGCGCAATTGAAGCTCTTCGATCTGTTGAAGCCCGCGGCGCTTCTTCTCGGGGCGCTTCGTGGTGATGTCGGCTCGCGCGAGGCACAGCAGGTCGTCGAGGTGTTCGCCGAGTTCGCGGGCGAACCGACGCACCGCACTGTCGGTCCAATCGGGTGAATATTGGTTGGCGCGCAAGTGATGCAAGATGAGAAAGCGCACCGTGGCTTTCAGCGACGGTTCGTGGGCAAAGAGACCCAGTCGTCGGTCGAGCTTTTCGAACATCCGAGTGCCCACCTCGGCGTGTCCCAAGAAGTGGACCTTTCCGTCGGGAGCGATCGACCGGGTTTTGACCTTGCCGACGTCGTGGAAAAGGGCCGCCCAACGAACCTCCAAGCGTGGAACCGATTGTCGCACCACTTGCTTCGTGTGCTTCCAGACGTCCTTGTGGCGCCACTCGGCGTCGCCAAAGCCCACCATCGCGTGCACCTCTGGAAAAAGCGCCGCGAGAGCGCCGGCTTCGAGCAACTCGTCGAGCCCGCGCTCGGGGTCGTCTCCCATCACGACGCGATCCAGGCGAGCGCGCACGGCTCTCGCGTCCACTTTCACTGCCGCCCGGAAGTCGTCGATGTCGACCGGTGCGAGGACCTCGTCGGCGCCTCGACCCTCGGCCGCCAGAGCGGCCGCCTCGAGTGCCGAAAACACGTGGTCGACTTGCGCCCGCGTCCCGCTCCCGGCTGCGGCGTCGCCTGGATCGCGCATGCGCAGCGATGGCGCGGCGTCCGCGGCGGGCGACTTGGGCTCGACCATGAACGTGCGCTCTTAGCACGCTCGCCTTCGTCCTGCGACGCCGCGATCGCACTTGCACGCTAAGCCACGATCAGACAGATCTGGCCGCGAAATCCGGCCGCGAGAGCTGGCCGCGAAATCTGGAGCCCGAGCTGGCTCACGAGGCGAGGGCAGGGCGGGGCTCGGCCGGATCCTCGGCGCGATCGACGTGGATCGCGCCGAGCTCCTCACTGACTTTGCGCAGGTACTGCTGCTTGACGTGGAATGGCAAGAAGGCGCTCTTGAAACCGTTCAAGATGATCTGTTTGATATCCCCGAGACTCATCCCGAGTTGCGTGTGGCACAGCCAGAGTTCGCGGCTCACAGTGGTATCGGTGATCAATCGATTGTCGGTATTGACGGTGACGCGCAGCCCCAGGTTTTTGTAGAGCCTGAGGGGGTGGCTCGACAAATCCCGGATCGCGCCGGTTTGCACGTTCGACGACGGGCAGCATTCGAGCGGAATTCGGTGGTCGTTCACGTAATGCAGCAGATCCCCGTTCTCGCGCAGACGGCATCCGTGGCCGACGCGATGGGCGCCGCAGACGTGGATAGCCTGTGCGATCGACTCGGGGCCGTAGGCCTCGCCCGCATGGATCGTCACGTTGATGTTGTTATCCCGAACGAGCTGGAAGGCCGCCTTGTGGTGCTTGGCCGGGTGGTCGTACTCGGCGCCAGCCAGATCGAAGCCGACGACGCCGCGGTTCTTGTAAGCGACGGCCAGCTCTGCCATTTCGAGAGAATGCTCTGCGGACACGTTTCGGATGCCGCAAATGATGACGTTCGACTCGACTCCGTGTCGCTCTTGCGCAGCGCGGAGCCCCTCGAGGACACTCTCGACGACCGTCGTCAGCTTGAGCCCGCGCCGCGTGTGCAGCATCGGCGCGTAGCGCACCTCCATGTAACGGACGTTCTCGCGCGCGGCGTCTTCGGCGAGCTCGTACGCAATGCGCCGGAGCGATTCCGCGCACTGCATCACGCGCAGGGTCACGTCGAAGGCTTTCAGGTATTCGATGAGGCTTCCGCAGTTCTGGCCAAGATGCATGGCCTGGCGCAGCCCCTCGGGATCTCGGGCGGGCAGGTCGATCCTCTGTCGCTCGGCGAGTTCGAGGATGGTCGCCAGGCGCAGCGATCCATCGAGATGAACGTGCAGGTCGGTCTTCGGGAGCTTCTCGATGACCTCGAGTGAAACCCCGGTCGGCGGCTGAGTCGGAGACATGACGAAATATACCATGCGCAAAACGTCGGCTGCATCCGCCCGGGTCGTTCTCGTCGCAATCGTCGTCGCCACCGGCTCGTGCGGCGGACCCTTTGCGGCTCAACGGGCATCTGGCAGTGCCCAGCTCGCCCCGTCGCCCACCTCGTCGCCTGTCCCCTGCTCGCCGGACGACTGGCCGCTCCGCCAGAGCGCCTCCCCGCGCTCGGCACGCGGCATGATCACGACCGACAACGCGCTTGCCACGAGAGCCGGGGTCGAAGTGCTTCGGGCGGGAGGCAACGCGGTCGACGCCGCCGTTGCGGCGGCGTTCGTTCTCGCCGTGGCGTTCCCGACAGCAGGCAATCTCGGCGGGGGTGGATTCCTCGTCGCTCGAGTCGATCATGCGTCGTACGCACTCGACTTTCGCGAAGTGGCCCCCGCGTCGGCGACTCCGACGATGTACGTGGGTCCGGACGGCATACCGACGCACGATTCGCGTGTCGGCTGGCGATCGGTCGGGGTTCCCGGCTCCGTCGCCGGGCTTTGGGAAGTGTGGCACAAGCTCGGGTCGAAGAGACCGTCATGGTCGGAGCTCCTTAGGCCCGCGATCGACCTGGCCGAACGCGGCTTCGCCGTCGACCCGCCATTCGCGAAGACGATCTCGCTTGCACAGGAACACCTGGCGAGATTCCCGGCATCCGCGGCGCTCTTTCTGCCGAACGGTGCGCCGCCCGAGCCGGGCACGGCGTGGCGCAACCCGCAGCTCGCCAGCGTTCTGCGCCGGATCGCGGCGGAGGGACCGGCGGGCTTCTACGAGGGTCCGGTCGCCGAAGCGATCGCCCGCGCGATGATGGAGGGCGGCGGCCTCGTCACCCAAGCCGATCTGAAGGCCTATCGAGCCAAATGGCGGCCGCCCGTCGAGTACGCGTACCGCGGCAGGCACGTCATCGGGATGCCGCCACCGTCGTCCGGAGGCGTCACGATCGGCATCGTCGCGCACCTTCTTTCCAACTGGGATTTGCACGGCCTCGGCTGGCACTCCGCAGAGCACCTTCATCTGGCCGCGGAGGCGATGCGGCGTGCGTTCGCGGCGCGCAACGCGAGTTTGGGCGACCCCGATTTCGTGACCAATCCGATCGGCGAGCTCCTGAGCGACACCTGGGCCGCGCAGCAGCGCGCGTCGATTCGGATCGACCGCGCGACTCCGACCGAGGCCCTCTTTCCAGGTATCGCCCCGCCATCGAGCGGTGGCCCCCACACCACGCACATGTCCGTCGCGGATGCGGAGGGAAACGCCGTTGCGCTCACGACCACCCTGAATGCCTGGTTCGGCAGCGCCGTCACCGTGCCGGGTCTCGGCTTCGTCCTCAATGACGAGATGGACGACTTCGCCATCGCCCCTGGCACCGCGAACATGTTCGGACTCGTGCAGGGCGTGCCGAACGCCATCGTGGCGGGGAAACGCATGTTGTCCTCCATGTCGCCAACCATCGTCCTCGGCCCGGGCGACGAACCCGAGCTCGTTCTCGGAGCCGCTGGAGGCTCGCACATCATCACGACCGTCTTCGAGGAAATGTCGAACGTCCTCGACTTCGGAATGGACCTTGGCGACGCGGTGAGCGCGCCGAGGTTTCACCAGCAGGACTTGCCGGATGTGCTCGTGTTCGAACCTCATGGCATCCCCGATGCGGTGCGAGGTGCGCTTGCACGAATGGGTCACGCGATGGAAGAAACGGCTCACCTCGCGGACGCGCCCGCGATCGGTCGCGTCCACGATTTGTGGGTGGGCGCCGCGGAGCCGCGTCGCGAAGGCTCCCTCGCCCTCGGCCTCTGACCCGGGGGAGGGCTAGGGTCGCGCCTCCTCGATACCGTGGATGGGCCGGTGACGGCCGTGCCGGGGCCTCGATGAGCTGACAGTCTGTCAACCTCCGCGGAACGGCAGCCGGGAATCGATGACAGCTTGGCCAGCGCCCGTTCCCGCAGCATTGAAAATCACCGCGTTTGGCGTGGCACGTGCCATGCTCTCAACGAACGCCATGATCTCGCGGGCTCGCTGGGCGCTCCTTGGCGTGGCCATCGCTGTCTTCGGATTGCTCGCTGCGCCCGTGCACGCGCAGACGACGACGAATATTCCGAGCGTGCTGGCTGACCTGAACGACCCTTTTCCAACGCGCATCGTCAATGGCGTCAATCTCGGCGTGTCGACGCGTCCCGTCGGACTCAACCCGGACGGAGTGAACTACGCCGATTGCATCAGCGACATGACACTCCAGTACACGGTGTTCGTGAGCGGCTTTGCCGACGGACAAGAGCTCGAAGTCTGGGTGTCCTCCTCGAACGGCGACTGCACTCAGGACGTGAATCGTGGGACCGGCGGGGTAGCCGTGTGCTGGGAAGTGGCCACGCTTGGCGCGGTCAATCAGGTCGCCCAAACGTCGGTGCCGTTCAACATCCGCGTCCAGGACCTCGTAGGTCCGCAAGCCGCCGTTCCGCCCGCACCGTCGGGCCCCGTCCACGAGGGGGCGTCCGCCTGCTTGGCCCAGCCGACCGAGACCGCCGTTACGCTGACGGTGTACGTCTTGCCCGTGGTCTCCGGTTACATCGTTTCCGGTGCCACTTCGTTTCAGCAAGAGATCATCACCGATCTGGTGGGCCCGTCGCCCCCCGAGAACGTGAACATCGCGGATGGGGACACGCTATTTGTCGTCAATTGGACCGCCAACGCCGATGCCGACACGTACGGCTACGACGTATTCATCGATCCGATGCCTGGCGCCAACGGCACGCTCGTTGATGCAAGTGCTGCCGGCGCGGTTCAACTGATTTGCCCCGATGCCGGGTCGAGTTCGACTTCCAGTTCGTCGAGCTCGACTTCCAGTTCGTCGAGTTCGAGTGACTTGGACTCGAGCGATGTGGACTCGAGCGATGTGAACTCGAGCGATGCGGACTCGAGCGATGCGAACTCGAGCGATGCGAACTCGAGCGCGGGGAGTTCCAGTAGCTCGAGCACGACGGCGTCGAGCACCGGTTCGTCGAGTTCTTCCCAGAGCGGCTGCTACTCCGTCAGCATCGGCTCGACCTCCCCCATGCCTGGGACGACCAGCTGCAATAGCCAGGTGCTGCTGGACGAGAGTGTCCGAGATTCCGGTGCGGTCACGAGCACGGTGAATGACGCCGGCGATCTCGTCGAGGCGAGCACGAGTACGAGTGGCCTCCTCGGCGTCGCCACGATTCCGTGTGCGTACCTCCTCGGCAGGACGCCTGCGAGTTGTCCTGACGGCCAGCTCGTTTATATGTCGACCAGTCTTACGGCGATCGGCGAAACCGACCAGAGTTATACGATCACGGACCTCATCGACTTTGGGCCTGGAGGCACTCAGAACCAGCCCGTCGACTACAACGTCGTCGTGGCGGCGGTGGACGCGTCTGGCAACGTCGGACCGCCGTCGCCCGAAGCGTGCGACTATCCCGCACCGGTGAACGATTTCTATACGCTTTATCGCAATGCCGGCGGCACCGCGGGAGGTGGCTTCTGCGCACTCGAAGCGGTGGGGATGCCGGTGGGCTCGTCGGCCGCGGCTCTCGGGGGTGTCGGCGCCGTGATCTTGGGCCTTTACCGGCGACGCCGCCGGGTAAGCTAAGCGGAGCAGTATGTCCGAAGACCCTCCCCGGATTCCTCGCCCCGGTCGACCGGCATCTGTCCCCACCGCGTAATGCGAAGTCGGCCAACGAGGGCGTGCCGTCGACTCTTCCGGCGGCTCGAGGCGCGGGCCCCTCCGCCGCAACCGGCGGCGGTGCTGCTAGCGTGCCCGAACCGGTGACATCACGAGGCGAACGGAACACCGCGCGACCGCTCGGCGAGCGCGTGCAGGACGCCGGCTTCACGCCGAGCGTGCGCGACGTCGATGCTCTCGTAGACCTGCTGGCCGATGACGCGCTCGCCAAGGCTGCCGAGCGAGCGATCGGGCGCGTTGGAGCGGCCGCCTTGCCCGTTCTTCGCGCGCGATTGGATCTTGCTCAAGCTCCGAGCCGCGCCCGCATCGCGCGCGCCGTGGGAAGGGTCGCGGCCCGGAGCGGTTCCGAAGACGCCATCGCTGTCCTCGTGGCGGCCCTTGGCGATGCCGACCCGAAGACACGTCGAAATGCGGCGATCGCTCTCGGACACGTGCGAGCCGGCGGCGTCGAAGACGCCCTGCTCGGCGCCTGGCAAGCGGACACCCGGCCGGAAATGCGGCGCACTCTCGCGGCGTCGCTCGGCAAGATAGGGACTCCCCGCGCGCTGGCGCTTCTCGAGGGAGCGTCGCGCGCGGCGGACGGGGAGCTCGCCCGCATCGCGCAGCGCGCAGCGATGATGATTGCGCGCACCGCCTCGAGGGTGCCGGGGCCCGCCCCGCGCATCGACGCGTCGCGGTCCGCGTCGCGACCTCTGGCGGTCATGGCGCTGTCGCGCACCGGCCTCGAGGACGTGCTGGCGGAAGAGCTGGCTCGAATCCCGAGCGTCACGCATGTTCGAGTGGTCGGGCCCGGTCGCGTGGAGGCACGACTCTGCGGTCCGATGCAGGCGCTTTTCGAGGCCCGCACGATGCTCGAGTTCCATTTCCCGCTCGAATTCGAACGCGTCCGAGACGGAGAGACGCAGGCCGACGCGATCGCCCGAGCCGCCTCGAGCGACATCGCCCGATCTGTGTGGTCCACGTGGACCCCGGGCCCGGTCCGTTATCGGATTGCCTGGGCCGAGGGTGGGCACCAGCGGGCCGCCACGTGGGACGCGGTGAGCGTGCTCGCTCGACGCTGCCCCGATCTCGTCAACGATCCGACCGCGTCGATCTGGGAGTTGGTCGTCCATGCCGTCGAACACGGCCTAGACATCGCGATCGCGCCGCGGGCGCTCGACGATCCGCGCTTCACGTGGCGCCGCGAAGTCGTGCCCGCCGCATCGCATCCCACCGTGGCCGCCGCGTTGGCTCGGGTCGCGGGAACTCGTCCGGACGACGACGTGTGGGACCCCTTCGTCGGCTCCGGGGGCGAGCTGGTCGAGCGGGCGCGCCTCGGGCCTTTTCGGTCGCTGCTCGGAACGGACGTGGACGTTCGCGCACTTTCCGCCGCACGCAAAAACCTCCTCGCGGCGGGCGTCGAGGCGACCCTCGAGCAGGCGGATGCCGCCGTCTTCAGGCCCCAGCGCTTGACCCTCGTGATCACCAACCCTCCGATGGGGCGAAGGGCGTCCCGGGGGCCCGGCTTGGCCGACATGCTCGACCGCTTCGTGGCCAACGCCGCTTCGGCCCTTCGTCCGGGCGGACGCCTGGTCTGGATCGCCCCGTCGCCACGCCGATCGCGGCTCGCTGCGACCCGATCGGGGCTCGAACTCGAATGGGCATGCACGGTCGACATGGGCGGATTCGACGCCGAGCTGCAGAAGTGGGCGAAGCTCTGAGGGCGCCGAGTCAGGCGACAGCGGGCCGAAGCGACGGGTGGTGTGCGCGTTTGGCGAGAAAATCGATGACGTCGATCTTCGTGATGATGCCGACGAGATCGTCGCCTTCCTGGACGATCGCGATCTTTGCGTCGGCCAGAATGCCCTGCAAGAGTTCAATTTTGGTATTTTGAGTCACGGTCGCATAATCGTTTTCGATGAGGTCGCCGATCGGAGTTTCGGGCGTCCTCCCGCCGGCAACCAAGGCGCGCAAGAGGTCCACCTCCGCGACGATGCCGCGCAGTTTTCCGTTTTGAACGACCGGCAGCTGGCTGATTCCAAGCGTCTTCAGCCGATCGATGACCTCGCGGAGCGTGGCGTCGGGCTCCGCGGTGACGAGCGGTCGCTTGTCGCGGCTCGAGAGGACGTCGCGGACCGTCCCGAGCCCCGGCGAATCCTCGAGAAAGCCGTTTTCGCGCATCCAGTCGTCGTTGAAGATCTTCGAGAGATACTTGTGGCCGGCATCCGCGAGAAAGACCAAAATTCGCGCGGGCCGGCCCGCGACGCGATCCTCGCCCCGATCGGCGAGAACGCGCGCATATTTGAGCGCTCCGGCGACCGCCGCACCGCCCGACCCGCCGACGAACAGACCCTCGAGACGCGTCAGGTCCCGGGTCATCAGAAAGCACTCCTTGTCGTCGACGCGCACGACATCGTCCAGGATTGCAAGGTTCATCGTCGTCGGAAAAAAATCCTCGCCGATTCCTTCGACCTTGTACGCGAACGCCTTCGTGACTCGGCCCGTTTTGACGAAATCGTAATAAAGCGAGCCCACCGGATCGATTCCGACAATCCGGACGCTGGGCTTCTTCTCGCGGAGAAACCTGCCGGTGCCGCTCAACGTGCCGCCCGTCCCCATGCCGGCGCAGAAAACCTCGAAATCGCCGCCGGTCTGCTGCCATATTTCGGGGCCACTCGACCGGTAGTGCGCCTCGGGATTGGCGGGATTGTGGTATTGGTCGGCGTAAAAGCAATTCGGCGTCTCGCGCGCGATGCGCTGGGCCACTTGATAATAGCTCCGCGGATCATCGGGCTCGACCGCGGTCGGGCATACGACCACCCGGGCACCGAACGCGCGCAGGTGGCTTATTTTCTCCTGGCTCATCTTGTCGGGCATCACGAATATGCAGCGATACCCGCGAATTGCCGCGAGCAGTGCCAGCGATGCCCCCGTGTTGCCGCTGGTGGCCTCGACGATCGTGCCGCCCGGAGCGAGCCCGGCGCTTTCGGCACGACGCAGCATATTGGCCGCCAAGCGGTCCTTGTGACTGCCGCCGGGATTGAGAAATTCGCATTTGACGTAAATCTCGACCGACAGCCCGGCGGTGATTCGGTTGAGCCGTACGATCGGCGTATGCCCCACCGCTTGGCTGATGTCCTCGATAGAGCCTTGCATCATGTGGACCTCGGGCGCGCTCCGGCGTCGGCGGTCTTGCCATAGCTGCTCGCGGTGATGGCCGCGAGCATCCTTCCACTCGTGGATCCGTCCCGCCGGAACGAGTGAAAGCGAGCGACTTCGTGTCTCGTGCATCCCGGCACATCGTCGATCGACGCATCGCCGACGCCGAGCGCCCGCAGCTGAGCTCGGACGGCAACGCGCAAGTCGACGAACGCCTTGTCTCCGGCTACCCGCACGACCGCATCCATTCCCGGGCAGGCGCGCGCGATTTCCGAGGCAACGTCGCGGCCCACTTCGAAGCAACACGGGCCGATGCACGGACCGATCGCGACGACCGGCGCGCTCCCGCTCAAGCGCTCGATGCCCGACCGCAAAACCCCGGCGACGATCCCTCGCCATCCGGCATGGATGGCAGCGACGTCGCCCGATGCCCGGTCGCCGACGAGGACCGGCACGCAATCCGCGACACGCACGCCGACGGCGATTGCGGCGCGTGCAGCGCGACCGGCCGATCGACCGATGATCGCGTCCGCTTCCGTCGCGCCGACATCGAACGCCTCGATGGCGTACGCGCCGTGCACTTGCTTTGCCTGAGCCACGACATCGACACCAAGCACCCGCAAGAGGTCCACGTCAACGGTTCCGCGCTGCGGAAACGCGTGAGCGAATCCTGCCTCCGAGAGCCGGCTCGATCGCAAAACGACCATGGTGGATCGATGATGCCTCGAGCCGACTCGTGGTACCAATTTCGTCCAGACGGCATGCGCCCGCAGGACCCGTTCATCGGCCGCGCCATACTGAACGGCCAGTTCCAAATCCTGCAGAAGATCGGTTCCGGGGGAATGGGCGCGGTCTACAAGGCGCTCGAGCCCGACACGAATCGGTTGTTCGGGGTCAAGATCCTGCATCCGAAACTCGCGAACCGCAAAGACCTGGTCTCACGCTTTCGACGCGAAGCACGTGCACTCCGCCAACTCACGCATCCGAATACCGTCAAAGTGTTCGACTACGGCGAACTCGACGACGGGGCTCTCTACATCGTCATGGAGTTTCTCGAGGGCAAGAATCTGAATCAAACCGTACGCGCCGAAGGTCCATTCGACGCGGGGCGGGCGCTACCGATTCTCGTCCAGGTGTGCGGCGCGCTCGACGAGGCGCATCGCGCTGGAATCGTGCACCGCGACCTCAAACCGGAGAACATATTTCTCGTGCAGAGCGGCGGCCTACGAGACTTTCCGAAGGTCCTCGACTTCGGTCTGGCCAAAGTCGGCGAGCAACAAATGCAGCCGGGGTCGGTGATCTTGACGCAAAAAGGCATGGTCTTCGGAACGCCCGAGTTCATGAGCCCGGAGCAGGCTCAGGGCAAAGTGTTGACTTCGGCAAGCGACATTTATTCGCTCGCGGTGATCCTCTACGAGGTCCTGACGGGAAAGCTTCCGTTCCATGCCGCCGGAACCATCGACTACATTCATCTGCACGTCACGGCACCACCGGTACCGCTCAATCAACGCGTCGCGGGCCGAACCTTCCCGCCGCCCCTCGAGAGCATCATCGCGCGCGCGCTCGCCAAGCGACCCGAAGAGAGGTTCGTCAGCGCCTCGGAATTCGCGACGGCGCTGCAAGCCGTGCTCGATGGGACCGCCCAGGTGTCGACGCCTCCCGCCGGCGCCTTGTCGCCTTCCGCGACGGTAGGGCTGCCGCAGCACGAGCCACCGACCAGGGCCTTGGGCGCTGCGCCCGTCGGCCCCACGTCCACGGTCCGCCGCGCGGGGAGGCGGGCGCGTGTCCGGATCGCGCAGGGAGGGCCGAGGCTCGGCGGGGGCCCGGACCGCGGCGCGCGACGTGCCGTGACCCAGCCAAACGTCCCGCAACTCGTCGCCGTGGCGGTTGCGTTCTTGGCGATCGGAGTCGCCTTGGCGCTCGCGCTGACGAAATACGTGATCCGGTAGACGACCGGGGCGACCCCTTCCGCGTGCGGACACGACGACACCGGTTTCCGCCACAGGATTCGCGCTACGCTCGGCCCATGGCCACGCGTCCGCGAAGGCCCCCGCAAGACCCCGCCGACACGCTCTTCGGCACCGTCGCGAAGAAGAACTCCTCGCGAGACGGCGCGCCGCTCGCCGAGCGCATGAGGCCCCATGCACTGCGGGATCTGGTCGGACAAAGGCACTTGCTCGGTCCGCAATCCGTGCTCACGCTCGCGATCACGGCCGACCGTTTGCGGTCGGTCATCCTTTGGGGGCCGCCCGGCACCGGCAAGACGACCCTCGCGCGCGTCATCTCGACGCACACCCAATCGCAGTTCGTTCCGTTCAGTGCCGTGCTCGGCAACGTAGGGGACTTGCGCGAGATCGTGCTGGCGGCGCGGGATCGGCTCGCGTTTCACCAGCAGCGCACGATCGTGTTCGTCGACGAGATCCACCGCTTCAACAAGGCTCAGCAAGATGCGTTCTTGCCTCACGTGGAAGACGGGACCATCACGCTCATCGGCGCCACAACCGAAAACCCGAGCTTTGCGGTGAACGCGGCTCTCTTGTCGCGATGCCACGTGTTTCGACTGGATCCTCTGACCTCAGAGGATCTGCTGGAGATCCTGAAGCGCGCTCTGCAGGACGAAGCAGGCGGGTTGGGGGCTCGGCATTGGGTCGCCGACGACGACGCGCTCCTCGCGATTGCACGAGCGGCCGACGGAGACGCGCGGCGCGCGCTGTCGATACTCGAAAGGGTGGCCGACAGGCTGTCTCCCGCAGATGGCGCGCGCATTTCGCTCGACAGCGTCCAGGCGGCCGAGAGCCACCAGCCGCTCCGCTACGACAAGAGCGGCGAAGAGCACTACAACGTCGTCAGCGCATTCATCAAGTCGATGCGCGGCAGCGACCCAGACGCGGCCATCTACTGGATGATGCGAATGCTGCAGGCCGGCGACGATCCACTCTTTGTGTCGCGCCGCATGCTCATTTTCGCGAGCGAGGACATCGGAAATGCCGATCCCCACGCCATTCTTGTCGCCGTAGCGGCGGACGCAGTCCTTCGACGGGTGGGAATGCCCGAAGCGACGTTCGCTCTGGCCCAGGCATGCATCCATCTGGCGACGGCGCCCAAATCGAATGCGGCCAACGCGGCTTGGCATAAGGCCCGGGAGCTCATCGAGCGTCATGGCGCTCTGCCGGTGCCCACGAAGTTGCGCAATGCCGTCACGCCGCTGATGAGACAAGAGGGGTACGGACAGGGCTACCGCTACGCGCACCACTTCGAAGGTGGCGTGGTCCCGGGAGAGACCTACCTGCCCGAAGCCATCGACGGCACCATCCTGTATGAACCGACCGACCGTGGCGACGAAGCGCGCATCCGCGAGCGTGTCGCCGCCCTTCGCGCCGCGCACTCCAAGGCTCGTTCAACCTAGCGCTCCAAGGGCCGTTCGCAGCTCCGCGACGGCGTGATCGTCTCGTTTGGTTTCCGCCACTTCGATCCCTGCAGAAAGCCAGGCACGCGCCTGGTCGAGGCGACCGAGCGACTCGAGCACTTGGCCGCACATGAGATACATGGGAACGTAATCCGGAGTCCGGCCCCGAAGCGCCTCGAACGTGGCGACGGCCTCTTCGAGCCGCGATAGGCTCCGGTACTCCATCGCGAGCCCGTACCAAGCGAACGGGTCGTCGCTGCCCGACGACGTGACCTTGAGCAGGAAATCGAGCCTTTTTCCCATGACCCCGCGCAAATAGCACGGGCGTTCGATGGGGGTATCATCGTCCCTATGCCATCCTGTCCGGCCTGCGGCGCCCGATGCGCCAATCCGGACGCCCCGTGCGCGTCGTGCGGAGCGTCCGTACCGGCCCCTCCCCAGACGGCGGGGCTCGAGCTGGATCTTCCGGCGCGGCGCGCTCCTGCGCGAACCCCCCCAAGTCAGAGAGCGTCCGAAGTGTCGTTCGATCTGGCATTCGATCCGCGCTCGTTGGCGATCGAGGTGCCTGCCGCTCCAACTTCTCCCATCGTTCTCGAAGCGAGGCTCGCGTCCGTCGCCCCGCGAAGGGCTTTCGGCCCCGACTCCTCGATCGCCGACGACGTTTCGGCCGATGCACGCTTGCTCGGGGACTACGGAGAGCCGCCCACGCGCTGGATACAAGCGGCGTTGTACGCCTGGCGCGTGTACCGCAGACGACGCGAACTGCGGCAATCGCTGGCCGTTCGTCTGCAGGAGGTGGCACAGGCGCAGGCCGAGCTCGAGAATGGGCTCGTGGGCTTCGCCGATCAAGCCCGACCGATTTTCGAGGATCACCCCGCTTACGCGGAAAGCGTCGACCAACTTCGGCGCGCCGAGGAGGTGCTCGACGCGCGCATTCGCGTATTGGCGGCCGAGAACGAGGCGGACGCCGCGCGGCTCGCGTCCATCGACGCGCGCATCGCGAAGCTCGAGGCCGAGAAGGAACAGGCCCGCCACGAAGAACGGCTGGCAGCCAGCGAACTTGCGGAGGCACAGGCCGAACTCGGACGGGAGGAGCTTCTCCTGAAGCGCGCGGAATCCGAACGCCGGGCCGCACTGCATCGGCAACCAGACCGGACGAGCGAATGACGACGCAGACCGAGCTCCAAGAGGATCCGCAGGCGACCCGAGCCCGCGATCGGATCGGCGTCGTGCTCCAGGACAAATGGAAGCTCGATTCGTTGTTGGGCGTCGGCGGGATGGCCGCGGTGTACGCCGCTACGCATCGGAACGGAAAGCGCGTTGCCGTGAAGATGCTGCACGCCGAGTTCAGTCACGAGGACGAGGTGCGGACGCGCTTTCTGCGCGAGGGGTACGCGGCCAACACCATCCAGCACGATGGAGCCGTGAGCGTTCTCGATGACGATCTCGCGCCCGACGGATCGGCGTTCCTGGTGATGGAGCTGCTCGAGGGTGAGACGGTCGAGCGGCGATGGGAGAGAAGCGAGCATCGAATGGCCACGACCGATGTGCTGTTCGTGGCGGACCAACTGCTCGACGTCCTCGCCGCAGCCCACGACAAGAACGTGGTGCACCGCGACATCAAGCCGGAGAACCTCTTTATCACGCAAACTGGGGCGCTTAAGGTTCTCGATTTCGGAATCGCAAAGGTGTTCGAGAGGCCACACCCCCGATCGACGGCGACCCGGGCGGGAATGATCATGGGAACCCCCGCCTTCATGGCGCCCGAACAAGCGCGTGGGCGATGGGACGAGGTGGATAGTCGCACCGATCTTTGGGCCGTGGGCGCGACGATGTTCACGTTGCTCGCCGGACGGCACGTCCATGTCGCGGATTCGAGCCACGAGCAGCTGATTTTGAGTGCGACGCAGCCAGCCCCGACGCTCGCGTCCGTCGTCGCCGACGTCCCAGACTTCGTGTTGTCGATCGTCGATCGCGCTTTGGCGTTCGATCGGGCCAGCCGGTGGCCGAGCGCGAGGGCGATGCAGACCGCCGTGCAGCAAGCACTCCGCGCCGCCGGCGTGCCGGCGCAGCTGTCTTCACCGATCGGCGCGCTCGGCGGACCGCCGGCGCAGCGATCGATGGTGAGGTCCGACCGAGGCGTGGCCGTCACGAGTGGCACCGCGCCCGCCAGCTCGCGCTGGGCGACGGAGCAGCTCGCTCGTTCGGCAGCGACCTCGAAGCTTCGGGTGACCGTCGCCGACCTCGTGCAACGCTACGCCTTGGCAAAAAAACGAACCGCAGACACGCAGTCGGACGTGGAGACGGCCAAAGCCCAGCGAAAGTCACTCGACCAATGGTTTAGTCGTCGCGTCGGAACCCGAACTGCCGCGGTCGACGAGGCGCGAAGCGAAGTGCGCCGCCAGTTGGTCGCCCTCGCGCGGCGCGCCACCCTGGATCGCGAAGCGTTCGGGGTCGCCTTCGATGCCCAACGCGATCGCCTCGCGACGCTGGAGCTCGCCGCTCACTCCGCATCGCGCGACGTCATCGTGCATCAGGCCGCACTGCAAGTACCCGATGTACGGGCGTTGCGTTCCGGGATTACGGTGTGGGTGCTCGCGGTGCTTCTGGGTCTATGGCTTCTCGCGGCGCCGATCGTCTGGCGGGCGACTCGCGTCGTCGAACCGCCCCCGCCCAAGACGACCGAACCCCATCGGTGAAGCCCGATGGCTCCGGCCGCCTTCACCCGGCTCAGCTTACCAATGCATCCGCGGCCGTAGCGTCGTCGATGGCCCCCTGGTCGTGCAAAGCGCCGACCGCCATCTGGAACGTCCGCATGCCATAGGGATGCGTGCCTTTCTCCATGAGGCTCTTCAGCGAGGGGTTGTTCTCGGGCCTGCGAATGCTCTCGCGCACCGATTGCGACGCGACGATCACCTCGGCGGCCAGGACCACTCCATCTCCGTCCGCGCGACGCAGCAGGCGCTGAGCGATGATCCCGCGGAGGCAACTCGCGATACGGAAGCGGTTTTCTACGGGATCACCGTGCATAAGGGCCAGCATCCGGCTGATGGTTCGAGCGGCATCACTCGTGTGGAGCGTCGCCAGTACGAGGTGGCCGGTCTCCGCGGCGCGAAGTGCGATCTCCATCGTCTCGTCATCGCGGATTTCGCCGACGAAAACGACGTCGGGATCCTGGCGGAGTGCCGCGCGGAGCGCCGCCGCAAAACTGGAAGTGTCGAGGCCGACCTCGCGCTGACTGATGCTCGACAACCGGTCACGGTGGAGAAACTCGATGGGGTCCTCGATGGTGACGATGTGGAGCGCGCGGGTGGCGTTCAGATGCCCGATCATGGCTGCAATCGATGTACTCTTGCCGTTGCCGGCCGCCCCCACCACGAGAACCATGCCGTTGTCCTTCTCGGCAAGCTCGTAGGCCACTGGAATCGGAAGGCCCAACGCTTCGACGGAGGGAATCTCGACGGGAATGATGCGCATCACCACAGCCAGACTTCCGCGCTGTCGATAGACGTTGACGCGAAAACGGCCGATGCCGTCGGCGAAGTACGAAGTGTCGTACTCTTTGAGATCGTCCAAGCGGGCGAGTACCTCCGGCTTCGAGATGACCCACTTCGCTACGGCCAACGTGTCGTGCGGGGTGATCTTGTCCGTTCGGAAGTAAATCATGTCGCCGCGAATGCGCGCGCCGGGGGGCTGGCCCACTTTGAGGTGCACGTCGCGGGCCTTGCCCTGGATGGCCTTCGAGAGCAGCGCGCGAAAGAAGTTTTCGTCTGCGTACGCGCTCGTCACGGCCTCATGTTAACACGGCGCCCATGGCGGCGTTGCCATCGCACATGCTGCCAAGACGCCCACCGTGTTCACTCAGATCGAAGCGTCGTCGAGAATGCCGATGTAGGGCAGGTTCCTGTAACGCTCGGCAAAGTCGAGCCCGTAGCCGACCAAGAACCGGTCTTCGACCGTGAATCCCAAATAGTCGATGTGCGAGGCGACGCGGGCCCGGGCCGGCTTGTGCAGAAGTGCACAGACCCGAACGCTCGCCGGCCCGCGGGTGGACAACAACCTCATCAGATGTCCGATCGTCAGTCCCGTGTCGATGATGTCCTCCACGAGAAGAACGTCGCTTTGTGCGATTGGCTGAGACAAATCTTGCGTGATTTGTACGACGCCGCTCGTCTCCGTACCTTGCCCGTACGAACGCACGCCGAGAAAGTCGACGTTCAGCGGCAAATCGATGGCACGGGCCAGGTCGGCGGCGAAAACGAAGCTGCCCTTGAGCACGCAAACCAGAACCAGACTTCGGCCGGCGTAGTCTCGGGTGATCTCGGCCCCGAGCTCGCGGACGCGGTGGCCAATCCGATCGGCCGAGATGAGCGCCTGTACGCGGTCGGGCATGCCAAGGTCACGGTTTAAGGAGGTCGGGGTCGCACGTCAATGCCGAGCCTGTCCGACCACGTCCGTCCTAGTGTTCCTGCGCGAACGAATTATATTGCCGCGATGCACGGAGAATCGAGAGGGACGGATGGCCGAAACGGCCAAGGCTCCGACGAGGGAGCAGCCGAATCGGCGGAGGTCACGAGCGCCGATAAGGCGGCGACTTCGTCCGGCGCGCCGGGCGATGCCTTGGCGCACGCTCAGGCCGAAGCGGCGCGATTGAAGGAGGCATGGATCCGTACCGCGGCGGACTTCGATAATTTCCGGAAGCGAACGCGCCGAGAGATCGACGACGCGCGCCGTTCGGGGCGCGAGGACCTCCTTCGATCGCTTCTGCCGGTCTTCGACAACCTGGAGCGAGCGCTCCAGAGCGCTCAACGCTCGACGGACGTGAAAGCGATGGCCGATGGCCTATCGATGGTCCAACGCCAGTTCGTCGATGCACTGGGTCGCGACGGAATCGCACGTGTTCCGACAGTAGGGCACTCTTTTGACCCGGCCATTCACGAAGCCATTCAACAAGTGGAGACGGAAGCTCACGCGCCCGGTACGATCCTCGCCGAGGTTCAGCCAGGATACAAGATCGGGGAGAAGCTGTTGCGCGCCGCGATGGTCGTCGTCGCAAGAGCGAAGGCAAGCGAGGAAGGCGATGTCGATAGGGCAGGTGAACCGTCGCATTGAGTGCCCAATCGCACGGAGCGCTGCGCGAATCGCGCTGAGCGCCGAGAGGATGAATGGGCCGCATTATCGGGATTGACCTCGGAACGACGAACTCGTGTGTCGCGGTCGCGGAGACTTCTGCCAACGGAAAGCTCGAAGTCCGAATCATCCCGAACGCGGACGGCGCGCGGACGACGCCGTCGATTGTCGCGTTCGCCGCGAGCGGCGAACGTCTCGTCGGTCAGCCCGCCAAGCGGCAGGCCGTCACCAACCCGGCGAATACGGTTTATTCCGTCAAGCGCTTGATGGGGCAGAAATTCGTGCACCCGGAAGTGACCCGTCAAGGCGCAATCGTCCCCTACAAAATTGTCGAGGCTGCGAACGGCGATGCGTGGGTGCAAGTCGCCGCCCGCGGCATGTCGCCCCCCGAGATCAGCGCGATCGTTCTCGCGGCGATGCGGGAGGTCGCCGAGGCGTTCCTGGGTGAGAAGGTGACCGAAGCCGTCGTGACCGTCCCTGCGTATTTCGACGATGCGCAGCGCCAGGCGACCAAAGATGCCGGCAAGATTGCGGGGCTGGATGTCAAGAGAATACTGAACGAGCCTACCGCCGCGGCGCTCGCGTATGGACTGGACAAGAAGGATTCGGAACGCGTCGCCGTGTACGACCTTGGCGGCGGGACGTTCGACATCTCGATTCTCGAAATTCGAAATGGCGTCTTCAGCGTCAAAGCAACGAATGGCGACACCCATCTCGGAGGCGAGGACTTCGATCGGCGGATCATCGACACCCTCGCGGACATCTTCGAGAAAGAGCACCACGTCGACTTGCGTAAAAACAACGTAGCGCTCCAGCGACTCAAGGAAGCTGCAGAACGCGCGAAGCACGAACTGTCGTCGTCTCTCGAGACGGAAGTCAACCTGCCATTTATCGCACAAAGTGGCGCAGGAGAGCCTTTGCACATCGTCCGACCGATGACCCGGACGGAACTCGAACTGCTCACGCTCGACCTGGTTGAGCGCACGCTGGAGCCTTGCCAAAAGGCGTTGATCGACGCAAAGCTCACTCCATCGGACATCCACACCGTCATTCTGGTCGGCGGAATGACGCGAATGCCCGCCGTTCAGAAGACGGTGAAGCGATTCTTCGGCAAGGACCCGAACAAGGGTGTGAACCCGGACGAGGTGGTTGCCGCCGGAGCCGCTCTTCAGGGCGCAGCACTCATCGACGACAAGGTCGAAGTCCTGCTCCTCGACGTGACGCCTCTCTCCTTGGGTGTCGAGACGGGCGGTGGCGTTTTCACTCCGCTCATCGTGCGAAACACCACGGTGCCGACCGAGAAGAGCGAGATCTTCACCACCAGCGTCGACAACCAGCCGTTCGTGCCAGTGCACATTCTGCAGGGCGAGCGAAAAATGGCGGCCGACAATCGGAGCCTCGCGCGCTTCGAGCTTGCGGGCATTCCTCCAGCCCCTCGCGGCGTTCCGAAAATCCAGGTCGCCTTTCGGATCGACGCCGACGGGATGGTCCATGTCGAGGCCAAAGATCTCGGCACCGGCAAGGCACAATCGGTCCGCATTAAACCGACCAGCGGGCTAACGGCCGAGCAAGTCGAACAGCTCGTGAGCGACGCCGCCAAGTTTCGGTTTGCCGACGAACTTCGCCGCGAGCTGGCCGAGCTTCGGAATCAGGCTGAAACTCTGCTCTACACGACCGAGGCGGCGCTCGATGGCTATGCGGACCTGGTCGATAGGGCGATGCTCGACGACACCAGGGCATTCGCAGGCGAATTGCGCGGATTGCTGGAGGGCCGCGCGGAACTGGCTCAGATCCGCGACGCGTACCAGAAACTCGAAACTCAGACATTCGCCATCGCCGAAAAAATGTACGGGGACGCTGGCGACGGCGCGCCTCCTGCCGGGACCTGAGCCGGCGCCCCGGGCCCACCCGGGGCTCCAACGCAATCCCGATCTCGTCGGTGCCTAGCGAAAAAGCGCTATTGAATCAGGTCCTTGAGTGCCTTCAGCGCAGTCGCGCGGACCTTCTTCTGAGCGGGCTTACCCTTGATTACAATCGGCTGTTTCGTGAAAGGATTGATTCCCGGGCGATCCTTGGTTGCGGGCTTCTTGATTGCGCGCAGCTTCAGCAGACCCGGGATCACGAACTCGCCGTTCGGTTTGCGCAGTTCTTTCTTGATCAACTCGGTCAGACCATCAAAAACGCGACCGACACTTTTCTTATCGAGCTCGGAATAATCCGCGATCTCGGTAAGCACCTGCGCCTTCGTCAAACGCTTTGCAGACATGGGCCTTCCTCCTACGACTCTCTTCCAATTCACGTCATCCGAACCGACGATCGGCATTCGGCGATTCGCCGAATGCGCGCGGGTGCATGAGAACGCGCCCCGCGGCGGTTTCAGTGCGAAGACGACTAGCACCGTGATTTCTCGCTCCGCAAGGGAAAAACAGCGGGTTTCCTGATTTCCAGAGACGAACATCGGACACTCTGTCGGTTCGGCGCAGCGGTCCTATGGCGCAGAACGCGCGAAAAGTCCCTGTCGTTACCGCATCGTGCGCGACGTTTTGCGCACGATTGAATCGACATTGATCGCTGCCGTAATCCTCTTTTTGGCGCCCCTCGAAGGCGCACGCGGAGCACGCGCGCGCGCCGCCTCGTCGGCGGCGGCGCAGAGTCGGGCCGTTTCCCGGCGCATGCGCCGCCCGTCCGCCGGCTTCCGATGATCCCAGCCGAGCAGATGCAGCAGCCCATGAGCCAACAGCATCGTCAGTTCGCCGACGAGGTCGCGGCCGCGTGCGACCGCCTGGCGCCGCGCGGTAGGTATACTCACGACGACGTCGCCCAATAGGCGTGCGTGGGCGCCCGCGATTCGGCCTTCGATCTGGGAGAATGCGAGAACGTCCGTTGGCCGATTCTTCTTTCGATAGATTCGGTTCAGATCCATGATTCGATCGTCGTCCGTCAGGAGAACGGACAGCTCCGCCCGCGGCATCTGAACCGCGCCGAGCATGGCACGTGCGCGTCGGGCGACGTCGGCGGGTGACAAGCCGGCGTGGGGGCCCCCTTCGACGATCAAGCGCACAGGCACGAGGAGCGCCGTTACGCCTGCGCCCCCCCGGTGTAAAGGAGAAGACGTGGTCGGGGCGTGCGTCATCGTGCCAGCGTTCGAGGCTTCCGCGACGATCGGTCGGGTCGTCGACGACTTGCGCCGCAGGATGGACGTGCCGTTCATCGTCGTCGACGACGGTTCAACCGATGCGACCGCCGAGGTCGCGGCATCCTCCGGCGCACTCGTCGTCCGACACGAGCGCAATTTCGGCAAGGGAGCGGCTCTACGCACGGGCCTTCGGGAAGCCGCGCGGCGGGGCTTGCGTGTCGCCGTCACCGTCGACGCCGACGGACAGCACCCATCGCATTCCGCCGAGGTCGTGCTGGGCGCCCCTGACCATGCCGGTACCCTGGTACTCGGCGTTCGCGACCTCGTGCGCGATGGTGCCCCATCGAGCAACCGGTTCGGCAACCGCGTGTCGAATGTCTTTCTGTCGTGCTTCGCGGGACGCGGACTGCGCGACACGCAGTGCGGACTGCGCCGCTACCCCGTCCGAGAGACGTTGGCGCTCGGCTCACGAGCCAACGGCTATGCCTTCGAAGCTGAGGTCATCCTGCGCGCGATCGCCGGGGGCCTGTCCGTCGTGCAAGTGCCGGTCGAGGTCGTCTACCCGCCCGTCGGAGCTGGACAGAGTCACTTCCGCCGGGTTGTCGACCCCACGAGGATCGTCGTCCGGATCGCATCGACGGTCGTCGAGCTCGGCCTGCGGCGCTCGTGGCTGGCCCTAGCGGCCCGATCACGATGACGTCGAACATCCCGCGACGAGCCTGCCTCCTGGCGTCGGCCGTTCTTCTGCTGTCGCGTCGATCTCGAGGCGAACCGGCGGTCGACGACGTGTTGGCTCGCATCGACAGCGCGCGGGCGACCGTGCGAACCATCCAAGGACCTTTTACGCAAGTGCGGACGATTGGACTGCTTTTGGCCGATGTGCGCTCTCGCGGCACGCTCTCTCTCGTTCGTCCCGATCGACTGCGCTGGAAGCTCGACCCGCCGGACGATGTAACATTCTGGATGGGCCCCGAGGGACTTGCGTATCGCGGGCCGCACGGTCAGGGACGCCTTCCGGCCACCACCGCGCGAATCGCGGCTGCTCTCGACGACATGCGCGCTCTGCTCGGTGGCGATCTCTCCAGATTGCGCGAACGATGGCTCCTACGGGTACTGAGGGACGACGCGGCCGGTGTCGAGCTCGAGGCGGTGGCGCGCGCGAGCGGAGACACCCACTTGCGGAGCATGCGCTTCGCGTTGGCGGCAGATCGGGTGCGCCCGACGCACGTTCTCTTCGTCGAAGACACCCACGATCGAACCGCGATCGAATTCGGCGACTTGGTCGTGAACGCGGTGATTGACGACGCGTTGATGCGACCGCCCCCGTGACGGCAGGCCGACGGGCCCGGATGCGTTGCTCCGCGAAGGTTGGCTCGACAGGCGCCCCCGGGGCCCTTGCCTCTTTCCCTCCGGCGCCGAGCCGGAATCCCGATCCAGGCAAGCCCGCATATCGGCGACGCACGCGGCCGTTTATCATGACCGCCATGCCCGCAGACCCGACGAGGCAGCGATTGCTTCGGCTCTTGCGTCGAGCCTCCCATGAGCGGCGCCCGCGCTCCGAGCCGGCAACGCCCGACCCAAGCGCCATGTGGAGCGCTCACGAGCGGGCACTCGTGCGCGTGCGCGATGCCGGGGCAGCCTCCCAGCGAATCACGGCAACCGCGGGCCGTCAGCGGAGCGCGGTCGACGCGGCCGTAGAGCGGACGCGTGCGCTGTCTGCCCGAGTCGCCGAACTTCAGGCCGGATCCTCGCGTGCGCTCGACGCTTTCGAGCGGCTGAGCCTCGTGGCGCTCAATGCCGGACTCGAGGGTGCGCGTCTGGGGCAGTCGGATGGCAAGCCGCTCGCGCTCGTCGCCGATGAGGTCCGCTCCCACGCATCGCGAGGCGCCGACGCGGCACGCGATCTGGGCACGAATCTTGGCCAGCTCGCGTCGGAGTTGGCTCAGCTCGAATCTCAGATGGCTCAAGCGCAGAGCGTAGTCGCAGAAGTGGCCCAAGATTCCGCGCGGGCTGCGGGCGCTGCGAGCGACGCCGAGGTCGCGCTCATCGACATGGGTGAGCGGGTCAAGAAGACCACCGGCAGCGATCCGGAGATCGTACGCGCAACAGCCGAGGTCGCCGATCGAGCAAGGGCGCTCGTCGCTTCGCTGTCGGCCTTGAGCGGAAAGGTGCCCCATTCCTTGCTCGTCGGCGCGCTAGGCCCCGCGGTCGAAAGTCTGGCGCACTTGCTCGTCGGCGACGGAGATCCGGGCGTCGATCGGAACCGAGGGGTATGACCGAATCCGATCCTGAATTGTCGCGCTTGCTCATTCAGGAGCTCACGATTCACCTTGCGGCGCTCGAAAGGGACGAGCGCGACGGCCCCCGCGCACTGCGCGCCCTGCACGCGCTGAAAGGCAGCGCGAGCGTTGCCGGTGAGCGCGATCTGGCCGCGGCTCTGGATCGCCTGTCGAGGCGCGCCCGGGAAGGCGACGACAGCGCTTTCGATGGGGCCGCCGAAGTCGTACGCGTGGCGATTGGTCGTCTCTCATCCGGCAAGGGCGCCTGTCCAACGACCTGGCCGGTACCGCCCGAGGGCCTGGTTGCGCGTCCGCTCGACCCGCACGCGCGAGTGCAGTACGCGGCCGAGGTCACCGATCGGCTCGCGGGTATCGATGAGGCTCTGGGGGCCGGCGACGATCCGGTCGACGCGGCCCGCACGCTCTTTCGTCACGTCCACACGATGAAAGGGGCTGCGAGCGCGGTTGGCGACGAGCCGATGGCGTGGTTCTGCCACGGTTTGGAGGAGAAACTGCGCCCAGGCGGCTTGATCCACGCGCCACGAGCTGCCATCCACGAAGTGGGACGATGGCGCCCTCTGATCGGCGCCCTGCTCGATGAGCCTGCAACCGCGCTCGCCATGCTGGCTCGGAGCGCGCCACCGTCTGAGCTAGGGCTGCCCGACGATCGGTCGCATGGGCCCCGCCCCGAGCCTCCGGTGCGCGCATCCGCCTTCGATGAAGCGACGGCTACGATCCGGGTCCCCGCCGCCGACGTCGACCGTCTGCTCGATCGCCTGGACGTCATCGACCTGGCGCGTGAGCGGATCGCTTCACGCTCGGAGCGCGGACGCGAATCCGCCGATGCGGTCAGGAAGCTTCGTACCTCGCTGGTGGACGCGCTCCGCCAGATCGGCGCCCCCAGACCCTGGGGCCCACCCGCGGCCGCGTTGCAGCACGTCGAGGGCGTCGCCCGAGCGCTCGAAGCGTTCGGCGACGAGCTCGACGCGGCTTCGGCGCGGCTCCGCACGACCGAGCAGATGCTGCGCGACGGGGTCGCCGAGGCGAAAAAGCAGCTGTCTACGATGCGGCAAACGAGTGTGGGCCACATCTTCGCGCGTCTGACGACGGCTATCGAATCCGAGGCTCGCCGGAGCGGCCGCGCGGTGATCGTCCGAACGCGGGGTGCGGACGAAGCGATCGACAGGCGAATCGCCGAGCAGCTCGTCGAGCCGTGCCTGCAGCTGGTGCGCAACGCGGTCGCCCACGGGATCGAGCCCCCTCAAGCGAGAGCGGCCCTGGGCAAGGTGCCCAGCGGAACGATCGCGCTGGTCGCCCGCAAGATCGGAAACCGGCTACGACTGACGATTGCCGACGACGGGGCCGGCGTCGACTTGGTCAACGTCCGCGCGCGCGCCTTGGCGGCGAGCCTCGTCACCCCGGCCATCGCCGAGTCGACGGACGACGATACACTCCTTTCGCTCCTCTTTTTTCCCGGTTTCTCGACACGAGAGACGACCGACCTACTGGCTGGACGCGGCATCGGCCTCGACATCGCCCGGGCCGGCGTACAGCGCATGGGTGGCGCGATCACACTCTCCAGCCGAGCCGGAGAAGGGTTCAGTGCGCGCGTGGAGGTCCCGATTGAAAGCGGCTTCGTGTCCGTGCTCTGGATTCGCGCAGGCCACGAAGAGTTCGCGTTGCCGACCGCGAATGCGCGGCGGGTCCGTAAGATGGAAACGACGGATCCTGCCGTACCGCACATCCTCGCCTGCCTGGGGGGTCCCAGCTCTGCAGCGCGCTACGCCGTCGAGCTCGACTTGCAAGCGGACGATGCGCCCGAGCCCGCCATTCAGGTGGGAGTCGACGACGTGGGGCGCACCGACGAGTTGCTCATTCGGCCACTGGGGTCGCTTGTGGCCGGGCTAGGCCTCTTTGCGGGCGCGATCGTGCGCGGCGACGGGTCGCTTCGCTTGGCGATTGATGCGTCCGCACTGGCGCCCCGAGCCCGAGCGCTCATCTCGGCGCATGCGACGACGCTACCCGCGTCGGCCAGGTGATCTAGGATCGCGCCCGATGCAGGCGGTCGTTCGAGTCGAACCGATGGGCGAGGACGACTTCGCTTGCGTCGAGGCGCTGGACGAAACGACGGGCGTGCAACGCGATCAACTCTATGCCGAACTCGCCCGGCCATGGTCTCGGCGTTGGGTGGCTCGGCACGAGGTCGACGGGGTCGTCGGGTGTGCCCTGGCGTGGCACGTCGCGGATGAGTTGCATGTGCTGAACCTCGCGACGCGTTCCGACCGACGCCGACTGGGAATCGGGCGTGCGCTGATGCAGGAAATGCTGCGGTATGCGCGGGAGAATCGCGTCGACCACGTCCTTCTCGAGGTGCGTCGTTCGAACGCGCCGGCGGTGGCCCTCTACCGGGCGATCGGCTTTTTCGTGACCGGCGTCCGGCTGCGCTACTACAGCGACGACGAGGACGCGGTCGAGATGATGCTGAGCCTGGACCCTACGACAGGACACGTCGTGCGGCGGCCGGACGAGGTGCGACTGGATGCGTGAGATGCGGCAAAGGGCGACGACCGCTCTCGCTGCCGCCATGCGCGAAGGGCACGGCCCGACCGGCGATGTTACATCTCACACCGGGTCATCATGAAGCGCGTTTGCCTCTGTGTCTGCGCCGCGCTTGTGTCGGTCGTGCCCACCGCCGCTCAAGCGCAAACGTCTCCGGCCACGACGCCCTCCGCGACGGCCCACTCGGCGGAGCCCTCCCCCCAGGCCGCAACGACGGCGCACGGGTCCGCCCTCGCCGATCATCCCCTCGCGACCGCGCGTGCAGCCGCGCTGGCATCGGAATACGCCACGGCCGAGAAGGCTCTGCTCGCCATTGACGGCGCCGATCGCGCCGCGGCGCGCCTCGCGCTTGCGCGCGCGATGCTCGAGCAGGGGCGATTCGCCGACGCCGATCGTTATGCAACGCAAGCCATCGCAAACCCCGTCCAGCGAACGGCGGGCATCGCTCTGCGCGGCGAGATCCTCGCCGCCCAGGGCAGACTCGACGAGGCGATCAAACTCCTCGAGCCCGTCAAAGACTCTCCGGGCACAGGAGGCCGTCGCGTCCGACTCGAGCTCGGGGAGCTTCTGATTCGTTCGGGACGACGCGCCGACGCGGAGCCCGTTCTGCTGAAATTTGCCGACGAGTACGACAACGACGACATCGCGCAGACCGACGCCGAAGGCCTCGCCATGCTGGGACGCGCGATGCACCTGCTTCGGCATCCCAAGGACGCGAATCGCGCATACAACGAGAGCGAACGCGCGCAGAGGGGCCGCGTCGAAACGCTTCTCTGGCGAGCCGACCTCTACATCGGCAAGTACGATCCGGGTCACGCGGAAGAGGTCCTGAATGAAGCCCTGAAAATCGCGCCTCATCGCGCCGACACCTTGGTCGCACTCGCGCGCGTCAAAGTCGAGGAGACCTTCGATTTCGCAGCCGCCGAAGGCCTGATTCGGGAGGCGCTCGCGGTCGATCCGAAGCACACGGCGGCCTTCGCGGTGCGGGCCGGCATCGCGCTGCGCGACATGAACTTGAATGCGGCCAATGCCGCCATCGACCTCGGCCTCGCGGTCGACCCGAGCAACCTGGAACTCTTGAGCCTTCGCGCAGCCGCTCGCTTTCTTGCCGACGATACCACTGGTTTCGAGACTGCGAAGCACGACCTCTTTGCGCGGAACCCGGAGTTCAGCGAGGGCTACGGGATCGTCGGCGAGTACGCCGAGTGGGAGCACCGCTACGGCGACGTCGTGAGCATGATGAAAGAAGCCGTGACGCTCGACCCGAAGGACAGCAAGGCGTGGGCCCAGCTTGGACTGATGCAGACTCGGTCGGGCGACGAAGCGGCGGGGGTGAAATCGCTCGAAGAGGCTTGGAGGCAAGACCACTTCAACGTGCGCGTCTACAACACGCTTGAGCTTCTTTACGGTTCGTGGATCCCGCAACAGTACGACGAGCAGCCCTCGGGCATTTTCAATATCCGATATCCCAAGGACGAGAAGGCGATCCTCGAGCGGTACGTCCCTCGCATGCTCGGTCAAGCTTGGGGTGAGATGAAGATCCATTACATGTTTGCGCCGACGACGCCCGTCGCGGTCGAGCTGTACCGCGAGCGGCAGCACTTCAGCGTACGCACGAGCGGTCTGCCGAATATCGGCATTCAAGGCGTCTGCTTCGGGCACGTCGTCGCCGCGATGAGCCCCAACAGCGAGCCGTTCAATTGGGGCAATGTCCTGTGGCACGAACTCGCCCACGTTTTCGCCATCCAATTGTCGAACAACCGCGTACCGCGATGGTTTACCGAAGGGCTGTCTGAATACGAGACGATGATCCGCAGGCGCGAATGGCAACGTGAACTCGACCCGGAGCTTTACCTCGCGCTCAAGAAAGGCCAACTGCCCGCCGCGTTGGAAATGAACGCCGCGTTCACCCATGCCGAAGGCGATCTGGACGTGACCGTCGCGTACTACGCCGCGAGTCAGATGCTGGCATTCACGGCCGAGCAATTCGGCTTTCCAGGAATCACCCGCGCGCTCGCGCTCTGGGGCGATGGCAAGACGACCGCCGATGTGATTCGCATCGCTTTCGGCGTGTCGCCCACCGATTATGACGCGCGCTTTCGCGCCTGGGCCGCGCGTCGGCTCGCGCGCTACGATGGGCAGTACATCTTTTCACCGCCGACCACGGCGATCGACGAGGCCCGAGCTCAGGCCACCGCGCGACCCGACAGCGCCCCGGCGCGTGTCGCGTATGCCGTCGCGCTCTTGCGTGCCCACAAATCGGACGACGCGAGCCGCGAGATCGACGCGGCGCTCAAGATCGCCCCGAAAAATATGGACGCGCTGTTCGTTGCGGCCAAGCTCGCGGCGACGGCGAAGGACACGCAACATCAGGAGATCTATTTGCACGCGATCCAGTCGGCGGGCGGTGACGGATATGCCGTGCAGATGGCGTTGGTCGACGCCGCCGAGTCCCGGCATCAGCGCTCGGCCAAGCTCGCGGCTCTCCAAGCCGCGCATCGGTTCGATCCGACACAGGCCGATCCGCTGCGGGCCCTTTTCGACGCCGCCAACGACGACAAGCGCGAGGCCGACGCGCTGGCCGCCCTGCGCGATCTGGCGCAGCTCGATCAGCACGACCGACGCGTTTGGGATCTGCTCATCGACAAGCTCGTCACGCTGAAGCGCTGGGACGAGGCCAAGAGCGTCGGCGAAAGCGCGCTCTACGTCGACGTCGAGAACGCGGCCGTACACGTGGCCTACGCTCAGGCTCTGTCCGCCACCGGAGACCACGAGACGGCGGCTTTCGAGCTCGAGAGCGCGCTCGTTTGTGACGCGGACTCATCCGAGAAAGCAAAAGCTCACGCGCTACTCGCGCGAGAACGGCTGACGCTCGGCGACGTCGGCGCGGCGCGTGCGCATCGGGACGAGGCTCTACGGCTCGATCCGGCCAATGTCGATGCGCGAGCTCTGAAGCTCTAGAGCGGCTCTAGACCCGGCTCAGCTCCTCCGGCGGCGTCGGCGGTAAAGGCCCAAAAGCACGGCGCCAAGACCCCCGAGAGCCGCGGCCGACGAGCCCACCGGCATCCCGACCGCTTCAAGTGCGCAAAATCCACCTCCCGCCGTGCCACCGGCTTTGCGATACAGTGCGTAGAAATCATTCACCGGCGCGGGATAGTCGCACGCTTCGGGCGACGGGGGTCCGACGTTGCCGGATGCGTCCACCGCGGCCACGACGACGGTGTAGTCGACGGGCTGGCTTAGAGTCCCTCCAGGCCCAAAGTCGATGAGGCCCGTGATCGTGTAACTCTGGTCGGTTTCGCCGATCACCGTCAGATTGCTCGACGTGTAGACGGGCTGGCCGGCGGTGCAAGTCGCCCCAACGAGGTACTGACACGGAATCGTGGCGACACCGACGAGGCCGCTCTCGCTCGTGCTCGCCTCGACGAGATCGCCCGCGTCATTCACCGTCGTCGAGACCACACCGGAATCTTGGACGCTTTCGTCGAGCAGCACTTGGCTGTTGCAGCTTGTCGTGCCCGGTATGGGAGAGGTGGGGCCGAGGCTGACGAGGTAGCAGGCGTTTTGGGACGAGCTCGACGAAGTGGTGCTCGAACTGCTGGAGTCCCCCGGGCTCGAGTCCAGGTCGCTCGAGTCCAGGTCGCTCGAGCTCGATGAACTGGAAATCGAACTCGACCCCGCATCGGGGCAAATGAGTTGAACCGGACCCGTTGCGCTGCTGGCGTCGACGATCGTGCCGGTGGCGCCAGGCATCGGATCGATAAATACGTCGTAGCCGTACGTGTCGGCGTCGTCGTTGGCGGTCCAATTGAGCACAAATAGCGTGTCCCCATCCGCGATGCTCACGTTCGCGGGGGGCGACGGACCCACTAGGTCGGTGACGATCTGTTGCTGGAACGAAGTGGCACCCGAAACGATGTAACCGGAGACCACCGGCACAACGTACACCGTCAGCGTAACGGCGGTCTCGGTTGGCTGGGTCAGGCAGGCGGACGCCCCCTCGTGGACGGGGCCCGACGGTGCGGGCGGAACGGCGGCCTGCGGACCCACGAGGTCCTGGACGCGGATGTTGAACGGCACCGACGTTTGGGCGACCTGATTGACCGCGCCTAGCGTGGCCACTTCCCAGCACACGGCTACCCCGCCGGTCCCCCGATTCACGTCCTGAGTGCAGTCGCCGTTGGAGGACACCCAAACTTCGAGCTCTTGTCCGGTAAAGCCGCTCACGAACACCGTGTACTGGAGTGTCATGTCGCTGATGCAATCGGCGTAGTTCACTCCGTCCGGGTTGAGTCCGATGGGACGCGTCGAGACGCCGAGATTGACGCTGTCGACGATGCGCGTGGGATAAGGGTCGTTCGGGTCAGCGAGCACGGTGGGAGTCGTCGCCGTCGTCGTTTGTGCGCGCGCAGGCGCAACGAGCAGCCCGAGGACGGTGACGGCCACGCCCACAAGCGCCCAACGAACCTGCGAAGTCATGGTGGAAGTTGAATGAGCATGGCACGTGCCATGCCGAGCGCCGTGATTTTCACGGCCGCCGGAACGGGCGCCTGGCCAAGCTGTCATGGATTCTCGGTTCCCTTTTCGAAGAGGCTGACAAACTGTCAGTCCATCGAAAGCTTATCGCTCAGCCGTCACCGGCCCCAACGACGCGTCGACAAGTCACAACCAGACGATCCCCAGTCCGATCGAAACGTGGCGGGTCGATTGCGCGCCTTTTGAACAAGGTGCAAAGTGCCTCACTCCTCGTGGCCGACTTCGATCTGCGCCTGCTCCACGTGGTCTACGGCGGCATGCACGGGTCCTGGGGCCCGGCCATGGTGGCCTTCTCGATGGCGGGTTCCGGGTGGTCGCTCGCGGCGTTGATCCCCTTCATGCGCTCGAGTCGCACCCGTCGATGGGCCACCTGGCTGACCTCGGCCATCGTCATTCAGGCGACGATCGTCTGGCTCATCAAACGGCTGGTCGGCCGAGTGCGGCCGTGGCTTGCGTTTGGCCTGTCGCCGCCGATCGGCATGCCCCACGACGGATCCTTTCCGAGCGGGCACGCGGCAGGCTCGTTTTGCGTCGCCGCGTTCTTGGCCGTCGCTCTTCCGGCGCTCCGGCCGGACCTCGGCTGGCGTGCTCGCCTGATCGCTGCGGTGGCTGCCGTCGTCGCGGGCCTCGTCGGGCTGTCGCGCATCTACCTCGGCGCGCACTTTCCGAGCGACGTGCTCATCGGGGCGCTGGTTGGCGGCCTGATCGGTGCCATCGCGGGTCGGATGTGCGCGAGCGGCTGCCGCGAACATAACGGTAGCGGCTGACCGGGTTGGGTTGGCGCGTCGGGCGCGCCGGGCGACGGGGCCGTCGTCGGAACGGGGGAGGCCCCAAGATGGCGCGAGTGTCGGCGCCCTGCAATCGGATCGAACACGGGTGGAACGAGCGCTGAAAAAACGCTAAACGTGCGAAGCCTTGCGTAACTCGAGCCAGCTCGTCCGCTTCGTTTTGCTCGGGCTCGCGCTCGTCGCTCCGTCGGGTTGCCGCGACTCGAGCGCCAGCAGCGGTCAGTCGCCGGTGCCGGAGTCCGCGAGCGCAGCGGGGCCGGCCGAGGATCTCGTTTTGCCCGGCGTCGACGTCAGTGCGATGACGCCGCGCGAACGCCGGGAGTGGTCTTCGGTCGTCGCAACGGCGCTCGCTCCCTGTCCCAACACTCCCGTGTCGCTCGCGCAGTGCGTCAAGGAGTCTCGATCGTGCGGGGCGTGCATTCAGGCGGCAAAGTGGGTGGCCAAGGCCGTCGGAGAGGGCGCCTCGGAAGAGCAAATTCGCCGCGCCTACAAGGAGCGCTTCGACCCTGCGAGCGCCAAGCGGATCCCCATCGACGGGTCGCCCACCGAGGGGCCGGACGAAGCCCCGGTTACGGTCGTCGAGTTCGCCGACTTCGAGTGCCCCCACTGTCGCGAGGCGGTACCGTTTCTCGATGCCGTGTTGGCTGCGCATCCCGGCAAGGTTCGGCTCGTGTACAAGAGCTTCACGCTTTCATTTCACGTTCATGGAGAGCCCGCCGCGCGGGCCGCGTTCGCGGCGGGCGAGCAGGGGCGATTTTGGCAAATGGAGCATCTGCTCTTCGAGCGGCAGCAACACCTCGAGGATGCCGATCTCGAGAGGTACGCGACGATGCTGAAGCTCGACGTCGCCCGGTGGAAGTCCGACATGGATTCGCCCAAGGTCAAAGATCGAGTCGCTCACGATCACGCGCTTGGCGAGGAAATGAAGCTGAAGGGAACGCCGACGATCTACGTGAACGGTCGAGAGCTCGACTCCGAAGCGGACGAATCGCTCGAGGGGCGGGTAGCCAGCGAGCTCGGCGTGCCGCCGGCAGCCGTGCCTGCTCGCGAGTCGGTGGCGCCGGCCTTTGCACCGTCGATGGCCCCGGGCCGCCCGTGACAAGGGTAGCTTGAAGGTCGCGTTCCTCGCCCGCATTCTTCTCGGCGTGTGCCTTGCCGGTAGCTCCGCCTGCCGAGGCGGGGCGGACGACGCCAGTCACACGACAGGAACGTTGGACCTGCCGGGGATCGATACTCACGACTTCACCCCTCGAGAGAGACACGAGTTTTCGCGGTACGTTCAGGAGTTCCGAGCGCCGTGTCCGGCGGTTGACGCGCCCATTGCCGACTGTGTCCTCGAGAAACGCGACTGCGCACGGTGCCTGCTTGCGGCGAAGGCCATTGCCAAGGCCGTGCGCGAAGGAATGGCGCCGCGACAGGTCCATGACCTGTATAGGGAGCGCTTCGACTCGGCGACGGCGAGAGTCATTCCGACGCAGGGATCGCCGTCGCGTGGGCCGGACAACGCCCCCGTCACGATCGTCGAGTTTGCCGATTTCGAGTGCCCCTTCTGCCAGCAGATCGCCCCTAAGCTGGACGAGTTCTGCGACGGCCGAAAGGACAGCGTTCGCTTCGTGTACAAGTTCATGCCGCTGGCCATGCATCCGCACGGAGAAATCGCCGCGCGCGCCGGCATTGCGGCTCAAGCGCAAGGTAAATTCTGGGAGATGCATCACCGGCTCTTCGCGAGCGGCGGCCGACTCGAAGAGAGCGATCTCATGGACTACGCGAAGGCTCTCTCGCTCGATCTCGAACGGTTCGCCGCGGACCTGCATGCACCGGCGACGACGGCGCGAATCGAAGAAGACCGCAAGCTCGCCGACGACTTGGGCGTCAAGGCGACTCCGACGATTTTCATCAACGGGCGCGAATTCGACTCCAAGCTCGACATCGCCGAGTGGGTCGATGCCGAAATCGGTGTCGCGCGCCCTCGTGCGAGGTGACGGCGTGCGGGGTGTCGTGCTGGATGCGTGCGGATGCTTCCCGAGCGGGCGGCATTATGCCGGGATCGCCCACCTGCTTCGCGCTGTCGTTCGAGGCCTGATCGAGGACATCTCGCCAGACGTGCCGTGGACGGAATTGCCCATCGCGTTGATCGACCTGGAAACCACGGGCCGCGACGCCTCCGTGGATCGAGTCGTCGAGGTCGGCATCGCCATCGCACGAGGTGGGGTGGTGGTCGAGCGCAAAAATTGGCTCGTCAACCCACGACGTCCGATCCCCAAGGAGGCCAGCGACGTCCACAAGATTACCGACGACGACGTCAAGGACGCCCCCCCTTTCGAGGTCGTGGCCCGAGAGATCGGGGCGGCGCTCGTCGGATGCGTCCCGGCCGCTTACAATGCGGCATTCGACCGAGCTTTTCTCGGCAACGAGATCGCGCGCGCAGCTGTGACGATGGGGCCGCTCCCGCCCGCTCTGCAAAAGGCCGTGGACTGGATCGATCCTCTCGTTTGGGCCCGCGAGTTGCAGTCCGAAGAAAAATCGCGCGCTCTCGGGGAGGTGGCATCGCGACTGGGCATCACGCTGGAGAACGCTCACCGCGCGAGCGATGATGCGGAAGCTGCGCTCCGGGTGATGCTCGCCCTTTCCGCCGACGCGCGCATCCCGAGGACCTACGGGGCACTCGTTCAGGAACAGCGCCGGCTTGCGCTGGACCAAGCCGACGAGCGCCGTCTCAGGTGGCGAACCCCCTGAGAGCGGGTTCAACGGCGGATGCGACGCGAAGCAGCGGTGGATCGTGCTCCAAAGCCACGGCCCGACGGTCGCAGGGGTTTGGGCAGGGCTCGATTCCGAACCGGCCTCCGCATTTGCGCACTGCGCAAACTTTGGTTTTGACCTATAGTGCACGGGCGATTCCGCAGCGGAGGAGATCCCGTGACGGATAAGGCCATCATCACGCTGGGGGGCAACGAGTTCGAGGCTCCCGTCGTCGTCGGCACGGAGGGAGAGCGGGCCATCGACATCGGGCAACTTCGAGCGAAGACGGGCTTCGTGACCATCGACCCGGCGTTCATGAACACCGCGTCGACGAAGAGCGCCATCACGTTCATCGACGGCGACAATGGAATTCTGCGATACCGCGGGATTCCCATCGAGCAGCTGGCGGAGAAGTCGACGTTCGTCGAAACGGCCTATCTGCTCATCTACGGAGTTTTGCCCAACGATCAACAGCTGGTGGATTGGAGCGAGAAGCTCACGCGACACTCGCTGATTCACGAGGATATGAAGCACTTCTTCGAGGGCTTCTCGCCGAGCGCCCATCCCATGGCCATTCTCAGCGCCATGGTGGCGGCCTTGTCCAGCTACTACCCCGACTCGCTCGACGCCGACAACGTCGAGCACCGCGACATCACGATTGCGCGTCTTGCCTCGAAGGTCCGAACGATCGCGGCGTTTGCGTACAAGAAGTCGATCGGGCAGCCGTTCGTCTACCCGAAGAACACGCTGTCGTACTGCGCGAACTTCTTGCACATGATGTTTTCGGTTCCTGCCGAGGAATACCAGGTCGACCCGGAGCTGGTCAAAGTCATGAATCTGCTGTTGATCCTGCACGCGGATCACGAGCAGAACTGTTCGACGAGCACGGTCCGAGTGGTGGGCTCGAGCAAGGCCAATCTTTTCGCGTCGATCAGCGCTGGCATTTGCGCGCTCTGGGGTCCGTTGCACGGTGGGGCCAATCAAGAAGTCCTCGAGATGCTTACCGCCATCCGGGACGACGGCGGCGACGTGAAAAAGTACGTCGCGCTCGCGAAGGACAAGCACAGTGGCTTCAAGCTGATGGGCTTCGGCCACCGCGTGTACAAGAACTTCGATCCGCGAGCCAAGATCATCAAAGCCGCCGCCGACAAGGTCCTCGCCAAGCTCGGCAAGCCCGACCCGCTGCTCGATATCGCGAAGACGCTCGAAGAGACGGCTCTGAGGGACAGCTATTTCATCGAACGGAAGCTCTATCCCAACGTCGATTTTTATTCGGGCATCATTTATCGAGCGATGGGCTTTCCGACCAATATGTTCACTGTCCTGTTCGCACTGGGGCGACTTCCGGGATGGATCGCCCATTGGAAGGAAATGGTGGAGGACTCGAACACGAAAATCGCTCGCCCTCGCCAGATCTACACCGGCTCACAGGTGCGCGACTACGTGCCCTTGGACAAGCGCGTCTGATGGCGATCGGCGGCCCATCAGCCGTCGAGCCCATGCAGCATCTCGCGGATTCGGGCGCCGAAGAGCATCCACTCGATCGTCGCGAGGCATAGAAACGGACCGAACGGGATCCTCGCCGCCAGGATCCCGTCTTCGGGCGCGTGAGCGAGTGGGTCTTGCTCCAAGGCCGCTTTGGCTTCCTCGTCGCCGGAGGCCGCGGCTCTCTGCAGGCACTCGCGATCGGCTCGCACGGCTGCCGGCTCGTCGATCCGACCGCGAACCAACAAGAGTGCGATCGCGGTAACGCTCGCTTGCAGCGCACCCCCGAACAGCGCGAACGCGGCGCCCTGCCAACCAAACCAAGCCCCGGTCAACATGACGAGTTTGGCGTCGCCGAGGCCCATGCCGGTACGTTTTCGAACGAGTTTGTATGCGACGACGAACGGCAGCCACACGCCGACGAAACCGATCGCCGCTCCGGTGAGCGCAGCGCGGTACGTCATCTCGCGCAACCCGGGGGTCGACAGACCGAACAGCGTGCCCGCGATCGTGATCGCATCGGGCAGGTACATGTGCTCGGCGTCGATGAAAGCTGCGGCGATGAGCGCCATCGCCAGCGCGAAGTCTGCGAGGAAGACCGCCCCTGCGTGGAAGAGCGTTCCACCGGCGGGTGTCGCTCGCAAAACGAGCTGTCCGATTCCGAGTGACACGATTCCGCCCAGCAGTTCGATGACGGCGTAACGAGCCGAGATGCGCGCGCCGCAGCAGCGCGCGCGACCCCGGAGCAGTAGCCACGAGACGATGGGTACGTTGTCCCAAGCGCGCACGGGCTCTCCGCACGCTGGACAATGCGATGGCGGTCGCACGACGCTCATGCCCCGCGGAACACGGTAGACGACCACGTTCACGAAACTGCCCCACAGGCAGCCCCACACGAACGCCGAGGCGCCAAGCATCCATGGCGGGAGGCCCAGCTCGTAGGGCGTCATGGGTGCTGCGGAGCGTAGCAGTCGGGCGGAACCCGATCGCGCGTGACGCGCGCGGACGTTCGGGCTAGGGCCGGACGCCCGCGCGATGCTGCTGGCCATCGACCCGAACCATCCCGAGCCGCGAAAGATCCGTCGCGCCGTCTCGGTCCTCGAGGAGGGAGGGGTGATCGCGTACCCGACCGACACGGTCTACGGGATCGGGTGCGACCTCATCAACAAGCGCGCCATCGATCGGATTTACGAAATCAAGCGAATGGACCATTCGCATCCCCTCGCATTCGTGTGTCCGGATCTCGCCCATATCGCCCGCTACGCCATCGTTGACAACCAAGTGTACCGCGTGCTCAGGCGATTCCTTCCGGGGCCCTACACGTTCATTCTCGAAGCGACGCGGGAGGTCCCGAAGCTCGTTCAAATGAAGCGCAAGACCGTGGGAATCCGGGTTCCATCGTGCGAGGCCACGCGTGCACTCGTGCGCGAGCTGGGCCGGCCCATCATTTCGTCGACCGCCGCGCTGCCGGGAGAGGACCCGCTGGTCGATCCGCACGAAATCGCCACGGCATTCCCCGGGCTGTCGCTGATCCTGGATGCGGGCGCTGGTGGGCTCGTGCCCACGACGGTCATCGACCTCACCAAGTCGCCGCCCGAGATCGTTCGCAAGGGCGCCGGCTCGATCGACGAGTTCTGATGCAATTTCGCCCCGCTGCCGCTGGGGGGGGGGATTCAGAACAGACACACACACGGACGTGAGGATCGCGCACCGTGCCCTTAGCCGGGCGGGTGGCCGAGCCGTTGGTCGCTGTGGAAGGGGCATGATGAGCGGCACGGAGTCCTGGAAGTCGACGACGAAGGAAGGCGCAACGCCGGCGCCGGATGGGCATCCCTCGGGGATTCGATCGGCCGTTCGGTCCCGCGTCCTTCTGGTCGACGACGACGCCATCCTTGCGCGATCGTACGCGCGAATGCTTTCCGCGTACGGCTACGACGTCGACATTCGCCTCGACGGAGAGGCCGCCGTGAACGCGGTCAAGTCGTGCTCGTTCGATGTCGTCCTCAGCGACATCGATATGCCGCGTCTCGGGGGGGTCGCGTTGCTTGAGCGCATACGCGCCCACGACTTGGACATCCCGGTGATCCTGATCACGGGAAGCCCATCGCTCGAGACTGCCATGGCAGCGGTCCAGCACGGCGCGCTCCGGTACCTCACCAAGCCGATCGACGGCGGCAGTCTGCGGTCGGTGGTCGACGACGCGGTCCGCCTTCACCAGCTTGCCAAGGCCAAGCGCAGCGCGCTCGACCTCGCAGGCGGGGTCGATCGGCTGGTCGGCGACCGCGCCGGACTGGTGGCGAGCTTCGGTCGCGCGATCGACACACTCTGGATTGCCTATCAACCGATCGTCTCGTGGTCGGGGCGACACGTGTTCGGCTACGAGGCGCTGCTCCGCTCCCGCGAGCTTGCGCTGCCGCACCCGGGAGCCATTCTGGATGCCGCCGAACGGCTGAATCGCCTCCACGAGCTCGGTCGGGCCATCCGGTCGGCCGCTTCGCAGCCGCCGACGAAGCTGCCCGACGGCGCCCTCTTGTTCGTCAACTTGCATACCCACGATTTGCTCGACGAGGAGTTGTTCGATCGGGATCGACCGCTCGCGCGCATCGCCGACCGGGTGGTGCTGGAGATCACCGAGCGGGCCAGCCTGCATCACATCGGGGATGTGCAATCGCGCATCTCGAGGCTACGCGAGATGGGGTTCCGCATCGCGGTCGACGATCTAGGGGCGGGGTACGCTGGACTCACTAGCTTCGCTCAACTCGAGCCGGAGGTGGTCAAGCTCGACATGTCGCTCGTCCGCGGGATCCACGGCCAGCCGACCAAGCAGACGCTCGTTCGCACGATGATCACCATGTGCCACGAGCTGGGAATGAAAGTCGTCGCCGAGGGCATCGAGACTTGCGAAGAACGTGGCGCCATCATCGAGGCAGGTTGCGACTTGATGCAAGGGTACCTTTTTGCGAGGCCGGGTCCTGCCTTTCCAGCCGTTTCGGAACTTGACTGACGCAGTTCGTCCTTGCTGGCCGGAGGGTACGCTCCCGGGGTTGGGAAAATGGCGGCCGGCGGGACTAGCACTAGCAAAACAGGAAGACCGTCGCGTACGACCTTGTGAAGCGTTCGGCGAAAGCCGAACCCGAACGAAGTTCCGGCACGTCGTGCTCAGTCCATCGGCGGAAGCGATTCGCCGTCGGACGGGCCCAGGTCTTCGGCTTGATCCGGCGCGTCCCTTTCCGCCGCGGCCTCGCGAAAAAAATCGAGCAAGTCGTCGCGGCGAGCCTGCGCGTCGGCGCGTCCCATCTCGATGAGCCTGCGGCAAAACGGCCCGTCGAACAGCAAGTAGCTCGCCAGATCGGCTTCGTTCTCGACGCCCAGGTCGAGCAGACCGAACAGGCGCCGCGTCAAGATCGGATCGCCTCGGAGACGACCGCGCTTGAGGTGCTCGTTGGCGAGTCGTCCGATGTCTTCGCTCGGGCGTACGCGCATGCAATTCACGTAACGGTAGTCGGTGGCACCGCGATGGCGCGCCTCGGCGCTCAGCGCCTCGGTGAATCCCGGACCGTAAGCACGCGATCCGTCGACTAGGACACTATTGATTCGGGTCAACAGTTCGATGTCCACGTCGACATGATCCAGCAAAAACGCGTTCAGCACCTTGCCCAACAAGAACGCAGCACCCGGGGCGCGTCCCACCTCCGGGTGTGCCTCCCGTACGACGCGCCCTTTGACCTCGCGCGAGCTGCCGATCGCGAAGATATGCGTTGCGCCGAGGCGAAGAGCTGGGGCAATGGGAGTATTTTGGCGCAGTCCCCCGTCGAGATACAGCTCGTCGTCGATCCGAACGGGTGGAAACAGCATCGGGATCGCCGCGCTGGCCAGCGCGTGGGGCGGCCCTACACGGGCCGCACGGAAGAGCGTTCTCGGAGGAGCGTTGCTCGGAACCTGAAGGTCCGGCGAGACCTGCATGAATACGACCGTGC
>Ga0116125_1000021_pt1 | contig 51090 bp, 40 predicted proteins | sample June2015DPH_16_1_2_FD_89729 | JGI IMG/M metagenome (GOLD analysis project Ga0116125, IMG submission 89729) | Peatland microbial communities from SPRUCE experiment site at the Marcell Experimental Forest, Minnesota, USA - June2015DPH_16_10 | ecosystem: Environmental > Terrestrial > Soil >...
CAGAGCACGCCGCCGCGCGCTTGCCCGCTGCAGAGCACGCCGCCGCGCGCTTGCCCGCTGCAGAGCACGCCGCCGCGCGCTTGCCCGCTGCAGAGCACGCGCGCTTGGCCCGCTGCAGAGCACGCCGCCGCGCGCTCTTAATGCTCGCCGTGTGCGTCCTGGCTCGGGTGCTTGTCGCGCGTTTCGTGCTTGGGGGAGCTCGCCGCGCGCTTCCTGCTGGGTGCTCGGCTTCCTGCTGGGGTGCTCGAGGGGAACGGCATTCGCTCCCCTCGACGTGTCGCAAGTGCCGGGTCGGCGAGAGCGGAGCCGAGCGCGCGTAGCGAGTCGAAGCGGAGCGAAGCGCTCAGGGTGATCCACGTGCCTGACGAGACCCGGAGCGAACGCTCAGGGTGATCCAGGTGATTTAACCTAAAAAATAAAAAAACCAGAGAGCTGACCGCGGTGATTGATGGCGTAGATGCTGTCCACGTAGGTCGTCTTCGTGGTCGCGAATTCGACGCCGAATCGAACAGCGGGGAGTGGCTCGACGAAGAGATTTACGTCAAACCAGTTACTCGCGTGCATCAAGCTCGACGCGCTGCCGATCGTCCCCTCGGCGTAATAGTGGATGTTGGCGCTCTGCAGGCGCGAATAGTTTCCGGAAATCCAGAGCTTACCGTCGGTACCCGGGACGTAGTACTGCAGGCCCATGAGGTACGAAGTCCACTGGATTCCGTGCAGCTTGCCCGCGTAATCGAATGTCACGACGCCGGGATCGATGTCCGGCGAATAGGATCCCGTGGCGGGAGCCGGGAATCCGACGCCGCCGGTCAAGCCCGTGTACATGTCCGCGTCGCCGTAGCCGGTCGAGAATTCACCGTTGAGCGACAGCGAGTTGTCTTTGCTCTCTTTGGTCCCTGGGATCACGGGAACGAATGCGTCGGCGGCGACGGCGCCCATCGTCAGGTCCGTCGTGTTCGTCCCGTTGACGGGAAAACTGTTGACCGCCACGTGCCGCACCAGTCCCGTCACGGCGACGGACAACGGTGAGATCTGCGTTCCGGCCGATCCGACCGTTTGCACGCCGGTCCACGAATCGATGGCCAAGCGAAGCCCGCCCTCGCCATCGGGCGTGGCGCTGTCGCGCTGAAATGGCCGGACCGCCGCAACGGCCGCTTCGAACGTCACCGGATACGCTTTGACGGTCTTGCTGATCCGCAGCTGCGGCGTTCGTGAGTATATCTCGCCGGAAATCCCCTGGATCTCGACCGTGTTCGGCTGATACGCGGACTGCCACCCGTAGAGCTGCCAGTACTGGCCGAATAGAATATCGACCACCGGCGTTTCGACCTTCAAGTTCATGTGCCGGATGCGAAACGTCGGATTCGTGAAATACGCGGCCTCGGTTCCGAAGGCCGAATTGGTCGCGGAGGGCACCGCGTAGGGGCCGGTGCCTACCGGAAGCTGCGTCCCGAGGAAATCGCTTTCGATCATCGCGGACGCGCGAACTCCGTAGTACTCCGGCGCTTTCATGCGAAAGCCGAGGCGCGAGTTGCGGGCACCCACCTGGAGGCGTCCGTTGTTGCCCGCGAGCGTCCCGGCCCGCGCGATGGACGAATTGCCCGACAGATCGTTGAGGCTGCGGGTCGAGTCGTAAATCGAGTCGGCCTCGACGAAGCCGTAGAGTGTGCTCGCCCACTTGCCGATGACGACGTGCTCCTGGTTGGGCAGCTGCGTGCCCACGCTTTCCGCCATGTCACGAGCGGCACTATCGTATTCCGCCTGCGTGATGATGCCCTTTTCGCGCATGATGCGCAGCGTCACCAGTTGAATGGGGGAGCCCGGCGAGGCGGGATCGGGCGGCGGCGCCGCGGGCGCCGGGGCCGCCGTCGAGGCACTACTCCAGGCCGGAGCCGTGGACGGCGCCGGTGTCAAAGGAGCAGCCGGTACGGGAGCCGGCGGCGCGGCCTCTGGAGGGGGGGGAGGCAACGCCGACTGGGCGAACGCCGCGCCTGGCAGTGTGAACAGCAGTGAAACGGCCGAAATGGAGATCGGGTGTTTTCGTGTCACGGTGTGGCCTCTTTCGTTTGGGCGCACCGTGCTCGCACTCCGTGTCACAAATGTGACGAGTCCGAGACAAGTTAACTGCGACCGCCATCGACGCGGGGCGGCGGATGCGTCCGGACGTGCCGGACGTCTTCGCCGCGGACCATGAAGATCACTTCCTCAGCGATATTGGTCGCGTGGTCCGCCACTCGCTCGAGGTATTTTGCGACGTGAATCACGCGGATGGCCTCTGCGACCTGCGTCGTGTGCTCCGTCATGAAATCGGTCATCGCGTGAATGATCCGACCGTAGAGGTCATCGACCGCGTCGTCGCGAACCAGCACCTGCTCGGCGCGGGTCGGCTCCCCTTGGACGAACGCGTCGAGCGCATCGCGCAGCATCTCCTGCGCCTGCTCACCCATGGCCTTCAGCTCGCCACGCACCTTTTCTTTCGCCGTGCCGTGTTCCTCTTTCGCGCGCTCGGCGATGTTCACCGCCTCGTCGCCGATTCGCTCGAGATCCGTCACCAGACGCAACGCCCCGGCCAAGAAGCGAAGGTCATACGCCACGGGCTGACGCAGCGCCAGGACGCGCAGCGCCAGCGCGTCGATGTCCATCTCGTCGCGGTCGATGTGCCGATCCAGCTCCTCGACCTCCGCGGCGATCGGCAGGGAGCCTTCCCAGAATGCCTTCAGGGAAAGCTGCAGAGCGCGCTCGCATCGCGCTCCCATGGCCAGAGAATGGGCGCGCAGCTCGCGCAGCTCCGACTCGAAATCGCGGCTCGTGTGAGCGCCGTGGGTCATCTCGTCACCTTCTTCATCCTCGTCCCCTCGGCGCCGCCAAGCCGAGCGAAGCGCGACGCGAGAGCGTTCGTGAGCGCCACCAGGACCACGAGCACGGCTGCGGTCCCCGCGCTGATCTCACCCCGGTCCGGAGAGAGCCCGGCCGAGTTGACGTACCAAAGGTGAACCGCCAGAGTTTCGCCGCCCCGGAACGGGTCAAGCGAATACGCGGTCGAGCGCGAAATCGTCGTGCCGGCGGTCATAATGAGCGGCGCACTTTCGGCAAACACCCGCCCCACGGACAGGACCAAAGCGCTCAAGATGCCCGGCCACGCGTACGGCAACGTAACGCGCCACGCCGTCTGGACGGGAGTCGCGCCGAGCGCGAGGCTCGCCTCGTCGAGCTCGCGCGGAACGGCATGCATGCTTTCCTCCGCGATTCCGACCACGAGAGGCAGGTTGAGAAGTGCCAGCACGACCGCACCCGCGAACAACGAATAGCCCATTTTCATCTGGACCACGAAGACGAGAAACCCGAAGAGGCCATACACGATGCTCGGCAGCGACGAGAGCGTGTCGAGAGCCATCCTCACCGCGGCCACAAATCGCGCCGCGCGCGCGAACCGGGCCAAGTACAGCGCCGCGCCCACCCCGACCGGGAGGGTGATCGCGGTGCTCAGTACGGCGAAGTACAGCGTGTTGAATATCTCCGGGCCGACCCCGCCCCCCGCCTTCGTCTCGCTCGGAAGCGAAATGAGAAACCTCGGAAGGTGGTCCCTTCCGAACAGCACGCCGGCGAGGGCCACGACCGAGATCCCCACCCACGTGAGGCGCTCGGCCCGGCGATTCCACCCGCCGAGTCGATTCATCACGGACCGCGCGACGAACGCGAGGCACCAAGCGATCCCGCCGAAGATAGCTGCCGCCACGACGACCCGCATGACGTCTTCGTGGTCGATCCCCGCGAGCGGTGTCGGATAGGCCGTAAAAAGGACGATCTTGCCGGCCCCTCGAATCAGCAAATACAGGAGCGTGCCCGCGTATGCGCACGCGACCAAGAGCGACGCCGCTCCGAGAACGACCTTGAGCACTCGCTCGAGCGAGCTGCCGACGCGGCGGCTCCGATGAAGATGGGGTACCGCGGTCATCGGGCCCTCCGGGACAGAATTCTCGTGACGACGACGACGATGACGGACACGACCAACAGGACGAGCGCCATCGAAAAGAGAACGTCGTTTTGCACGGTTCCCGGCCTTGCCTCTTGCATGTCCATCACGATCTGCGCCGAGATCGTCGTCGTCGGCGAGAACAAATCCGCGGGCAGTTTGCGTGCGCCGCCGATGACCATCTGAACGGCCATGGTCTCGCCTGCGGCGCGCGCAAATCCGTAGAACACGGCAATGAGAAGACCGCGCCACGCGTACGGGAAGGAGACGCGGAACGCGGTCTGCCACGACGACGCGCCAAGCGCTGCGCTGGCTTCCCGAATCTCTCGGGGAACTCGAGACATCGCGTCGAGCGAGAGGAGAAGGACGGTCGGAGTGATCATCACACCCAACAGCACCGCTGCGGCGGCGAGTCCCTCGCCCGTCACGGGCGCGTCCGCCCCGCGAAAAAGGCGCCCCACCTGCGCCATCACAGGCACGAGATAGACGAGCGCCAGCCACCCGTAGACGACACTCGGAATCGCCGACGCGATCTCCATGATCCGTCGGTGAATGCGACGCAGCCGATCGGGAGCGAACTCCGTCAACCACACCGCGGCGAACACCGCCGGCGTGGCCCCCAGAAGAGTGGCGCCGAAGGCGCTCGCGAACGTGCCGGTGATCAGGGCCAGCCCGCCGAATGAATCCGCCTCCGGCTTCCACGTCTCGCCCGCGAGCAGCGTCCAGATCCCGACATGCGCCATGCCGCGGATGCCGGTCTGGGCCAGAAACGCGATCATCGCGACGGTCGTTACGATGACGAAGCCCGCACTGCTCACGAGGGCCAGGCGCACGAGCGAATCGCCCGCCCGCGGGCGGCCCGTAATGTGCCGCGCTCGGGTGGAGGCATCAGAAGCGGTGACCGCCATTCCGTGCGCCATCTTCAGTTCTCGTCGCGCGAAACCTTCATCTGCGTGACCGGAATGAAACCCTTGACGCTCGGTAGAACTTCGTCCTGGAACGCCGGCGACAGGATGTAATCGATGAACTCTTTCGCGGCTCCGGTCGGCGGGCCATGGGTATACATGTGCTCGTACGACCAAATCGGATAGCTGCCCGATGCAATGCTCGACACGCTCGCCTCGACCGAGGCCGCGTCGCTCTTGATCCCGAACGTGAGCAGATCCGAGTCGGCGAACGACATCGCCAGGTAGCTGATGGCGCCCTTGGTTTGCTTGAGCTTCGCGACCAGTGCGCCCGAGTTGTCCTCGGTCTGCGATTCGACGAACTTGTCGCCACCGAGCACCACGCTCCCGAAGACCGAGCGAGTCCCCGACCCTGGGGCGCGGTTGATGACGACAATGGGAACGTTGCCTCCGCCCACGTCCTTCCAGTTCTTGACGTCGCCCGAAAAAATCCTGGCCAACTCGGCAAAGCTGATGGCCGTGATTTTCTCGTTGTACGCTCCCTTGTTCGCCATCGCCGCGAAGCCGATCACCGCGACCTTGTGGTCGACGAGTTTTCCCTTGAGATCGGCCGGTGCAAAGATGTCGCTGTCACCGACCTGCACGGCGCCCGCAGCCACGTCGGCCAAGCCCTTCTTGGAGCCTCCGGCCGAGACTTCGACGCTGATGCCCTTGTGACTCGCTTCGAATTTTTCTTTTGCGGCATTGACCAACGGCTGCAGCGCACTCGATCCGCTCACCTGAACCGTTCCCGTCTCGACGGGGCCGCCCTGCGATGCGCTGCCGGCCGAGGCCGACGGCTGCTGTGGAGCCGGCGGCGCGCTCCGGTCGCACGAGACGAGCAAGAGCGCTGCGCCGGCGCATAGAATGGCCACCCTGAAATCTGGCATCAGCCGAATCTCCCTGTGATGTAATCCTCGGTTTCGCGCTCTTTGGGACGGGTGAAAATCGTGGTCGTGTCCGCGACTTCGACCAACCGACCCATGTAAAAAAAGCCGGTCCGCTGAGACACGCGCGCGGCTTGCTGCATGTTGTGTGTCACGATGACGATGGTGAGGTCGTCGCGAAGCTCGGCGACGAGATCCTCGATTTTCGCCGTCGCAATCGGGTCGAGCGCGCTCGCCGGCTCATCCATCAGCAGCACCTCGGGTTCGACCGCCAGCGCGCGCGCGATGCACAAACGCTGCTGCTGGCCGCCGGACAAACCAAGACCCGATTCGTCCAGCCTGTCTTTGACTTCGTCCCAAAGCGCCGCATGCCGCAGAGCGCGCTCGACTCGCTCGCCGAGTACGGCTCGCTCATTGACGCCCGAAATGCGCAAGCCGTAGGCGACGTTCTCGAAGATCGACTTCGGGAACGGATTGGACCGCTGAAATACCATTCCCACTCGGCGCCGGACGAGCACGGGATCGACTTCGGGGCCGTAAATGGGCTCCCGGTCGAGCTCCACGTGCCCGGAGACCGAGACCCCGGGCACCGTGTCGTTCATGCGGTTGAGCGACCGGAGAAAGGTGCTCTTGCCGCAGCCACTCGGACCGATCAGTGCGAGGACCTGCTTCGCGTACACGTCGATCGTCACGTCTTGGATCGCGACCTTTTCTCCGTAGCGGACGGTCAATCCGCCGGCGCGCATTTTCAGCTGCGCCTCCGCACTCGAGGACAAAGTCGCCGCAGCGGCCACGGGCGGGACTTTGGGCCCCGCGAACGATTGTCCCGTGTCACGGGAGTGACGATCGCGTGACGTCGCGCGGGGCGATCGACTCGCATCGTCGGCCTCGCTCATGCTGGCAGGCTCTCGCGCGTCGGCGAGCCAGCCGTTCGAGAGGGCACCGGAAGAATCTCGCTGCCCCGCAGCAGCCAGAATGGGTGCCCGCGCCACGAGATCTTGCGGCTCGCGCAAGCACGGATCCAGCAAATGAGCGCGAGAACAGACCGGACGATCTCGAGCGGCCCGTGCCACCAGGCCACGGCGCGACCGCGAAGCAACCGGACGGCCGCGACCGCACCTCCCATTTGTGCGAGCGCCACGGCCGCCCAACACACCCCCATGACGGCACCCGGCGCCAGGATCCAACACACGGTCGCCAGCGCAATCGGATTCAATGACGGTTCGGCGCCGAAGCACCACCACGGCAAAATGGACCGCCGCAGCTGCGCCCAGCGCGTATGGCGTTCGAGCGTTCGACGCACCGAGCAGCGCACATTCCAGTTCGCGACGATCTCGTGCGACAACCGCATCTCAAAGCCGGCTTCCGCGAAGCGTCGGCCCAGTACGTGGTCCTCCGCGAGCACGCCCCCAACCGACGAAAAGCCTCCGATGCGAATCAAATCCGCCCGCCGGACCGCGATCGACTTTCCGACCGTGAACGAGCGACGGCTGACCACCGCCACGGCTGCGATGCCGGGCGCCGTTGCCGCACAGATCTGCAGGTTCTCGATCGCCGCACCCAAGGACTCTTCGCCGTTGCCGGAGAACAGGCTGGTCACGATGCCGACGCGCTCGTCCGCGAGCTCATCGACCATGGTCCGCAGATAGCTCGACTGGACCCGAACATTCGAATCGGAGATGACCCAAACTTCGCCCCTGGCGACCGCTTCGAGTCCAACGAGCTGCGCGACTTTGGGGTTGACCGCCGCGTTCGGGTCCGTCAAAACGATCCTTGCGTCGAGCCGCGGATGTCTCGCGACGAAGCGACGCGCGACGCCGAACGCCGGATCGGCACGATTCGCGACCCCCAACAAGACCTCGAACGAGGGGTACTCGATGCGAGCGAAGGACTCGAGGTTGCCTTCAAGGTCGTCGTCCGATCCGGCCAGCGGCTTGAAAATCGTCACCGGGGGCGCGCCCACCCGTCGCGAAGGGCCGGGGCCGCCCGAGCAAATCCCTCGACGGCGCTTCATCATCGCCCGGACGAAGAGGGTCATCATCGCCGCGTAGAGTGCGAGCGACGTCAGCGTCAAAGCGACCGCGATGTAGACCATCGGTAAGGAGGCCAGGCTTGCCGGAACCTGCGAGCAACGCCGTGGCGGCTCGGTGAAATCTATGTGACACAAAAACGCGTTCAGGGCGAACCGAGGACGTTCGCCGCGTTCGCGCGGTGCAACAGGACGGCAAATGTCGAGCCTTTGCCGACGACGCTTTCGACCGAGACCCTGCCGCGCATGGCTTCGACCATGTGCTTCACGATGGAAAGCCCGAGCCCGGTTCCGCCGAGCTCTCGCGACCGGCCGGCATCGACGCGATAGAACCGCTCGAAGAGACGACTCAGGTGTTCCGCGGCGATCCCGGGGCCGGTGTCGGTAACGACCAAGCGAATCCGGCCGTCTTCCTCGGAGGCGCTGACCCGGATCCGGGCTCCCGGTGGACAGTATTTCACGGCGTTGTCGACGAGGTTGGAAAGGACGTGCTCGAGCGCACGGGCGTCTCCGTCCACGGGTGCAAGCGCCGGTGGAAGCGCCGCCGTCAACGCCACGCCTTTCTTTTCAGCACGTTCCCGGAAGAGCGCCAAAACGATAGGGACCACCCGCTGAAGGTCGACCCGCTCGCGCTTGAGCTTGAACTCGTTCGACTCGAGCTTGGACAACTCGAGCATGTCTTCGAGCAAGCTCTGCAGGCGCTGGGCGTTGCGCTCGATGATGTCCACGAAGCGCGTGCTGGCGATCGGGTCTTCGAGCGCGCCACTTCGCAACGTCTCGGTCGCCGATCGCACCGCAGCGATGGGGGTGCGAAGCTCGTGCGACGCATTCGCGACGAAGTCGCGCCTCAACGACTCAAGACGCCGCAGCTCGGTGACGTCGACGAACACGAAAAGCATGCCCTCGTCCCCCCCCGACAGCGGCGCCGCGTGAACGACGACCCGTCGCGGCTTCAAACCGGGTAGCTCGATTTCGACCTGATGGTCGTCGAGCTCGGCTCGGGCTTGCTCGAGCATCGAGCTCAGTTGCGCGTGGCGGACGGTCTCGATCAGCAATTTACCCACCGCCTCGGCGCCGAGCAGCAGCATCGACCGGAGCGCCGGGTTCACGAGCACGACGCGGCCATGGCGATCGACCACCGCGACTCCGTCATGCATCGCTTCGAGAATTCTTTTATGCAGGTCGCGCTCGGCGCGCAGTTCACCCAGTGTGGTCCCGAGCCCACCGGCAAGACGATCGAGGGCCTGCCCGAGCTCGGCCAACTCGCTGCGCCCCGGCAGCCTCGTCCTTACCGTGAGGTCTCCGTCGCTCATTCGCCGCGCGGCACGCGTCAAGGAAGCGACTACGCCGGAGACCTGCGTCGCGACCGCGTTCGACAGAAGCAGCGAAAGCGCCAGGGCGAGCGCAGCGACGATCCATATCCCGCGACGAACGGCGGTCTGGGTCCGGTCCAGGTCCGCCAACGGCACCGAAACCCGAGCGACCCCTTGGACCACGCCTTCGCGATCGAATGGGACGGCGACGTGCAGCAGGGAATGCAGACCGGCCGGACCCCGACGGATGATGATCCCCTTGCCGTCCAATAGGGCATCGCGCACCTCCGGGAGGCCGCCCGCGCTTTCAGGGGCGGTCGCTGCCGGCCACGAAGCATCCGAATCGGCCAGTACCCGCCCATCGCGACGAATGATCGTGATGCGAGCATCCGCCGACCGCCCCAAAGATTGCGCAAACGCGTGCCAGGCCGCGCCGTCCGCCGCATCGGGGATCGCCGAGGCCGAAATTTCGCGAGCCACGAGGCGGGCTCGCGCGAGCACGTCACGCCGCAAGGAATCGGTGGCGTCGGCCGCGATCCGCGTCGTGAGGCCCGCGTCCGCCGCCATAGCGCACACCGAGAGGATCGCGATCCACATGACGAAGAGCCGCGTTCGCAGCCTCGTCCTCACGACCCGCCCCCGGGCGGCGCGCCGGGCCCGATCATTTCGCTTTGATGAAGCTCGCGGGCACCACCCATTTCGGGCTTTTTAGCAGTTCGCACGCGAGCCCGAGAAAGACCGCGCGAAGGACCTCGTCGGGATCCGTCACGTGCGCACCCGTTCGCTCGGCCATCACCTTGGCCAGGGTGGTCTTGCCCGTGATCGACTCGATGACTGCCGCTTCGCGCTCCGGCAGGCGGAACATTTCGAGGCGCACGGGCGGCACGGCGACCGGCTCGATGACTTCCTCGGAGATCGGGCCGAGCATGGATTGGAGCTCCTCGTAGCCATAACCGCCTCGAATTCCACGATTGATGATCTCGTAGATGTCGACCCCGAGCGGAAACGTCTCCTCCTGCGATCGAACTCCGCGTGCAAATGCAATTTCCCCCTCTTTCCACCGGAACACGTCGACAAGACGACCCTGGGTCTGGTCGTGGATAGCGCGAAATAACTCGATCGGTCGCAAAACGCCGATTCCGACCAACGTGTCGCCGAGACGGCCCCCGAAGCGCGGGAGCATGGCGAGCGCCATCTCCAGCTCCATGCGCAGAACCTGACCCCGGCGGATGAGAAATTCGCCGAGAAGCTCCCCCTTGTCCGTGGAACTCACCCATTCGGGGGAACCCTCGACAAAGAAGATGCGCTTTCTCCGCGTACCATTTCGCAGCACGAGCGCGCCGGTTTCACGGCGCACCGCCAGATGAAACACGCGGGTCGGAAGGCGGGCGGGGTCCAGACCGCCGGAGTCGACGGCGTCACTCGGGAAATCGACGTCCCAACGGAGCGCGGGGCTCGCCAAGAAGCGCGCGAGCTCCGGGTACTCGCTCGGAGGCCGGAACCGCCCCTGCTCGCGCGCAATCTCGCAGCGTGCGCTGAGCTCGCCCGTCGCGAAGAGCTCGACGAGCCGATGGAAAGCCATCGGCCCCAGGACGCCACCGTCGCTTCGCTGCACGCGATAGGTGCTCGGAGACGCCGATTGCGGCGGATTCGGCGAAGGGCCCGACTGGTGCGTCGGAAGCTCCGAGTCGTGAACCTCGCGAGCGGCCGCCAACGCAGCCTCCGGTGACCCGTCGGTATCGACTTCGTTGTCGCCGAAGTCGGGAGGGGAAACGAGCCCCAACTTTTCGATGAGCCCCGCGAGGCGCGAAGGACCGACCTGCAGCCGGCGGCGCCGCACCACCTCTTCGATCGCTTCGGCGAATGCGGCCGCGTCGGGCCACCGCAAGGCGGGATCCCGCGCGAGCGCGCGAAACAGAACGGCGCGAAGATCGTCCGGGACGCGCGATCCGGCCCGATCGATCACCGAAACGTCCGCATCGCGAATTCGCAAGAGAACGTCGAGCTCTTTGCCGCCACTGAAAAGGGGTTTCAGGATGAGCATCTCCGCCAGGACGATCCCGACCGTGAAGAGATCGCTTCGCCCATCGAGATCGCGCCCGATGACCTGCTCCGGAGACATGTAACCGAGCTTTCCCTTAAGCTGGCCCGCATCCGTTCGGCGCTCGATCTCGGCGGCGCGCGCAATGCCGAAGTCGGTCAGTTTGACGGCGCCCGAACGGTCGATGAGCACATTTCCAGGCGAAACGTCTCTGTGCACCAGATGAAGAGGCCTGCCCGCGTCATCGCGTGCTCCATGCGCGTAGTCGAGAGCTCGCAGAACGGAAAGAGCCGTATGCAGACAGACGTCGAGGGGGATGTCCTCGGCAACTGAAGCCGCGCCCCGGATGAGACGCGCGCCCGTCGTGCCGTCGACGTACTCCATGGCCATGTACAGCTCGCCGTCCTGCTCGCCGAAGTCGAAGACTTGAACGATATTCGGGTGGCCGAGCCGCGCGCACACGCGCGCCTCGTCGATGAACATCGCAACGAAGTCCGGATCGCGAGCGTATTGAGGAAGGATCCTTTTGACGGCCACGAACTTCTGGAAACCGTGAGGGCCCGCGCGGCGCGCCAAGTAGACTTCCGCCATCCCGCCGGTTGCGATCCGCTTCAGGAGCTCGTACGGCCCCAGGCGCGGAGGCGCTGGGGAGGAGGGAATGGTCATCGACGATCGCAATCTTAACATGGGGCCATCGTGACCTCCGGTTTGTTGTCCGCAGAACCTTCTGGCGTTCTGATCCTCGACAAATCCAGGGGATTGACGAGCCATGCCGTCGTGTCGCACATGCGCCGCGTCCTCGGCGTCCGCGCCATCGGGCACGCCGGGACGCTCGACCCGATGGCGACCGGAGTGCTTGTGCTCGCGGTCGGAGAGGCGACCAAGCTCGTGCCGTGGCTGACGTCGCACGACAAAGTCTACGAAGCGACCATCGCGCTCGGCGTCGCGACCGATACCCTCGACGCGGACGGACGAGAGCTTCGCCGAGAGCCTCTCGCCCGCGAATTGCTCGCGCAATTGGCGCGGTCCGACGATCCGACGATCGCGGTTGGACTGCACGCGGCGCTCGCGCACGAGCGGTCTCGGACGAGCCAAGTCCCGCCGCAGTTCTCGGCGATCAAGACCCGAGGCGAGCGCGCGTTCGCGAGGGCGCGGCGCGGGCAAGTGACCGATCTTGCCGCGCGGGAAGTCTGCGTCCGTCGCCTCGATCTTGCGGGATCCAGCGACGACCCTGCGCGTATCGACGTCGAGATCGAAGTCGGCAGCGGTTACTACGTCCGGGCGATGGCGAGAGATCTGGCGGAGAGTCTCGGGACCAGCGGGCATGTGATCCGGCTGCACCGGACGCGCTCGGGACCGTTCACCGTGGACGAAGCCATCTCCATGGATGCGCCGCTTTCCGTGATTCGTGCCCACATTCAAGCGCTGACGCACGCTGCGGCGCGCACGCTCGCCGTGGCACGACTGACGCCGGCGGGCGCGCGCGACGCGCGATGCGGGCGGCTGGTTCAGCCTTCGGACATCGTGGCCCCAAAACGCGGGCCTTGTGCCTGGATCGACGAGGCAGGCGCGCTGGTCGCGGTCGGGACCGTCGCCGACGACGGCCGGGGCAGCGTCATTCGAGGTTTTGTGGGCGCTTAAACCGCCGCCGTGGCAGGTTGCTCCACGCGTCGTAGACGGCGGTGCACGAGCGGTTTCGCGGAAGCGAATTCGAGGGTTGGGCGGAGCCCAAGGGACTCGTCGACTGCACTGCCGTCGAGGTCGCACCACGCACCGTAGCGGGCGGCGCACGAGCGGTCGGTCACCTCTTTTTCGCGGCCGCGGCGTCACGCGCCGCCTTGAGACGATCGCGGGCTGGTTTCGCGAGCGACCCGTTCGGCTCGAGGTCGAGAACCTTGGCGTATTCGGCGGCCGCGTCCTTGAACCGCTTGGCCATCGCCAACCGGCCCCCGAGGTAATAGTGCGCCGGGGCATACGTCGGTTCCCGCGCGACGGCGGCTTGAAGATCGTCGAGCGTGCCTCGCTCGTCCTTCAGCCCGAGCCGGCAAAGCGCTCTTTCGGTCCGCACTTCGCCGCCGTCTTTGAGCGCGACGGCTGCGTCGAAGGTACTGACGCACGACTCGAATTCGCCCGCGAAACGGTACTCGTGGCCCACCGAGGCCAGCATGCCGTAGTCGTCTTTGACCCGTGCACGGGCCGCATCGAGGTGCGGGACCGCGCCAGGGACGTGCCAGACATTGAGCCAATGTGCGAGCGTCAGGTGGAGCATGGGATCGGCGGGGGCCATCTCGACGGCTTGCCCGAGTTCGCGGATCGCCGGATCTCGTTCACCGCGCGTGGCCATGGCCACACCGAGATTCTCATGGAGGGCCGCGCTGCCGGGGTGCTTCGCCAGGCCGGCGCGGGCAACCTCGAGTGCGTCGTCGGCCCGCCCTTCGTCGATGTAGAGGGCGCTCAGTTCGGCGGCCGCCGAGTCCAGATCGGGTTTGGCGACTAGTGCGGATTTGTAGGCCGACTCGGCCGCCGCCTTGTCCTGCAACTTTTCGCAGGCCATACCCAAGTTGTAGAGCGCCTCGTAATCATTGGCCTTCTTCTTGACCGCGGCCTCGAACGACGCGCGAGCGTCGGCGTAATGTCCGGCGTCGAACGCCTTGATACCCGATAAGAGATCGGACGACGGGACGGCTTCGGCCGCGTTGCTTGGTTCTGGGGCGGCGGAGCTGTCGAGCGGGGGCGGCGCGGCCGCCTGCGGTGCGGGAGTCGATCCACCGCACGCCGCGAGCGCCCACGCGACAAGCGCCCCTGCCCCCAAGGCCGCTCCGATTGGCTTCATGCCGCCCATCTTGTCATAGGCCCGGTCGGGGCGCGTCACCCGTCGACGGCCCGCAGCAGCGCGTCCTGGACTTCCTTGTACCGGGGCCCGCGAGCGATCTTCTGCCCATCGAGCTCGCTCACGTAAAATACGTCCGCGACCCGCGCGCCCTCGGTGTTGATTTTCGACAGGGCGATCGACAGCCCGAGATGGTGGAGGGCCTGAGCCAAACGGTACAGTAGGCCCGGGCGATCCTTGGCGAACACCTCGACGATCGTGTGGCGCGGAGATGATCGATCGTCGAGCAGGATCTCGGTCGGGACGGCCGGGCTCGGCCGCTCGCGCCACGCCGAGATCGATCCGGTTCGCTCGCGGATCAGGCTGTCCGCGGCGATCCGGCCCGAGCAGACGTCCTCGAGGTCGCGCGCCAGTCTTGGCATGGCCTGTTGCACGCCGTCGGTTCCCCCCTCCCGGTCACGCACCCAAAACAAATCGACCGCCTCGACGCGGTCCCCGTCGGGACGCGAATAGACCTGTGCGGCGAGCACTTCCAGACGGTTGGCGGTGAGCGCCGCGGCAATGCTGGCAAGCAGGCCGGGACGGTCGTCGGCGACGACGCAGAGTTCGGCGGCCTCGGGGTGGCGCGAATGCACTCGCGCCACGTGAACGGGACGCTCTCCGCGATCGAGTACGACCCTCGCGTGCTGCACGATCGACTCCGGCACGTTCGCCAACAGGTAGCGGTCCGGCATCGAAGCGAGCAGACGATCGAGATTGCGCCGGGTGGGCCCCAACCAGGCCGCCCGGACTGCGTCGCGCACGCGCGCGACACGTTCGACTTCTTCGCGCGGCTGATGACCGGCCAGGTACCCCTCGGCCGCGAAGTACAACTCGTCGAGCATGCGCGCCTTCCACGACGTCATCGCCGTCGGCGACGTCGTGCTCAGATCCGCGACGGTCAGGAGGTAAAGGTTGCGCAGCCCCTCTCGCCCGCGAACCGTGCGGCAGAATTCTGCAATCGTGACGGCGTCGTCGAGATCCCGGCGGGTTGCGATGCGGTACATCAGAAGGTGATCGAGTACGAGCTGCCGCGCTTCGTCGCAGTCCTCCGGGGTAAGACCGAGGCGGGGCAGGATTCGCGCGCACAAGTCAGCGCCCACTTTCGAATGCTGCCGTATCGACCCCTGCTCGTCCGGCCAACCTTTTCCGACGTCATGGAGGAGCGTCGCCAAAAAGAGAGGAACCGGCCGTGCAATCTCGACGGCCAGACGCGACGCGAGCGGAAACTCTTGAGCCAGCTCGCCGCGCGCGAACTGACGCAAGCGATCCACGGCGGCGACCGAATGAACGTCGACCGTGTAGACGTGGTAAATGTCGTGGTGAACGCGGCCGGTGACGGGCAGAAACTCGGGCACCATCGCCAGGAGCAAGCCCACCTCGTGAAGCTCGCCGACGATCGAGCCGCGTTGCATTCGCGTGTCGGGCACAGTGCAAATGAGCTCGACGAACCACCGAGCCGCCTCGGGGCTCGCGCGCAGGCGAGCGCACCATTCCCCATCCGCCGTGCATCGCGTGATCGCATCGCGCGCGAAAGGCAGCACCGGGGCCTGATAGCGAACGCAAGCGGCGTAAGCGCGCATCGCCAGAGCAGGGTCGTCCTGCAAGAGCGAGCTGCTCGCGATCGTCACGTGTCCTTCGAACAGCTGGACGCCATCCTCGAGGTCGGTCGGCGGCAGCGGTTTGCCGCGACGGCGGGGGGGGCGCAACCGCTCGAAAAGGCTCGCGCGCGCACGACCGATGGATCGGGCATGCAGATAGTAGTCCTGCATGAGCCGCTCGGCGGCACGAGCGCGATCCTCGCCGTACCCCATTTCGACGCCGAGCACCTCTTGGTCCTCGAACCCAAGCCGATCGGACTTGCGGCGGGCGCGCGCGTGCAAGCGATTGCGCACGCGCCAGAGAAACTCCTCGGACGCGGCGATTTCTTGCGCCTCCCGGGACACGACGATACCCAGTCGCACCAACTCGCCCCAGAACCCCGCCTCCGTCGCCGTTTCCCCGACGTGGTAGCGGGCGCGCGACGCCCACCGCACCCCATCGAGATCCCGCAGTCCGCCCGGCCCGCTCTTGACGTCCGGCTCCAGCAGATAGACCGAACCGCCGAAGCGCTCGTGGCGACCGGCGGCCTCCGCTTCGAGGCGATCGATGAAGACGCCCAGATCCTGCTCGCCGAAGAGCCCCTCGTAGGCATGAACGGCCAGCTCGCGAAGCAGGCCCTCATCGCCGGCGAGGAAATGCAGATCAAGAAGCGAGGTGGCAGTCGCCAGATCTCGTTGCGCGAGCGGGATGGCGTCGGCGGCGCTGAGGATCTGGTGGCCAACGGGCAGCGCCGCGTCCCAGAGCGGATACAGAAATGCGTTGGCGAACGCTTCAGCCCGCTCGGTGCCCGACGGCGCAACGACCAGAACGAGATCCGCGTCGCTGTACAGCGCGACCGCTCCCCGGCCGAAGCTGCCGACGGCCGCCAGGGCGAGGCCGGTCGCATCGACGCCGGGTCCGCTCGCGGCGGACACGTAACGAGCAACGATGCACGTTTCGAGAAAGCGCGCGTTGGCGCGGCCTATCGCCAAACCGTCCTGCCCAGGCGTCGTCATCAGACGGGCAATCAGACTTTCGCGGTTGCCCTCCAGCGCTTCGCGGAGGACACCAAGGGGGGCAGGGCGGATCGAAGCGACGGCCGGCGGGGCGGGAGAACGAGACGGCGGATTGGACGTCATGGACACCGGTTAGGAGTGGGAGCGACCGATCGGGGTACACGACCCCCGCATCGTCTCATTGTAGCGGAACGACTCGGCGCGCGGGGCGCGCGATGTGGCTTGACATCGCACGGAGGCTGACATTATTGGTCACCAGGGGTTGTGGTGCGCTTGCGCCATGCTTTGTCGACGACTCTCAGGGAGGGCTGCATGAAACCGTATTATCTCGTTGTTTTGGGCACGTTCAGCCTGATGGGCAGCGGGCTCGTCCTCCAAGCCTGCAGCAGCAATGAGAGCAACGAAGGTCCGAGCGATTCGGGGACGGCGGACAGCACGACCACGCCTGAAACGGGCGTCCCGCCCGTCGATGCGTCGTCCCCCGATGCGGTTGATGTGTCGGTGGGCGATGTGTCCGCCGTGACCGAGGCGGCAGCCCTCGACGCCCCCCCCGACACGATCGGCATCACGAGCGATGCGGCCGAGGGCGGCGGGTTATGCGCCGCGTTCGATGCGGGCACCCTCGACGAAGCATCGGTTGCCGCAGGTCTCGCGTTCATCGAGAACACGGGGCGCTGCTACCATTGCCACCAGACGGACACGAGCGCGGATGCGGCGATCGTGCTGTCTGGCAACGACGCCTCCATCAGCGACAGCGGTCCGATCTACCCGCCCAATCTGACGCCCGACTTGGCGACCGGACTCGGCTGCTGGAGCAACGAGCAAATTGCCAATGCCATTCTTTACGGCATTGATCCCGCCGATGGGGGGCACTATTGCGTGATGCCGACGTTCGGTTTGCCCAAGACGAATCCGGACGGAAGTGTCTCACCGGCGGAGCTCACCGACGCGTCGGTCGGCAACGTGGTCGAGTTTTTGCGCAGCTTGGCTCCGGTGGAAAACGAGGTGCCGCAGACCGTCTGCCCCGCCTCCGCACCCGTCGATTCGGGCACCTCCGATGCGGCCGACGCCGGCGAGGCGGGCGCTGCAGCCGACGCAGCCGGCGGCTAGTAGAGACGCCAAACCGCGTGCCAAGGCTCTCGGCGACGCTCGGCGAGCGTTTCCCTTGAGGTCGAGGGTCGCCGGTCGAGGGTCGCGGTCGAGGGTCGGGGTCGCGGTCGAGGGTCGCGGTCGAGGGTCGCGGTCGCGGTGGATGGTTCAGGGTTGAGGTCGGGGCGACGCCGGACGTTCACGCCCCCCCGGGGGAGGAGGCTCGGGCGATCGGCGTTGTCGTCGATCACTCTGCGGGTGGAAGCGCCGGATCGCCGTCCACGGCCGAACCCATCCACTCCGCGTCTTGGCCTTCTTCGGGGAGAACCAGCGGCGACCCGTCGTAGCGTACCCGCCGTCCGTGAAGGAAGAACGCCTGCAGGAGATATAGGGCGAACGACCGACGTTGGAGTGCCGGATGAATGTAGGGCGCGATGACAACGGCGTGCTCTTCCGGCAGCCGGCTCCAGTGGAGCGCGGCGTTCATGTGGTGCATCCCGTGAAAGCCGTTGTTGAAATGAAACCAGTTGAAGACCGCACCAACGAAGTTCCGTGAGTGGTTGTAGCGATGATCGGTGTCGCAGCCGTCATGCCAAAGAAAGTTGACCGTGGTGATGCCCCAAACCGCGCTCAAATGGGGCAGGATTACGAAGAAGAGCGCTTTCTGCCAATCGATGAAGAGAAGCGCGATCTTGACGCCCCAGGTCAGCATCAGCTGCGCGTTGCGCTCGGCGTACCAGTCGCGTCGCGCGTTCTTCGCGAACCCGACGTATTTGGCGTTTGCGCGCACGACATCGAACGCCACCCTCGGGAAGAACGAGAGCAGACCGACGAGATTCCACGATGAGCGAACTTTCGTCGTGCGCATCACGTCTCGGCGCTGCTGGACGTAGCGGTGGTGGCTCAGGTTGTGCCCAGGGACGTACTCGTTGACGGGAAAGCCGTACGTCAACGAGAGCACCGCTCGGGTGACCCGGTTGAGCCGCGCGGAGCGCCAGATCGGCACGTGAACAACGTTGTGAGTGATGACGGCGTTGATCCACGACATCCAGCACATGACGGCGCACGCGGCGCATACGGGCAAGCAACGCGCGACCGACAAATGCCACGCGCAGGCGAGCGCCACGAAATACATGGCGATGAAGGCCACGGTACGGAGATCGCTGCGGTAGCGGAGCATCCGGGGGGGTCCCGAGAAGGATCGACCTACCGAAGAAGCACGAAGAAGGCCCAGCGATTGGGTGCGAACGGAGGGAGTTGAAAACGCCGCTTGAGCCGCCAACTCTTAATCGCTCCACCCGTCTTTCGCAAGCCTGGCTGAGGCCTTCGCAACACCTTGGAGCCGAAAGACGCGATCGGCCCGAACGAGAAGGTGTCAATCTTGCGCGCGAACGCACGTGTACAGAAATCCGAGCGCGAACGCTTCGGGCAGCCGTTCGTGCAACCTCGGCCCGGTGACCCATCGAGCCAACCACGACGGCAGCCTGAATCGCGGATCGCTGAACCGCTCCGGAAAATAGTATCGACGTTCCACGACACGGCAACCGTTCGCGGTGACGAAGCGCTCGAAGAGGCTCTTCGAGAAAAGGCGAATATGATTCGAGAACATCTCCTCCGAGTGGTGCGACGTATCCATGATGTCGACGAACTCGCCGGCGAGGAAGCGAAACCGGTTGAAGAGATTGAGCGTATTCGGCACGCAGATCGCAGCGATGCCCTCGGGGCGAAGAACCCGCAGGATCTCGCGGAGCAAGCGCCCCGGAGCGAAAAGGTGTTCGAGCACGTCGTAGCAAAGGACGATCTCGAACTCTCCGTCCGCGAAAGGCAGCACCCCCGACTCGAGGTCGACCGCGCTCGCTTCGATGCCGCGGGCGCGAAGCGCCTCGACCGCTCCTGCCGACATTTCGACGCCGCAGAGGCGCACGCCCGGAGCGCGAAGCGATGCGAGCACTTCTCCGCTCCCGCACCCCACGTCGAGCACGGATCGACCGGCGCGAGCGCGCACGATGTCCCGTGTCGCCTCTGTCTTCCATCGAAGATGCGGGGAGGCGGCAAGCTCGGGCGCGCGCCAATAGTCACGGTAGTAGTCCTGCCGGGCATGGTCGGCGGGCCCCAACGCGGTCTCGCCCTCGGCTCGCTTCATGGACTTTCGTACCACGGCGCAGCAAAGCCTTCTCGACCTTCCCGACGAGCGGACGGCCCGATCACGAAAGCGCGGGCGCCAAGAGCGCCGGGTAGGTTGACGGACCGAGGATTTCAGGCTTTTGGACTCTCGCAAGGCGCGGGCGACAATGCTGCAGCCGCGAGAGGCGGGAAAGCCGCAGAAGCCGACGGGGAGCCAACCTGTTCGGTGCTCTTGGGAGGCACGAACCAAAACTTGTGCGAACGGAGGGACTTGAACCCTCACGAGAGTTACCCCGCCAGAACCTGAATCTGGTGCGTCTGCCAATTCCGCCACGTTCGCACGAGGCGTGGACACCGGTACTCGCTCGCGGAAATCACGTCAAGCGGCGCTCAAGAGCGCCGGGTAGGTTGGCGGACCGAGAATTTCAAGGCTTTGGGCCTCTCGCAAGGCGCGCGCGACGAGAGCGATGCTGCAGCATGGTGAGGAGGAGCAACGCGGCGAGGGGCGGCAAGGCCGGAGAAAGCCGACGGGAGCCAACCTGTTCGGAGCTCTAGGCGGTAATCGCGCGACGCGCCCGCTCGCTCGCTCGCTCGCGGCGCGACACGGAATGGCGCGACCTCGGGACGGGGCCGTGCCGGCGGTCGACGTGCGCCTCGGAGCTCGCTATACGCCCCCCGGCGCCCATGACGGACTGTCTCGTGTTTCGCCGTGTGCGCGCTATCGACCCGGCGGCATCGCTCGACGGTGTCGTCGACGTTGTCGTCGAGCGCGGCCACATCACGCGGATCGGTCGGGACGCCGCGGCCGATCTCTTGCGGCCCAACGGTCTCGAGGGCCTGCGCGTCATCGAGCGCCCGGGCGCGTGGCTATTGCCGGGTCTCGTCGACTTGCACGCCCACTTGCGCGAGCCGGGCGCGGAGGGCAAGGAGAACATCGCGAGCGGTCTGAGCGCGGCGGCCGCGGGCGGATTCGTGGACGTGTGTTGCATGCCCAACACGCGTCCGGTCAACGATTCGCGCGTGGTCACCGAGATGCTGGTCGGCAAGGCGCGATCGCTCGGAGGCGTACGGCTTCATCCGATTGGAGCCGTCACCGTGGGGCAGATCGGCGAGCAGCTTACGGAAATGGCCGACCTGAAGGACGCCGGAGCCGTGGCAGTGAGCGACGACGGCCGATGCGTCACGAACAGCCAGGTGATGCGGCGCGCGCTCGAATACGCGTCGACGTTCGACATGCCCCTCATCCAGCACGCCGAGGATCACGCGCTCACCGAGGGGGCCCAGATGCACGAGGGCGGGATCTCGACCCGACTCGGCCTGCGTGGCTGGCCACGCGTCGCCGAAGACGTCATCGTCGCCCGGGACCTGCTGCTGGCCGAATACGTGGGGGCGCGATACCACGTCGCCCATGTGTCGACCGAAGGCGCCGTACGACTCATCCGTGAGGCGAAAGGGCGCGGCATCGGGGTCACGGCCGAGGTGACGCCACACCACCTGATGCTGACCCACGAAGCCGTTCTCGGCTACGACACGGCGTGCAAGGTCAACCCACCGCTGCGCGAGCACCGCGACGTCGAAGCCTTACGATGGGCCCTTGCGGATGGGACGATCGACTGCGTCGCCACCGACCACGCGCCACACGGGGTGTCGGACAAGAACGTCGAGTTCGCGGAAGCAGCGCCGGGCATGATCGGACTCGAGCTATGTCTGCCGGTGCTGCTGGGACTCGTGCGGGACGGCACCGTGCCTTTGAGCCGGCTGGTGACCGCGCTCACTGTGGCTCCTGCCCGCGTGGCGGGGCTCGATCCGCCCACGTTGCGGCAAGGCGCCTGTGCCGACCTCGTCCTGGTCGACCCGTCGGAGCGGTGGGTCATCGACCCCGCTCGGCTGCGGACGCGCAGCCGCAACACGCCATTTGCGGGGCACGCGGTCGAAGGGCGAGTCGTCCTGACCGTCTGCGAAGGGCGTATCGTGCACGAGCGCGCGGAGGCTTGAACGTGACCGACCCGACCCAACACGATCGCGCTTGGCTGGTGCTCGCCGACGGTACGACGTTCTTGGGTCGTCCCTTCGGCGCGCGTGGAGCGACGACGGGCGAAGCGGTGTTCACCACGACCTTTACCGGATACCAAGAGGTGCTCACCGACCCTTCGTATTACGGCCAGATTGTCACGATGACTGCGCCGGAGATCGGCAACGTCGGGACCAACAGCGAGGATACGGAAGCCGTTCAGGAAGCCCCACGCGTGGCGGGGTTCGTCGTGCGCGACGCCAGCCCCGTCGCGTCGAACTGGCGATCGCAAGAAAGCCTCGACGCCTACCTCGCGAGGACGGGCGTCGTCGGCATCGCGGACGTCGATACGCGCAAGCTCACACGTCACTTGCGCGATACCGGGTCCCAAAACGCCGCGATCGGAACGTCCTCGCCCGAACAGCTCTTGCGCAGCGCACGGCAGGCTCCGGACATGAATGGGCTCGACTTGGTGCGGTTCGTGACGCCCAAACACCCCTATCCGTGGACCGAGGGGCGCGGCGAATGGGCCACCGCTGCAACGCGCCCACCGGAACACCATGTCGTCGTCGTCGACTACGGAATCAAACGCAACATTTTACGATGCTTGATCGACGCGGGATGCCGCCTGACCGTTCTGCCGGCCTCTGCGACGGCGGGCGAAGTGCTGTCGCACCGGCCCGACGGAGTGTTTCTATCGAACGGCCCAGGCGACCCGGGCGCGCTGGACTATGCGGTCCAGACCATTCGCGGCGTGCTCGGAATTCGTCCGCTATTCGGCATTTGTCTCGGTCATCAGCTCCTCGCGCGGGCTCTCGGCGCGAAGACGTACAAGCTGAAGTTCGGTCACCGAGGTGCCAACCAACCAGTCAAGGATCTGACGACTGGACGGATCGAGATTACGACGCAAAATCACGGCTTCTGCGTCGACCTTGCCACACTGCCCTCCCCTGCCCGATCGACGCACATCCATTTGAACGACGGCACTTCCGAGGGACTGGCCGCCCCATCGGTGCACGCGTTTAGCGTACAGTACCATCCGGAGGCCGCTGCCGGCCCGCACGACGCCTTGTACATGTTCGACCGGTTCATCGAGGCCATGCGGTCGTTCGCCGACAAGCGGGACGCCCGATGACCGAGCGCACGGTTCATTTCGTCAGCCTCGGATGCGTGAAGAACCGCGTAGACACCGAAGTCATGCTCGGGGTCGCCGGCCGCGAAGGCTGGCGAATTGTCTCCGATGCGGGCATGGCGGAAGTCATCGTCATCAACACCTGCGGGTTTATCGGCGAGGCCAAGAAAGAGTCGATCGACACGATCCTGGAGATGGCGGAGTACAAGCGCGTCGGCGCCTGCAAAAAACTGGTGGTCACCGGCTGCCTGGCCCAACGGTACGCGGCGGATCTCGCCGCCAAGCTCCCCGAGATCGACCATTTGTTGGGGTCGAGCGACATGCTCAAGCTCGAGCGCGTTCTCGCCGGAGACGCCGAGCGGATGCTGGTCGGCAACCCGGCCGACTGGCTGCTCCAGGCGACGGACCCTCGGATCCTGACGCAATCGAGGGCGAGCGCATGGCTGAAGATTGCCGAGGGTTGCAATCGCACCTGCGCCTTCTGCGTGATTCCTCAGATTCGTGGAAAGCAACGATCGCGAACGATGGACGACATCATTGCGGAGGCCGAGCGCTTGGCGGCGGGGGGCGCCATCGAATTGAACCTGGTGTCGCAAGATACGGTGGCCTGGGGGCGCGACCGGCCGGCGGCCGAGCGCATCCCGCTCGCAGAGCTCGTTCGACGCGTCGCGGACGTGCGGGGCGTTCGTTGGGTGCGCCTCTTCTATTTGTACCCCGAGACGATGGACGACGCGCTGATCGAGCTATTGGCCCACCATCCGAAGGTGGTTCGATACGTCGACATGCCGCTGCAGCACGCCTCGGACGCCATGCTCAAACGAATGCGCCGCGGCCATGGCAAAGACCGCCAGCGTCAGGTCGTCGAGCGGCTGCGGGAGCGGGTGCCCGGGCTGACCTTCCGTACGGCGTTCATCGTCGGTCATCCCGGTGAAACCCAAGAGGATTTCGACGAACTTTGCGCGTTCGTCGACTGGGCGCGGTTCGAGCATGCCGTCGTGTTCCGCTACTCGGACGAGGAGACCTGTGCCGCCCACGGCATGGACAAAAAGGTGTCTCCGCTCGTGACCGCCAACCGTGCTCGCAAGCTCATGGCGCTGCAGCGCGGCATCGCGCGGCAAAAGAACCGGGACCTCATCGGCCGCGAGCTCGAGGTGCTCGTGGAAGGCCCGAGCGACGAGCACGATCTCGTGATGAAAGGTCGTCATGCGGGCCAAGCGCCCGAGATCGACGGCAGCGTGTACCTGAGCGACGGGGAGGCTCACGCCGGGCAGATGCGGCGCGTACGCATTGTCCAGGCGAGCGATTGGGATCTCGTCGGCGAGCTGCTCGACGAAGCGACGGCGCCTGCCGCCAAGCGCGTCACGCTGAGGGTCGTTTCGGGCGCTCCGTAAACGTTACGGCAGGGTGACCTGAAGCAGCTCCGGCGGGCTGCTGAGGTCGCCGTACTCCTGCCAGATGGCGAGAACATCGCCGTTGTGAGCGTAGACTTGCGCCTGCCAACGACCGGTGTCATCGGCTCGGGTGACCACGCCGATCTGGTCGGCGGTCAGCGTCGGGTTCTGGTTCTCGATCACGATGAGCGCGTCTGGTTCGGCCCCGCCGTACGTATCGGAGATCAGGTCGACGTGATCGGCGTCGGATCCGGCCGTGACGGTCGGAGCCGCCGGCGGTGGCAGCGGAAGCGTGGGGCTAGCGCAAGCCCACACGAACGCCGCAGCCGCGACGAAGAAGCCGATAGGAATGAGGCGCCGGAGCATCGGTGGTAACTCCGTGGCGAGTCGGGCCAATCTCGCTAGCATGTTTTGGGCCGCGACGCTTTTCAGCCCAAACGCCGGGCCCGGGGCTTTGCCGTGACGTCAACACGGTTGCCACCCCGTGCATCCGGTAGACAGCCCTACGGGGATCTTGGACCCGAGAGCCCGCAGGGGCTACTCGAGCAAGAACGCAAACGCTCGGCGCCCGAGCCGGTCGCCTCACGAAGCATCGACTGACGAAGCATCGACAATCGCCATGGTCCTCCACTTCGCAGAACGTCCGTGGACGGGCGGTCGCGCCCAGGTTCGGGCCGTGCTGGCCGGCCGGGTCTTCCGAGGGTGGCGCTCGCGCGCGCGGCCCTTGCCCTTCGCGGTCGCGTTGGCGCTCCTGGTCGCAGGCCGGCCGCGGGTCATCACTCCCACGGGATCGGCGGCGAGCTCCGAGGCAACCTTGGCAGCCGCCTTGTCGGCGCGCGGCCTGGCGTGCGACTCGAACGACGTGACGTGGTTGCCCTCGCAGCGCACCCTCGGAAGGGCGCTTTGGGGCGGCGCGCGTGCTCTGGTGCGCGCCAGCCTGACCGGCGAGCCGAGCGACCTTTACCTGGTCGAAGCGCGCCGCTCTCCGGAAGGAGCCGTCATCGAGGTCGGAACCGGGTGGAACGTGACCGAAACGAGCGGGGTCGACGAGTCGCGCCCGACGCTGCGGGACCGCACGGCTGTGTACACGACGAGCTCCGACGGCCTGATGACGGGAGTGCACGTCCTCGATCTCGCCGGGTTCGAGCCGGACGCCGACTTTTCCGCCTTGCAACGAGCGCAAGTCGCCCTGACCAACTTGGAGCAGACCGGACAGGCGGCCGGAGTCACGCACACCGCCTTCGCTTTCGATCCAATTGCCCGCGACGGTTCCGTCGTGTGGCGGCCCGACGGCGTCGTCGAGGCTCACGCCGACGGCCATGTCGTGCTCATCGATCCGATTCAGAAAAAAATCGTCGCCGGCGCGGGATTCGTGCGCGTCGTTCCTGACGAGCATGCGCGTCCCGGCAGCCTCGTCACCTGGGCGGTCGATCGGATTCGGGCCCTCTCCTGGTTCGGAGACGACAGGATGCAATGGATCAAGGCCGTCGCGTTCACGGCCGCCGACACGTTGCACTCGCGCGTGTTCACCCGCACCACGGCCGACGAGGTTTCGAGCGAGCTTGGCCGGATCGCGACGGGGGCGTCACGCACCCCCTTCACGGATCCCGATACGGGCTGGCCCCCGGCACCCATGGCTCCGATCGTGTCGCCGCCGCTGCCGGGGGAAGGACAGTGGATTTCCCTCGACGACGATCCGTTCATCACACCGTCTGCGGACGGCACCGCTCCGCCCTTCGTCACGTCGTTCATCCGGCCGGACGCCCAGCGGCAAGATGTCCGCGTGTACGTGACACTCTGGGATCCGCGCCTCGTGAGTCTGCACATGGAGGCAGGCACGGTCGAACCGGTCAGCGCCAACGGCGAGCGCGGGGCGGGCATGATTCCGCGAACCCCCGAGGTCCTCGGCCGCGTCGTGGCCGCATTCAACGGTGGATTTCAGGCTCAGCACGGCGAATACGGAATGCAAGCGAACGGCATCCAATATCTGCCGCCGAAGCCGTACGCCGCCACGGTCGCCGAGCTTCGCGATGGGTCGACCGCGTTCGGAGCATGGCCCGACTCTGCCGTCGTGCCCGACGATGTCGTCGCGTTCCGCCAAAATCTCACCCCGCTCGTGCAGGACGGGAGGTTCAACCCGTGGGGACGCACCTGGTGGGGTGGCACGCCGCCTGGTTGGCCCGACCAAATTCACGCGACCCGAAGTGCCCTCTGTCGGACGTCCGATGGCTTCGTGGGCTACTTTTACAGTGCGAGCATCTCGGCCGACGATCTTGGCCAGGGCATGCTCGCGGCGCATTGCTCGTTTGGAATTCACCTCGACATGAACCCGGGGCACGCCGGCTTCGAGTTCTACGACGTGGCGCCCGCGGGACATCTGCTTGCGCTCGCGCGACGGCTGCAGAGCGATTGGGAGGCCGAGGGGCGCGTTCCCGATATGGGCGGTTACGCGTTCCGATCACGCCGCATGATTCGCGGCATGGGCCACATGCTTTTCCCGCGCTACATCCAACGAGAGGCGCGCGATTTCTTCTATCTGACCCTGCGTCCGACGTTGCCGGGGGCTCCTATCGCTTCCAGCGCCAGCCCGTCACCCGATCCGCAGGAGGGCGTGTGGCGGACCCGAGGGCTCCCGCAACACGGGTTTCCGTCTGCGGTGGCCACAACGTGGGTGCGAATCGATGCGACGCGTCCCGACCTCAAGGCGCGCGTCCTTCGCGCCGATCCACACGCCGTGGCACCGTTCGACCGCGCTTCGGGCGAGCAGCCGACGGTTCTCGCACTCTCGGCTCCGCTACGCGGAGCGCTCACCCTCTGGTGGTCGCCCGGTGTGTTCGCCATCGGTGCGGCCGCTCCGCCGAAGGACTCGTTCGCCGTCATCGCAGGCCAACCGTTCGACGACCCGCGCGCCCGATCCGCGCGGGCGGCCGTCGGGGTCGCGGATGCCGACGGAACACTCGTCTGGGCGGAAATCGGCCCCGGCCATGCTCCCGAGGCGGCCGCGTCGGCGCTGGATGCGCTGCTCGAACGACTGGGCTGCTCGGCGCGCATGGCCGTAACGGGCGACTCGCATGCTTTTCTGGGGGGGGATCTCGACGTCGCCGGCGACGCGGTCGCACAGCCGCCGCCTGCGGTCGCCCGGCTCGTCCGCGCGCGAGCTCCGGACGCCCATCCCATTTTTTTGGACACGCCCATCGTGCCCATTCGCGTCTGGCAGCCGCTCCAAGCCAAGCGGATCCGCTACTTTTATAAGCCGGCGACGACGGCCCCTTGAGCGACGCGAGACCGCCGGGACCCGCCCGCGAGCAACCCAAGCGGTGCCCCAAGCCTTTGGGCCACGGTCGGCGCCACGTAGCGGCTCGCGCATCCCGGTGGGCGGCGCTAACGTGCCGTGCTCGAAGGTCCACCGTTTCAGGTAGCGCTCTGGCCACGCCAACGAGGCCGAGACAACGAGGGGTCGGCGGGGAGTCCGCATGGCGATGCAAGGCCGTGCTTCCCACCTTCCTGGGGCTCGCGAGGGATGCGATGGTATTGTAAGTGGGCGGCAGGAGATTCGTGCCATGGCACAGAACGACAAGGGCGGATCGGACCTCGACGTCTTCGAGGGCCTCGGTAAAAAGGGCGGGAGCGCGCACCCGCCCGCGGGTGCGCCCAGCGCCCCGCCGCCCCCTCCATCGGCGCGCCCCTCTTCCGATGCGATAGGCAAGCGGACTTTGCTCGGCATTCCTGCGCCCATCCTCGGCGGCCCTTCGCAAAGCCCCTCGGTGCGGGCTCCCCCTCCCCCTCCGGGTCGGTCCACGCTGCCCCCGGTCGTCTCGTCGTCGAGAGCGTCGGCGGCTCAGCCCCAGCCGTCGTCGGTCCCAGCCACGACCGCCGGCGTCGACGTCGAATGGGACGATGACGACGAAGCGACTCAAATCTTCGACGAAGGGCGTGACTCGCACAGTGGGCGATCCGCGGCGATCGCGGCCGCCGTGGCTGCGGCGAAGCCCGCTCCGGGCACTTCGGCCGGCAAAGTCACCCTCTTGGGAATTACGGCCCCGTCCTATTCGGCGCTTCCACCTCCCTCCGGTTTTCCGTCCCCGGCGAGTTCTCTTCCGCCACCCCCGGTGACTCAGCCGGGACTCGGCCTTCCGCGTTCGCCGGTGTCGACGATCCCGCCGCGCGGGTCCTTCGGTCCCCCGCCCGTCTACATGCCTCCCCAAGCCGGACTGCCCGGTTCCCGAGCGGCACACGAACACCTCGAGTCCCACGCCGGCGCGATGGAATCCACGGCCCTCCTGCGCCCACCGGCCAGCCGAACGGGGCTCTGGATCGTGGTCGGGCTCGCTGCCGCGGCTCTGCTGGCCGTCTCCGTGGTATTCCTCGGCACCCCGCATACCGGCCAGATCGTGGTCAACGTGAACGACGCACGAGGCGCCGCAATGAGCCACGTCGACATTTTCGTCGACGGGCGAAAGCAGTGCGACTCCGCGCCGTGTCTGGTCGACCAAGTGGCCAGCGGATCGCACGAAGTCAAAGTGGTCGCCGAAGGCTTCAACCCACCGGCCATCCAGAACGTGTCGGTCGAAGGGCGTAAGCAGGCCGCAGCCAGCTTCACGTTAAGCGCTCCAAAGGGATCGGGGCTCAAAGCGTCCGGGACTCAGCCCGGCGTGAAGCTGTACGTGGACGGAAAAGAAGTCGGGCCGTTGCCCCAAGAGGTGTACGAACTGTCGCCCGGAGACCACATCGTCAAAGTGGCCGGCTCCGAGCGCTACGAGTCGATCGAAAAGCACGTCACGATCGACCGCGACCAGATCGTCGATCTCGGTAACCTGACGCTCAAAGTCCTGCACGGCAAAGCCACGATTACGCTTGCAACTCCCGGGGCACGCGTATCCATCGTGAGCGGAAGCGATCGTCGCGAGCTGCCGATGCTACCGATTTCGGTCGATATCGACACGACCAAGGCGTGGTCGCTCGAGGCCAGTCGACCGGGATACGAAGACTACCACCAACCGATCAGTTTTGACGACGGTCAGGCCGAAAAATCGATCGCCATCTCGCTGGTCGCGAAAACCCAGAGCGCGCCGCCGGTCGTGTACTACGGGCCGGCCGCACCGGCTGCCGCGCCCGCTGTTGCGCCCCCCTCGCCGGTCCCGGCCTCCGCCCCTGCCACGCAACCGCAGGCCGCAGCGGCGCCGTCCCCCGCGGCGGAGGGAGGCGAGGCATTTCTCAACATCAACTCGATCCCGCCGTCGACGTGCTTCGTCGACGGCCGCTCGCTCGGCAGCACGCCGCGCATTCACGTCGCGGTCAAGGCAGGGGCTCACACCGTCAAGTTCATCAACGCCGATCAGGGGCTGACCAAGACGATCTCGGTTTCGGTCAATGCCGGCGAAACGAAGCCGGCTGTCGCAAAACTGAACTGATACGGTCGGTCGGCAGCGAATGGCCGGGCCGGCGCCCAAACCGCACATCCTGGTCGTCGACGACGAGCCGGGGCTGCGCGACATGCTCGCCATTTTTTTCAAGCGCGAAGCGATGGAGGTCACGGTTGCCCCCGGCTTCGGGCCGGGGCGCGACGCCGTTCTGCACGCGCCGGAGCCGTACGCGATCGTCTTGACCGATTTGCTCATGCCGGATGGCAATGGCTTGGACCTGATCTCGCTCGTCAAGCAGCGGACCGCGCGCACCGAGGTGATCGTGATGACCGCTCACGGGCAGGTCGAAACGGCCATCGAAGCCATGAAGCGCGGCGCTTACGACTTCGTCACCAAGCCCTTCGCCACGAGCGAGCTTCGCGCCATTGTGCACAAGGCGCTTGAAAAGCGCGCGATCGTAACGGAAAACGAGAGGCTTCGCGCCCAGCTGCTGCGAGAGCGCGGCCACGAGATCCTCGGGCACTCCGAGCCGATGCGTCGCATCTTCGATATGGTCCAGCGAATTGCGCCCGCGCGGACGACGGTTCTCATCACCGGCGAGAGCGGCACAGGCAAGGAACGGATTGCGCGCGCCATCCACGAGGCGAGCGACCGTCGGAACAAGCGCATGCTGGTCGTCAACTGCGGAGCCATTCCGGAAAATCTCATCGAGGCGGAGCTCTTCGGCCACGAGCGCGGAGCGTTCACGGGCGCCGTGTCGAGCCGACTCGGGCTGTTTCGCGAGGCGGACGGCGGAACGATTCTGCTCGACGAGGTGGCCGATCTGCCGCTCGCATTGCAAGTCAAACTCCTCCGAGTCTTGCAGGAGCGAAAGGTGCGCACTCTCGGGGCCTCGTCCGAACTGCCGGTGGATGTGCGGGTGCTCGCGGCCACCAATCGCAACGTCGAGGAGGACGTCCGCACAGGGCACTTCCGACAGGATCTTTATTATCGTCTCAACGTCATTCGCGTTCAGGTGCCGCCGTTACGCGACCGACGCGAGGACATCCGTCCGCTCGCCCTGCATTTCGTATCGCGCTGCGCGGCCGAACAGAGCAAGGACATCCACGGCCTGTCGCCCGAAGCGTTGCGCGCGTTGGAGGCGTACGCATTCCCCGGCAACGTCCGCGAGCTGGAGAACGTCATCGAACGCGCGATCGCGCTGGCGACGGGTCCCACCCTAGGGCTCGGCGACTTACCCGTCGAGCTCTCGGGCGCCGCGTCGCAGCCCATGCCCGCCTTGGTCGGCTTGCCGGAGGCCGGTTGCAATCTCGACGATGTCCTGGGCGAGGTCGAGCGACGCCTATTGCTCCAAGCGCTCGAACGATCCGGGGGCGTTCGAACGCAAGCGGCAAAGCTTTTGGGGGTCACCCTCCGCAGCCTTCGGTACCGCTTCAACAAGCACTCTCTCTCCGACGGGGCCGATGATGTGGGCGACTCGGAGTCGCCCGCCGCCGACGAAGGATAAACACGCCTCGCCGACGTCGAGCCGCTGACCCGCCCGCGGGAAGAAAATCATCTTTGTGCAGCGCCGGCCTGCAACGCAGGCGTACCCAGCGCAGCTGGGTACCGTTCAGCGGGGCGCTCTACTGAGGCCCCGGCCCACGCGGCGCGTCGCAGCACGAAAGGCCCGCACTCGGGAACGCGACGCGCCCAAAAACGGCACTCCAAGCCGCTTCGACCCCCTGAGTGGGACGAAAATTGTCATCGCCCCCTGACGCCATCGGGATTGTGGTTCGGCAAAGCGCCGTAATTCGCGGCAATCCCTATTGTGGCGACACCGCGATACGAAATACCGACCACTGGCACGGGCACTGCATGAGACCCGGACGTGGCAACACGCCAAAACCGCGGCTTCACCCTCGTCGAGATGATGATCGTCGTCGTCATCATCGGCGTGCTCGCGACCCTTGCCGTCCTCGGGTACCGCCAGATTATCCAGGCGTCGCACGTCTCGGAAGCCACGAATATGGTTCAAAACATTCGCGTTGCCCAGGAGGCGTATCATTCGGAGACGCAGCAATACGCGAGTGTGTCCGCGAGCATCCCGACGACGCTCTCGGGAGGCTGGTATCCGCAGAATCCTCAATACGGGATCGTGACCGGCTGGGGCGCCGCCTGCAGCGGTTGCGGAGGCACCGTCACCTGGCAGGTGCTGCCGCTTCACGTCGACGGACCGGTCCTTTTCGGATACGCGGCCATTGCCAACTCCGGCGTGGCCACCGCACCCACGTCCCTCTCGCCCTACAACGGGGGCAGTCTGACGATTCAGGCGCCCTCGACGGACTGGTACATCATCGGGGCCGCCGCCGACCTGGACGACAATCCTTCCACGTGGACCAGCGTCTACGGCGTTTCATGGTCCAATCAAATTTTCGTAAGCAACGAGGGGCTCTAAGAGCAAACACATCACGTGAAAGGCAGTCCATACCCATGAAACGATGGAACCGCAGTAAAGAACGAGGGTTTACATTGATCGAGCTGATGATCGTCGTCGCGATCATCGGCATTCTTGCAGTGCTCGCCATCTACGGCGTGCGCAAGTACATCGCGAACGCCAAGACCGCCGAAGCGCGAAATTCGCTCGGTCAGATCGCGAAGGACGCGGCCACGGCGGCCGAACGCGAAAAAGGCACGACGGCGATCATCGCCCCAGGATCCACCTCGTCGCTCTTTCGTGCGTTCTGCACGAGCGCAGGAGCCACGGTCCCGACGGCCGTCACGATGGTCCAGGCGCAGAAGTATCAGTCTCAGGTTTCGGACTGGAATTCCGGCAGCCTGATTGGCGGCTGGCAGTGTCTGAAGTTCTCGCTCGAGGAGCCTCAGTACTACATGTATAGTTACGTGAGCGGCAATACGTCCGCCATCAGCGGAAGCTTCCAGGCCGACGCGTACGGCGACTTGAACGGCAACGGCGTCACGTCGGATTTCACGATTGTCGGATCCGCCACGAGCGGCGGTATTGCAATTTCGCCGAACATCCAAGAAGTCAATCCCGAGGAGTGATCCTCGCTTCCACGGGTCGAGGCGATCGGCACAGTATGGGTCGGTCGCCTCAACGCATTTCGGCGGGCCGCAGATGACATCCCCTTCCGACGGCGATCGGCTCGGGCGCTACGCGCCCTGGGCCGCGGGCCTGCTCTTGGCGCTTCCGGTACTCGTCGCCAAGTACCCGCCGATGGACGACCTGCCGCTGCACGAGGCGAGCATCGGACTCTGGCGTCATTGGGGAGAGAGCCGCTTCACGCCGGCCGCGCTTTATTTCTTGAATCTGGGACACTCGAATCAACTCTATTCGTTCTTGGTCCTACCTCTCGCGTTCGTGTTTCCTATCGCGTGGGCAAGCAAGATCGTCGTTGCGTGTTCGCTGCTGGCTCTTCCGTTGGCGGCCGCGCACTTGTCGACTCACTTGGGAGCGAGCCGATGGCCGGCACTGCTCGTCGCGCCGCTGGGTCTCGGATGGCTTTTCTTCTGGGGTCTCGTTCAGAACATTCTCGGACTCGTTTCCCTGTTTTGGCTGCTTCCCGCCATCGACCGCTTCGCCGCGCGGCCCACCGCCAGGGGATCGCTCGCGATCGGCTGCGGCATGGTGCTCCTGCATTTCGCTCATCAGGCGATGTTGCTGGTCGCGTGCATGGCGCTTGTCGTGTGCTGCATCGGGACCCCGATGAGGCCTCGGTCCATCGCCCTGCGCGTCGTCCCGATCGCCTTCTGCGTGGCCCTGGTCCTCGCGGGCCAAGCGTACGCTTGGCGCGTCGCCGGACCGCGATCGTTTCACGCCGCACCGTATGTCTTCTTGTCGCTGCGCTACAAGGTGGAGTCGATCCCGGGGGTGCTTTTCGGCGGATTCGAGATTTACGTCCGAAATCTGATGATGGCACTCGCCGTGACCCCCGTTGCCCTGTTTGCGATCGCTCGCACCCGGCAGCGTGAACCTCGCGAACCGACGCTTCTGCGGCGCATTCACAAGTGGCGGTTCGAGTGGCTCGCACTGCTCCTATTCTTGGTATTTCTCGCGGCGCCTCTCACCATGAGAACGACGACGCTCGTCTACCACCGCTTCCTGCCGCCGGTGTGGAGTCTCGTCGCGATCTGCGCCGCGGCGCACGGCGCGGGTGCAAGAGCTCGCCCGCTCGCCCGGGCGCTGTGCGCGCTCGTGCCCGTCGCCTCGCTCCTCATCGCCTGGCCTTCCTTCGCCGACAGCGACCGGGTGTACTCGGACTTGGACACCATCCTGGCGCCCATGCAGCCCGGAGCCGCCGTCATGACTCTCAATCTGGGACCCGACCAGGCACCCCGATTGTGGAGCCCGATGAGCGCCATGGGCCACATCGTCGCCGTGCACGGGGGACGCAGTCTCTTCGACTACTCGTTTTCCCCCGTCTCGCCGGTGGCGCAACGGCCGAACAAGCAATGGATCGAGCCCATCGATCGCATGGAGAAGGACCCGTTCCAATTGCGGCCGGATTGGGACTTTACGCGCTTCCGCTACGTGATCATCGCGACGCCGAAGCCCGGACTCGCGGAAGCCGTCCGAGTCGCGCTGCAGAACGACGCGGCGCTCGTGGCCTCGAAGGGCGAATGGTACCTCTTCGAATCGCGTCTGCCGATCGTACCGATCGACGCCGATGACGCCCCGCTGCCGCTACCGCATCCCGCTTCGCTCCGAAAGAAGCTCCGAGACCTCGCGACCGAGATTCGCGAGAGCGAGCCGGACGCGGGCCCACCGGGCGAGCCCGAGCCGTGAGCGACGGCCCAGACGGTAGCGCGATGACCTCCTCGAAGGTTCGCCGAGAGACTGCGCTAGGGCGGCGTATTCATCACGCGATCGTCGTCGGCGCCAGCGGCGGAGTGGGTAAGCTTGTTGCCGATGGCCTCTTGGCGTCGGGCGTTCGGGTCTCCACGGTCGGACGGGTTCGCCCCGCGACCGACGGCTGGCATTATGCTTGCGCGGACATCGCGCGCGCCGACTGGCGGGACATCTACGCCGAATCCGAGCGACACGGTGGGGAGCCGCTGGACGCGATGGTCTTCGTCGCGGGCGACGCGACGTTCGGGCGCACGTCGAGCGTGCCGGAATCTCGCGCGCGCGAAGTGTTCGAGGCCAACTTCTGGGCTCCCGCACAGGCTGCGACGGCGGCCGAGCGGCTCTGGGAGCCCCCTCGCCGGGGTACGTTCGTCTCGGTCTCGTCGATCTCGGCGCGCCGCGGGGTGCCCTTCGAAGCCCATTACTGTGCCAGCAAAGCCGCGCTGGCACGCTTCCTTCACGCCCTTACGCTCGAGCAACCGGACGGGCGGCTGCGGTTTCTCTCGGTCTATCCCGGTCGGCTGCGTACGGCGTTCCGAACCAAGGCCGACTGGCACGGCGTGCCGGCGGATCCCGCGCCGCGCGCCGGAAGCGACCCGGCGGTCGTGGCGCAGGCCGTCCTCGCCGTGCTCGCCGGCCGGGTCGGCTGGCGCGTCATCGGCATTCGCGAGCGCGCCATCGACTTGATCGATCGGGTCAGCCCAGCCCTCTACGATCGCTATGTTCTCGGCCCCCGCGTGCGCGCCGCTTTCAAGAAACGAGTGGGATGAGAACACCGTTCACGGGCCGATAAAGTTGTCGAAACGATGACGACCGAAGGGGCCGGGGTCGATGCCCAGGTGCGACAGGCAACGACGCCACTCGTACACGTTGTCGAGTTCGAGCATCGCTCCGACGGACAAAGGCCCCGAAGCCCGATCCGACCGAATTTGCCACTGTTTCAAAGCGCTCGTGATGATCGTGAGCGGCACGGGAATCGGTGCCGCGCGCGGGCCGGCGGCAGCCAGGGCGAGATTGACGTCGGCCGTGGTGACGACGAACGGATCGGCCACGACGTAGGTGGCCGGATGCCGCGGAGCCTGCGCGCCCAGCAAGGCCTTTAACACCGTCTGGAACAAGTCCAGGTGGAGCAGGTGGTGGCGGGTCTCCGAAGGACCGAGGACCACGCGCACGCCGCGACGTGCGAGGTTGCGCAACGTGACGAAAACGCCTCCGGCGCCGGGGCCATAAATGATCGAGGGACGCAGAACAGTGAGCGAGATGCCGCGCTCGGGGCAGATGGCGCGGGCCGCGAGCTCGGCCGCCAGTTTCGCCCATGCGTAAGACGGAACGGGAAACGTGTCGGGGTGCGGGGCCGTGGTCTCGTCGACGTGGCTCCGACGCGAACCGTACACGGCTGCGCTGCTGATCAAGATGAGATGACTTCCGGCCTTCATCGAATGCGCGACGCGAGTCGTCGTGCCGACATGCTCGCGCAGGTAGTCGGCCCACCGGAGCCCGGGATGAACGCGCGGTCCGGCCGCGTCGATGACCGTGTCGGCGTCCGCAAGTTCGGAAAGCGGGCGATCGTCGGTAGGGTCGGAGCACCGCAGATTCAGCGGACGGGCGCCGAGCGCAGGGGCGAGCACCGAGCCGAGCGCGCCGTCGGCTCCGACCCACACGACGTCGCGTCCGACGTTCAACGCATCCCCTGGTCGGCAACCCAGCGGACCGTGCGTTCGATTCCGTCCAACAGGCCTACGCGCGGCACATAGCCCAGCTCGCGCCGTGCTCGTTCGATGCTGACGGACCGGTGTCCCATGATCGACCGAAGCCTGTGCCGGGTGAACACCGGGTCTCGCCCGAACGCCAGCATGGCCCGCTCGACGGCAGCGATCGCCGGCTCCGCAATGGCTCTCGGCACGGCGATACCCCCGCGCTCGCGCCCGAGCGATCGCGCCATCGCGTGAACGACATCGGCGAACCGGTAGGACTCGGCGTCGCTCACGATGTACGTCCGACCGACCGCCGCCGGCCGATCGGCGGCCGACAGCGTCGCATCCACGACGTCGGACACGAATACCCAGGGCACGCGGCCCTCGCCCCCGCCGAACAGCGGTACGAGACCGAGCCTCGCCAAGCGCAGTAGCTTCGGAATCTCGGAGCGAACGTCGCCGGGCCCGTAAATCTGCGACGGCCGAAGAATCACGACCGGCACTCCGCCGCGTCGGCCCGACTCGAGCGCCACCTGCTCGGACTCGTATTTGGCGATTTCGTGGGGCGTTTTCGGCCGACACGGAGAGTCCTCGTCGAGGGTGGTGTCGAGCTGCACGCCCATGGCCGAGATGCTCGAGAACACAATCACGCGAGTTACGCCGGCCGCGCCGGCCGCGTCGACCACCGCCTTGACCGGGGCCACGTTCGCCGCCCGAAGAGCGGCAAGTCCTTCGGCGCTCGTCGCAGAGACCTTTCCACCGCCCGCAAGATGGAAGACGCGCTCCACCGAGACCAACGCCCGCGCGACCGCATCGGGGTCGAGCAATTCGCCCTGCTGCACGTCCGCCCCCAACGCCACGAGCGGAGCGGCCCGCCCGCGATCGCGAACGATGCAGCGAACACGCCGGCCTTTTGCGACGAGCGCCTGGACGAGGTGCGGGCCCAAAAAGCCTGTTGCGCCCGTGACCAGGTCGATCACGCGCCCCACGCCGCGCAAACGATGTGCGCAAAATGCCGTTTCAGCCAGTTGGGCACGAAGCGTTCGGCGGCGCAGTACACGTCGAGACCGGCCATCGCCACGGCTTCCGTTGTTCCGGTCGAGGCTTTCTCGCGCTGTTGATCGTTGCGGGCGATTCCGGGAGGAAACGGGGGCATGTCCACATACTCGACGCGAGCGCCCCCGAAGCCATGGCGCATCTCGGCCAAGGACATTCCGGCCAGACCGCTGATCGCCAGGTGCGAGGCATTTTCGGAGTTCGGCACGAACACGGCCCCAAGGGGCGCGAGGGATCGGAGCGCGGCCGTGAAGGCCCACCGGGCGGCCGGCGCAACCCGCTGCAGGACCTCGCTCGAGAGCACCGCATCGACTCCAGCGTGGCTGCCGAGGCCTGCGAGATCGGCTACCTCGAACGTGACACGAAGCCCGAGCAGCCGGCCCGACCGCCGCACCACTTCGACCGATCGCCGTGCCCGATCGATCGCGCCCGGCCGATCGTCCACCACGGTGATCTCCGCACCGATGCGATCGGCCAGGACGGCGAAATCGAGACTCGTGCCGTATTTCTCGGGAAGGCCCGCCACGAGGATCCGAGGCTTGCCCCCCAAGGCCCGGAGCGCGGCGACCAGCGGCGCGACGATCCGCGCCTTGGCGGCATACTCGTAGGCGGTTCCGACTCCCTCCCCCTCGGCGAGGGCAACCGGGTACAGAGTCTTGATCGCGCCGACCATCGAAAACGGCAGCACTATACGTCAACCGGCTGCGCCGGGCGTGCCGGCCAGCGTGCGCAGTCGCTTCTTGGCTTGCTGGCGCGTGCGCGGAGCGGTGTCGACCACGAACGCGTGAAGAAGCGCCGTGCGGCGCACGACGACGCTCACCGGCTCGCGATGGACCTCGGCCGAAGCCCCACCGCCGAAGACCGTCAACGCCCCGGCGACCGGCCAGGGCACCCCGAGGTAAACGTGGTCGCGCACACGACCCAATTGCCAAAGAAACGGAGCGAGGCGCGAGGTCTGTCGAAGACTCGCGTGCGGTCGCGCGAACCCGACGCGATCGGGATTGCGCACGATCACGACAAGCAGCTTGCGGGCACGCCGCGCCAGATCAAAAAAGTACGTCGGCCAGTCGGCCGGAAATGGGGGCCCTTCGAAGGAGACGACGAGGTCCACGTCGGCAAGCGAAGCCCCAAGGCCCGCGCCCGGTGCCTCCACCACTTCAGGAGGGGGCGCCCCCGCAGCCGCATAGCTCGCGCGCACTCGCGCCGCCGCGATGGGCCCGTTCACCACCACCATGACGCGCGCGCCGCCTGCCGCGAGGAGCAAGGAATTCGTTCCGCCATCGCCGTCGGCCCCCTCGCCGGGGCATTCGAGGACCGTCTTGATCTCGTACGCCTCGCCCAAACTTTGGACGAAGCGGCGCACGACGGCCCCATCGTTGTCGCTCAGTGGACGCCGCCGCACCTGGCCCTCGCCCCCGTTTTCCCGGACTGTGACACGACCGCCCGCCTCATTCGAGTCGCGGGGTTCATCCCACGCCCACCATGTTGGCCGCCACTCTTGCGAGCGACGGGGCGTCGAGCAGCAGATTCGTGTAGCTCGCGTTGGCGAGCGGGCACGCGCATTCGTGAGCGTGGACACTGGCGCGAAACGCGTCGGCCTGCGGGCCAAGCCATACGCTCGGAAAATCGTAGCCGTGATCGCGCAGGTTGCCGATCGATTCCGCTCGGACGCAGCAGCCCCAGACATGACCATCGGGCGCGATCTGCGCGCTCGCCCAGCCCGCGTAGCAATCGATGACCTGCCGTCGTTGCTCGAGAATGCGCGCCGAAAGCTCGTAGTATTCCAAGCGAAGCGACTCGACCAGACGCGCCACGGGGTGGGTCGACCGATGCGAGCGGATGGCGTTGCTCAGGTGCTTCACCGCCCGGCGGTAGTCGGCCGAATCGGGAGTGATGGCCTTGTCCATCGTCTTGAGTTCGACGCGATTTTCGGCCACTTCTGCGATGTACGAGTCAGGGCGGAAAATGGCGCGCGCTTCGCGTTCAATCTCGGGAATTCGGTGGACGTTGAATTTCGAAATGACGGTGTGCACTCCCAGAACGACGTGGGGGTACGTTTTTTTCAGATCGTGAATCAGGTCCGCGACGAGCTTCAGTTTTTCGAAGTTGCGGTCGGCGCCCCGGATGCGATCGTGCGCCTCGCCGATCTCGTCGACGGACAGGTTCAACACCAGCTGCGATCCCACCGTGTAGTGCGCAATCTTCGGGAGCAGCTGGAAGATCCGCTCGGTGATGACTCCGTTCATCGGAATGTTCACGATGCTCGGCTCGATCTGCACGCGAACCAGGCGCACGACCTCGTCGAAGTCCGCGCGGACGAACTGATCGCCGCCCGAGAGCGTGACCCACACGGGGACCTTGCCGAGACTCGGGAAAATGCGCCCGTACTCGTCGACCGAGAGATCGTCGACTTTCTTCTGCCAAATGTCGCACGTGGCGCAGCGCGAGGGGCAGGAGTAGGTGACCGAGACGGTCAAGTTGACCGGAAGCTGCTTGGGCGCCCCTCCGGCGTGCGCGGCGCGGTACCCGGCGAGCCGGGCGATGAGCGGCAGCTTCCTCACGGTCTCTTCTCCGTCGGCCGCTTCTCGGGCGGATCGGGCCGTGCGGAGAGACGACGGGGCCGATCGTGGCGGGCGTCCACGCCGTTGGCGCGGACCAGCGACTTGGTCGACTGCAGAACGCGCCACGTGCGGTGCTTGCCCCCCACGACGCGTGCATCCCAGAAGCCCAACGCGCGGGCGGCGAGCTCCGTGCCGATGGCGGCGCCGAGCGCGAATTTACCAAAGCGATCTTCCCGATGGGCCACCTGCAGGGTCGCGCGTGCCAAAAGGCCGCGGTCGAGAGTGGCCACCTCGTAGCCGAAGGCGAACTCGAGCCAATAATGGCCCCGGGCGATGCGCCGGCGCTGCTCGAAGTATTCGCCCAGTGTCTCGGGACCGTGATTGGTCACGATCGCGTCCGACACGTACCCGAGCCTATAGCCTTTGGCGCGAACGATGTCTTCGATCGAAGCCTCGTCGACGACCGACAGCTCACTCACGTATTCAACCAGGTGGGCGCGAAACGCGACGATCTCCCCCATCTTGGGAACTTCGAGCGAGACCTGATGGTGGAGATCCCACAGCAGCCTGACCATTCGCCCGACGAGCTTCGACGCGTCGTTGTTCGGAGTCGGTCGGCCTCCGACCATTCCGAAATCGGGGTTGTGGCGGAGGGCAAGCGCGAGTTTTTCGACGACGTCCGGCTGCAGGTCCAGATCGGCGCTGCACACCACAATGATTTCGGCACGGGGGTCGCGGAGCTTCAGGTAGGCGTTGATCGCCGCGACCTTTCCCTCTCGCCGCTCTTGCACGTGCACATGCATGCCGGGCCGACCGCGACCCACGTCGCGCGCGACATCGGCCGTGTCGTCGGTGCATCCGCTGGCCACCACGACGATCTCGAGGATGCGTGCCACCGCGACTTGCTGTTCGACGAGAGAGGTGAGCAACCGACGGATGTTGGCGCCCTCGTTGTGCGCCGGCACGACGATCGAAACGTTCATGTCTTTTCGGCCGGATGGGATCCGGCGGGCTGGGCAAAAGCGCTGCCGTGGGTCATGTGCAAAATCGCCCCGGCCACGGCGGAAAGGTACCAGAACGAGCGAAACATGAGACACACGGCCAACGCCACGCCGGGAGCGAGCCCCGCGAGCCCGAAGAAGAAGACATACGCCGCATCGGCCGTACCCCATCCACCCGGCAGCGCCGGCACGGCGTTGACGATGAATGCCATCGCCGTGCCCACGTACACCCATGTTTCGTCCGCTGGGACCCCACCGACCGCAAAGACGAGGCCGCGAACGACCGCAAATTGAACGGCTGCGACCACGACACTCAGCAAGACGGCGATCGCGACCGCGTGCGGTGCCCGGCGATCGCGAACGTAGGTGAGAATCGGCGACAGCAGCGGACCGAGCCTCGCCGTGACGAGCCATGCGGGCCGGCGGGCTTCGCCGAATCGATCGCCCCGCAGCCAGATGAAGCCACCGAGCACCGCCGCCGGGATGAACGCGAGCACGGCTTCGAGAGGCCCCGCGGCCACGACGACGGAACGACCGCGAAGCGCGCACCCCATCGCCGCCGCGAGAGCCGCGATGACCGACAGGCCGATCGCGCGATCCAGCAGCACGGACGCCACGACAATCGCCGCCTTCGACCGCACGGCGCCCGGCCGCGGGGCCATGGCCAGCACCGAACCGATTCGCAAGGCATCGCCCCCGAGCCCACCCGGAAGCAAGACGCCTCCCGCCTGGGCTTCGACCGAGATCCGCCATACCTTGCCGATCGCGAGATCGACCCCGGCGAATCCGAGCAGCGCCCTCCAGCGAGCCGCCCACGCCAGGGTCCCGGCGGCGTAGAGCGCCAGAAGCCCCACGAGAACGCCCACTCGCGTACGCGCAAACGTCGACTCGAGCCCAGGTTCGCACCGGAGCCGAGCGCACTCGGTCGAACCGAGGGTCACGGGCCCCGATCGCAGGTGCAGGATGCATTGCGCGCCGGTGCGCGAGACCGGCGCGCGTGTGGACGTCGGCGCGAGCGGATCCCAGCAACGGTCACGAACCGGTAGGATCCACGCGACGAAGCCGACGGCGGCGAGCGCCACGATCCATCGGACGATCCACCGGCGACCCCGCCGCATGCGCGTCACGACTCGGCCGCAACCGTGGCGAGTGCAGGCCAGTCGCCGCGTACCGTGCGCATGACCCCCTCTTCGTAGCCGACGCGCGGCTGGTAGCCGAGCCGCCGCCGCGCCTTCGCGATGTCGAAGCGAATGGGCAACGTCATCGCGTCGAGCTTCTCGTGATTGATCGGCGGATCACGCCGGGCGAAGGCCATGCCCCGATAGGTCGCTACGTCGACCACGGTCGCCACCGCGCGCGCGACGGAGATGGGCACATGCCGGCGCGGCAGATCACAGCCGACCCCCCGGGCGACGAGCGCGGAGAGCTCGGCCAGCGTCGTCGTCTCGGGACCCGCGAGAATGAAGTCCTGCCCCACCGCGTCGGGCGTCGTCGCGGCCAGCCAGATTCCAGCGACGATGTCGTCGACGTGTGTGTGATGCAAGACGTTGTCGCCGGAGCCGACGATTCGATACAGGCCGCTGCGGATGAGAGCCGCCATCTTGTCGAGCATCCCGTTTCGATCGCCCGGGCCGTACACGATGGTGGGCCGGACGATCACGAGCTCGATCCCCTGTTCGCGCGCAGCTCGACGCGCCTTCACCTCCGCCTCGACCTTGGCGGCGGCATCCATCGTGCGGGGGGCGTATGGGAAATCCTCGTTGACCGGAAGTCGGGACGGGAACCCGTGGACCTCGACCGAGCTCACAAACACGAATCGGCGAACGCCAGCTCGAGCACACGCCTCGACGGTCCGCTCGACGGGGTCGACGGCCGATGTGCGATAGGCGATGGGGTCCACCCCGTAACGGTGAGGCACGCCCGCCGAGTGAACGAGCACGTCGACGCCACGCAGCCGCGACGGGTCGGTGATGGCATCGTCGAGCGCATGGGCGCCCGGCGCCGAGCTCTCGTCCACGACGCGGACGAGCGGCACGACGCAAGCGCCCCGGGCATCGAAGCCGCGGACGAGGTGAAGACCTAGGAAGCCCGCCGCACCGGTCACCGCCACCGCCCGCGGGGTCGTCATCGTGCCTGCCCTTATAGCGCGGAGGGCACTCGAACCGGGGTGCTCGCACCGCGATGCGCCGCGAGCCCTGGCGCGCGAAGGTGCGCAGGACGGAGCGCTTCGCCCAATTTGTGGCGGCCAGGGCCATGAGCGCGACCGGGATGAGCGACCGCATGGTACCCATGAGCGATGCCGCTCGCCGTCCGCCCGGGTCGATCGAGGGTGCGCCGGTTCACGGCGCTCGAGTTCGCGATCGGTTTCGCGCTCGCGGGATCCGCGCTCGCCGTCTTCGTGCCCACGTTCCTGCGCGAGGTGCATAGCTCGCGCTTCGTCGAACCGGTTCACGGTCTCGAGCACCTCGGCCTCGCCGCGGTGGCCTATGCGCGCGAGCATCCGGTCGGCGAGGCGTTCCCGGCAAGCGCCCCGTTGACCCCCGCCGTAACGCCTCGCGGACGATGCGAGATGGACCCGCCGGGCCTTTGGGACGGCCCGACGTGGCGGGCCCTCGACTTCCGGCCTTCTTTGCCCGACGAGTCGCACTGCTACGCGTTCGAATTCGACAGCACTCTGTCGCCGGCGACCTCCACGTTTCGGGCGCGCGCTCACGGCGACCTCGATGGCGACGGAATCACGAGCACCTTCGAGGTGACCGGACGCGATGTCGACGGGGATGGCCGCGGGCCGGTCGTCGACCCCGGCATGTTCGTCGAGTCCGAGGTCGAATGAAGGGGGCGACCGTACAGGCGGTCGTGCTTCTCGCGATTGCGGCGGGGGGTGTCGCCGCCACTCAACCGCGGCTCGCCCGGGAGGCGCACGCGCTTCGCGAGCGCGATCTCGACCTCTACGTCTTCCCCCCACCGGTCCCACTGCACGCGGCCACCCTCGGCTGGGACGCGGCTGCCGTGGATCTTCTTTGGGCCAAGCTCTTGGTCGAGTACGGCACCCATTGGTCGGAGCACCGTGAGTTCATCGACGTGCCCAAGTACGTCGATGCCATTCTCGAGCTCGAGCCGACCTACTGGCCCGTGTACCGCTTCGTGGACACGATGCTCGCTTACCGCCCCTTGCAAGGGACCGAAGACGACGTGCGACGCGCTCGCCAGTACCTCGAGCGGGGCACGCGCACGCGCCCGGACGATTGGCGGGTTTGGATGGAGTACGGCCAATTCTTGGCATTCATCGCGCCGTCGTTCTTGCACGACCGCGAAGAGATGGACGCTTGGCGCAAAGACGGGGCGTACGCCATCGGCCGTTCGGTCGAGCTCGGGGCGAGCGCGGAAGGAGTGCTCTCCGCCTCGACGATGCTCACGCGGGCAGGAGCCCGGGACCAGGCTCTCGGCTATTTGCGGCACGCCTACGCCTTCACGCAGCATCCGGCGATGGCCGAGGTGCATGAGGCCATCGGTCGCAAGCTCGCAGCCTTGCAGGCCGGCGCGTTTCGCGACGAAGCCGACAGGGCCGCACGCGCGGTACGCACGCGCCAGCGCCGAGAGTTGCCGTTTCTGCCGCTCGACACCTACCTTTTGATCGGGCCGGTCGTCGATCCCGCACGATGCGCCGGCACGACCGCCTTCGATACCCCGGCCTGCGCGGGGGACTGGCCTTCGATCGTCGAAGAAGGTGCTCTCCATGGGATGGCCGAAGAAGATTCGGACGAAGACTCGCCATGAGCACGGCGACCGCGCTGGCGTCCACGTGCGGGCAACTCGTCTTGGGCAGCTTCTCGGGATCGATCTTGCCCGATCCGTACGCGCGGGCTCTCCGGGAACAGCGCCGGTCGGGCGCCGTCCTGTTCGCCTCCAACGTCGAAAGTCCGTACCAGCTCGCTGCGCTCGCGCGAGACGTTCATGCGGCGTGCCCTGCCCCGCTCTTGGCCGTGGACCAGGAGGGTGGACGCGTCGCGCGATTGCGAGCGCCGTTCGTCCGCGTGCCCGCCATGCGAGCGGTCGCGGCCGGAGGCGACGTGGCGATGGCCGAGCGGATCGCGCGGGTCGTCGGCATCGAGCTTGCCGCGGTCGGATTCACCATGAATCTCGCTCCCGTTTTGGACGTCCACACGCGCGCCGACAACCCGGTGATCGGGGATCGCGCATTCGGCGACGATCCCGAGACCTGCGTGCGCTTCGGCCGGGCGTGGATCCGGGGGCTGCAAAGCGCGGGCCTCTTGGCGACCGCGAAGCACTTCCCGGGTCACGGCGACACGTCCAAGGACTCGCACTTCGATTTGCCCGTTGTCGAACAGCCCCTCGAACGCCTCGATCGGGTCGAGCTTGCGCCCTTCCGCGCGGCCGCCTCCGCCGGCGTCGCTGCAATGATGACGGCGCACGTCGTCTACCCGGCGATCGATCCGGAGCGACCGGCAACGCTGTCGCCCGCCATCTGCACTCACCTGCGCGAGCACATCGGCTTCGACGGAATGCTCGTCAGCGACGATCTCGAGATGCAAGCCATTTCGGCCCGCTGGTCGACCGGCGACGCGGCCGTTCTGGCCGTAGCGGCGGGGTGCGACGCGGTCCTCGTGTGCGGCACGTACGATAAACAAGAAGCGGCGGTCGACGCGCTGATCGGCGAAGCGGAGCGATCCGCGGCGTTCCGGGCGCGCTGCCAGCAAGCCTTGGCCCGAGTCCTGGAAGCGCGCGGGCGCGCGACCGCGCGACCCCTCGGCGACGACGCGATCGGATCCCTACTCGACGGGGCGGAATCGCGAGCGGGTGCGGCCCCGATCGCGATCGATCCGTAAGCCACGGCGTGAATCGTGCCGAAATCTCGTCGAGATGAGCGACGCTCGGGGCCCCGGCCGCGGCCGCCCCGCTCCAATCAGCCGGCGGCGCGCCGCGACACGACGGCCTCGTCGTCGGCGTCCCGGACGCCGACGTGCGATCGCTGCGGCATCCGTCGGCGGGGCGTACCTCCATCGATCCTCGGCAGCAGGCCGGCGTGCAACCGAGCTCCCTCCAGAATGGCCTCGCAAAGCGAGGCGTAGTCCATCCCCGAAGCGCTTGCGATCTTGGGAAGCAGTGACGTCGGCGTCATGCCCGGCAGGGTATTGACCTCGAGCACGTATTCATTCTCGCCTTCGGTGACGAGCAAATCGACTCGGCACGCCCCCGCGCACGACAGCGACCGCGCGGCCCGATCCGCGAGGTTCAGGACGCCTCGCAATCGCGTCGCAGGCAGCCGCGGAGGCGAGACGTACTCGGTCAACCCCGACGTGTATTTTGCGCGATAGTCGTAAATTTCGCCTTCCGGCACGACTTCGATCGCACCGAGCACGCGACCGTCGAGGATCCCGACGTGGACCTCCATCGCGCGTACGAAACGCTCGACCAGCGCGCACCCGTCGAACGCCAGCGCGCGGTCGAGAGCCGCCGCGAGTTCGGTCGCATCGCCCGCCTTCGCCAGGCCGATCGACGACCCTTCGCGCTGCGGTTTCACGATGGCGGGGAAGCCGAAGCTGCCATGCACGGCCTCGAGATCGTCGAGGTCGTCGCGCGTCGCGACGTAGTAAGGCGGCGTCGGAACGTTGTGGAGCCGAAACATCTCCTTGGCCTTGAGCTTGTCCATGGCCAGGGCGCTCGCGAGAACGCCGCTGCCCGTATACGGAATCCTCATGAGCTCGAGCATTCCCTGAACGCACCCGTCTTCGCCACCGCGCCCATGAAGGGCCAAGAACACGACATCGACCTCGCTCGCTCGCACCAAGTCGTGCAAATCGGCGTCGTCGGGTGTCCACACGAGCTTGACCACCTCGTGGCCACGGCTCTCGAGCGCTGCGGCGACTCCGTCGCCCGTGCGAAGCGAGACTTCGTACTCCGAGCTCCACCCGCCCATCAGGACCCCGATGCGCCTTCTGCTCACGGAACATTTCATGGCGACGACTCCAAGCTCAATCGGTTCATCATCGGACACGAACGACCCATCGTCCATCTCGCACAGCGTCCAGGGCCAGGTCGAGTGGCACCCCTCGCCAGGTCCGCTCGACTGCGGAAGCGCGGGCGATCCGAACATCGGATAACAGCGCCGTCCTGGGCCGGTCAACTTCGTGGCCACGATCGGTCAGTCGATTTCGACGAGCACCGCGGTGATGTTGTCTTTGCCCCCGCGCTCGTTCGCGAGATCGACGAAGCGGCGTACGCACTCGACTCCCCCGAGCGCCACGATCGTCGGAATGTCTTTCTCGCTCAGGTAGCCGTGCAGCCCGTCGCTGCAGAGTAAAAATCGCATCCCGCTGGCAAGTGCAACGCAGCGCGTGTCCACCTGGACGTATTCGCGATTGCCAACGGCCCGCGTGATGACGTTGCGGTGAGGCGAGCGAGCGGCCTCCTCCGGCGTGATGAGCCCCTGTTTGAGCTGCCACGCGATGAGCGTGTGATCCTCGGTCAGCTGCTCGACGGTTGCGTCGACGACGCGGTAAATGCGGCTGTCGCCGACTTGTGCCGTGATGGCATAATCGCCGAGCATCAACATGGCACTGATCGTCGTGCCCATTCCGCTCTTGTCGCGGTCGATCTCGGCGATGGAATACACGAAGTACGTGGCCGCTTGCACCGCGCTCTCGAGCAGCCGACAGGCCGCACGCGAATCGCGTTCGGACAACGGGTCGACCAGCTCGCGAAGCGCTCCGAGCCCTCGCTTGACCATCCCATACACCGTGTCGACCGCTTCGCGACTGGCGACTTCACCCGCGGCATGTCCACCCATTCCATCGGCGACGACGTACAGACCGAGTTGATCGTCGATGAAGAAGGCGTCCTCGTTCGAGGCTCGCTTGCGCCCGAGATCGGTCAGGGCGTGGCCGGTTCGGCGTAACGGCGGCGGATCGACATCCGCTGGCGCCCCTTGGCCCGCTCCCACGGCAGCCGAGACGCAAGGCAACTTCACGGTGGGCAGGCGGGGGTCGCTCGATGGCATCGTCAATTCGCCAAACTTCACTATATAGCGTGCGGCCTTGGGGGGTAGCGTTCTCGAACGCACGCTCGGCGACGAAAGCCGCAGTCCCCATCTGGCGGCACGCTGCCTTGTCCGGTACGCGCCTGTCAGGTACGCGGCACCTCACCGTTCCATACAGAACCCCCCTTAGGGTACTGTCGCGTGCGTGGCTCGAGCTTCGCCGCTCTCCAGCGACCGGCTTCTAGGGGCCGACGCGGCGCTCGCGGCGCTGGTCGTCGTGGCGGTCGGCCTGATGATCGTGCCGCTGCCGACCTGGGTGCTGGACCTCTTGATTTCGGCCAACCTGTCGGCCGCGGTCGTCGTCCTTCTCGTCGTCCTGTACGTACCGGATGCGATCGAAATCGCCACGTTCCCGACGCTCTTGCTGCTGACGACTCTCTTGCGCCTTGCCCTGAACGTCGCGTCGACCCGCCTGATTCTGATCCAGGCGAACGCAGGACGCGTGATCAAGGCCTTTGGGTCGTTCGTCGTGCGCGGCAACTACGTCGTTGGTGCGGTGGTCTTCGTCGTTTTGACGACGATTCAATTCATCGTGATCGCGAAGGGGTCGGAGCGCGTTGCCGAGGTCGGGGCGCGGTTCGCGCTCGACGCCATGCCGGGCCGGCAAATGGCGATCGACGCGGAGTTGCGCGCCGGCACCCTGGATGGGCAGCAAGCGCGGCGGCGCCGCAGGGCTCTTCAGCGCGAGAGCCAGTTCTACGGCGCGATGGACGGCGCCATGAAATTCGTCAAGGGCGACGTCATCGCATCGATCGTCATTGTCGTCGTCAACCTGTTCGGCGGCCTCGCCATCGGAGTCGCCATGCACGGCATGGCGATCGGGGCTGCCCTCCGGCGCTACGGACTGCTCACGATCGGCGACGGCTTGGTCACGCAAATTCCGGCGCTGGTGCTCTCGACGGCGGCCGGCGTCCTGGTGACCCGCGTGGCCAGCGAGGAGGCCGACACGCCGCTCGGTGAAGAACTCGCGCGGCAGCTGCTCGGCGTCCCGAAGGCCCTGCAGGTGGCCGGTGGGTTCGTGCTGATGCTGGCCGCGGTTCCCGGTCTGCCGCCGGTGCCGTTTCTCCTGCTGGGCGTGACGCTGTTTTTCGTCGGGCGCGGACGCGCGCGGGCCCAGGCCATCGAGCGGCGCCGCAGGGCGTCGGAGCCGCCGCGTGACGAGCGAGGGCGCGGCAGCGAGCCCACCTTCGTTCCGCGGGTCGTGCCCTGGAGCATCGAGCTGGGCCACGGTCTCGCCTCGATGATCGAGCGCGAGGTTCACGGTCTGCGCAGAGCGGCGGTCGAAGTGCGCGAGCGGCTTTTCGAAGAGCTCGGCGTTCCGCTTCCCGCGCCCCGGCTCGGGCTCGGGCAGGCCCTGAAAGGGCGCGAAGTCCTCGTTTCGCTTCACGAGGTACCCGCCGCCGCAATCGTCGTTGCCTCCGGAGCGACCGACGAGCAGGCCGCCTCGTGGGTTCGGGATCGCGTGCTGGATCTCATCCGACCGCGGGCCGCCGATTTTTTGGGCTTGGCCGAAGTTCAGCGGCTTCTCGACGAAATCGAACCGTTCGCGCAGCCGGCCGTGCGCCACGTCGTGCCCAAGCCGATCAGCCTGGTGTTGCTGACCGACGTGCTCCGCCGGCTCGTCCGCGAGCGCGTGAGTGTGCGCGATCTCGGGGGCATTCTCGAAGGTCTATCGACCGTTGTGTCGACCGAGAAGGACGCCGTCCGTCTGGCCGAGCACGCGAGGATGCACTTGCGCCGTGCCATCACATTCCGTCTGACCGGCGGAATGGCCAGTCTGGACGTGGTGCTGCTCGATCCGATTCTCGAGGACACCGTGCGCCACGGCATCGCGCGCAGCGCCGCAGGCGCATCCTTGGCGCTGCCCCCGCAGACTTCGCGCGACGTCCAAGCTAGCATCCGGCGCGCCATCGCCGAGACCGTGCCCGCCGACCGGCCCGTGGTCATTCTGACCCAACCCGACATTCGGCATTTCGTCTGGACCCTGCTGGAGGTGGACAGCCCCGATGTCCGCGTCGTGAGCTCGGCCGAGCTCCTGCCCGAGGTCACGATCAAGCCGATCGCGCACGCCACGCCGGCAGAATCACATCTTTTGACGGACCATCTTGCGCGGGACAGCGCCGCTCCGCAAAAATAGCTGCTTTGCCTCTTGCTGCAGCAGGGGATGCACCCTCTTTCCGCCGACGAACATGCCGAGCAATTGGGGGCTCATTTCGAAGAGCTTTTTCAGCGCTCGCGATGCCCCCTTCATGTCCCCGGCTCCAGTGCACGCGAAGGCTCGCGCGCGCCACATTTGAACCCGCATTTCGGCGAAATCCGGATCGTCCGGGTTGAACACGTCGAGCAACTCCACGGCCTTCTTTCCTTGACCTGTCCGGCCCCACGCTTCCCCGGCCACGGCCGCAAACATCGCGCGAGTCTTGGGCTCTTGCTGCTTGCCGAGCTCGATCTTGTCGATGAGCAAGCGGGCCTCCTGGACCTCGCCCAGCTGCAAATGCAGGCTGGCGCGCAGGCACCGCACCTGATCCGCCATGGGGGTGATTTGCCTGCCGAGATCGATGGATTCGAGCGTCGCGAGCGCCTTTTTGGGATCTTGCTGCATCTCGAGCTGCGACCGCGCGATCGCGGCCTGCACGTCGCCTTTTTTGAACTGGGTCTCGAGCTGTTTGAGCGCGTCCTGACGGCCTTCTTCGGTCAGTGACGCGGAACGCAGCAGCGCGCCGAGCGCGCGCGATTTCTTGACGTAACGCACGACCCAGACGCCGGCGGCGATCGCGAAGATCGTCAGCGCGCCCGCGACGATGACCGGAACGATCGTCCAGCGAAGCGCCACGAATGCGACCAGCCAAACTGCGCCGACGATCAGGCCGACCCTGAACAAAACCTTTTTGAGGTCGACCGGCGGCTTTTCGGCCGCGCTCGACGGCGCCGACAAGTCGCGCAGCTCGCGCTGCATGACGGCCATGCTTCGCTTCTTCTTTTTCTTCTTGGGCGCGTCGAGCGCACCCTCCGGTTTGGCGTCGTTCGGCACGGGCGGCAAGGTGCCCGAAATAGCGCGACCGAGGTGACCGCGCAAACAGCGCTTTGCCGACCGCGACCCCGACAACACCGA
>Ga0116125_1000023_pt1 | contig 48920 bp, 48 predicted proteins | sample June2015DPH_16_1_2_FD_89729 | JGI IMG/M metagenome (GOLD analysis project Ga0116125, IMG submission 89729) | Peatland microbial communities from SPRUCE experiment site at the Marcell Experimental Forest, Minnesota, USA - June2015DPH_16_10 | ecosystem: Environmental > Terrestrial > Soil >...
CTGGTCGCGAAAGTCCTTCGTCATTGGCGTGCGCGGATACGGCGTGGGATGCTGAATATAAGGCCAATCCACGTAGCGGCGGGCAAACTCCAGGTTCGCTTCGATCGACTCTCGCGTATCGCCTGGGCTGCCCACGATCAGTCCGCCAACAACGTACATCTGATTGCGGTGCAAGTAGTCGATGGCGCGGAGAGTGGCGTTCCCCGTGTTGTGGCCGTTGCTGCGCTCAGTGTTCTTCGCAGAGGCTCGCAGGAATTCGAGATCGTTTTCGAGAATATTTTCAATTCCAAGGAAGACGTAACGGAATCCGGCCCGGTGCATGAGCGGAGCGAGCGTCTCGCCATGGTTCGCAATTGCCGAGGTCATGGCTTGTACAAAATAGTCCAGCGTGTGCAGTCCCGCGCCAATGATGGCCTCGCACAGAGCCTCGAACCTGCGCACGTTCAGCGTGATGTTGTCGTCCACCAGAAAAATGGTGCGCGCGCCATGGTCGCGAGCATCCCGAATATCGGACAGCACGCGCTCGAAAGAATAGGTGTGGAAGTTGCGCCCGCGCATCTCGATGATCGAGCAAAAGCTGCAATCGAAGGTGCAGCCACGCGAGGTCTCGATCACATCCACTTGCCGGCCCATCATTGTGTATCCCTTTAGAACGCGCGCCGCGCGGTTCGGCATGCGGATCTCGCTGTCTTCCAATCGATGCGGCGGCCGCCCTGGGTTATGGACCCAGCCCTGGCCGGCGTTATAGGACAGTCCGCAAATCTGCTCGACTCCGGTGCCGCGCTCGATTGCTCGCAACAACTCGCGAAACGTAACTTCCCCTTCGCTGCGCACCAGGTAATCGACGCCCATATTCTCGTAGGCTTCCGGTGCGAGGCTGGGGTCGTACCCGCCCACGACAATCTTCACGTCCGGCTGCAGCGAGCGAACCAGATCAATAATTCTTCCCGCCGTACGTCGCTGAAATGTCATGATCGACAAACCGACAACCTGGGGATTGACTTCGTGCACAAGCCTCGTAACGGTTTCGCGAACCTTGCGGTGAACCAGAATCAAGTCAGCTACGGCCACGCGATGATGCGGATCGATATTCCCCGCCAGCGATGTAAGTGCGCCATTCGGCATACGGATCGCGGCCGGGGGCATATGCTCGAACGAATCAGGCATGGAGAGCAATAAGACGTTCATCAGCACCAGTCCTTACTGCCTCGCTGTCCGCTCGCAGGCGCGAATGCACGACAGAAGGCGTCCCACTTTGCCGTAATTGTAAACCAGCCAACGCAAGACGAACGGCCGTGCGCTTACCTGCGTTCTTCTGCGTGACCCGGATTCGACAGCACCTCCACCACAATTCCCGAAGCTTGCCCTCGGGTCTTATAGACGCGCTCCGTGGCCTTCACAAAGTCCGCAGGCTTCGCGTCTGGAATATTTACGAAGGTCTGCGGATTGCGATCCGTGAGCGGAAACCACGAACTTTGCACTTGTATCATGATGCGGTGCCCGCGACGGAAAGTGTGGTTCACGTCTTGCATGGTGAAGTCGACCTCTTCTACCTTGCCGGGGGTGAATGCCTCAGGCTTCTCGAAACTATGACGAAACTTGCCGCGGAAGGGCTCGCCGCGCACCAGTTGCTGGTAGCCGCCCATCGAAAACGGTGGCGGAAACACGTCAGTTCGGGGCTTGTCTTTCTCTTCCGGCCTGAGCTCATCCAACTTGCTGTCGGGATAATCGGGCGGATAAACATCGATCACTTTCACATCGAAGTCCGAATCGGTTCCGCTGGTCGAAACAAAAAGCTTCGGCGAAATCGGACCAACGATAGTGACATCTTCCTGCAATACGGGAGTTTCATAAACCAACACATCGGTTCTGCTTGAGGCAAACCTCTGATCGGAAAGCATGTATTCCTGCGGCACGCGAGTCGAAGCATAATTCACAAACGGCACAGGCTTGGCGGGATCGCTAACGTATTCATCGAATGCCGCTGCATCATCTGTCGGTGGTTCAAATGAAAGTCCGCCGCCCGCGAGGAAATAAAGCTCCTTCGACTCCGCCTGTTTCGGCGGCCACCCGGAATACCGCCGCCAAACGTTCGTTCCCGTTTCAAAGACGTATGCCTTCGGCAACGTTGCGTCGCCACTGTTTTTCAAATACTGCTCGAAAAACGGAAACAAAATATTTTTCTGGTAGTATTCGGCGGTCTTCGCATCGAATTCCACGCGGCCCAGGCGCTCGCCATCGTATCTCGCCCACCCGCCGTGTACCCACGGACCGATTACGAGCGAGTTGAAAATTCCCGAGTTGTATTTCTCGATAGCGTGGAATGTGCTGAATGGCCCTTGCAAATCTTCCGCATCGAACCATCCCCCCACCGTCAGCACCGCACAATGGATGTTCTTCATGTGTGCTGCCAGATTCCGCGGTTTCCAGTAGTCGTCGTAGGTGTCGTGTCGCATCTGGTCGTCAAACAACGCGCTCTTGCCGTCCAGATACTTATCGAGATTTGAAATCGGCCCAGCTTTAAGATAAAAGTCGTACCCGCTCGTAGTCTCATAATCGAAGGGCACGGCAGTCTTCGGCGGCAGTTGCGGATTCTCCTGCGGCTTGAAGCTGCTGTAAAAGCCGAAGTTGGCGTTGAGCATAAACGCTCCGCCGTGGTAGGCATCGTCACCCATAAAGAGATTGGTCATCGGGGCCTGCGGCGAAGCCGCTTTGAGCGCGGGATGCGAATCGATGATGCTGGCAGAAGTGAAAAATCCTGGGTACGAAATTCCCCAAATACCCGCGTTGCCATTGTTAATCGGAACGTTCTTCAGCAGCCAGTCGATCGTATCGTAAAGATCGCTGCTGTCGTCGACATCCTGCTTCGACTTTTTATCGTCGATGTGCGGACGCATCTCGACGAAAGTTCCTTCGGACATATAACGCCCGCGTACGTCCTGAAAAACAAAGATGTATCCTGCCTTGTCAAAATCCATGGAAGGTCCGAGTTGCTTGCGATACTGATCCTCGCCATACGGCCCGACACTGTAAGGAGTTCGATTGATCAGGAACGGATAGCTGCGCGCAGTGTCCTTCGGCACATATACCGATGTGAAAAGATGTACGCCGTCGCGCATCGTGATTCTGTATTCATATTTCGTGTAGTGTGCCTTAACGTCGACTTCCGGTTCATTCGCCTTATTTTGCGCGGTTCCATTCGCCGCAAAAGCGGTCACAAAGGCAACCGCACACAGCAATTTGCGAGACAGCATGTTCACTCCTTACGTATAAAAAACCAGAATAGGCAAGCTACATTCGCCTCCCGTCAGAGTCAAGCCGGACTACGCCTTCGGGCGCTACAATAGAAAGTTCAGAAATATCGCGGCAGGCGTGAAATTTCCGCCTGGCTGCTGAGGAGTGCATGTTCGAAGTAACAGTTGACGATTCGTTCGCCGCGGGCCATTACCTGCGCAACTACAAGGGCAAGTGCGAAAATCCGCACGGGCATAACTATAAAATTCGAGTTACCCTGGCAGGCGCTGAACTCGACAAAGCTGGCCTGCTGCTCGATTTCAAGGATCTGCGCGACGTGATGCGGCACGTTATCGAGCGGCTCGACCACAAAATGATCAACGACATCGAGCCATTTACCGTCATAAACCCCTCGGCGGAAAATCTAGCCAAGTATTTTTATGACGAATCGAACACGCGCCTGAAAAGCGTGACCGACGGCCGCGTCCGGGTGAAAGACGTTACGGTTTTCGAGACTGACACAACGACCGCCAAGTACAGCGAGTAGCCGCCACTTCCAGTTGCGATGCAAATTACTGAAATCTACAAATCGCTGCAAGGGGAATCGACCTACACTGGCCTGCCCTGTGTCTTCGTACGCCTCACCGGATGCAATCTGCGCTGCACCTGGTGCGACAGTGAATACACATTCCAAGGTGGCCGCAAAATGACGCAGGAGGAAGTTGGGAATGAAGTAATGCGTTTGAGTCCGAACGGAGGGTTGGTCGAGATCACCGGCGGCGAACCCATGCTGCAGGAGCGGGAACTGATTCCTCTGATGCGGCAATTGCTCTCGGGCGGATATCGCCTGCTGCTCGAAACCAGCGGAGAACGGCCCCTGCAGCGCGTTCCGCCGGAAGTCATTAAGATCGTGGACGTGAAATGTCCTGACTCCGGGGAAGCCAATACATTTCTACTCGAGAATCTCGCGGCCCTAAGCGCTAGAGATGAAGTAAAGTTCGTCCTGAGTGGCCGCACCGATTACGAGTTTGCCCGGGATTTCACTCGCGAACATAATCTGTCGGAGCGTGTAAATGCGGTGCTATTCTCCCCTGCGTTCCGCAAACAGGCGACCGGCGCGCGTGACAGTTCGCATTGCCTGCTTGATCCCCAGGAACTGGCGGAATGGATGCTCGCCGACAACGTGCCCGCACGCCTCAGCTTGCAGTTGCACAAATTTATCTGGGATCCGGCCTTGAAAGGAGTCTAGGAATTTTCAGGATGCCTAACACCAACCAACGCGCCGTAGTTCTTCTAAGCGGAGGCATGGACTCCTGTGTCTGCGCTGTTCTCGCCGCGCGCGAATACGATGTCGCTGCTCTCCATGTCAGCTATGGCCAGCGCACCGAACAGCGCGAGCGGCAATCCTTCGAGGCGATATGCGAACGCCTGGGCATCCGCGAAAAACTGCTGGTCCGCAACGAGGCGCTCCGCGCCATCGGCGGCTCTGCGCTTACCGATGAGAGCATTGCCGTTCCGATCTCTCCAGTGAATAGCTTGGACATTCCGGTTACTTACGTCCCCTTTCGCAATGCGCATTTTCTCTCCGTTGCCGTCAGTTGGGCTGAGGTTCTCGGCGCACAGAAAATCTTTATTGGCGCGGTCGAACCGGACAGCTCCGGTTACCCCGATTGTCGCCCCACCTACTACGAAGCCTTTAACCGCGTGATTCAAGCCGGGACCAAGGAAGGAAAAATCGAAATCGTCACCCCGCTTATCGCAATGCGCAAAACTGAAATCGTGCGCCTTGGCCTTGAATTGCACGCCCCATTCGATTTAACTTGGTCATGCTACAGCAAGGAGGATGTTGCCTGCGGCGTGTGCGATAGCTGCACGTTACGCCTGCGGGCCTTTGCGGCAGCGGGGTTTCAGGATCCAATCCCGTACGCCGCTGCGGTGCGTGTCTGATTTTCTATTATTGAATGAAAAACCGCCTATACTACGGGCGCGCGGTTTTCACTCAATAATCGGAAATCAACGATCAGCAATTTTTTCGGGCCGGGAGGCCATCATGAAAAAACACTACGTGGTGTTTGCGGTCGCTTTCATAGTGCTGGGGCTCTGCGCGGTTCCATCTTTCGCCCAAGGTGCCTCGGGCACAGTAAAGGGCGTTTGCAAAGACGTCGAGGGAAACCCGATGGCCGATGCGATCGTCGTGTACGCCAATCAGGACAACGGCCAGAAATACACTCTAAAAACCAATAAGAAGGGTGAGTATTTTTCCTTGGGCGTGGGAGGTGGCAGCTACAATGTCACGCTCTACAAAAATGCTGACGACGCCAAAGCCAACAAAGAGGTTTTCCATCAAAACAAATTTCAGGTTACGCTCGACGAAAACACTCTCGACTTCGACTTGAAGAAACTCAACGCGGAAAACGCAAAAGGACAAGGCAAGACCCCTGAACAGCTCAAAGCCGAGCAGGAGCAGCAGGAGAAACAGAAGAAAGAAGTTAACACCGTAAAGGCGCTGAACGAGAAGCTGGCGGCGGCGAAGGTGGCCTCGGATGGCGGCGATTTCGAAACCGCAATTGCCGACCTGAGTGCGGCGAACGAGATGGACGCCACGCGCGACCTCATCTGGTTCAAGCTCGGAGATGCCTATCGCATGTCCGCCATCAAACAGACCGACCCGGCGGAAAAGCAAAAACGCCTGAATTCTGCCGTCGACGCCTACCAGAAGGCTCTGACGCTCAAACAGGCTGCCACCAACGATAAGGATCCGAATCGAACCAAGACCCTGGCCGCCTACTACAACAATCTTGCTGAAGCGTACTCCAAAGACGGGAAGATTGACGACTCGGTTAAAACCTACGAGCAGGCTGCGCAGGCCGATCCTACCGCAGCCGCTCAGTATTACTTCAACGAGGGCGCGGTCCTCACCAACGCAGGTAAAGCCGACCAGGCCGTTACCGCCTTCGATAAATGCATCGCTGCCGATCCCACTCGCGCCGAAGCCTACTATCAAAAGGGCGTGAACCTTCTGGGCAAAGCCACTCTGCAGGGTGACAAGATGGTTGCTGTCCCAGGCACCGCGGAAGCTTTCCAGAAATATCTGGAATTGCAGCCGACCGGTGCTCACGTTGAAGAGGCCAAGGCGATGCTGGCCAGTATAGGCGCTTCTGTGGAGACGAACTTTGGGACGAAGAAAAAAACGCCTCCCAAGAAGTCGTCGAACTAGAGTAAACGCATGCGACACGCCAAAGGGCGGCTCTATGAGCCGCCTTTTTTGTGCACTTCTTCATTACTAAGGACTATGCACTTACTGGCCTTACTCTTCGTTCGCTGCCGCGCTAAAGTATAAACATCTGCTCCCCGCGTTGTCCCAATCTGTGGTGCTGCGATTCCCAGCGCAGGCAGGACTTTTGCAGAGGATGAATGGCAGCACCCGGCATCTCAGCACTATCGGTTTCCTTGGAAGGCTACTCCGGCAGCGGCAAGGTGGCGACGCCCACTCTGCTGGCGGCGATGCTACGCGCCGCCGAGAAGATTAGCGACCTGATTTTTTCTCCTGGCCGCCCGCCGCAGGTGCAAGTTTACGGGCAGCTTATTCCTGTACAAGTTCCGGGGATGGCGAGCCTGACTGCCGACGATACCCGCCACATCGCTGCCGATCTGATTGGCGATAACAAACAGGCCCTGGCCGCGCTCCGCGAACAAGGTTCTTGCGACATCTCGTACGGTTTGGCTGGCGTCGCTCGCTTCCGCGCGAACATTTTTATCCAGCGCGGCAGTTGCGCCGTCGTCATGCGCGTAATCTCCACTTCGATCCCGGATCTCGCGTCGTTGGGCCTGCCGGCCCATCTTTCGGAAGTAGCCAAACTGCGTGACGGTATTGTGCTTGTGACTGGGCCTGCGGGATCCGGCAAGTCGTCCACGCTCGCCGTGCTTCTCGATTGCATCAATCGCGAGAAGTACTACCACATCATCACCATCGAAGATCCCATCGAATACCTGCACAGCCACAAGTGTTCGACGATTCATCAGCGCGAACTGCACAGCGACACGCCCAGCTTCGCCTACGCGCTGCGTTCTGCCTTGCGCCAGGCGCCCAAAGTAATTCTCGTGGGGGAAATGCGCGACCGGGAAACCATCGAGATCGTTCTCGAAGCGGCCGAGACCGGACACCTTGTTCTCTCCAGCCTGAACACAATGGACGCGCCCAAGACCGTCGAGCGCATTGTAAGTTCGTTCGCCCCGGAGGAACAGCAGAAGATTCGCGAACGCTTCGCCAAGACATTCCGCTACATCATTTGTCAGCGCCTGCTCCCGAAACCCGATCGCAGCGGCCGCATCGCCGTTGCCGAGATTCTGAAGGTCAACGCACGCACCCGCGAGTGCATCGAGAAAGGCGAACGAGATGGCAAGACTCTGCTCGATGCCATCAAATCTTCAGCCAGCGAAGGCATGCAGCACTTCGACGGCGAAATCGCCCAACTGGTCCGGGATCGCATCATCGATCTCGAAACTGGCCTTTCTTTCGCCAGCAATCCTGCGGTACTTGGGCAGGAGTTGGTGCGGTAGAGGTTGAAAGGGGCGCGGCTTCAGCCGCGCCGAGACGCCTTCACATTGAAGAGCTGCGCTTCAGCGCGGTGACACTTTCCTCTATCATTTCTCCATGTCTGCCTCGCCGTTTCAATCTTTGGTATTGAGCTTCGAAGACGCACGCCGCGCCGTCGAGCAGCACGCCTCGCAGTTGGCAGCTGCCGCTACAGAGTCGGTCGATTTACTGCACTCCTCCAATCGAGTGCTAGCCGAATCGATTGCCGCCGACCGCGACATTCCTCCTTTCCCGCGCTCTACGCGTGATGGATATGCCGTGCGCTCTCTTGATTTGGCGGATATTCCGGCGCATCTGGAAGTAATCGGAGAAATCAAGGCCGGCCCTTCGGCTGATCAACTCAATGTCCGGCTGACTCCAGGAAAAACGTTCTCTATCATGACGGGCGCTCCAGTGCCTCAGGGGGCGGACGCCGTGATCATGGTGGAATATACGGCGGTCGATGGCAAGCGCGTCGAGGTCACAAAGGGAATTGCTCCCGGCGAAAACATCGTTGCACGAGGTGCAGAAGCCCAATTCGGCAGCGTCCTTCTCGATCGCGGAACGCGCCTAAATGAAACCGCCGTCGCACTTGCCGCCTCAGTAGGTAAATCGCGCCTCCAGGTATTCATGCGTCCGCGCGTCGCCGTGCTTACCACGGGAGACGAAATTGTGGAAATTGGCAGCGCACCCGGCCCCGCACAAATTCGCAACTCAAACAGTTATTCCTTAGCGATCCAGATTCAGCAGGCGGGAGGTGAACCTGTTCTCCTGCCCATCGCTCCCGACGAGCCAGGTCGGCTGCGCGAGTTAATCGAAAATGGTCTGCAATCGGACATGCTTCTAATGACCGGTGGCGTCTCCATGGGGCGTTACGACTTGGTCGAGCAAGTCCTCACTGAGATGCACGCCGACTTTTTCTTCACGGGAGCAAAAATCCAGCCCGGACGTCCGGTAGTCTTCGGCCGGGTTGCGCGTGGCGCCGGTACCCCTGTCGGCGAAACAGGGACCACAAAGTATTTCTTCGGCCTGCCTGGCAACCCCATCTCCACCATGGTCACCTTCGAACTCTTCGTCCGAGTGATGCTCGAGGCGTTATCGGGAATGCGCCCTCAACCGCTAACATTCCTGCATGCGCGCCTAAAATCTGAAATCCGCGTAAAATCCGGCCTCCGCCGCTTTCTGCCCGCCATCCTCTCCGGCGAGTACGAGAACTCTCAAGTCGAACTCGTTCCGTGGCACGGCTCGGGCGATATCGCCGCGCGATCCCGTTCGAACTGCGTCATCGTCGTCCCGCCCGATCGAGAACACATACGCGCTGGCGAATGGATCGCAGTCATGCCGCGGTGAGACGGCTGCTCTCTCCTTCATCCCATGTAAGATAGAGTGTCCCCATGGTGACAAAGCCGTCACATTACGACGATTCCGGCCGCGCTCGCATGGTCGATGTCTCGGGCAAATCTGCCTCCAGACGCGAAGCTGAGGCGAGCGCATTTGTCGTTATCAAACCGGAAGTGTTGCGGTCGTTGCCGCGAAACCCCAAAGGCGATCCACTCGAAGTCGCTCGTATCGCAGGAATCATGGCCGCCAAACGCACTGCCGATCTAATTCCCATGTGCCACCCGCTGCCGCTTTCGCACGTTGATGTCGAGATGCGCGTGTGCGAGAATGGCGTCGCAATCACCACAAAAGCGGCAACGACGGCGGAAACCGGTGTCGAGATGGAAGCTCTCGTTGCCGCCAGCATCTCCGCCCTCACGATTCTGGATATGTTGAAAGCGCTGGATAAGGGAATTGAGATTCGGGAGATTGTTCTACAAAGCAAAACCGGCGGCAAAAGCGGGAATTACCGCCGAGTGAAGTAGACAGATGGAGAACAACATCAAACTGCTGCTGGTGGACGACAATCCCATGGTGCTGGGAATGTTGCAGCACGCTCTCGCGCCGTTCGCGCATGTGGTAGCGGCGACCGATTCGGCGGATGCATTGTTGAAAGCAGTGGACGATCCGCCCGACCTCGTCGTGTGCGACTACCGCATGCCTGGCATGGATGGCCGGCAACTTGTCGAGAAATTGAGGAGTCGTCCGGCCACGGCGCATTTCTCGGCAATTCTGATGGCCAGTCGCGCCGACATCGACGAACGACTTTCGCCACAAGATGTCGCCGACGATTATTTGGCCAAGCCATTCTTTTTGAAAGAAGCCACCAAGCGCATCAAGCGCACCGTGGATCGCATCGCGTTGGAGAAGATGGCCAAGACCGCGCCCTCCGACGGTGTGGTCCGCGGAAATCTCTCGCAGATGAACGTGATCGACCTCATGCAATCACTTGAGATGGGCCGCAAAAGCTGCCAGCTCAAGCTGAGCAACGCCGGCGAGAAGTGTGAAGTATTTTTTGTCGAAGGACAAGTCAAGCACGCGACTTATGGATCACTGGTCGGCGATCAGGCGGTCTTCAAAGTCCTGCGCTGGACCGGCGGCAATTTCGAACTCAACTTCGAAGGCAAGACCGATCAGGAAACCACGCAGCTCAATACGCAAGGGCTGTTGATGGAAGGTTTGCGCCTTCTGGATGAATCGCAGCGCGATGGCGGCGCAGATGCGAGCGAGGAAAACGCCGCAAGCGCGAGCGCGGCCTCAGCCACACCGAGTAGCCCTGGAGGGTCAACGACCGGCAGCGGCAAAACCGAAGAGGAAGAAGATGTCCTCCTCGACAGCTGACATCAAGCCGGTTGTGGCTTTTACTGCCGCAGTGGTTACGGTCAGCGATTCTTGCGCGTGCGGAGATCGCGTTGATCTCTCGGGGCCGGCCGTGGCCGAAGTTCTGACGCGATTCGGTTTTCAGATAACCGCTAAGCAAACAGTGCAGGACGATTCGATGCAGATCCAAAATGTGCTGCTGCATCTGGCGCTGAGCGTCCGATTCATTGTGACCACAGGGGGTACGGGGGTTGCGTTGCGCGACGTTACTCCAGAGGCAACAGAGGCGGTTTGCGAGCGTGTGATCGACGGCGTGGCGGAGAGGATGCGGAGCGAGGGTTACAAGAAGACTCCGTTTGCCGCATTGAGCCGCGGAGTTTGCGGCGTGACTGGCAAGACTTTGATTTTGAATTTGCCGGGGAGTCCGAGTGGCGCGGTGGAATCGCTGCGGGCGGTGATTGAGTTGATCCCGCATGCGCTTAGTTTGCTGGATGGGAAGACGGAGCATTTGTAGCCGTAGAGTCCAGGGCGGCGGGGCGGGTTCCTCGGTGGACTTTCAGCCCCGTCCGCGATGACAGCCGTTTTAGGCTCCTCACCTTCAGGATGGGCTGCGCGACGATTGGGAACGGTCGTCAAGTCTTGTCAAGAGGCGTGGGCTCCGTGATTTGGGCTATCTAGGTGCAAACTCAGGAGATATATTTTTGCAAATATGTCCCTTTGGGTTATTGCGGATTGATATAATAGAATTACAGGATCGAAATCGAGGAACGAAGGCGCGGCTTAGGCTGCGTCTTTTGCTTTTGTGGGAGGATGCGGATTCTGCGAGGGCTGGCTAGAGGCTCTCTTCCTTGGCCGTCGCCGCTGAGCCGACTCGACGAGAAATCTATGAGATTACGGGATCGGACTGAGTTTGCTACCTACAAGCGGCGCGGGGAGTGGGCGGAGCTGGTTTTTATTACGGTGGCTCAGGGGATGGGATTCAATGTGGCGAAGCGCTGCGGCGATTCGGCTCCGTACGACGTTGCCGTGGAGCAGGATGGGCGGTTCATGCGGGTGCAGGTGAAATGCACCGGGGTGTTGGTGGAGGGTTGTTATGTTTGCCAATTGCATGGGTTTGGCAATCGGTTGTACACGGCCAAGGAGCTAGATTATTTTGCCTGCTACATCGTGCCAATAGATGTCTGGTCCGGTCACGCAGGTCTTAGGAATGGCTGCGGTGGGGCTGACGCCGCATCGCGAGGGGCATAAATACGAGAGGTACATGGAGGCATGGTGGTTCCTGAAGCGGCATCATTTCCGCCGAGGAAGGCGGACGATCGTGCCGGGCGAGGGACGGTTCGGTTCGATGAGCCGACTGACGCGCCGCATTGTGGCGAGGCTCGAGGGGTGGGAGCGTTGAGGGTTGGCATCGAGCGACAGCAGATTCCCTGCGGCTTTGCTCGGTGCAGTCTTTCCACAGCCCACGCCTACGTCTGCTGCTGTCCCTCGCAAGCCGCTTTCACGTACACTAAATTTCCTTTTGAAAATAATCGGACACATTCTGGCGCGGTATACGGCGTGGATCTGGGGCCTGCTGCAGCACCTTGGGATTTGGGGACCGTTCGTCATCACTTTTGCGGATGCCGCTTTGTTGGGCATGCCCGTGGACGCCATCGTCGCGACCTACGTCTATAACGATCACAAACGTTTGCTTTTCTATGTTCTGATGGCCTCACTCGGAGAAACATTGGGTAGTGTTCCGCTTTATCTCATTGGATATCTGGGAGGCGAGAAGGTGCTACGCAAGCGCATATCGGAAGAACGGTTTCAGAGAATCCACCGCTCTTTCGAGCAGCACGAATTCTGGGCGCTGATGTTTCCCGCAATGCTGCCGCCCCCGACGCCGTTCAAGCTGTTTGTGTTGGGCGCGGCTGTTTTCGAGATGAAGTTCCGCGATTTCCTGGCAGCTGTTTTTGCCGGAAGATTTGTGCGGTTTCTAGTCCTCTCGTTGCTTACGCTATGGTTCGGCCCGCGCATCGTGGAGTTGATGGGAACAATCTTCCGCCGCCATGGATTCTGGCTGCTCGCTGGGCTTGTGATTTTGGGATTGCTGGGGTGGGTGCTATCGCGCAAACGGGCGGTTGCGAGAGCCTAGAGTTTCAAGTTTGCTTTCGTGCGCGGCCGCTGCTTGGCTTTTGTCACGAATGTTGTCAAGGGGGGCAGCGAGGCATTTTGGAGTCAATTTGTTGAATTTGAAGGGGAAATATTTTTAGCAAACATGTCCCTTTTACCCTATGCAAATTGTTATTCTGGATATATAGGGTAAAAATCGTGGTTGCAATCGATATCCGGTCCTACTCTCCAGGATAATTCCTCCGGGGCGGAAGCAAAGACCTGGTTCCTCGCTTCGCGAGGAATGGCAAGTTTTGGACGGAATGACGAGTTTTCAGAGATGTCGCGGGCTTTTTGAGGCCTGCGATTTTTGTTTGTCCGGGATTTTTGTACGCTTGGAATGAAGAGACTTTTGCAAGATCAACATCGCGGCCTTCAGCCGCGATTTTTATTTTGGATGAATGATGAATGAGGTGAGGACGTGAAAAATTTGACTTCGTTCGATTTTGTCGAGGGTTACTGGTGGCGGCTTTGGATTGTGCTTGATTGGTTCAGGATTTTGGCCAAGGCTGCCGGCGCGTTGGTGATTGTGGTTGCGATTGGGGCCGGCGGGTTCGCGCAGAGTTGGTCTCTGGCGCCGTTCCCGCAAAAAATCTATGCGGTGCAGGCGCCTCAGCCTTCGGGGACGAACAGTGCGGCTTATCAGGCAGTGCTGGCGCAGAAAAATATGTTGCTGAGTGGTCAGACGGTTGTCGTTGGATTGGGGAATTCTGGCGGCAGTGTTTTGTATTTGGATACGGAAACCGGAACCGGGGCATGTTCGCCTTCGATCAGCTTTACAAGCTTGGATACGGTGGTGAATGCGTATCCGACGAATCTCTTGCTGGCTGCTGCCACGGAGGGCGGGACGAATTCGTGGACTCCGGCTTGTGTGTGGTCGCAGGCGCAGGCGGATACTTCGTACTTGCCTTACGCTCAAAACACAGCGTACTTGCCGGGTGAATATATTTTGCAGAGCGGGAGTTATTGGCAACTGCAGGCGGGATGCTGGAGTGGGTCCGGTTACGACAACACTTGTATTACGGGCGGGACCGCGGCGAATTTTTCGGGAGTTGGTCCGGTTACGGATGGGTCGGTGGTGTGGGTGAAGATTGGGGCTCATGCGCCGTTGCAGGATGGATTCTGCGGTCCGAATTATCAGTGTGGAGGGGCGGGTGGGAATTGCTACACGGCGAATGGAAGCAATTCGATTTTGATCAACGGCGGGAGTTTGGGACCTTGCTCCTTGACGGAATTGTATGAGTCTCAACCGGTGCCTTCGGAGTTGCCGCTGCGGAATTGGGCATCGCAGGTGATTGCAGCGGCGGTGGCGCACTACAACGGGAAGGTTGGGTATGTGCGGGTGGGATCGCCGGCGGGAGGAGAGCTATCTCCATTGGGGATTAACTCGGGGTTGTGGCCGAATTACGGATCGAGCGCGGGACAGCAGCGGGCGCAGTATTTGAGTTGGGTGAAGAAGTTGGATGCTTACATCGCTTCACTTGGCGCGACGATGAATCTGGATACGGATATGAACTGCGCGGGGTCGCCGGCGGATTGCGCGTATGCGGATCAGGAGGCGCAGTTGGCGCACGACAATAACTTCGACATGCTCGGGACGAATGGATACCAGGTGAATGATGTTTTGAATTTGTTGGGGCAGGGATCGAATAACTGCACGGCGCCAGTGAATGCGGCTTCGGGGTGCACGTCGGGGGATTGGGCTTACAACTGCGGACGGTTTACAACGAATGCGGCGGGACGGCCGATGGGATGCCTGCTCCAAACTTTGACCGGAACCACGGTAATCGATTGCGCTCCGGGATTGACGGGGCCGATGGCGGCGCTACCGGCGGGATCGACCTACTGCATCGGTGGATTCCCGGGATTGATGCCGTTTCTGGTGCAATTATGCAAGACGGGAGTGAGTTCGGGGAATCGAGTTTGTGTGCAGAACTTTGAGGTTTATACGAACGGGCCGAATAACGGAAGTGCGCCGACTTATCCTGCGGGAGATATTTTATTGACTCTCGATTTGAATTATTCGTCGACTACAAACGGGGTTTCAGCGTATGCCGGTTACCAGTTGCCTTATGCGTCGGCCTTTGCGCAGTTTTTGGCGGCGGCGAGCGTTTCTGGGGGCGGAGGCTCGGGGGCGAGCCGGTTTGTGATGGGAGGGGCTGCGCACTGAAGCAGGGCCCCTCTCAGCGGGCTAAAGCCCGGTTAACTTCTAACGCGAGTGACGCAGCGCTAAAAAGCCGCGGTTCCACATTCGCGAACTCAGCCCCATTCGCGACTCAGTGCGGGGCGGGCATGTTGCTGCTCCAGCAGTCGGCTATGATGAGCCATGCGCCGAGCCTCCGCCAATTCTTCAGGTATTTTCCGCGATCGGCGCGAATAGTGCCGTCGGCCTGATGGATGGCTACGCTGTAGCGACCGATCTCCATGGCGATGTCGCCGGAAACTTCCACGCGGACGGTTTCTAATCGAAGGTCTTGATAACCGGCGTCGCCGAACTGCCGCAGCAGACGCTCGACGGCTTTCGGGCCGTAGGCGGGTTCGTTGTGCGGTGCCATGAATGCTCCGTCGGAGGCGTACATGGCGGCGGCTTGATCGTAATTACCGGTGTTGAAAGCGGTGACGAAGTCCTGAGCCAGATTGCGCAGAACAGACTGAACATCCAGGAACGGACGCGAGTCCGCCAGGGTACTTTGATAAGGCCGGTACATCTACTACCTCCTGGGGGAAGGCCAAGAGCGCGTCGCTGGCCAGAGCAGACCGCTCTCAATGCAGGCACATTCTAGCGCAATATGCTGTGGAAAGAGAAAAATATTGCGTGAGCAAGGTGCGGCTGGGTTTCTGGGGGTGCGAGCCCAAGGGCAACAAAATCGATAGGGATGATCGGATCGGGGAAAAGTCCCTTGACGGAATTTCCACGGAAGGCTTGCGCGCAGCTCCATGCTTTTGAGCCAAGGGGCTTTTCGTTGCTGCCCCGGGCGACTTTCTGCGCGGCTTTTTTTTCCGTAAAATTCGTGGGCTCGGCTTTGGCGCCATCACCGGAGATGCCAGAGTTGCTTCTTGGACTTTTGTCGGGGGCGCTGCGGTTGCCGTTGCTTCGAGGGGTAAGCGGACCACCCAGCAGCCGAAGAATACAGAAACAATTCCCGCAGCAATTCCGACGCGGATTCTTTTCCTGCGCCGCCGCTCTGGATGAAAAATCGTTTCAGCCCAGCTCCCGCGGGCGATCGTGTCGCCGATCAGGAATACTCCAAGTTCGAATATCCCCCAGGTGATGCGTACCTCGCGCAGATGGAAGCGATGAAGAATTATCACCAGGAGTTCCAGCGCGAGCCCTATTGCCGCTTCGGTCGATATCTTGCGCATTACCCGAGATCGTACGCTCAGGTCGAGCGGTTGCGACTATCACGAATGGGCGTAGAAGACCTCGGCCGGAGGATGCGCGTCTCACACTTGTGCGCGATGCAGGATTGGGATACGGTGTGCGGATGAACGTTGACGGGCGGGAAACGGAAGAAGAAATCGGGAAACGAAAGGTCGTAAGATCAGGTGCGGCGGGCTGCGAGCGGTTTTGTCCGAATTGTTCCGGGGAGTTGGAAGAGAACCGGTGCAAATTGTGTTGTCCGCAGTGCGGGTTTTACTTGAGTTGTTCGGATTTTTATTGATTTCCCTTGCCTCTGACAATCTGTTCAACCTGCGTCTACAATGACAAAGGTTTTCATTTCTGGAGATTGTAAGGAGAACATATGGAACGGAAGGCAAGCGCGGTTTGGAAGGGCGGGTTGAAGGATGGGAAGGGGTCGATCTCGGCTCCGGGTGGGGTGTTGAAGGATACGCAGTATTCGTTTGCCTCGCGGTTTGAGAATGGGCCGGGAACGAATCCGGAGGAGTTGATTGCTGCGGCGCACGCGGCTTGTTTTTCGATGGCTCTGTCGGTGCAATTGGGCGGTGCGAATTTGACGCCGGAGAGCATCAGCACGAACGTGACTTTGAAGATGGAGAAGCTGGATTCGGGGTGGACCATTACGGAGAGCCATCTGGATGTCGTGGGCAAGGTGCCGGGCGCGGATGCGGCCACATTTCAAAAGTGTGCTGAGGCGGCGGAGAAGGGATGTCCCGTCTCAAAGGTGTTGAATGCGAAGATTTCGATGACGGCGAAGCTGGAGTAACGGGCGTATTGTCTATGGCGGTCGAGCACATTTGGGACGCGGACGTTTGACAGGTGAGTCTGTGCTTGTAGAATGGAAATGCAGGTTCTTCTAATCCGGTGGCATTCGAGCCGCCGCGACGATCGAAGTCCACTTGCCATCGTGGCGGAATTGGCAGACGCGCATGGTTCAGGTCCATGTACCGGCAACGGTGTGGGGGTTCGAGTCCCTTCGATGGCACCAACGAAATTCTTTTCCTGATTTTTTTCTTGCGACTCGTGCATAGCCGATGAATTCTTGAACCCACGCGCGACAAAGAGTAGTTTCCCGCCAATTATCTTTTCTCGTCCTCATTCATCCGCTCGATTACACTCTCAGGATGAACTGTTCCTGTAGCGTTTTCCGCTGGAATGCCATTTTTCTTTTTCTCGCCGCCTTCGTCTGCGCTTTTGGTGGAGTCTCCACCGCACAAAAGCTCGCCATCACGATGGATGACCTGCCTCTGAACGGACAACTTCCGCCGGGAGTGACGCGGGTCGAGACGACGAGGGGTGTCCTGGAGATTTTGAAGAAGCGGCACGTGCCCCCGGTTTACGGATTTATTAATGCGAAAAAGCTGGAAGGGAACGAGGGTGCAGCGCAGGCCCTGAAGTTGTGGGCAGCGGCAGAGCCGGTGGGAAATCACACATATTCGCATATGGATCTGGAACAGAACTCCGCGGAGGCTTTCGAGCGGGACATCGATGAGAATGAACCGGCGCTGGAGTTGTTGGAGGCGAAAGACAACTGGCACTGGTTGCGGTATCCGTATTTGCGCGAGGGCGACACGGTGGAGAAGCGGCGTGCGGTGCGGGCTTATTTGAAGATCCGCGGGTACCGGATTGCGCAGGTGACGCTCGATTGGGAAGACTACTTGTGGAACACCGCTTATGCGCGGTGCGCGACCAAGGGCGATGCGAAGTCGATCGAGTGGCTGCGGACGAGCTATTTGGCGACGGCTTCGGAATTTCTCGATTTAGGGCGGGAGCAGGCGAAGCTAATTTATGGGCACGATATTAATTATGTGTTGCTGATGCATTTGGGAGCTTATAGCAGCACGATCCTGCCGGATGCTTTGGACCTGCTGAAGAAAAAAGGTTTCAAGCTGGTGACGCTGGAAGAGGCGGAGAGCGATGCGGCGTATGAGGGCGATCCGGATGTCGGCATGCACGATGCGGGGACGCTGCTCGACCAATGGATGCAGGTGAAGCAGATTAAGTATCCGCCGCATGCGGAGAAACCGTATAAGGAGCTTGAGAGTGTGTGCCAGTGAAGGCTTTGACATTGTCGAAGCGCGCCTTCTCGTATAATTCAGGCACTCGGTATGCCTGTTTCTCTTGATCAGATCGTTCGCGCTACGCGAGCAAAGGTGGCCGCGGTGAAGCAGTCCACCGATATGCGCGAGTTGGAGCGACGGGCGGAACGGCATGCTCCCCGCGGACTTCGGCAGGCGCTTGAGGAGAAGAATCGAGCTGGCGTGGCGGTGATTGCAGAGTTAAAGAAAGCCTCGCCTTCCAAGGGATTGATTCGTGCCGAGTTTTGCGTGGAGGAGTTGGCTCGGGAGTTGGAAGCGGCTGGGGCGGCTGCGCTTTCGGTGCTGACGGATGCGGAGTTTTTTCAGGGATCGCTGGAGAACTTGTGCCTGGCGTCTGCGGCGGTGAAGATTCCGTGTCTGCGCAAGGATTTTATTTTGGATGAATTTCAGTTGCTGGAAGCGCGGGCGAATTCTGCGGATGCGGTGCTGTTGATTGTGGCGGCTTTGACTGCGGGGGAACTTGTGATGCTTGCGCGTGGCGCTCGTTCGCGCGGACTGGATGTTTTGTGCGAGGTGCATGATGAGGGTGAGTTGCAGCTTGCCTTGGATGCGGGTTGCGATTTGATCGGGGTGAATACTCGTGATCTGCGGACGTTCAAAGTCGATCCCGAGACGGCGTTCCGGTTGGCGGGAAAACTTCCGGGGAATGTGGTGCGGGTGGCGGAGAGTGGCATTCGGTCGGGCGAAGACATTGCGCGGTTGCGGGCGGCTGGTTATCAGGCGTTTTTGGTTGGAGAATCGCTGATGCGGGCGGAGCGGCCGGGGGAGATGCTGCGGGAGTTGTTGACGGGTCGCGAGCAAACAACACCGCGCGGGGTCGCTTTTTAGAGGCTGAGGACTTGAGTGTTGGCAGCGGTTGCATAGGTCCTTCGCTCCGCTCAGGATGACAGGGTTTGGAAATGACTTGGGTGAAGATTTGCGGAATGACGAATTTGGAGGATGCGCTGACTGCGGTGGACGCGGGAGCGGATGCGGTGGGGTTTGTGTTTTATGAGAAGAGTCCACGAAATATCAGTGTTGAGGCGGCGCGGGAGATTGTCGGGAAGTTGCCGGAGAGTGTGGAGAAGATTGGGGTGTTTGTGAGTGGCAGCGATCTTGACTCGACAATGGTTCTTCTAGAGGCAGGATTGACCGGAACACAGTCGTACGTCTCGGCTGATAGTTCTCGGAAGGGCCCAGCAGGCAGCGGGTTGGGCGTGTCCCTGCTGCCCAAGCGCGCCCGATTTCTAATGGCGCTGCCCATGAAGTTATTTGGCGATAAAGAAGAAATTCAAAAGGCGGAGCTTGACTTCGCCAACATCGGACGGAATCGACCCAAGGTAATTCCCGAAGGGTTAATGGACACGTTTGTGCTCGACTCAGGCGATTTGCAGATGCCGGGCGGCACTGGGAAAACATTTGACTGGGACAAGGCAGTACCGATCGCCGAAGCCATGCAACGTGACGGCGTGAAATTAGTAGTTGCCGGCGGATTGACGGCGGAGAATGTTGTCGAGGCGATGCGCATTCTCAAGCCTTGGGGAGTGGATGTGGTCTCGGGTGTTGAAGCACGGCCGGGAAAGAAAGATCCGGAGAAGGTGCGGGCGTTTGTGCGGGCGGTGCGGGAGATGGATTGGCGGAGTGCGTGATGCGACAAGTCCTTGCCCTGCTCGGGGACAGGACATCAGGTTCCTCTCCGGCTTCGCCGGTTCGGAATGACAAGGGTTGATTAATGAAGATGGCTACGGTGCCGAAAACTGCTGGAATCAAAATCCCCATCCTAATCTCGCCAAAGAGCGGCGAGATTAGGATGGCGCACCCTCGCGTTTCTTCTACTCGCAATGCGCCGGGGCGGTTTGGGGTTTATGGCGGGCGGTATGTGCCGGAGACTTTGATGGCGGCGCTTGATGAACTGGAGCGCGAGTATGAGAAGGCTAAGCGCGATAAAAAGTTTCAGACTCGACTGGATGGATTGCTGCGGACCTATGCGGGGCGTCCTACGCCTTTGTTTTTTGCGCGGCGGCTTACTCAGAAGTTGGGTGGTGCGAAGATTTATTTGAAGCGCGAAGATTTGCTGCACACCGGGGCGCACAAAATTAACAACTGCCTGGGGCAGGGGCTGCTGGTGGAGCGCATGGGCAAGCGGCGCGTGATTGCAGAGACTGGCGCCGGGCAACATGGAGTGGCCACCGCGACTGTTTGTGCACTGTTGGGATTCGAGTGCGTGGTGTACATGGGTACTGAGGACATGCGGCGGCAGGAGTTGAATGTTTTTCGCATGAGATTGCTGGGCGCGGAGGTGCGCGGAGTGGAATCGGGATCGCGCACGTTGAAGGATGCGATCAACGAGGCGATGCGTGACTGGGTGACGAATGTGCGGACTACTCATTATTTATTGGGGAGTGTGCTGGGAGCGCATCCGTATCCGACGATGGTTCGTGATTTTCACCGCGTGATTGGGCGCGAGGCACGGGCGCAGATTTTGAAGGCTGAGGGAAAATTGCCTACGGCCGTGATTGCTTGTGTGGGGGGCGGTTCGAATGCGATTGGAGTGTTCTACGAGTTCATCAAAGATAAGAAGGTTCGGCTGATTGGCGTGGAAGCCGGCGGGCGCGGCGAGGCGCTCGGCGAACATGCGGCGCGGTTTCGGGGAGGGTCGCCGGGAGTCTTGCAGGGAACATTTTCTTACGTGCTGCAGGATTCGGCGGGGCAGATTGCGAATACGCACTCGGTTTCGGCGGGACTGGATTATCCCTCCATTGGGCCGGAGCATGCGGCTTTGCGGGATGCGGGGCGGGCGGAATATGTGCCTGCGTCTGATGCGGAGGCGCTGGAGGCTACCACTTTGCTGGCGCGGACGGAGGGGATTATTCCGGCGCTGGAGTCGGCACACGCTGTGGCGGAAGTTGTGAAGCGCGCGCCTAAGATGAAGAAGTCGGATGTGGTGATTGTGAACATTTCCGGGCGGGGAGATAAGGATGTTGGGATTTTGCGGGAGAACTTGAAATTAAGTTGAAGTGCCCCGCCGAAACCGGATCGTGGCTCAGAATGACGACATGCCTTTGACCTTTTATAGGAAGCCTGGGCTAGTGGTATACGTGACTTGCGGCGATCCCGATCTCACGACTACGCGAAAGATCGTGCTGGCAGCTATTGAGGCGGGCGCGGATGTGATTGAATTGGGCGTGCCGTTCAGCGATCCGGTAGCGGATGGGCCGGTGATTCAGCGGGCCAGCGAGCGAGCGTTGAAGAACGGGACTTCTCTGGCACAGGTTCTCACTTTGGCAGCCGAGGTTAGGCAGCAGGCACAATCTACCGGGTTGGTGGTGTTTTCGTATCTGAATCCGATTTTGCGCATGGGAATATTAAAGTTTTGTTCCGTCGCGCGACATGCGGGCCTAGACGGTGTGTTGGTTACGGATTTGCCGGTGGAAGAAGCGGATGAATATTTGCGGGCCATGAAGGCTTGTGATCTGTCGCCGATTTTTCTGGCGGCGCCGACGAGTCCGGATGCCAGGTTAAAGCGGATTGCGGGGGCTTCGCGCGGATTTGTGTATGCGGTGTCGCGGACTGGAGTCACCGGGGCGCGGCAGCAGTTGGCGGAGGATGCGCAGAAATTAGTGCGGCGCTTGAGAAAAATCACCAGGTTGCCGATCGCGGTGGGGTTCGGGATTTCGAATGCGACGCAGTTTGCGGAAGTTGGAGCATTTGCCGACGCCGTTGTGGTGGGAAGTGCGATTGTTGAGACGATTGAGAAAAATCGGGGGTGGGAGGCGGATGCGGTGCGCGAGTTTGTTGAGAAGCTATCAGTTGTCAGCTGTGAGCCGTCAGTTAAGACGTTGTGATGCAGAGATCCGCGCTGCTGCGGCCATCGCGATTAACGGATCATGTGAATTCGCGATCACCGCAGGACGAACTGAAAGCTGACGGCTAAAAGTTAAAGCTTGGTTTCCATGGACATCGAAGATTGGCGAAAGAAAATCGATGAGCTTGACCGGCAATTGGTTGCGCTGCTGAGCGAGCGGGCGCGGGCTGCTGTGGAGATTGGGGCTCTGAAGCGGAACACGAATTTGCCCATCTACGAGCCAGACCGCGAAAGGATTGTGTTTCAGAATGTGCAGGCGCTGAATCCGGGTCCGCTGCCGGGGCGGGAGATGGTGCGGATTTACGAGCGGATTATGGATGTGATGCGAAACATCCAGAAGGAAGGAATTGGACCCACGGTGCCGCGTGCAGCGGAGGAGACGGAGTTGGAGTCTGATCTGAATGATTAGGCACGCGAGCCATGAGCGATGGGCTGTGAGCTATTCATCAGTGGTTGCTCATAGCTCGAAGCTAGCGCTAGGAAGATTTCTATGATTGTGGCGATGCAGGATATAGCGGATGAAACGCAGATTCAGCAGGTGATCGAGCACCTGGTGAAGATGGGGTTTGAGGTGCACCGGTCGACCGGGGCGCGGCAGACTGTGCTGGGCGCGGTGGGAGCGGTCATCGATTTTGATATACGCAATCTCGAATTGCTGCCCGGCGTGCAGGAGGTGCATCGCATTTCGTCGCCGTACAAGCTGGCGGGGAAAAGTTTTCGTCCCGAGGGGACGGTTGTGAAGTTGGCGAATGGCGTGGAGATTGGCGGCAATGGCGTGGTTGTGATAGGCGGGCCCTGCTCGGTGGAGTCGCGTGAGCAGCTTTTTTCCACGGCGGAAGCTGTTGCTAAGGCTGGGGCGCGCGGGTTGCGGGGCGGGGCGTTTAAGCCACGGAGCTCTCCTTATTCGTTTCAAGGGCATGGGGAAGATGCGTTGAAGTTGCTGCGCGAGGCGGGAGACAAGTTTACGTTGCTCGTGGTGAGCGAGGTGATGGAGATCTCGCAGATTCCGATGATGATGCCTTATGTCGACATTCTGCAAGTCGGTGCGCGCAACATGCAGAACTTTAATTTGCTGCGCGAGTTGGGGAAGGTTCGCAAGCCGGTGCTGCTGAAGCGTGGCATTGCGGCGACTCTGGAGGAATTGCTGCTTTCGGCGGAATACATTATGGCGGGCGGGAATTATGAAGTCATCTTGTGCGAGCGAGGAATTCGCACGTTCGAAACTTACACGCGAAACACTATGGACATATCGGCGATTCCAGTTATTCACAAGCTGTCGCACTTGCCGATGACTGCCGATCCGTCGCATGGAACCGGCCGGAGGGATAAAGTTCCACCGATGGCGCGTGCTTCGGTGGCGGCGGGAGCGGATGCGTTGCTGATTGAAGTACATTGCACGCCGGAGAAAGCGTGGTCGGATGGAGCGCAGTCGCTGGCTCCGGAGCAGTTTGCGAAGCTGATGGACGAGCTGAGAATGATTGCGCCGGCAGTGGGAAGAACCGTTGCCTAAGAGCATTGAGTAATTGAGTAATTTGGTAATTGTGTAATTGAGAGGCGCAGCGTATTTTGGTCCTTCCAATTACTCAATTACCAAATTCCCCAATTGCTCAATTTTTTATGTCGATTCGTCAAATCACGATCATCGGAACCGGATTGATTGGCGGGTCGTTTGCGCTGTCGCTGCGAAAGCGGAAGTTTGCGGGTCGCATCATTGGTTGCGACCGGGAGGCAGCACTGAAGCGCGCGAAGATGTGCGGTGCCATCGACAACGGGTTTTGCGAGCCTGCGGACGCGGTGCGTGGCAGCCAGTTGGTGGTGCTGGCTACTCCGGTTTTGGCGATTGTCGATTTGATTGGGCGATTGGGACCGGCTCTGCCGCCTGCGACTTTGCTCACGGATGTGGGAAGCACCAAGGCGGCTGTGACTCAGCGGGCGGTTGAGGTTTTTGGGAAAAATGCGCCCAAGAGATTTCTGGGTGGCCATCCGATGGCGGGCAAAGAGAATAGCGGGGTTGAGTTTGCCGACGCCGATTTGTTCAAGAATGCGGTTTGGTTTTTGACGCCGTTGCGTGGGCAGAATCTGCGTGAAGGACTATTCGCCGAGTTTGTGGGATGGATCGATGAGATTGGGGCGCGGGTGGCGATTCTTGCGCCGGAGGATCACGACCGGCTATGCGCCTGGATCAGCCACGTTCCGCAGATGATTTCGACTGCCCTGGCGGCGGCGCTGGTCGAGGAGTTTGGCGAGGAGGCCCCGCTGCTGCCTGCGGGCGGCCGCGCGTTGCGGGAGATGACGCGGATTGCTGCCAGTCCCTATTCGATGTGGCGGGATATTGCGATTTCCAACCGGAATAATTTGTGGGATGCGTTATTCAAGGTGGAGCAGAGGATCGCGCACATCCGTGAGAACTTAACCACGCGGGCGCTGGCGGAGGAGTTTGAGCAGGCGCATGGGCTGAAGAAGACGGAGAAACACTGATCGAGATCGGCCGGCTAGATTGACTGTGATGCTACAATGTATCACATGAAGAGCATGACGGTTCGCGATCTCAGATACCGATTTCCGCAGGTCGAGGCCGAACTTCGCGACGGCCAGAGCATTGCGATAACGAAGCGCAAGCGCGTGATTGCGAGGTTGGTTCCTGAGCGGCCCACTTCGGATAAATCCCCGGACTTCATGGCCATGCTCAAGAGGATTTATGGCAACAAGAAGCTAAGAGTGAGTGGAGCCGAACTGGTGGCAATGCAGCGGGGAGACCGTTGAAGGTTTACGCCGACAGCAGTTTCCTGGCCTCGCTATATACTTTGGATTCTCACTCCGCCCGGGCCGCAGCGGATGTACTCCGATACAACCCTAAACTGATGTTAACGCCGCTCGCCGAACTGGAATTGACGAATGCATTGGAATTGCGCGTTTTTCGTAAAGAACTATCAGCGGCAATGATTGGGGAGGCGCGGGCAGAGTTGCAAAATCATGTCAATGAAGGTTTCTACGACGTGGTGGGCATGCCTGCGACGGCTTATGATTTGGCGCGGCGGATCGCGCTTAGGCGAACGGCCGCTACGGGAACTCGAACACTGGACATTTTACATGTGGCCAGTGCGGTCCTATTGCGTGCGGAAGAATTTTGGACATTCGATGCTCGCCAGGCCAAGGTTGCAAAAGCCGAAGGCCTGCAATTGCGCTGAAATGCGGGATATTGGCGTATGATGGCGGGCGCATATTTCATCTAATAAACCTATGAATAAAGTTGTATCCAGTGCGGAAGAAGCCATTCGCGATGTGGGAGACGGGGCGTTGATCATGTTCGGCGGTTTCGGGCTTTGCGGGAATCCGGAAAATTTGATTCGCGCACTGGTAAAGAAGGGTGCGAAGAACCTGACGACCATGAGCAACAATGCCGGCATCGATGGGCAGGGCATCGGCATGCTGCTGGCGGCGGGGCAGATTCGGCGGCACATTGGCACTTACGTCGGCGAGAATAAGTTGCTCGAGTCGATGGTGCTTTCAGGGCAGGTGCAGCTTGATCTGGTGCCACAAGGAACTTTTTCGGAGCGGATTCGGGCTGGGGGCGCGGGGATTCCGGCGTTTTTTACCCCTACCGGCGTTGGCACCGTCGTTGCGGATGGCAAAGAAACGCGCGAGTTTGATGGGCGCATGTATGTCATGGAGCGCTGGCTCAAAGCTGACTTCGCGTTCGTGCGGGCTTGGAAGGGCGACCGCATGGGGAATTTGGTTTACCGGAAGACGGCGCGGAATTTCAATCCCATGATGGCGACCGCGGCTAAGATTACGATTGCGGAGGTTGAGCATCTGGTCGAGGCTGGAGAGTTGGATGGAGATGCGATTCATACTCCTTCGGTTTATGTGAAGAGGATTTTTCAGGGGGAGTTGTACGAGCGGAGGATCGAGAAGCGGACGGTGCGAAAGGCTGGATGAGTCGCGTGTATCGAGAGAATTCGTTGATAGGCCTCAGTTAACGTTGAGACACTAGGGGTCCTTCGACTGCGGTTTTGTTCGCTTCGCTCGCAAAACCTTCGCTTAGGAGGACATATGGAAAAGGTGTTGGATAAGCCGGGGAAAGACGTGGAAAAGCGGGAGCGGATTGTAAAGCGCATCGCCCGCGAGTTGCGCGATGGGTTTTATGTGAACCTTGGGATTGGCATGCCTACGCTGATTTCCAATTACGTTCCGGCGGGGATGGATGTGATTCTGCAGTCGGAGAACGGAATGCTGGGGATTGGTCCTTATCCGCTGGAAGGCTGCGAGGACGCGGACCTGATCAACGCCGGCAAGGAGACAGTGAGCGAGATGGCGGGGACGTCGTATTTTTCAAGCGCCGATTCGTTTGCCATGATCCGCGGTGGGCACGTGGATTTGAGCGTGCTGGGCGCGATGGAAGTGGATGAGGCGGGGAACCTGGCGAACTGGATGATCCCGGGAAAAATGGTGAAGGGGATGGGCGGTGCGATGGACCTTGTGGCCGGCGCGCGGCGCGTGGTGGTGGCGATGGAGCACACCACTCGGGAAGGGGCTCCAAAGATTTTGAAAAAGTGCACGCTGCCGCTGACCGGCGTGGGCGTGGTAGATACGATTGTGAGCGAGATGGCTTACATGCGGGTGACGGAGCGGGGGTTGGTGCTGGAGGAAGTGGCTCCGGGGTTGACGGCGGAGGATGTGCAGCGGGCTACGGAGGCGAGGCTGGTGGTGAGTGATAATTTGAAGGTGATGGAGAGCTAGGTTCTACGATCCGTATTTTTCGTAGAACTTGCTGGTGAACAGACCGTCCGGATCGTATCGTCTCTTTGCAGCGAAAAAGGCGTCAATCTCCGGGTATGCGTGGCGCAGTTGTTGCGCTAAATAATAGAGTTGGTAAGGCAGGTAGTAAGTGCCATTCAGTCCGACTGCCAGGTCCACGAGGTCCATCGTAGTTTTCCGCAGAATCTGGCTTTGTTCTGTATTCAGCTTCTGATTGAAATAGAGGACGAACGCGAACATATTTTGCTTGGCGTAAGGCAGAGCAGTGACAGTGTCTTTCTGCACGCTGCGAATGGTGACGTTCAGCAGATTCGAACCATCCTGCTGAACGATCGATCTTAGGCCATCGACGAAATCAGGCATCCGATCGCGGGGGATGAAGTACTCCTGCAAAATATCGGTGTCATTGAGGCGATTCCGCAAGTATGCCATCGAGTCATACATCTCCTCATTTCTCGAAACCAGGCATGCTTCTTTCTGAACGGTTGCCTGGTTGCGCGACATGCAAGCGTGCAGCTTTGGGCCAAAGCGCTTTTCTACCGTCCACCTAAGCCAGCGGCCGAGTCCTCCAGTCTTCGAGAAGTTGATGACGAATCGATCGAGGCGGTCATGAGTGGCTGTATCGATGGCACGGGTCCAATGAAATTTGTTTTACGATAAATGTGGATGGCCGTTTCTCGAAGGTAAGAGGTCGGGGAAATCGAGATACGGCCGTACATCAGGCCTACGGAATCATCGTCGGCAACGCGGGTTCGATAGTAGGCGGGGAAATCACGGTAATCCAGCGTTTTAGTTTCGAGGGAGTAGACCTCGTTGTCCACTAATTGAATCTCGGCGTCGAGAATGACGCCGAACAGACCGTAGCCGCCGAGAGCAAGGCGGAAAAGCTCTGGATTTTCGGTTGGGCTGGCGTTCTTGATTTCTCCATTCGCTAACATGATGTGCATCGACCGCACCGTGGACGCAACCGGGCCCGGTCGATGCGCAATGCCATGGGCATTGACGCTTAACGACCCTCCGATCGTAAAAACATTGATCGACTGCATCGCTTGGATGGAGAGGCCCTCCTTGTCGATCAGTTGCTGGATTTGAGCCCAAGTCGCTCCAGATTGGACGTGCACGACCTTGCGATCACGATCGAGGCTGATCGCGCTAAGATTTCGCATGTCGAGCACGAGACCGTCGTTAGTGAAGGTCTGCCCCCCCATGCTGTGTCTCTGGCCAGCAACTGAGACTTTAAGGTGATTTGCGCGGGCGAATTCGAGCGCCGTTCGCACGTCGTCGGCAGTCTTGATTTCTACGATGCCATACACGCGCGTTTTGTTCAGGCAACTCGCGTCGTTAATGAATCCGCCTTGATCCTTAAAGAGGATTGGCTGACCCGCCGGCTTGACGACGATGGTTGTGGGATTGTCAGCTCTTGAATCACTCGGAAAAACGAAATCGCAGGTTTTCTCCCGGTTCGGTGGAGAGGAATAGTCGGAAATTTTCCTTCCGCTGAAAATCGCAACGCAGGCTAGCAGGAACGACGCTGCGAGCGCTCGGCGTTTGTTCCAAAGTCTCCAAGTCATTTGGCGAGAAATCTGAAAGGGATTCTACCTTAGATCCGGAACGGCGCGGCCAGCAGTCGGAACGGCAGCGTGACCGCGAGGTAGACGACCTCGAGTACTCCTTTGACCGCGATGCCTACGATGCGGAATGGGAGCAGGAGCAACCAGACGAATGGGTAGGCGATCAGCGCCAGCAACGCTAGCGGCCAGCAGATTACGAAGAGCATGCACCAGAGGAGGAAGGTGAGCATGGGAGACCTCCTTTTTTCTTCCAATTTATTGTACGGCGGCAGAGCAGGGAAAGTTCAATCATGTGAATTCCTTGCGAAGCCGGCGGTTCGGCCGACAGGTAGGGATCCTTCGACTGCGGTTTTGCTCCGCTTCGCTGCGCAAAACCTCCGCTCAGGATGACACTACATAGCTCGATCATCATTCGTAGCGCAGGGCTTCGGCCGGTAACGTTCTTCCTGCCGACCACGAGGGATACAGCGTCGCTACGAACGAGACTCCTATTGCTACAAGCGCCACCAGTGCGCCATCGATCAGGCGGGGGGCGAAGGGGACGTAGTCGATGGAATAGACTTCGGGCGAGAGCGAGATGATGTGGTAGTGGCCTCCGGCATAGGAGATTGCGAAGCCTAACATTAGGCCGATGGCGGTGCCGATTACGCCGATCAGCATGCCTTGCGCTATGAAGATGTTGCGCACTTGCGATTGGCGCGTGCCCATCGAAAGGAGTACGGCGATGTCTTTAGTTTTTTCCATGACCATCATGATGAGCGAGATCAGGATATTCAGGGCGGCCACGAAGACAATCAGGCCAACTGTGATGTAAGTGACCAAGCGTTCCATGTTCAGCGCGTGAAATAGAGCTTTGTTTTGCTCCTTCCAGTTCGTGGTCATGAAGCCTTTGCCTGCCGCATCTTCGATTTGCCGAGCAACTACGTCGGCTTTATCGATGTCGTCGACTTTGAATTCGATTACGGAGATCAGGTCGCCCAAGCCGAAAAGGCGCTGCGCGTCGGAGAGGCGCGTGAAGGCCCAGGAGGAGTCGTAGTCGTAGAAGCCGGAGTTGAAGATTCCGACGACGCGAAAGCGGCTGTACTTGGGCACCATGCCGAAGGGAGTGAGTTCGCCCTGTGGGCTGGTGACTAGCACGATCGAGCCTGCGGTTGCGCCTAGGTTATCGGCCATGTCTTTGCCGAGAATGATGGGCGGCATGGCGGCTTGTCGGGCGTGGACTTCGGCCATGTCATCAGGTGAGTTTCCGGTCGCTGGCGCCCCCTCGGCCGAGACGACTGTCCCCACATGGTCTGTTTCTGGGGTTGGTGGGGGTTCTTCCAGTGCAGTTGCTGATCCCTCCTTGATCGAGTTCAGCAGGTCGCCTACGCGGCGCTCATCGGCGGGAATCATTCCTTTGAGGACTGCGCCGCGCGCGCGGGGACCACGGGAGATGAGCACCTGTTCGAAGATTGCGGGGGCGGCGGCTACTACGTGCGGCTGTTTTGAAAGACGCGCCAGCAGCGGCGGCCAGTCTTTGATGCCGTCATCGGCGATGCGCAGCAGGCTGATGTGGGATGTCGATCCGATGAGGCGTTCTTGCAGATCCTGGCGAAAGCCGTTGTTGATCGCCAGGGCGACGATGAGCGAGGCTACGCCTGCGGCGACTCCGGCTATGGAGATTCCGGTGATGATGCCGATGAAGGCTTGCCTGCGTTTGGCACGCAGGTAGCGGGTGGCAATGAAGAGTTCGAATCTCATCTGAGCATTCAGCTATCAGGAATCAGCTTTCAGCCACGCCGATTATAAACAGCGAGGGGTCGCTGGCACGACTAGGAAGGGAATTCGAGACCGAGCTCATAGCCCTGCTCAATCTCGGCGAGCATTGCATCTAAGTCGGAAGTAGGAGATTCGCAAAGCGCTGCGGCCTCGCGGATCGTTGCTAGTTTTCTCGCGACCTCTTCATCGGAGGCGACGTCGGCTGGATCAATGGGCTTTATTTCTTCAGCCATCAAAGCTAGTTTATTCCGCATTGAAGACGGAGTCTATGGCACATTAGAAGCACATGCCCGCCACTGCCGACTCTAAGGCCGGACGCGTCGCCTTCACCCATCCGGATTTCGTCCTGTTTCAAACCGCGCGATTCCTGATCGTCGCTGCGGTTGAGATGCAGGCGGTAGCCGTCGGATGGCAGGTTTATGACATTACGCATCGCGCGCTCGATCTCGGGCTAGTTGGATTGGCGCAATTTCTTCCGGGTATTCTTCTTTTTCTCGCATCCGGCCACGCCTCGGACCGCTTTGAGCGGCGGAAGGTTCTGAGCGTTTGTTACGCGGGATATGCGGTCTGCTCCTGTCTCTTTCTCTTGATTGCCGAGTTTGGCGTTCATGCTGTTCGGCCAATATATCTTGTGCTGGTTCTGCTTGGAGTCGCGCGTTCATTCAACGGGACGGCTAGCCGGTCGATCCTGCCACAGTTGGTTCCCGAGGAACACTTCGCGAATGCGGTGGCGTGGAATGCGACCACATTTCAGGCAGCAACGATTCTCGGGCCGTCATTGGGCGGAATTTTATATGCGGCATTTCGCGGGCCTTCCGCGGTGTATGCATTTGCCATGATTACCGCACTGGGCGCCTTGCTCTCGATGTTCAAGATCAAAACTCGGCAACAGATCCGGAGACGGGAGCCAATGACGACGAAAACGATTCTGGCAGGATTGCATTTCATCTGGCGCGAGAAGTTGATCCTGGGAGCGATTTCGCTGGACCTGTTTGCTGTGCTGCTCGGCGGCGCGGTGGCGTTGCTGCCAGTGTACGCGCGAGAGATTCTCCACACCGGGCCGTGGGGATTGGGATTGTTGCGGACGGCACCCGGAATTGGGGCGGCTCTAATGGCGGTTGCAGTCGCGCATCGACCTCTGCGCGGGCGGGCGGGGCCGACGCTGCTATGGTCGGTGGCGGGGTTTGGAATTTGCACAATCATTTTTGGGGTTTCGAGAAGCCTCGTGGTGTCGCTGCTTTCGCTCATCTTCTTGGGCGCGGCGGACATGATCAGCGTGATTATTCGCGCAACGCTGGTGCAGTTGCGCACGCCGGATGAGATGCGCGGCCGGGTTATGGCCGTGGATATGGTTTTTATCGGGACATCGAATGAGCTCGGGCAGTTTGAATCGGGCTTGACCGCGCAATGGTTTGGAACGGTTCCGGCGGTCGTGCTTGGAGGGGTGGGGACGCTGGCGGTGATTGCGGCCTGGACGTGGATATTTCCCGATCTGCGGCGGACCGGCGCGCTGAGCTCAATCAAGGACCTGCAAGCTGAGACGGCGCCAGAGCCAGGGCAGGGTCAGTTGTCGACGTAAGAGGTGCAGCCGATGTGCAGATTCGCTAAAGTCAAGAAACTTGCAACCGCCCGTCCGTTAGTAACACCTAAAGCTGTGTCGCCAGCAGGCCGATGGAAGACACAGCATGTTCGCCAATCGCTGCACCCGGTCCGCCACTTTCTCATTGTGCCTATTTATCTTCATTGCCCAGCTTGTGCACGCGGATGATACTCCCCTAGACACATACCACAGCACGTCATCGGAAGTGCGCGTTACTTTTTTCCCCACCGACGTGAATAATCGGGCGATCGATACAGTTACAAAAGATGACTTCGTCATCGTGGATGGCGACCTTGTAATACGAGATTTCCGAAGCCTGGCACGGGCCGACGAAACCGTGCTCGATATGGTGATTTTGGTTGACGCCAGCGAATCGGTGGCGCGCCGACTGCCCGCGGCCATGGACGAAGTTCTTCGGCTGATCTCGCAGACGGCCGTCGACAGCAACTTGTCGGTGATTTCTTTCGGGGGACTGCAACCGGCTCTGCTGTGTACTGGCGACTGCCGAACCTGGGAAGCGCGCCAGAGCTTGCTCTCGGTGAACGGGTCCGGGACAACGCCGTTGTTCGACGCCATCGCCTATGGCGCGCAGATCCTTTCGGGTCGAAATGCTCCCGGCGCCCGGCCGGTTATGATCTTGTTTTCCGATGGCGATGACACCATCAGCAAGGCGTCTTCCAAGGAGGCTTTGCAGTCTGTAATCGACACTGGCGCGCTCCTCTATACAGTTGATCTGACGCAGGTTGACTCGAATGGTGCTAGGAGTAATCCCTCTGGAAGCGCCGCGCTGCTGCGCATGGCTGAGGCTACAGGTGGCAGATACTTTTCCATGGCGGAGGGCGGCGCTGGCGTCCTGCCGGCTGCCATCGAGGACTTGCGAAACTCCTATGTCGTGACCTACGAGTTGCCCAACTCTGTGGTTGGATTTCACTCTCTGCGCATTCTTCCCAAACACAATCCGAACCTGCGATTCCATTGTCGTAACGGTTATGTCTACGGAGAAATTCAATGAGGCAACATATGAAAACTTTGATCTGTGTAGTTGCGGCGATGAGCTGCTCACCCGCGGCGTGGGCGGCGCAATCACTCGGCGTATATCAGCATGGAACGGTCGTACGCATGCGGATGGGCGAGTGCCTGGCGACCCGCCGTGGATTCATGGCCTCGATGAGCGGGGTGCAGGGCCAAATGGTGGCAGACGCTTGTCCCGAGTACACGCTGGTTTCCGACAAGGTTGTGTACGTGATTGTCGGAGGATCGTCGAATCAATTCATTCCGCTGGCCGACGTCATCGACTTCCGCCTGCGTAAGAGCGAGGTTGTAGTGCGCCTCGACGATGCCAAGCATGAAAGCAAGTTCGGCATCAAGGAGATGATTCTGCGGGGAGAATGGGATCTCATGCAGAAACACATCATCGATCGCCTCCACGATTCTCCACGATCTGTCGAGGGCGTCCTGACCATACAGGGGCACGATTAGTTTTTCGAAAGACACCACCAAGCAGTCCGCTCAATGTTTGCCCGGCGCAGCCGCTTTGGGGCTGATGGCGGGCGTCACTGTACCGTCAGCGTTGTGACTGTAGTTATGGCATGTCAGGGTGCAGGTGTTGGTGCCACGATTGTAGGAAATCGGCGAACGGAAATAGGCGGAGGTTGCATTCTCGGCTACGACCTCCAGATCAAAATTGACCATGCGTTCCCCCGTGACATTCGAGGAATTCGCTCCCATGCCGTGAGCGGTGTGGCAGACGGAGCAAGAAAATCCTGCATTGACGTGAAGCGCGTGTTTGCTGAAGCTGGCATTGGACAAGATGCTGTTTAAGTCGTGACACTTGGCGCACAGCGAATAGGGTCCGCCTGCAGCGGGATCGGCGATGGGAGGGAGAAGATTCGTGATCGTGCTTCCGGGGCCGGCGGCGGGGGGAAGGCCCGGAGCTACCTGGCTGAATTCGTATCTCCGCTCCAGAATATGTGAGAACTGCGAGCCATGCGGACCATTCGGCCCGGTGCCGCCGAATTCGCGATTGTCGTCGCTGTTGTGGCAGTCGGTGCAGAGAATGCGGTTCGTAATCGGACGCCCTTGGGTGTGGCCCTCCAGATTCAACATGAACCTTAGCAGGCTGGGTTGCGGCAGGGCGCTTTTGCTGTCGTGCATCACGGGGTGGCTTGACGCCGCTGTGACGCCGAATTGCATGAGAAGGTTCAGCGGGTCTCCTCCGGTAGACGTGCGCACCGCTGCGTAACCAAAAACAGGCAGAACCTGCTTTCCCGTACTCGTGCCGTGACAACGCAGGCAGATTTCATATTGATTGAGGGCAGGATTTACCTCGGTAATCCCGTCGGTCGCGCTAACACCTAGCGTCCCATCCTCCGATAGACGAATCGCGGTTGAAGCGAAGGATCCCGTTTGCCGCGCGGCGTGCGGATTGTGGCAATCAACGCAGGTGGCGTGCCGGTTATTCTTGAGCACTACGTTTTCGGTTGAGGCGTGCTTGTTGCTTCCCGACGGAAAGGGATGGCCGGTCTTGGCAAACTCGGCGAGTATGTTGGGAATGGCAGGGGAAAGATTCGAGCCGCCGTTGTGGCAGCCCAAGCAATCCTGCGTCGCCGGGTCCATGTTTGCAACCGCCGTGGTCGGTCCGTTGAGCAGATCGGGGCCCCCGGGCGCGTTATGGTTGGTGTGGCATGAGAGGCAGGCGTTCTGATTCACGCTGAGATACGGGCCTACCTCCTTGGCGTTTTTCGAAACCTTGTGCGCTGCGGTCGCGTGGATGCTCTCTCGCCACTGAGCGAAGGCGTTGTATTGGGTGGAGGTTCGCGGAGTTCCTGTGACTGCGCCGCCCGTGCTGGCGGCCGTGGCCGCTGCGCCGACGGTTGCGCTGTGTGCGGAGGCGACGGTCCATTGCCCCGGCTGGCTTACGTGGCACGACAAGCACATGGCCGAGTTCGCGTTGTTCATTACCAGAAAATCTCCCTGTACGGGATCGATGAATTGAACATGCGGATTGTGGCAACTGTTGCACTGCACATTGCCGATGATTAATTGCACCGCAGGGTTACCGGTGGCGCCACTGCACAAGCTCGCCAGCACATTGTCATTCGAGCAATTTAATGGCAGTTTGAAATTGAAAGGATGCATGGCCTGCAACGTGCCGATGAATAGATCCTGGCTATTCATGGTGCCGCTCATTTGCAGACCGCTATAAGGCACATTGGTTCCCGGCGCTACCGTGCCGTCGTGGCAACTCAGGCAGAGATTGCTGGCCGAGCCCAGCGTGGGCTCTAACACCGTATTCACCATTGCCGGATTGGAATAGAGCGTGTAGTTCGATTCTGTCGAGAGCTTCTGGCTCCATAGCGGCAGGTTGGGAAGAGCTGTGCTGTTCAGGCCGGAGTGCGGCGCGTGGCAGTATTGGCATGCCGGCAATGGGCCGCTGACCGGTCCCGGACTTCCCGGCCCCATGTTGTGAATGCCGAGCACGTCCTCTTGCGGGGTCGACTGCGCTTGCAGCGCCATTTCGTTGGCGAGGAGTAACGCGCAGACTATGAAAAACGTCTTCACTGCCCCGCTCCCCCATGCACTTGCTTCGGCAATCCGTGGTAGTCAAATATCTGTATGCGCCGGTTGAAAGAGTCGACAACGAACACGCGATCTTTGTGATCGATGAACACACCGGAGGGCAGCTGGAATGCTCCGAGTTCCGTTCCTCGTTTTCCGAAGTAATACAACAGGTGGCCTTCGCGGTCGAAAACCTGCACCAGCCCGTATAGCCCATCGACGACGTACAGATGATCTTCCGAGTCCACGGCGACGCCCTTGGGGCGAAACATCTGTCCCGGCGAATCTCCAACTTGGCCGATCATTCCTTCCGCGGCGCCGTTGCGGGCGAACCATTGCACGCGGAAGTTCATGGTATCGACCACCAACAAGTTGTCGCCATCGAGATGCAGTTCCGTCGGATAGAAGAATTCACCCTTGCCGGTGCCGTGCTTGCCGATGGTCTGCAGAACCTGGCCTTGCATATCGAGCACGTAAATCTTGTCGCGCAGCGTGTCGGTTACATAGATTCGCTGGGCCGCCGAATCCACGGCAATTCCCGTGGGACGCTTGAAGTAGCCTTCGCCGCCTTTCAAACTGCCGAGCGCGCGACGGTATTTGCCGCTGGGATCGAAGACGAAAATCTTGCCTGACTCGGAGTCAGTGACATAGATATTGTCTTGCGCGTCCAGCGCCACGCACTGGGGTTTCAGCATCTCGTCTTTTCCTTTTTCCCAGCGCTCGATGAACTTGTACTTGTGGTGTTCGAAGTCAAAGATGTGAATTCCCGCAGCTCCGGGATCGGTGACGATGGCCCGCCCGTGAGAATCGATCGCGACGCCGTAGGGACGAACTACCACACGGTATTCCGGTTCGCCCGCCACCACATTCAAAACTTTGGTCCAGAACTTCGGCTTGCCCAAGATTTCTTTTTCGGAGCCGAATGCGCCTTCGAAGGTCAGCTTGCGGCCGCCTTCGAGCAGAAGATCGGGGGGGCCAGGCACGCGCGCGGGCTCGGTTTTCGATCCCGCCCATGCGGGAATGATCAATACAAAGAGTACAAAGCAGCTAATTCCGCTTCGGCTTGCCCTGCGAGTCCCATCTAGAATCCCTTGAACCATCGCTGAATCCCAAATGAGTACGAGGTTAGCATAGAAGGCAGAGTGCCTGAGTTGCTGATGTTCTGCGTGAACTTGGTGACGCCCGCCTGGAAGATCAGCTTTCTGAACTCGTATCCGCCAAAGCCGTAGTAGTTGGTGTTCCCGCTATTGGTGAGCAGAATCGGGCTATTGGTATTGCTGAAGGATTTCGACCACGCGCCGCTGACGATCATGTGCCTGAATGGATACATGCTGATGTTAACGCCGTAACTCGTGCCGTTATAAAGAACCGTGGCGCCCGGGCCAAATAACTGCGTCGGCAGCGTAGTCGATACCAGCCCGTTGGAAGTGAGAAGCGCCGTCCCGTTTGACTTGGAGTAAATGCCCGAGATCGACGCTTTCTTCCAGATCAGCATGGTAGTAAAGCTCTCGCCGCGGCTGGTGTCGCCCGCCGTTTGTTCAAACCCGCTGCGGACAAAGTTACCGACTGCGGTCCAACTTAAGTCGGGATTGATCTGCCGTTTGATGGTGGCCCCATAATTCAGGGTTGAGGTCGTGTACGTCACCAACACAGTTTGTGCATCCTGGTTGTAGAGAAAGAAGCCGTTCAGCTGCCACTTGCCTACGTATTTGTTGTAGGTGACGTTGCCGATAAAACCCGCCCGGGTGTTGCCTTCCTGACTGGCGTTATCAAACACGCCGCCGTAGAAGGTCAGGCCCTTCAGCGAATGTAGGAAGCTATAGTTCACAGTTAAACCGATTGTGGTCAGCCCGAAATTTTGGCCATCGAAAAACTGCTGCGTACGCTCCACGTATCCGCCCACCAACAGGCGGGGCGCCACATTCACAAACGTGGCGGCTTCCACCGTAAGCGATCGCGACTCGGGGCTGCCGAGGCTGTTCAGCGGCACCTGCCCATTGCTCGCCAGTTGCTGCTCGATGCTGCCCAGTAGATTGTCGGTATAGGTTGTGGTCACCGAGACTGGCGCCTTGGGGAACATCAAATTCACAATTCCAGTCGCTGTGTCAGTCGTGCCGTAGTTCGTGCCGCCCAGCGAATCGTCTGTGTTGTAGCTGGTCCGGTTGAGGCTCAGCGACGCGGAACTCATGCGATAAGGGACTGGCCCCTGGGCGGTAAAACGGTATTGGTTCGATGACCCGCGCGAAGTTTCCGACTCCCCATCTTCCAGCCCGTTGATGTCTACGCTGTTGTTTAAATGGATGAAGCCCGCAGTCAGGTAGTAGTGGTCGAGGTTGTAGGTGCTTCCGACATTGAAATTGCGGGTCGACGAGCCCGTCGTTTCGGAACTCCCCAGCAATGCGCTGCTGCCGCCAGTATCGCCGAATCCTATTGACAGGGTGGGCAGGCCGGGTAGCAATGCGCTCCATCCCAGGTTAATTCCGTGGTTGTTGTTAGTCGTGTTCAGTCCGGCGACGCCGGGGACGCCGAAGTTTCCGGTTTGGTTCCAGGTCTGCTCAAAATTCACGAACCCGGGGAATTTGCTGCCTCTGAAAAGATTGACAGTTGCGTTGTAACCGCTGGCATCGGTGATCGACTGCATGTCGGAGTTGTCTTGCGAGCGGCCGTAATAAGGAAGTGCGGTGAAGGAGAGGAAATTGGGGTTGTAATAATCTCCGCTGATTACGCCTTTTCCGGAGAGGCCGAGGTCGTGCGAATCGGTTCCCGACAGGTTGCCATAGGTTCCCGAGTACAAAGTCTCGAGTTGCCCGTTCGCGGTTGCATGGAGGTCGCCGAGTGCTAGCTGAGCTGCTGCCGCACCGGAAAGCCCCCACAGTAGTGCCGCTGCCACAAGCCCCGTTCCAAAGGGGCATCGAAATTTAAGTCCCCACAGCACACCTGAAACCTCTTCTTAACGCTCTTCTATCCGTTAAAGATCTTTTCCCGTTAAAGCTCTTCCACTTTCGCGTTCTGCCGCAGCTTCTTATCCAGCCCGGAGCGAAGCCGCTCGGATTTTTCCTGCTGCAGGTTCTGCAGCAGCTTGTCTTTTACTTGCGCAAATGTGAACTTGCCCGCCGGCATATGCGCGTCCAGGCGGAAGCAGGTATAGAAATTGCCCAACTGCAGGAGGCCGCTCACCTGCCCGGGTTGCATGGACTCTGCGGCTTTCACGATCTCGGGTGGCAACTTGCCGCGTTCCACTGCTTTGTGGTCGCCCATGTTCACGTGAAAGTCATCTTGCGAAACGGTTTCCGCCAGCAGGCCAAACTCTTCGTAAGTTTTGGTCGCCTTGGCCTTCGTGCATGCTTCTTCCGCGTGCTTGCGCGCTTCTTTCTTCACGTCCTCGCCGGCCTTATCGGAGGGCATTATCGAAATGGTCTGGATCGCGAAAGCCTCCGGGTAGCGGAAGGGAAGCGGATTCTTCTCGTAATAAGCGCGCGCTTCCGCCACGGTCACCTTGGACTTATCCGCAACTTCCAGCTTCAACATCTGTTCGATCAGCAGCGAGCGGCGGATTTGCTTGCGCGCCAATTGCTTCGAGCCCTGCATCTCCGCCTTCAGGTAGTCGTTGAAAACTTCTTCGTTAGGAAACTGGGCGCGGAAGTCGGCATAGGCCTTCTGCAGCTTCGCGGGCGGCACCGTCATCTTTCTGCGCTCCGCTTCCTGATACACCAGCTCTTCAAACTCGATCATCTTCAGCGCGCCCATGCGGATCTTGGGTTCTTCAGCCTTGGGGAAGCCGTTGTGCTGGCGAGCGTACGGGAAGATGGTCAGCATCTCGCGCAGCAAGTCGCGGTCGGTCAGCTCGGTGCCATTAATGCGCACCACCGGAGTGTTGGTGATGGGTTTAACTGGCGTCAGGTTGGGGCTCGGAGCGGCTGCGGCCATCGGCGTGGAATTCGCTGCCATCGTGGGCTTGAGCGTGGATTCGTGCGACGCGACCTGCGCGCGGCACAGCGCCGAGAGCGCGACTGCCAGTACGGCCAGGACCTCTAGTTTGTGATTTTGGATTTTCACTTAGTTCTCACTTCCCGGGCACACTTGTAGCGTGCCCCCTCTTCCCCACGTTTGAACTTGGTGATTTGGTTAACGCGGTTTCCAGAAACTTGAAACTGCACCAGCCGAATCGCCAGGTTTTCAAAGAATCTGAGGGGAGATATGCTCCCCCCTCAGGCCAGAACAAACAACTAGTACGCGGTCTTGACGCCGGTTACGCCAAAAGCTTCATTGGCGACGCCGAAGTGGCACTGACGGCAGAACTGCGTGGTGGAAGGAGCAGCGGTGGGAGTCCAGGCCGCGCCCGGGTTATAAGGAGCGTTGACGAAGAAGTACGTGGCATACGTTCCAGCCGCGCCATTGATCGCGCCCAATCCGGTAGCTGAAGCGTTGTAGACGTTCATCTGATGCTGGTTGTGGCAGGTGGTGCAAACCACATAGGGCACCTGGTTGGTGGCGTCAACGACCAATCCATTAATGGCTGGCGCGCCGTAGTTGTTCGTGAACGTGGCATACTGGCCGGCGGCGGTCCAGGTGATCGCGGTGCCAGCCACGGTGTAGGTCAGACCGTATGCAGACAGCGCCTTCGGATAATCCAAGCCGTTGATGTTCGCGGCCGGTCCCACCGGGTGATCGTTGAGGTAATCGCCAGGGGTTGTTCCGCCGTCATTGCCGAGCAGGGTCGGAATTGCCGTGGTGCCATACAGCGGGCCGGTGGTGGTGCCTTGTCCGTGGCCACTCGGCAGCAGACCTGCCTGTTGCTCGTAGGACTGATTCATCATCATGGCGCCCTTCGAGACGTTGCCATCATGGCAGCTCAGGCAGATTGCGATGCCGGAGATGACCGGGAGAGAGGTGCTGGTCCATTGCTGCGCGCCACCGAAGTTGACGGTATAGCCGGCGCCGCCGGTATTGAAACCGCCGCCGAATTGCAGGGTTTCCTGGGTGATCAACGATACGTCCTGGCCCCAAAGGTGATAATCGCCTTCGTTGCCGCCTGTGCTGGTGACGCCACTGCCCGCGACTGTCGAGCCGCCGCTGCCGCGTCCGCCGCTATGAGGAGCATGGCAGGCTGCGCAGCCACGTCCACCGTTATTATGTGCACCCAACACGTCTGTGGTGGGTACGAAAGCTTGTGCTGCCATTATGCCAGCCATCAGCAGAACGAACAGTACCAATAGCATTAGCTTTTTCATTGAGTAAAACCTCCTCAGAATAAAGGCCTTCGTTTGAGTTACTACTTCCACTACGTCAGAGGTATTTGCACGACCGTCACCTTTCGTTGGAAAGTGCTAATTACTTCTGCTGGTTTGTAAGTTATTGCTGCAGTGAGAGTTCTCTAATGGGGGGGTGGTGTTGCGAATTGCCACAAAGGGGATCCGCGCGGCCCATAATGGGCTTTCTCGCACAGCGGGGGGTGAAATAACCCAAAGGTTTAACGAGAGGGTTAAGCGGGATTGTGAGGGCAGTCACACTGGGCTGTCATGCAGAGCGGAGCACGACCAGACCTGCTTGACAGCAGACACCGTCGTTAGAGACAGCATGACACGGGGTGTGGATGACGCGTGACAAAGAAGCCCTGTCAGGCTGAGCGGAGGACCAGCAAGCGCGGAGCGTTGCTCAGTCCGGAGTCGAAGCATCCCTACCACGCCCCCACTGCCCGCTGCTAGGAGGGTTTAGCCGGCGTCGCCACAGGAGCCTTTGGTGCCTCCGGCGTCGCAGTCGGCGGCAGTGTCCCACCTGCAGGCTTCTGCCCCGCCTTCTTAGCCACCTCGGCCAGGCGGCGGTCATATTCCACCTGCGCGTCGGCGTTGGTGATGTAGCGGAACATCTGCACTCGTCCGAGAAATTGCTCGCTGGTGAAGACGCGGTTCTGCTTATCGATGGTCACGCCCGTCAGGGCCTGAAATTGCCCCGGAAGCCACCCGAAACCGCCTACGATAAGGCGGAGATCGCCTTCGGGCGTGAATACCTGAAGGCGGTTCATCATCGCGTCGGCTACCCAGATGTGGCCGTCGCAATCGATAGCGATGCCTTTGGGACGGGTAAACTCGCCGGGACCATCACCGTTTTTGCCAAACGTATGGATAAAAGTGCCCTCGGCGTCAAACTCTTCAACGCGATCATTCAGGGTGTCGGCTACGTATAGATTGCCGTCTTTATCTACGGCGACGTTGGTGGGCGCGGAAAAGTCTCCGGGCGTGGTTAAAGTGTGTTTCTTTCCGGGTGTGCCGATCTTGCGCAGCAGCTTGAAAGTATCGGCGTCGTAAACCAGGATTTGGTCCGTGCCGGTGTTCGCTACATAGATGAAACGGTTTTCCTCGTCGATGGCAAGGCCTGCAGGATCGTTCATCACGCCTTCGCCGAACTGGCCTTCCAGCTTATGGCTGGGATTGAAGACGAGCACGTGGTTGTACTGACCGTCAGAGACGAAAAGACGATCGGAGTCGTCGATGACCAGGCCGAAAATCCGGCCGAAACGGGCGTCTACGCCATGCTTGATAAATTCTGCGTCGCGGTTCTCGGGATTAAAGATGAAAACCGCCCCCACCTTCGTATCGGCCACGTACAACAGGCCTTTGGAGTCGACCGCCAAGCCGTAGGGAGTTCCGAGTTGGAAACGGGGTTTGGTGCCGCTGCGCTTGGCCGCTTCATTGGGGTCGACCCCGGCCATGCGATCCATCCAGGAACTCTTCTTGGTTTCCGATTTCTCTTTCTCCAGCGGCTTTTTCTCCGCGGAAAAGTAATCGAGGTAGCGGAGGCGCCCGATGGCGGGCGGTTGCGGCCATACGAGGGCGGAGGTGTCGAATTTCACCGTGTCCGGCGGTTTCGCGGCTGGCGCATCCTTTTTCTTGTCGGCGCGCGCCGGAGTGGCCCATGTCATGGCCAGCAATGCCAGCGTTGCAGCTGTAAATAGTCCGCTGAGAACAGTCTTTCGGGAGATCGTAGGCATAACTAATGCGCTCCTTTTGTGGGCGTTCCTGGGCTCGCTTTCGCCGGGCCGAGTTGTTGCTGCGGCCCGATCATGCCCTTGTGACACGAGTGGCAGAACTCCATGTTATTGGCCTGATCCTTAACCAGCAGATCGGGCTGCGCTGAGGAGTGCGGCTGATGGCAGGTCAGGCAATTCAGCGGGATCAGGACGTGCGTGCGATCCTTGGGATCCACCAGATCCGAGACGGGATGGCGCTCGACTGGATGGCCAAGACCATACTCCAGCGGCAGAACTGGCACTTTGGCAAAGTAGTTTTCCGGTAGTTTCACCTTGCCATCGAAAATGGCCACCAGGTGATCGCTCTCGAGCTTTTGAGGACTGGCGTTGGGAGCGTGACACTCCAGGCAGAGCGGGTTCGGCGCCTTAGCGCGCAGCAAATGGTCGTTATCATTGCCGTGCGGGTCATGGCAGATGGCGCAGCCTTGTTCGAACGCCGGTTGGTGCACGTGGGCTTTCTTGCCTTGATCCACTTGGTCGCTATGGCAGCCCAGGCAGACAGAAACGGCATCGGGCTTAGGGAAGGCCGGCGAGCGGCCTCCGTGCGGATTGTGGCAGTCGGTGCAGTCGCCGGCGGCGCCCGGATGCTGAACCTTCGCCTTCTCGATCTGCTCGCCTTTGTCCGAGTGGCAGGTGAGGCAAACTTCTTTGGCGCTGGCTTGAGTCAGGACAACTTTGCCATCTTTTGCCGGCTGGTGGCATACATCGCACTGATTCGAGGCGAAGGGATCGTGCAGGAAAGCCTGCATTAATTTCGGAGTCTTCGACTCGTGCGGATCATGGCAGGTGAGGCAGTCAGCCGCGCCGAAAGGCTGTCCCTGGTGCGCCTTCTGCAGGGACGCATCCTTTACGTCGTGGCAGTCGACGCAAAGTGTGGGCGCGTCTTTCACAAGATGAAAATCGAATTCGCGCTTGCCGCGCTCGCCCGTCTTGTGTACGGTGTGGCAGGTTTCGCAGCCCATGTCGAGGGCTGGATGGCGGCTGCCTTTCTCTGGAACGTCGAGCCCCTGTTTGTGGCAGGTGAGACAGAGATTGTCTTTTTTGTCCCCCGATGTTTCCTTCAATAATTGGTTCTTGTTGGGTGAGGTATGCGGATCGTGACACGTCAGGCAATCGCGAACCGCAGGCGGATGAACCTTTCCTTTGATCTGCGTGGAATCTTTATCGGCGTGGCACGTGAGGCAGAGTTTGTAAGGAGTCGCGGTAATCAGCTTTACGTGGGTGATGTCTTTGTTTGTGCGTATTTCATGGCAGCTCATGCACCCCATAGCCATGGCGGAATGCACGGACTTACCTTTGGTTTTGTCTTCGTGGCAGGTCAGGCAGGTGGCCGGATCGGCCTTGGGATCAAGCGGCACCGGGTGCTTCGCCGCTGACAGTCGCCCGGCAAAAAGAAGGACTACCACTGTGCAAGCGAGCACATTGAAAGCCCACTTCGCTCCAGAAATTGATTTGGATGATTGGACCGCCACCCCTAGGCCTCCGAATTACTTATTGCATTTGCACGTACTTCGCCTTGCCGGTTCAGTACCCGCGTGCTTTCAATCAGTTCTCGTAAGCGCTTGCAGCACCGTGAGTTGAGAATCGAACCGGGATTGATTGAACCATCATGAGTGTTGAAAGCTTCATCACTTTGGGGGCTTATCCCACAGTGGAATGGTCAAAATGACGCAAGTAATCATGGCTGCTTGGTTTTTTGTGGTGCTCAAGTTCATTTTTAAAGAGTTCTGCGCCAAATTCCTGAAGAGCTTAGGGTCCTCTGTGTGATATGGCTCACGTTCGGTCGGCCCATATTCTCACAAATCGACTTATAGCTAATGTTTTCAATAATTTTGCCGATCGAGTCCGATGGCGCGCTGCGTGCTTTTCCTTCTGGCAAAGGGGGAAATCATGGCCGCTTCCGTGCCTCGGAAAATCTGGCAAACGCTGGGCGCAATCAAGACCGGCGTTGTTTTGCTCATTCTTGTCGTGATCCTTTCGGCAGCGGGCACGGTGATTCTGCAGCGTCCCGCGACAGATCCTGACGAAATGCAGCGGTCTTATTCTCCGCAGATGTTGCGCGTGTTGGACGCTATGAAGCTCACGGATGTCTTCCATGCGTGGTGGTTTGTGCTCTTGCTGTTATTAGTCAGTCTGAGCATAATCGCGGCCTCGATCCAACGATTCCCGAATTCCTGGCGCTACTATGCGCGTCCTTATAAGAGTCCCGATGATAATTTCCGCAAAGCTCTAGGCACGCATGCCGCGATTCTGATTCCGGGCGAAGATGTTGGATTCGCCGTGGCGGACGATGTTCTTCGCAAGAATGGTTTTAAAGCCGAGCACATCGTACGCGCGGATAGTGTATCGCTATTCGGGGAACGCCACCGAATTTCTGAGATGGCAGTGTACATCGTTCACGCCAGCTTGCTCCTTATCTTTATGGGCGGCATTGTGGACGCGCTTTATGGGTGGAGCGGTTTTCTGATGCTTACTACAGGAGAGACCGCCAACAGCTTCGAACAGCGGAATGGCAAGCTTCGCGTTTTGCCGTTTGCGATTCGATGTGACGGTGCTGGGCAGGAGAACTACACCGACGGAACTCCAAAAAAATGGTGGTCAAAGCTGGCGGCGATCGAGGATGGCCGCGAGGTTGTGCGCAAAGAGATTGTGGTCAACGATCCGCTGGTCTATCGCGGAGTCCGATTTTATCAGGCGAATTACGGCGACACCGGGAAGATGGCGACATTGACACTGAATGCGAACCCGACCAGCGGGAGCGGTGAGTCTAAAGAGATCGTGTTGGGTTTGGAGGGTCCAACACAAATCGACGCGGATACTTCAGTCCGCGTAGCCGAATTTATTCCTGACTACGTGGTGGGTGATGGACGAGTCTATGCGCGTTCGAATCAGCCGGTGAACCCAGCAGTGCACTTAGTTGTTACGTCGAAGAAGTCCGGCAAAGACGTTAATGTCTGGCTGCCGCCGATTCCGGGCTTTGAGGAGAACGAAGCTGCTCCTTATCAGTTCGAGAATCCCAGGTTGGAGATGGCTCATTTCACCGGATTGCAAGTCTCGCATGAACCCGGCCAGTGGGCGGTATGGGGAGGCGTCATTCTGATGGGCCTGGGCCTGGCAGTTGTTTTCTATCTTGTCCACATTCGTTTGTGGGCCGTGCCGGTGCGCGATGCGCAGGGACAGCTTGTTCTTTGGATTGGCGGAGCGGCCAACAAGAACAAAGACGCATTCGAACAACGCTTCCGAAAAATAGTGGAAGAGATTGAGGCGGAGGTCAAAGCGCGGCGGGAAGCTGGCGCGCCAGTGCCCGCCGATGTGCTGGCGGCAAATTAATTCCAGGGAGGATGGTTATGGCACGTGCTCAAGTGGAAGCGCAACCGGCCGCTACTGGCGGTGGACTAGTAGTCATGGTCGGTCTGGGGGTTGCGTTTCTTCTGTTCATGGCGTTTTTGAACGTGGTGAAGAGCGGCAATCTACTGAACGATTCCAATCTGCTCTACGCGGCGCTCATTTTTTATTGCGGCGCTGGAGTACTTTATGTCGCGTTTGGAGTCACCGGAATTCCTTCTTACATACGGTTCGCATCGCTGGCAACGTGGGGCGGATTGCTGGCCAACACCGGCGCGGTGGCGCACCGCTGGTACGAAGCTGGGCATCCTCCATTCGCCACCATTTACGAGATGCTTCTGAGTTTTGTGTGGACCCTCGCTGTGCTCACACTCATCGCGGAGAAAAAGTACGGTGTGAAAATAATCGGCACCGTGACCATGCCCGTCGCGATTGTTGGCGTGGTGCTGATGCAGCTTCTTCGCACCGAAGTTCATCCGCTGGTGCCGGCGCTGCAATCGACTTGGTTGCATGTGCACGTAACTCTAGCCATGCTGGCTTATGCCGCGTGCGCGTTGAGCTTTGCGCTGGCCATGATGTTTCTTATCAAAGACAACATCAAGACCGAGACATTCCTTGGGGCAACCAGCCTTTTCAGCATCGCAACTTATCTGGGCGTTTTAACTCGCTTCGAGAAGTGGGGCGGCCTGAACGTCGTGGCCTGGGATCCGGGGCGGAAAGCCGAAGTTTTCCTTTCCAAAGGAGTGCGCTTGTACGTTGTCATCCCCGATCTGGGATGGATGATGCTTCTCGTGCTGGCGACCGTGACCGTCCCATTCGTACTTTATCTGGCTTGGCGTAAGACGAACGACGAAGGCCTTATTAACCTTGCGAATCGGGCTGTATTCGTAGGCATTCTGCTACAGGTTCTCGCTCTAGTGTTCTTTATTCTGCGGGCGCGGGATGCGCAATATGCCTCGCTCGACGTCGATGGGCTGAATGCCACAAGCCTGGCCGCCAGTCCATTTATTCTCTCCGGTCTGATAGGCGGGATATTTGTTTCGCTGCTCTATCTCCTGCTGCTGTGGAGGCGCGAAGACCTGGAGCGGATGCTGCCTTCCGCCGAGGAACTTGATCGAATTACGTACCGCACAATCGCTATTGCTTTTCCTTTGCTCACCCTGATGATCGCCGCCGGAGCCTATTGGGCCAACCGAACCTGGGGCTCCTACTGGAGCTGGGACCCGAAAGAAACCTGGGCGGCTATTACGTGGCTCGTGTACGCCGGCTATCTGCACATGCGCATAACCCGCGGATGGCGGGGCCGGCGTGCCGCCTACTTTGCCATTCTTGGTTTCGCCGTCGTCATGTTTACGTTCTTCGGAGTGACGTACCTGCTCCCAGGATTACATGCTTATGCCTGAGAGTAGTCAGTCCGAAGTTGAGAGCGAGATCGATTCATCCGCCGCCGATGCTACCTCCTGGCGCGTGAACTGGCAGCTCAAGGCGATCTCGCCGGTCGCTCTTGTATTGCTGGCCGGGTTGATGCTGTTTGTCCTGGCGACAGTTTCTTTCCGTGATCCAGAGCGGCATGCTGTTCTCGTCGTAGCTGGAGCGGGAGCAATCGCCATTTGCGCGATGTTGATCTTCGTGCTGGCGTGGTTCGTCCAACGGCCCATGGTCGAGTTGCAGGAAAAGATCGCGCAGGTGGGCGAGGGCGATCTGAACGTCTCCGTGACTTTCTCTAAGCGCAACGACGAGATTGGGGATCTGGGACGCAACTTCAATCACATGGTGGAGCAACTTCGCGAGAGCCGCGAGGAAATCGAGCGCCTGCATCGCACGCAGATGTCTCGCGCGGAACACCTGGCAACCTTGGGCGAGCTAGCTGCGGGTCTTGCGCATGAAATTCGTAATCCTCTTGCGGGTATCGCAGGGGTCGTCGAGATTATTGGCCGCGATCTGCCTTCCACCAGTCCCGCGCGCGCAGTTGTGAAAGACGTGCGCCTTGAGATTGCGCAGATCAACCATATCCTCACCGATTTGCTGCAGACTGCCCGTCCTCATCCGCCTGAAATACAGCGCAGCGATCTGAACACCACCGTGGAGCACGCGGTGATGCTGGCGCGGCAGCAGTCGCTTTCGAAGCCCATCGAAATTGTGATGACGAAAAATGCTGCGTTGCCGGAGACTGAGCATGACAGCGATCAGATTCATCAGGTGCTGTTGAATCTGCTGCTCAATTCGATTCAGGCAATCGAAGGCAAAGGCCGTATTACAGTCGAAATTGAACCTCGTGATCAATCTGCGGCGATCATCGTCTCCGATACTGGCCGCGGCATCTTACCTGAACACCTGCCCAATATCTTCCGTCCGTTCTACACGACTAAGGGCAACGGTACAGGCCTTGGGCTTTCGCTTGCGCGTCGCATTGTGGAAGAACACCATGGGACTATTAACGTCACCAGCGCGGTAGGGAAGGGAAGCAAGTTCGTTGTGTTGCTGCCGCTTTCGCGGCCCGTAGTCGAGGCTGCGGTTTCTTAGCGGTATTTTCAAACAAATGATCGCCTGTCGCGGCTCTCGCCTTGCCGGTTTTGTCACGTCCTTTCTGAAACGTTCCATCCTCTAATCGCACTATCTATCCGAACCGTTGCCATCGTGGTGTTGCATGAACGCATACTACATGGCTTCAACACGAGGCACGCGCAGTCGAACCGCACCATGGGTCAAGACACTGGTTCGGGTGCCCGCGGTTGAGCGGAAGGAGAAAAGTTATGCCCGGAACCTGGATTACTTTCGACGCCCCAAATACTTCGTCAGGACCCTTCGCTGCTGATCTGATGATTCTGCTTACCGACGGCTCGCTGCTTATTCACAACGGTTACGTCTCGAATATTGACACAGCGAATCAATGGCTGCGTCTCACGCCCGATCACAACGGAAGGTATGAGAGTGGAAGCTGGTCCGGCGAGATCGACATGAAAAATGCGCGTCAGTGGTTCGCCTCGGGAGTCCTCAAAGACGGACGAGTCTTCGCCATTGGCGGCGAGTATTCCAACGATCCGTCGAGCCCGAGCGATTCTCCTTTGGGCGAGATTTTTGATCCAGTGACGAATTCGTGGAGTCCTCTTAGCAAGCCAGCCGGTTTCGATTTCGTAAGAGGCGACTGCAACGGAACAGTTCTGGAAGACGGCCGTGTATTGCTGGGCGGGCCGGCGACATCAGGCCTGCCGCCTACTTGGCCCAAGCGCACGGCCATCTGGGATCCGCACACGAACGCGTGGGTGGAGGCGGGCCTGAAGTTTGGCGCGGTATCCTCC